>Ga0183100_1000122_pt1 | contig 103925 bp, 88 predicted proteins | sample Biomet2_FD_127789 | JGI IMG/M metagenome (GOLD analysis project Ga0183100, IMG submission 127789) | Microbial communities from bioreactor (seeded with anoxic lake sediment) at LBNL, California, USA - Biofuel metagenome 2 | ecosystem: Engineered > Bioreactor > Anaerobic > Unclassified ... | reverse complement strand
ACAAAATTTTATTAACTTTTGATGACGGACCAGTTCCGGGAAATACTGATAAAATTCTCAAATGGCTTAGCGATAGAAAGATCAAAGCATTGTTCTTTTGCGTGGGTAATAATGTAAAGAATAATTTTTCAATTACAAAAAATATTTTGTCTGAAGGACATACAATTGGCAACCATACTTATAATCATAAAGTTCTGTATAATCTAAATGAGACAGAAACAAAAAGAGAACTAACAAAATTTAATGATTTATTAAAGGATGAACATAATTATGAAGTTAAGTATTTCAGACCTCCACATGGCCGGTTGATATTCAATATGAACAAAACCCTTAAGAAATATAACATGAATTGTATTATGTGGTCTTTAATAACATATGATTTTAACAATGACATAAATATTGTTAAATTTGCAATTGAAAAAAAAATAAGAAAGAATTCTATTATCGTCTTTCATGATAGCTTAAAATCAAAAGATATTATAATTGATTCGTTAAACTTTTTTTATGAAATACTGGAAAAGAAGGGTTATGAAATTGGAGATCCGGAAAAATGTTTGAAATAGTTTTTTTAGTTGCTGTATGCGGTTGTTTTTTAGAAGCAGTTATATGTCTTATAGGTGCAAAAGCAAAATTTAAGAAAGTTGATAAAAGCGAAGTTTTAAGCGCTACTGTAATAGTTGCTGCAAGAGATGAAGAAGATAATATTGAAAGATGTCTGAAGTCCCTTGATTTGATTGAATATCCGGACTCACTATTGGAAATTATAATAGTTGATGACCGTTCGACAGATAAAACAGGTGAGATTATTGATAATTTCATTCAGGATAAACCAAAATTCAAAAAAATAGTAACAAAAAAAGAAATTGGCCGTCTGAGGGGCAAAACCAATGCGCTGGCTAATGCTATTGAAATAGCTAAAGGAGAAGTAATTTTTACTACTGATGCAGATTGTACAGTTTTACCTACCTGGGTCAAATCGACTGTAAAATATTACGCAGAAGATGTTGCTGCAGTAAACGGTTATACTACTCAGGAAGCATATAATTCCTACTCCGGTATGCAGGCATTAGATTTTATATATTTACTGACTTTAGCAGCCGGGACTATAAATCTGGGTGCGCCCATAAGCTGTATGGGGAATAATATGTCGTTTCTGAAAAAAGCCTATTTTGAAGTCGGCGGATATCAGAATTTACCATTTAGCGTAACCGAAGATTTTAATTTGCTTTATGCTATTTACAAATTGAAAAAATATAAGATAATTTTACCTTTAAATCCTGAAAGTCTTGTTACTTCCGTTCCGGTTCCTGATTATAAAACTTTAGCAAAACAGAAGAAAAGATGGGGAGTAGGAGGACTGAGTGTCCCGGCCAGAGGTTATATTATTTTTGTTCTTGGTTATTTAAGTGCTTTAGGTGTCCTTGCCACGCCATTATTCTATAATTCATTTACCTGGATTATAATTGCGTTGTTTAAAATACTTATTGACTTTATGGTAGTTGTACTGATAAACAATCGTCTTGGCATGAGATCAAAAGTAAAGTATTTTCCTGCTTTCGAACTTTATTTCTTAATATATGCATTCCTCCTGCCATTCTTGGTCTTTTTCAATCAAAAAGTTCAGTGGAAAGGGAGAGAATATTAGTGCTTCTACTGTGTAACTACTATATTACATATAGATGTAATGCATATTGCAATTTCTGTCATTTCGGTGACCATAGTAAATTCAAGAATACTCCATTTGCTGATTTGGATATTTTTAAAAAAAATGTATCTGAACTTTCACAGCTTGGCGTAAAATTTATTGATTTAACCGGTGGAGAGCCGTTACTTCACAAAGATGTTGACAAAATGGCTTTATTTGCTAAAAACTTAAAAATGCAGACAAGCATAACCACAAACTGCTTATTGTATCCTAAATATGCAGAAAGGCTTGCCGGAAACGTTAATCTTTTGCATTTTTCTCTGGATTCACCCGTGGAAGATGAGCATAATGCCATTAGGAATATTGCTTGTTATAAAAAAGTCTTTGAAAGCATTGAAATTGCAAAATCCTTAAATGAATATCCTGATATACTTTTTACTGTTACAAACGAGACATATAAAAAACTTCCGGAAATGCATGACATTGCTATAAAGCAAGATTTGGTATTATTAGTAAACCCTGTATTTTCTTATTTTAATAATCCAGGATTGAATGATGAAGCTTTGGATTATATAGAAGAGTATTGCGAAGGTAAGCCGAATATATACTTGAATAAGGCATTTATTAGAATAAGAAAAAACGGTGGAAATAACACTGAAAAGCCATCATGCAAAGCTGTTTCAAGAGTTATAGTCATATCTCCCAATAATGAAATTGTTCTGCCGTGCTATCATTTAGGAAATAAACTATTACCGATTGATAAACCTATAAAAGCATTGAGAGAAGAGGAAACAGTAAACTATTACCGGCAGAACGAAGGGAAATTTGATTTTTGCAGCGGATGTACAATAAATTGTTATTTTGAACCTTCGTTTGCGTTCCCTCTAAACTATTTATCCGTATTAAGTATGAGCTCAAAGTTCAGATATGGATATCACAAATTAATTAAACAAAACATAAAAAAAATATTATTTAGAAAAACGATTAATCAGAATGAAGTATAAATTATTATTATCAATATTATTTTCAGTTACCAGCGTTTTATTCCCGCAAGAAACAAATTGCAAATATTATAGTATCCAATGGTTTCCAAGTCATCTTAATATTCAACCTTTTACCGCAAATGTATTAGAAGCAAGGTCAGGATTTGTTTTCTTTACAAATAAAAGCAACCTGCAATTAAATGCCGGCTCTTCCCAGGATATCTTTAATTATAGAAATAAGAATGATGAATTTTCATTGGGTGCTGATATATTTACTTTTACAAGACTGAGAAGCACAAAGGAGTTTAAATTTCCGGTAGAGACAATAGATTACTTATTTGGAATTAATTTAGGTTATAAAACTACACACAACAATTTGGAAAAAGGAATAAGGTTCAGATTAAGTCATATTAGCACCCATCAGGTAGATGGAGATTATGACTCATCATTAGCTGTAAATTGGAGAAATAATAGAGTCCCGATTGTTTATAGCCGGGAATTTATCGAAATAATTCCTTATGTTAAATATGAAGATCTAAGATTATATGCCGGGTTTACATACTTATTCCATGTGCTTCCTTCAAATATAAATAAATATATTTATCAAACCGGTTTTGATTATTATTATGTAAATTGCAAACTTCCTTTTTCTCCTTTTGCAGCATACGATTTAAAAATTGAAAAAAGGGAAGTAAAATACACCGGAAATAACAATATTTCTACAGGAATAAAGTTCGGTAGCCCTTCTGGTAAAGGATTTAGTATCTATTATTCATATGTATCCGGTTATAGCGTTCATGGTCAGTTATATAATGAAAAAGAGAAATATTCAGCAATTGGAATTAATTTAGACTTATAAAATGGATTCATATCAAAGTATTTATAATACTGACATTAAGCCGGGAAAGAGCAAGCAGCATTATTTATTGCATCTTGGCCTTTTTGTTATAACTTTTATAACAACAACTTTTTCGGGTATAGAATGGATAAATGGTGGCAAAGCTTACTATGCAATTAGAGATCTTGCGGTTGGAATACCATACTCTGTCTCAATATTATTTATACTTAGCTGTCATGAGTTCGGTCATTATTTTGCTGCACGCTTCCATAAAGTTGATGCCACTCTGCCATATTTTATTCCGTTTCCTTCGCTTTCAGGTTTTTTAAATTTTGGTACAATGGGGGCAGTAATTAGAACTAAAACCCCTGTTTATACAAAAAAAGCAATGTTTGATATTGGCATAGCCGGCCCCTTAGCCGGATTTGTTGCATGTATTATAGTTATTTTATACGGGTATACTCATTTACCTGGTATCAACTATTTACTTTCAATTCATCCTGATTATTTATCTCCAGCTTACGGCAAAAGCGGTTTACATCTGGAATTTGGAAATACTCTTTTGTTTTCGTTTTTTAAGAACATATTCAGTAATGGTAATGTTTTTATTCCGCCAATGACGGAAATATACCATTATCCATATCTGTGTGTCGGATGGTTTGGACTTTTTGTTACGGCAATGAATATGATTCCTGTAGGACAACTTGATGGAGGTCATATTGCTTATACAATGTTTGGTGATAAGAAACACTATATCATTGCAACGATTTCTCTTTGCGCTCTTTTTATCTGCGGAGTATTAGGGCTTATAAGTGAAACATTATACCCTATGCCGTTCGGCTGGACAGGATGGCTAGTATGGGCATTAATTTTATTTTTTGTTATTAAAGTAAAACATCCTCCAATTAATGATGAAGAACCAATAGGAAAGGGAAGAACCATTCTCGGTTATATTAGTTTTGTGGTACTATTTATTTCGTTTACTCCTAATCCTTTTATTATATATTAACATGGCAAATTATTATTATTAATTATTTAATATATGATAGTTCCTTTTAAAACACAATTTTAAAATCAATAATGATAAAATGAAAAAAATATTATTTCTATTTTGCGTTACATTACTCTTTTTCGGTTGTAAGAAAGATTTTGATGGAGTGATTAATCCGGAAAATACAACATACAAAATTGAGGAAATACCCTCAATCAATAGCTTTACTTATACACCTGCAGATTCAATTCTTCCGATATCTATTTTATTTAGTAATAAAGGTAGCGTTACTGATATTAAAGAAGTGTATGCCAATATCTTTTCTTCTGACGGTAACCAATTGAACAACGCTGGAATTAATTTAAAAGCAAGTAGTACAAATGCCTATAGTTTTAGCGGAGAATTTCCATTAAGTGAGTCTTATCCAAACGGAAAATATAAAATAGAATATTATGTTGTTGACAAGTATAATAGTACAAATAAATGCGCAATACAGGATTTTGTTTTTAATAACGGAAAGGCAAACCTGCCACCTGCAATAAGTGATCTTAATATCATACCTGATTCTCTAACGGTTAGCGATACTTCAACAATAAAAATTACTCTGAAGGCGGTTGATCCAAATGGAGTAAATGATATTGAAGAGGTGTATTTTAACGTAACTAAACCGGATGGAACATCCAGCAGTTCAGTAACAGATTTATTTGATGATGGTAGTGCAGAACATGGCGATGTTACGGCAAATGATAGTATATATTCAAGGATTATTGCAGTGTATTCTACTAATATGAAAGGAACATATATATTTAAATTTGCAGCCAGAGATCGCGGAAAGAAAATTAGCAATATAATTTCTCATAATGTTATAATAAAATAATGAAAATAAAATTTATAATTCTTTTAGGTTTTTCACTTTTTATTAACTTATATTCACAATATAAACCAAGTAATTATTATTTAATTAATGATAATAATTCATTATCAAAAGGGAATAAAATAGTTGATGAAACACCGGCAGGAAATAGTATAAGCGATATTGTTACAATAGGCGATACTGTTTGGCTGGGTACAGGCAAAGGACTTTCTGTTTCATATAATAACGGTGAATCCTGGAAAAATTATTTTAGAGATTCCAATTTCGGAACTGAAAGCATTTCTGCCATTGCTTATTATAGAGGCATCATTGCAGCTTCAACAGCCCATTCAGTAAATAAAAATGGAGAAGATTTACCAGAGGGAAGCGGTCTTAGAATATCAACTGACAATGGGGTTAATTGGATAAAAATTGACCAGCCTTTGGATGATCAAAGTGATACAATTGTTGTTTATGGTATAAATAAATTGAGAGCACTGCCGGTAACGGTTGCAGTACAGAACCTTATTTATGATATTACTTTTACACCGAACACCATTTGGATAGCTTCATTTGCCGGAGGTTTACGAAAAGTTAATTTGGATAGTTTGTTGGCAAACCCTAAGATGAAATGGGAAAGAGTTGTTCTGCCGCCAGATAGGTTGGATTCAATTAAACAAACAGATACTCTAAATTTCTGTATTCAGCCTGTAGGAGGAAAGTTCTGCTCTGACAATAATTTAAATTATAGGTTGTTTTCTGTTTTAGCTTTAAATGATTCAACAATTATTGCAGGATCAGCCGGTGGAATAAACAAATCAACTGATAATGGAAAAAGCTGGGTAAAATATACTCACTCTAATCAGCTATATCCAATAAGTGGAAATTTCGTTGTATCTCTGGGATACAATAAAAACACAAATACTATTTGGGGTGCCACTTGGCGCGCTGAGGGACAAAATGAATCTTATGGAGTTAGTTATTCAACTAACGAAGGTTCTTCGTGGCAGACTACTCTTGATGGAGAAAAAGTTCATAATTTTGGCTTTGATGACGGAAATAGCAAGCCTTATACTGTTATTGCCGTATCTGACAATGGGGCTTTCCGGAATGATCCGAACAGCAGCCAACAATTAGGCAACGTTTGGAAGAATGCCACAAATATAATTGACTCAAATACAAAAATTAAACTCACTGCAAATATTTTTTATTCTGCGGCAATTCATAACAAATATATTTATCTCGGCTCAACTGATGGATTAGCCCGATTAATACAGGCGCAAAGTTATCAAAATTGGGATGGTGAAGGCTGGAAAGTTTATTCAGCTTCCCAAAAAGTAAAGAGCAAAAATGATACTTATTGTTATCCTAATCCATTTTCTCCTAAAACAGACAAATTGAAGCTTAAATATACAACCGGTGGTAAACAAGCCTCAGTTACTATAAGAATATTTAATTTTTCCATGGAGCCGGTTAAAACGCTTATTCAAAATGCCCCCAGAGGCAGTGTCATAAATGCTATTGACCAGTTTAATCAGGCAAATGAAGGTGTAATTGACTATTGGGATGGTACAGATGATAAAAATGTTATTGTACCTAACGGAGTATATTTTTATAGTATAGAGATTGATTCAAGTGACCCAATTTTCGGTAAAATAATAGTTCTTCAATAAGAGGTTATAATTGAAAAAGATTTTTATAATTTATTTTGTTTTTCTTGCAGTGTCAATGTCTATATATTCACAACCAAAGACGTCCGACATTAGTACTAGACCGGCAGCTTTTAGCAGAATGGGTTTTGGTGCACGTGGTATTGGAATGGGCAATGCAATGTCTGCTGTTAATACGGGAAATTTAGTCTCTTATTATAATCCTGCTGTTTCCGCCTATCAGGAAAACAATTATTTCCAAGCCGGATATTCTTTTTTGACATTAGACAGGTCACTGAATTTTCTTAATTTTACAAAAAAATTTAGCTTTTATTCAAAAGACGGCAGTACTATTAGGTCATCAGCAGGTTTAAGTCTTGGCATTATTAACTCAGGAGTCTCAAAAATAGATGGAAGAGATAATGAAGGAAACCAGTCCGGTGAGTTATCAACTTCTGAAAATCAATATTTCTTAAGCTTTGCTAATAGATTCTCTGAAAGACTATCTATAGGAGTTGCAGTTAAATTTTATTATTACAAATTGTATGAAGATATTCATTCTTCAACTGTAGGACTTGATATTGGTGCTTTATATAAAATATCCGAAAAATTTAATGCCGCTTTTGTAATTAAAGACTTAAATAGTAAATATAAATGGGATACTTCCCCTATATATGGACAAGACGGAAGCATTACAACAGATAAATTCCCATTATTAAAAACATTTGCACTAAGTTATTGTGATAAGAATATCGGAATATTAGCTGATGCAGAAATTGAATTTAGCAATTATAGCTCAAATATATTTAGAATCGGAACCGAATACAATATATATGAAGGTTTATTCCTCAGAGCAGGAATTGATAATATAAATTTGAGCAATAAAGATTATCCTGTAAAACCGTCTGCCGGATTTTCTTATTATACAAAAGTTGCAGGGCTCTACGCCGGTGTCGATTATGCATATCAAATTGAACAATATGCAAGTGGAAGCAGACACATTATTGGTTTAAATATAATATTCTAATTTGAAGGAAAAATGAAAAAAACATTATTATTAGTCTCATTTTTATTTATTTCAACTTTTGCTCAAAATTCCGGTTCCACCGGACTTTCTTTCCTTAAATTTGGATTTGGTGCAAGAAATATTGCAATGGGCGATGCAGGAAATTCAGTATCAAATGATATTTCAGCTTTGAATTATAACCCTGCCAGATTAGCAGTTTATAATAATTCTGAGATAACTTTTATGCATAACCAATGGATACAGGATACCCGGTCAGAAGCGTTAGGAGTCTCTACAAAAATCTTTGGATTGCCATTTGCACTTGGATTAAATGTTACAAGTGTTAATGATATTGAAGTAAGAACAATTGCTTCCGCTGATCCGCTTTCCAGTTTTAATGCTCATTATTTCTCTGGTTCCTTGTCAACCGGATTTAATGTTTATCAGAATATTTCGTTTGGTGCCACTGTTAAGTATCTATATGAAGGTATGCTTTCTGATGAAGCAACAGGATGGGCAGGGGATTTCGGCTTAAATTATATTACTCCTCTTGAAGGACTGAATTTGTCTTGTGTTGTTAGGAATATTGGTGGTATGAATGTTCTAAGAACAGAAAAAACGAAACTCCCGGGTGAATTTAGAATTGGCGGGGAATATGAATTTGGACTAACAAGTACAAAGCTTAATTTTACAACTGCCGTTGAATTCCTTAAATATTTTGAAACTGATAATTCACATCTAAATTTGGGAATTGAAGTCTTATATGATAATTTGGTTGCTATCAGATCTGGTTATCAAACAGGATTTGAAGGGAAAAATTTCTCAGCAGGTTTTGGACTGCATTGGGGAATAATAAAGCTTGATTATGCATTTGTTCCTTTTACAGATAATTTGGGTTCAGTAAATATAATATCAATTAATTTTAGTATATAAAAAAAGGGATGTATTACACATCCCTTTTAAAGTTAAAGTTACAGACTTACTATTATAATCCTTGATAATCCCCGCTGCCGTTATTATCGTCTTCGCCTTTCTTATCCTGCTTCATCTTAAAATTGTTAATATTATAAGTAATGGAAAGAGAAACAATTCTACTGTTAATCTTCATATTATTTAACGAAGAGAAATTGATTCCGTTTATTTCAGCCTTCCATTTTGCAGTATTGAATAGATCTGATACTCTTAAACCTAAAGTAAGCTGTCCATCTAAGAGTGTTTTTTTAAGTCCCAAATCTGTCATAAACATTCCGAACATTTTTCCCTGAGGGACTGCCTGAGGTGAGGAATAGTAACCATTAAGCTGCAAAGCAAAACCAGAATACATCCACTGAGAACTGAAGCGTGCATACCAAACACTTTTAGCAACACTTTGATCGACATTATTTCCTTCAAATTTAGTTCCGTAGTAGCTAAAGCTGCCATTAAGATTCCACCACTTGAACATTTGACTCATCACGTTAAATTCCAGGCCGTATGACTTCTGTTTTGCATAATTACTGAAAGATTGTGTAAGAACATCAGTAGCCGGGTCATAACTGACATGAACGTTAATATTATCATTAACCTGTCTGTAAAACAAAGTTGTTATAAAAGATAATTTGTTTAAGAATAAACTATGAGTAAATTCATATGCATCAATATACTCAGGATTCAAATCCGGATTACCAACTCTTACATTGTAATCATCAATTTTACGTACAAATGGATTTAACTGCCATAAATTGGGGCGGTTAATTCTTCTGCTGTAACTTACACGCAATTCATTACCTTTATTCAAAACGGCTGATAAATTGAATGTCGGGAATACACTAAAGTAATTTTTATCATGATGAAGTGAAGTTTCTTTTTGATATGAATTTGATGCTGCATTTTCCAATCTCAAACCGATTTGATATTTATATTTAATTCCTAAATTAAAGGCACTTGTAAATATCGAATAAGCAGCATGGATATTTTCTTTATAATTAAAGCTGTTAGAAAAACGGGTATTGTTATAAAAAACGCCCAAAGAATCTAAATCAAATTGATTATAATCTGAATTTCTTTCCCTATATATGCCTTTATAACCTGCTTCAAATTTAGTGTCTTCAGAAATTGGATTTACATAATCAGACTTAAGTGAAAAAAGGTTATTGTTTTCATAACCGGATGTATTTTCATCAGGACTAATAATTACAGAGTTCGAAGTTCTGAATGTTTTATCATTATCTGTTGAACGGGTGAAGTAAAAATCGGCTGTAAGTTCTTTGCCTTTAGTATCAAAGGTCCTTTTATAATTCAAATTATAATCCAAGTCAAAGCCGTCACGATTACCGCTATTTTTATTTAAATATGAATATAAAGGATTTCCTAATGAATCTTTGGAAACAGAAGAAGTATAGTCGCCTTCGTCTCTTTTACCTTTATTGGTAAGAACCGATGTGGAAATAACATCATATTTACTAAAGTAATAATCAATTCCAAATTTCAAATTGTGAGACTGACCTTGCATATTATTGTGAATATCATTGTGAAGGTAAGTGCTGGTTGGAAGTTGACTTGTTCTTTCATAATAACCATTTCTGCCTCTATTCATAAAGCGGTTGTCATATCCGCCATATACATTCACATCATTTTCTCTATAATTAAAACTCAACGAACTGCCGTAGTTATCTCTTGTTCCTGCACTTATTTGCGCCAGGCCGTTAAAATTTGATTCTTCTTTTTTCTTTAGTACTATGTTGATGATACCCGCAGTACCGTCAGCATCATACCTTGCGGAGGGATTTGTTACAATCTCGATTTTGTCAATCATATCTGCAGGCAATTGTTCAAGCATTTTTGCGTCTGAAATCCCGGAAGGACGGCCATCAATCTGTATGTTTATATTCTGGTTACCGCGTAAACTTACATTCCCGTCTATATCCACATTGACCGATGGGGTATTTTTTAGAACATCAATTGCTGAACCGCCGGCAGGGGGCATAGTTTTTTCAACATTAACAATCATTTTATCAGCCGTAAATTCTATTGCTCCTTTTTGTGCAGTAACAGTAATTGCAGAAAGATTTAATGATGTTGTGCTTAAATAAACCGTACCAACGTCTAATTTTTCCTTTTTTTCAGTTATATGTATAAAATCAGAATAGGTGTCCTTATAATTAATACAGGTGATTTTTAATCTGTATGTTCCTACCGGAACCCCTTCCAAAATAAAGCTGCCATTTGAGCTTGTAATATTACCGCCAAGGACTTTTTTAGTAGAATCCTTAAGCAGCATTACAGTTGCATATTCTATTGGTTCAGAAGTAGTAGTGTCTTTAATAATACCCGTAATAGTTGCAGTTCCCTTTAAACTAATCCTATCAGAAGTTTGTGCGAAATTCGCACTAAATAATAGTATCAATAATATAAATAAATTTTTCACACTGTTTTTTTTCATATTCATTTCTTAATTTTTTTTAATTCAAATGTTAGACAACCCAAATAATAAAATGGTTTATTCTATAACGAAAATTAAATCATAAAGTTTAGAAATTCAGTATATTTCTTATTGGGCAGTTACGAATGTTAAGAAAATAATGATAAATGGTTAATTGATTAAATCAACGGCTTAGAATATAAACTTTTATCTGACAAGCTATGATAAAGCTGCCCATAAAAAGGCAGCTTTATTTATCTGAACACAAAATAAAAGATACTATTCAGTCATTGTTACTCATATTTCCATTTAAATAATCCGAATAAGCTGACATATCAAAATGCCCGTGTCCGCTTAAATTAAATGCAATTGTACGGCTAATTCCTTCTTCTTTACATTTAAGTGCTTCATCAATTGCCGTTTTAATTGCATGAGTGGATTCAGGAGCAGGTAAAATGCCTTCTGTTCGGGCAAATTTAATTCCTGCTTCAAAACAATCAACCTGTTTCTGAGAAACTGCATCTATCAAATTTAGTTTTTTCAAAAGGCTTATAATAGGGGACATACCGTGATAACGTAATCCTCCCGCATGAATGGAAGAAGGGATAAAGCCATTACCCAATGTGTACATCTTCATTAAAGGTGTAAGATGTGCTGTATCTCCATAATCATATTCATACACACCTTTAGTTAATGTAGGGCAGGCAAATGGTTCAACTGCTATGGACTTTACGGATTTTCCTCCTCTTAACATTTCTCCAATAAACGGAAAAGCAAAACCCCCGAAGTTACTTCCTCCTCCTGCGCATGCAATTACAATATCCGGGTAATCGTCTGCTAAATCAAATTGAATTAAAGCTTCGTTCCCAATTATCGTTTGATGAAGAAGTACATGATTTAAAACACTTCCCAGGCTATACTTGGTATCGTCCCTCTGTACGGCCATTTCAACAGCTTCACTAATTGCAATTCCTAAACTACCTGAGTTATTTGGATTCTCGGCAAGTATTTTGCGGCCTGCTTCAGTTCTGGAACTTGGGCTTGCAGTAACTGTTCCACCGTAGCTTTCTATCAAGGCTCTTCTGTATGGTTTCTGATTATAACTGACCCTAACCATATAAACATCAACTTCAAGATTGAATAATGCACCTGCAAATGACAAAGCTGAACCCCATTGACCCGCACCAGTCTCTGTGGTAAGACGTTTTATACCTTCGGACTTATTGTAAAATGCCTGGGCCACGGCAGTATTTACTTTATGACTTCCGGCCGGATTTACGCCTTCATATTTGTAATAAATTTTTGCCGGCGTATCCAGAGCTTTTTCTAAATTATATGCCCGGATTAATGGGCTTGGTCTTGAAAGCGAATACACATCCAAAACCGGTTCAGGAATATCAATGAATCTTTCTGTGCTTACTTCCTGTTTTATTATCTCCATAGGAAACAAAGGAGATAAATCTTCAGGAGTAATTGGAACTCGGGTAAGCGGATGCAACACAGCGGGAAGAGCTTCCGGTAAATCAGAAGCAATATTATACCATTTTTTAGGAATCTTATTATCAGGGATATAAAATTTTCTTTTAAACATACTAAACCTCATTTAAAGAATTTATTTAAACATTTTATGAAAATATATTACGAAAGTGTCCTGTTAAAAGGACATAGATATGCGCGGCCTCAGCGAGGCCAATTCCATGAAAGGGCTATGAGATTTAGAGCGATATTTATTTTGATTAATATCATTGTTCAAAAATAAATAATTATACGATAAGTGTCAAGAAAAGCAATTTGTCACAACTCGTAATACGAGTATAAATCACAATTAGTGTTATATAAATCAATGATTAATCTCGTATTCCATTATTCTCAAATAGTTTAATTAGTTTATTCCGGTTAAATAAAATGATGAGATGTGTGTAATCTGATTTTTATGTTATCAAAATATTTTATATTTTAGGTCCAAATATTAACTGAAAATAAATTAGATAGACTATGATAATAACTACCATGTTCCTTAAAGGACTAATAATTGGATTCGCAATGGCGATACCCGTGGGACCGATTGGCGTTTTATGTATTCGTAAAACTCTAAATGAGGGACGTTTGAGCGGGTTTATTATTGGTTTGGGCGGAGCCTCGGCTGACCTTTTATTTAGCTGTATTGCAGCTTTTGGATTAACAATAATATCAGATTTGATTGCCAGAGAAATTCTTTGGCTTCGTCTTCTTGGAGGAGGGTTACTTTTATTTTTAGGGATAAAAACATTTTTTGCCAAGCCTAAGGAAGCAAAGAATGATACTAAGAACCTTGGTTTTTTAGCATCTTATATCTCAACCGTACTCCTTACTTTAACTAATCCCACTACCGTATTTGCTTTCATTGCAGTGTTTGCTGCCCTTGGGCTTGGAAACGGACTTAACATTTCTTCAGCTTCTTTTTTAGTTGTTGGCGTTTTTGTCGGGTCAAGCTTATGGTTTCTTATCCTTAGCTACTTTTCCATGATTTTTAGGAAGAAGCTTAACAATGGAGGTCTGGAATGGGTTAACAGAATTGCAGGCATATTAATTCTTGTTTCAGGTGTTGTCGCATTAAGCGGGTTATTCAAATAATTGTTTCCGTTAATCATTGATAAGCAATTTGAAATCAATATATAATTTTCATATTACATTTTGCACAATCAAATACAAGCTGATACTTCCTTTTTGCATCTCTGATATATAACGGTTCTGTATAAGTTGTCTTTAATTTTGCTTTGTCCTTTATGGGGCAAATGTTAAGTTCATCCTTTATGCAGTATTTACAAATCATTATTTCTTTTCCTTCATGATTACTGCTCAATTCAAACCCATTTTCTATAATTTGTACTTCGTGCCTTTGATAGAACTGTTTAGAGAGTTTGTTGGCAATATTTGATTTATAATCCAATTTGCTTTCAGGGAAAGGAAATGTATTAGGGCAAATATTAAATAGTTTCCTTTGAAAATGAATATTGCGGTTATTTTCAGATGCTTCATATAGATTACGACGGCAGTTGTTAATTACTGAAACTGGGATCAAATAATTTGAATAAATCTCAATGGAAACAGAGACCACATTAAAAATTGTATTTCCGGTTTTCTTAATTTGCTGTTCGAGCAAGTGGGATAAATCTATATTTTCTGACACGTCAAAATCTTTTAAAAGCAAGGAGCATGAGCTTGTTAAATTATCTTCATCAATTACTGTAAATAATAGCTGACTATCTCTTTCAATTATTGAAATAGAAATATCAATTTTTCTATTAGTCTTGTTGTTTTTTAGCGTTTTTACAAACTCACTATCATGATTCCTATAAATATCCATCCCTTTTGATAGTGATTTACAAAGTTTATAATAAATTCTGTCACCATCCAATTTATTTATGCTAAAGCCGTTTAATACTCCTTCATTGTCAAAGTAGCATAATCCATCTCCGGTATTTAAGCTACACGAAGTCTTAATAGTAAAATAATCCTTGTCAATAAAGTTTATTTTGCCTAATAATTCCCCAACAGACTTAGGGGAATTTACTGCAGCAATTTTATTATGCTGCAATTTTGAGGTGTTTACAAAATATTCTGTAAACCCTCTATTAAATGTTTTATTTATATCAGCAGCAAAGTTGAAATAAACTTTTCCGCTTGAGCCTTTAATTAATGAAGAGTCTGAATTTAATATATCATCTAATGACTTCCTGAAATAAGCAGTAACATTTTTTACGTAGTTAATATCTTTAAGGCGGCCTTCAATTTTTAAAGAACTAATACCTGCATCAATTAAATCAGGGAGGGAATTTGTAAGATTTAAATCCTTTAATGAAAGCAGATATTTATCTTTTACAATAGTTTTACCCTTGCTATCTTCCAAAGAATAGATCATTCTGCAAGCCTGAAGGCATTCTCCTCTGTTTGCACTTCTTTTTGAAATGGCATGACTAAAGTAGCACTGACCGCTATAGCTTACACATAAAGCTCCATGGACAAAAAATTCCAAGTCAATGGCTGTGGCATTGTGAATTTCTTTAATTTGCGATAAGTTTAATTCCCGTGCAAGTATTACTCTTTGAAACCCAACATTTTCAAGAAATTTTATTTTTTCAACTGAAATATTATTTGTCTGCGTTGATGCAAAAAGGGGAATGGGTGGCAAACCCATTTCTAAGAAAGCCATATCCTGAATTATTAATGCATCTGCTCCAATATTGTATAGCTCATTTGCAGTATTACCGGCATCATTTAGCTCGTGATCATATAGAATGGTGTTAAGGGTAACATATACTTTTGCCCAGTATTTGTGCGCGTACTTTACTAATTGTTCAATATCCTTAAAAGAATTACCCACTGCAGCTCTTGCACCATACTTGGGACCGCCAATATATACAGCATCAGCTCCATAATTTATAGCAGCTATTCCACATTCCAAATCCTTTGCAGGGGCTAATAATTCTATATAATTTCGTTTATTATTCTTCATAACATTTTTTATTCAGTTTATTAAAATAAACAAAATGTGGTTTTATTTCTTTGCTAATAGTAATACCCGAATATCCTAAATTGGTACTGTCTTATAAAATAATAATTGCAAAAATATTGTATGAAAAACCAGCTTTTAATATCTTTGAATATATAAAAATAAAAAATATTTGAAACGATTAAATGAGCATGTTCAGTATAGTACTAATTGGGTTTAGTTTATCTTTTGACGCATTTGCAGTCTCTGTAACAGATGGAATAAGGAACAAATCACTAAAATTTAATAGAATTCTTCTTTTAGGAATTATATTTGGTCTCTTTCAGGGCATTATGCCGGTAATTGGATATTTTGCAGGTCTTAGCGTAAAGAGTTATGTAGAGCACTGGGATCACTGGCTGGCGTTCAGCCTTTTAATGGCATTAGGATTAAAAATAATTTATGAATCAGTTATTAAGAAAAAAGAAGAAGAGAATAAAGAACTTGCTAATCTATATCTTCTATTAGTTCTTGGTGTAGCTACAAGTATAGATGCATTAGTTGTGGGTATTACAATGCCATTCTTATGCACTTCGTGTCTTGTACCTTCTTTAATAATTGGAATCATTACTTTTTTTATGTCGATGTTAGGGGTAACATTGGGGAACCGTTATGGAGAGAAAATCAATCTGAACTGTGAATTGGTTGGAGGGGTTATCCTCTGTGCAATTGGCATAAAAATTCTTCTGGAACACCTGTTAAAATAGAATGTTGAGCTCTAAATCATCATATATTTATGATTTTTGCTTAGTAATTCTGTCTTTGTAAAGAAAATCAATAATATTTACTTGTAAAATCTTTTCTAATAACGTAAGTTAATAGGTTTGAATAATTAAAATTTTGAAATTATATATAAAATATGACATCCGATTCCCTCTTTAAAAATATTAAAAAAGTGTTAATTGGCGGATCCCGCAGCCTTTCGGACCCGACAGTATTCCATAAATTATCTTTAACTGCTTTTCTTGCATGGGTAGGATTAGGTGCAGATGGTTTATCCTCTTCAGCATATGGGCCTGAGGAAGCTTTCCTAACCTTAGGAACTCATCATTACCTAAGCTTATTTGTCGCTCTTGCTACAGGAATAACTGTAATTGTAATTAGTATCAGCTATTCTCAGATTATTGAATTATTTCCATCAGGTGGTGGTGGTTATTTAGTTGCCAGCAAGCTTTTATCTCCCAAAACAGGTATGGTTTCGGGGTGTGCTTTATTAATTGACTATGTACTTACGATTACATTATCAATTGCCAGTGGTACTGATGCATTATTTAGTTTTGTGCCTATGTATTTACATATATACAAACTGCCTTTTGCTATATTCGGATTAATGGTACTTATTATTTTAAATCTGCGAGGGGTAAAAGAGTCAGTTGTGCCCCTTGTCCCAATTTTTATAGCATTTGTGCTTTTGCATGTGTTTGCCATCGGATATGCATTCATAAGTCATTTACTTAATTTTGGTGATGTAGCAGTAAAAACGGTAACAGAAATTCATAATACTCAAAATCAGCTCGGCTTATGGGCTATGATAATTTTAATAGTTCGTGCATATACCATGGGTGCCGGTACATATACGGGTATTGAAGCAGTAAGTAACGGTATCCCGATTTTAAGAGAACCTAAGGTGCACACGGCTAAAAGAACCATGAAATATATGGCTTCATCACTGGCAATAATGGTTATTGGTATCTTAGTTGCATATATCCTATATGAAGTAAGACATGTTCCCGGTAAGACCTTAAACGCTGTTTTATTTGAAGGAATAGTAAGGAACTGGGACAAAGGAGCCGGTTCCATATTTTTATATGCGATTCTGATTTCTGAAGCAATTATTCTTTTTGTTGCTGCTCAAACCGGTTTCCTGGACGGACCCAGGGTACTGGCAAACATGGCTCAGGATAGATGGTTTCCTACAAGATTTGCAATTTTGAGTGACCGTTTAGTAACTCAAAATGGTGTTTTATTAATGGGCGGCAGTGCGCTTATATTAATGGTTTTGTCACATGGCTCGGTAAAATTTCTGATTGTATTATACAGTATAAATGTGTTCATGACTTTTTTCCTTTCTCAATTAGGAATGGTTAGACATTGGTGGCAATGCAGAAAGACTGATAAGCGATGGAAGAGAAAAATATCAGTTAATGGCATTGGCCTGTCACTTACTACTTTAATTCTTATTTCAGTTGTAATGATAAAGTTTTACGAAGGCGGCTGGATAACAATTATTTTAACAGGAAGTTTAGTATGCGTGGCTTTGTCTGTTAAAAAGCACTATAATGCTACATATAATATGATTAGAGAGCTTGATGATGCCATTTTGCCGGCTCTAACTTCTTCCATATATCTGTTAGGGGACAAACCAAAAAGTGATAATAAAGTTCCTGAGTACGATAAAGACAGTAAGACTGCTGTAATTTTAGTAAATGGGTTTAACGGACTTGGTGTTCATACTTTGTTGAGTGTTGTAAAAACTTTTTCGGGAACTTTTAAAAACTTTGTATTTGCACAGGTTGGGCCGGTAGATGCCGGTGTATTTAAAGGTACTGATGAAGTAACTAAATTGGAAAACAAAATTAAAGATGATGTTGATAGATATGTTAAGTTTTTAAATCAAAATGGCTTCTACGCGGAAAGTTACTCTGAAATAAATACTGAGGTTGTAGATGGAATTATTGATTTAGCGAATAATATTTTCAGCAAATATCCGAATTCGGTTTTCTTTGGAGGACAATTAGTTTTTCCGCATGAAACATTCTTTAGTAAAATACTTCATAATCAAATAGTTTTTAGTACGCAAAGAAGGTTATACCATCAGGGAATTCCATTTGTGATATTACCAATTAGAATATTAAATGTATAGTAAAGGTAGATATATGAATTATAAATTATTTTTATTGCTCTTTATATTTTTAACAATAAACTCTTTTTGCCAGAAAAAAGACAATGATACTTTATTTGTTGCTTTTTGGAACACTGAAAATTTTTATGACTGGATAAAAGATCCGGTTACTGCCGATAGTGATTTTACTCCAACAGGAATGTATAAATGGACTGAAGAAAGATATTTACAGAAATTGCAGAATATTGCTCAGGTAATAAATAATATGAATGATAATAAAGGTCCTGACATTATGGGATTTGCTGAAGTTGAGCATAAGGCAATTTTGGACGAAATGATTGAAAAAAAGCTTGACAAGTTTAAATATAAATCTGTTGAGTTTGAGTCCCCCGATGCCCGCGGTATTGACTGTGGATTAATCTATAACAGCAAAGATTTACTGTTATTGTCGTCAGAACCAGATACTGTAATACTTACAAGTGGATATAAGACCCGTGCCATTCTTAATGTAAGTTTCCTGACCCGTTATGCTGACACAATAAACGTTTTTGTAAACCATTTTCCATCAAGAAGAGGCGGACAGGATGAATCTATTATGTCAAGAATTGAAGCTGCCAAAGTACTTAGGAGCAAAGTTGACAATCTGTTACAGAAGAATCCGAATTCAAGAATAGTTATTGTAGGAGATTTTAATGATCAGCCGGCAGATACTTCAATAAGATATATTTTAGGTGCTCAACCATTAGATTGTAAAAATTATACTACTAATGCGCTATATAATCTTGATTATCCAAAATTTCTTGAACAAAAAGAAGGCACATATCTATTTAAAGCGCATTGGGATTTCTTAGACCAAATTATAATTTCCGGTGGCTTATTAAGCGGTAACATCAAATATGTTTGTAATTCGTTTGAAATATTCAAAAAAGACTATCAGTTAGAGAAAGAGGGTAAATATAAAGGTTCCCCATTTCCAACTTATGGAGGGAAAAAATATTTAGGCGGTTATAGTGACCATTTACCTGTTACTGCTAAGTTTATCGTTAATATAAAGTAAAATGAATATTTTGCTCATCTTTGGTGCTTCAGGTGAATTAGGCAAGGGAGCGGCAAAAGTGCTATCAAACGGTAAGTTCGACAGAATCTATCTTTTTGTCTCACGTACTGATGTGTCACTAAAAATCAAATCGAATGAAACATTTATCGAGATTAAAGATCTATCTGTTGAAGATAATGTAAAAAATGCATTTGATAAAATAAATTACTCGAAAGAGGATACATTATTCCTCTTTAGTACAATCGGCGGATATACAGGCGGCAATAAAATTTGGGAAACTTCTTCTGATGAATGGGATAAAATGTTTTCAAAGAATTTAAAGGCAAATTTCCTGATATGCAAATTTTTTGCGTTGGCTGTACAAAAAGCCGCAGGAGGTTCAATTTGTCTTACTTCCGCTTATACCGGAGTAAGTCCTGAAATTGGAAAAGCAGCATATGGTACTTCAAAATCAGCTTTAAATTACTTAGTAAAAACTCTGGCACTTGAAGGGACCGAAATTGGATTGTCGGCTAATGCCATTGCTCCTTTAATTATAGATACCCCATCCAATAGGGAATGGGGCAATGAGGATGATTTTACTAAATGGCAAAAACCTGAAGAAATTGGTGAAATTGTTTTGGATTTATTTGCAAATTACAAGTCTGTTACAGGAAATATCATCGAATTAAAAGAAAGATTAAATATTTAAATTACAGGTAAAAAAATGACTCTTAAAGAAAAAATAAATGAAGACCTAAAGGCAGCAATGAAGAGCGGTGATAAAATAAGACTTGAGACAGTTCGCTCTATTCGTGCTCTTATTTTAGAGTTTGAAAAAAGCGGAGCAAATAGAGAATTGACTCCTGATGATGAAATAAAAATGTTAAGCACTGCTGCAAAAAAGAGAAAAGAAGCCATGGAGCAATTTAGTAATGCAGGAAGGTCCGAATTAGCAGAGAAAGAACAGTCTGAATTAAATGTAATAATGGAATATATGCCTAAACAATTTTCTGAAGAAGAAATATTTGAAGTAATTAAAAAAATAGCTGGTGAAGTCGGCGCTAAAAGTAAGGAAGATTTTCCTAAATTGATGCCTAATGTAATGAAAGAATTGAAGGGCAAAGCTGATGGAAAAATAGTAAGAGCTTCCGTAGAGAAATATTTGGAGAACAATTGACTTTAATAGATATAGTTATTGCTATAGCAGTTATAATAGGATTTATTCTGGGATTTAAAGACGGAATAATAAGAAAGATATTTGGTCTGGTTGGTTTCGTATTGGCAATATATCTCTCGATAAAATTTGCAGGTGTTGCAGGTAAAATTATTGTAAATGTTTTTGGTATTGAATATTATCTTGCTGAAATTATTGGTGGAATTGTAATTTACATTGTAATAAGTTTAGTTACTACATTGATTAAAAGAGTAGTACATCCGCATGACAAGGTAAATAATAGCATAAACCAATTAATTGGGGGCGTTGTTGGAGTGGTTCAAATACTCTTTTTTACAAGTGCTTTCTTGTTCATACTAAATATATTTAGCTATCCTAAAGACGATGTAAAGAATAAGTCAATTCTGTATAATAAGGTATATGATATTATTCCGCAAACTGTAAAAGTTATTAACTTCGATTTGTTTAAGAAGGTAAAAGAAGGAATTGACAAAAAAAACAAAGAGAAATGATGGCTGCTCTTTTAGTTCCCGGTTTATCCCGTTAAGCCTATTTATTAAATTACCAAAATTATAAACTCTCAAACATTATTAAACATGATTGATACTTATATTTTAGAAAAATTAGAGTTCCCTAAAATACTTCAGTACATATCAAAGTACTGCATTACCGAAAACGGGAAAACAAAAACACTTGGTATAGCTCCTTTTGAGAAGATAAAAGATGCCATCAATGAGGGAGATTTAGTAACTGAGGCAAAAAATATCCTTATTCATAATAATGTGCCTCCGCTAAATTATATTTCTAATATCACTGAAGTAATTTCACAAAGCAGGATAGACGGTGTTATTCTGGAGAGTAGAAAAATATTAGAAATATTACATCTGTTAGTTACATCCAGAAGTATTATCTCATTTATAAAAGGCAATACAGATATTGCTCCGTTACTTACGGAAATAGCAAACCAGCTTTATGCAGATAAGCTTTTAGAACATAATATACAGAAAATAATAGGAGACAATGGTGAAGTTAAAGATAACGCTTCGCCTAAACTCGTAGAAATTCGCAATGACATAGCCTCAAAGAATAATGAACTGATTAAATCTGTTAATAAGATTATGAAGTCATTAGAAGCAAATGATGTTGTAAGGGAAGAGTATGTTACTTTAAGGGATGGCAGAATAGTAATTCCAATTAAGGTTGAGCATAAAAGACACATACGAGGATTTATACACAGCGAATCTTCTTCAGGACAAACTGTCTATATTGAACCGGAAGAAACTCTTGAGCTTAATAATGAGCTGATATCATTATCATTTGCTGAGAAACGGGAAATAGACAGATTGCTTCACGAACTGACAAAGAAAATCGGAGAGCAAAGTTTTTATCTGAATAGTAATCTTGAGATCATTTCGATATTTGATTGTGTCTTTGCCAAAGCCAAATATAGCATTGAAATATTAGGCTCATTCCCAGAGCTAAAAAATAACTCTGATTTTACTTTGATAGAAGCCCGGCACCCAATATTGCTAAAAAAATATGGACGATCAGGAACTATTACCCTTAATGTAAAATTGAATGGAAATAAAGTTACAATAATTACCGGACCAAATGCCGGAGGCAAAACTGTAGTCCTAAAGACTATTGGGCTTTTATCATTAATGGCCAAATCAGGTATTCATATCCCGGCCGATCCTGACAGCAACTTATATTTTTTTGATAAGGTATTAGTTGATATCGGCGATCAGCAATCTATAGAGGATGATTTATCTACTTTCAGTTCTCACTTAAAGAACATCAAAGAAATAATTTCAGATGCGGATCCTAAGTCGTTGGTTCTTCTTGATGAGATTGGAACGGGAACTGACCCGGCCAAAGGAGCAGCATTAGCAACCTCCGTTCTGATTACCCTCAAAGGGAAAAATGCATTTGTAATGGCTTCAACGCATCATGGAAGTCTAAAAATTATTGCTAATGAACTTGATGGATTTGAGAATGCGGCAATGCAGTTTGACCATGATAATCTAAAGCCTACATATGTATTTAAGCAGGGAATTCCCGGCAGCTCATATGCTTTTGAAATTGCTAAAAGGATTGGATTCGACCCGGCTTTCTTGCAATTAGCCGAGCAATACCTTGATTCAGGACAGCAGAAACTTGAAACATTTATTGAAGAAATTGAGAGTAAATCCAAAATACTTGAAGAAAAATTAAAACATATTGAGGTTGAGAACAGCAGGCTGGCCGGTTTAACCCAGTTATACCAGAAGAATGTTACTAAACTGGAAAAAGAAAAATCTGAAATATTGAAAAAAGCAAAAGCCGATGCGGAAGATTATCTTAAAACTGTAAATAAGAGAATTGAAAGTGTTGTGAAAAGCATCAAAGAAGCTAATGCGAATAAAGACTCAATTAAAAGCGGACAGGAAGTTATTAAAGAAATTAAGCGAGAAGTAAATAGTGTTATTAAGACAGAAAAAGTTGAATTAGTTGAAGAAACTGAATTAAACAAAGGCGATTTTGTTAATATTAAGAATACAAATACGAGTGGTGAAATTACTGAGTTTTCAAAAGACGGTAAGACTGCCTTTGTTAAAGTGGGCTCTGTTTCAATGAAAGTTAAGGCAGAAGACCTTTTAATAACTAAAAAAGTAAAAAGTAAGGAAAAGCCCCAATATATCGAGACTAATGCTGAATTCACCCCGCAGTTAAGGTTGGATATCAGAGGAGAAAGGGCAGATGAAGTGGAGTTTGATATAGTTAAATTCATTGATACTGCGTATACTTCAGGATTACAAAAAATTGAAATACTGCATGGTAAAGGTACCGGCGCACTGAAAAGAATTGTTTTGCAGATACTAAAGAAACACGAAGCTGTAAAAAATTATTATTTTGCACCTGTTGAATTTGGCGGTGACGGCATAACTATAGTTGAGCTTAAATAAGTACAATAAAAGTAGATCTTTAGAAAGGAGTTAATAATAATATAATTATAAAGGCACTTGCCTTAAAGAGTAAAAGACGAAAAGGTAAAACAGTAAAATACAAAGTGACTATTCTTATTCCTGAAGCTGTAAAAATGAAGGATGAATATCAATCATATGCGAAAGGAATATTAAAAGATATATTTGTAAAAGAGAACTATCCTGTTGAAAAGGGAATAATGCTGTTTTCGATAGAATAGAGTTTATAAAATATATCTTTTAATTAACAACATTCAATAAAGGAGGTAAATATTGAATATAATTAGAATGACCGTACTATGCTGTTTATTAACCTTTACAGCTTATCCGGGTGGTTTCCAAATAAATGAGCACAGTGCCAGAGCAATGGCAATGGGTGGAACATTTACAGCAATAGCTAATGATGCTTCTGCAATTTATTTTAACGCTGCCGGATTAACTCAATTGAAAGGTTTCCATTTACTAACCGGAACAACAATGCTGGTTCCATCATTTTCATTTAAAGGTGTAGCCCCTGAAGTTAAAAAGTATGAAGGAAAGACACAATACTTTTTCCCCGTGCATTTTTACGCTTCTTATGCAGTTAATGATGATTTAAGCTTCGGACTCGGTTTTACATCCCCTTTTGGATTAGGAACCAAATGGGATGAAAATTGGGTGGGTAAATATATGGCTGTAGAAACTTTAGTAGAGGTTTTTACAGTTACTCCCGTAGCAGCTTACAAAGTGTTAAATAATCTGTCTGTTAGTGCAGGCCTTGTTTATAGCTTTGCCGATGTTACAATGACCAGAAAAGTACCGGAAGGAACATTTGCCGGAGATGCTTTTATTAAATTGAAAGGCAATGATAAAAGTGCTTTTGGCTATACATTTGGAGTAATGTATAAACCTTTGGACTATTTAACATTAGGTGCGTCTTTCCATAGCCAGATAAAGTATAACTTTAAAGGAACTGCAGAGTCCAACGGGGCTAAGCAACTGGCTTCAAATCTTCCACATGGCAATATTCAGGCAAACATAACTACACCTATGTTCCTTAATATCGGTGCCGCATTAAAAGTAAATAATAATCTAACTATCAGCACTGAGTTTCAGTTTGTAGGATGGTCAAGTTATGATACTTTACAGGTAAATTTTGAAGACGGTACTAAAAGCGCTAATCCCAGATTATATAAAGATTCTTATATAATTAGATTGGGAGGCGAATATGTCTTTGAAAATGGTATCTCAATTCTTGCAGGAATTTATTATGATAAACTTCCGGTTGAGTCAAAAATGATGAATCCTACTTTACCAGAAGCAAACAGAATAGGCTCAAGTTTTGGGTTAGGTTATAAAATAAATGATAATTTCACAATAAATGCATCATATTTATACCTTTATTCAAAAAGTATAACAGTAAATAATTCAGAAGAGACATACACTTCTGGTAATGCCCCATTTAATGGGATATTTAAAGCAGGAGCAAATATTGCTGCCTTAAGTCTATCTTATAATTTTTAACGGAGAAAAGAAATGAATAAATTAATTTTAGTTTTTGCATTAATTTCTTTGTTATTAATTAATGCTTGTTCTGATGAAAATAATCTTATTGCCCCGGTAAAAAACCCGGTTCAGGGAAATGTTAATCTTACCAGATTAGTTACTATTGGCAATAGTATTACTTCCGGATATCAATCGGGTTCGTTGTTTCAGTCTGCTCAAAATTATTCATTCGGCAATTTAATTGCTATGCAGGTCGGGGCATCATATCAACAACCATTGGTAGCAGACCCGGGAACTAAAGGAAGGATGGAGATAATATCCCTATCACCATTAGTAATAAAATATAACACCAATTCCGGAAGTCCGGTAAATACTAATTATTCTTTACCATATAATAATTTAGGTATTCCCGGCGCCGTGGTATATGATATACTAAACGCAACAAATTCTAATACATGTGCATCAGGCAAAGCAGGAGTGCCGAATCCAATGTTCGATTTAGTACTACGCGGAGCAGGTACCCAATTTCAGCAGGCAAAGGCTCTGAATCCAACATACATAACTTTGTGGATTGGAAATAATGATGTGTTAGGATATGCTACAAGTGGAGGAGTTTCTCCGTCAGCACCAACACCATCTGCTGTTTTTGCTGCATTATATAGTCAGCTGGCTGATAGTATTGCATCATTGGGAGTAAAAGTTGCAGTAGCAAATATTCCTGAAGTAACAGCGATTCCTTTTTTCAATACAGTCGGACCACAATTAGCTGTCAGTTTTCCGTGGACAGCCAAAAATGTTCATAATGTATATTACCAAAAACATGGTGAATCAGTGGGTACAGGAACGGCCGACTCATTAAGTTTGCTAAAAGGGACTGTCCTCTTAACTTTAAAGGCAGCCAGTTATACAAGTGACTTTGGTCTCCCATCGGGCAGGTTTTATAGAGAAAACAACTATCCGGCAATACCGTCCGGAGTTGATACTACTAAGCCTTTTGGTTTGCATCCGCAAAATCCAATACCTGATGCTCTAATTCTGGATGAAAATGAGATGATTACGGCAAAGAATTCAACCAGAGACTTTAACAGTGCCATTTCCCAGATTGCATTGGCAAAGCAATTTATTTTGGTTGATATGAATACTGAATTCAATAAATTAAGAGCAAATGACTTTACCGGAGGTACTTTAATTGATGGAATAAAATTTAAAACGTCTTTTATTACCGGCGGTTTGTTCAGTCTGGATGGCGTTCATCCTACAAATCAAGGACAGGGGTTTATTGCCAATTTGTTCATTAAGGCAATAAATTCAGCTTATAATGCAACAATTCCTGTAATAAACCTATCCACTTTACCAGGAAGCATCATACTTGCGAAAAAGATGAATAAATACGGTTTGCCGGAATTTTCGCCCGGAACTTTTGATAACATTAAATATTAGAATCCATATTTCTTTAAAAACCCTTTCCCCGGAAAGGGTTTTTTGTTTTCATAAGGCCAGATAGTATAAAATAAAATGAAAATAGCTTTAAAAATGCTTAGATTTTATTATTAAAATTTATAATTTTACATAGATTAAATTTTAGGAAAAAAATGAAATATTTTTGTCTATTACTATTTCTATTTACAATAGTTATTTTACCACAAAAAGCAAATATGGATATACAATCAATAATTAATAATGTAAAATCTAAATACGCCCCTGATAAGAGAGTGGCTGTATTTAATGTTGAAGGAAAACTTGAGAATAAGACTGTTGAGCTGACCGGAGAAACAAACAAAATTGAAGCCAGGAATGAACTAATTAGCAGTATTCCGAAGGACTTTAAAATCAAAGATAAAATCATACTCCTCCCGTCAAAGGAATTGGGAGATAAGGTATATGGCGTTATAAACCTTTCAGTCGCCAACATCAGGTCAAAGCCCGGTGACCCCGAAGAAATGGCTACTCAGGGGCTATTAGGCTACCCTGTACGCATTCTCAAAGCAAAAGGTGGATGGTGCCTTATTCAAACTCCGGATAACTATATCGGATGGGTTGATGATGATGGAATTGAATTAATGACGCAGAATAAAATAAACGATTGGTGCAATTCTAAAAAGATTATTTATACGAATACATACGGTACTACTTATTCTAATTCTGATGTAAACTCACTTCCGGTATCAGATATTGTAAAAGGAAATATTCTTCAATTTATTGAAGTAATTGGTGATTTCACAAAAGTTAAATATCCTGACGGCAGAATTGCATATATTCCAAGCAGCTTTGTTCAGGATTATGACAAATGGGTTAGCAGCAGAAATTTAACATCTGAAAATGTCGTAAGTACCGGCAAAACCTTTCTTGGTATTCCTTATCTATGGGGAGGTACATCACTTAAGGGGGTTGACTGCAGCGGATTTACAAAGACAGTTTATTACTTAAATGGTTTAATTTTACCACGAGATGCTTCGCAGCAGGTATTTGCGGGTGACGAAATAGATACTAAAAATGGTTTCGATAATTTAAAACCAGGCGACCTTTTATTCTTTGGAACTAAAGCAAAAGGAACAACTAAAGAAAGAGTAACTCACGTAGCTATGTACATAGGGAATAGTGAATTTATTCATTCATCAGGAAGAGTAAGAATTAACAGTTTGGACAAAAATAAGGATAATTTTTCAAGTTATAGATTCAACGGCTTCATAAGAGCAAAAAGAATGATAAATGCAAAAGATAATTCATTATTAAAACCTGTCGGCAATTTATTCAATAATTTTTAAAATACTATGAAACAAGACAGAAGAGATTTTATTAAGACCTCGGCACTTTTTGCCGGGGCAGCGCTGGTACCAAATTCAGAAATTATAAGTAAACCTTTTATAAAAGGAACTAAAAAAATGAAATTAACATACAGGCCATATACTTTAGAGCTGAGGCATGTTTTTACTATAGCTTCAAACTCTCGGTCTACCACTCCGGTTGTACTTACGGAAATTGAATATGATGGATTAATTGGTTATGGTGAAGCTTCAATGCCCCCGTATCTGGGAGAGTCTCACGAAACTGTTCTTAAATTTTTATCAAAAGTAGATTTGAGCAAGTATGATAATATTTTTGATTTGGAAAGGATTTTATCTGATGTAGATGCAATTGAACCCGGAAATCCTGCGGCAAAAGCTTCTATAGATATTGCACTTCATGATCTGATCGGAAAAATTATGGGACAGCCTTGGTATAATATCTGGGGTCTTGATAAGAATAAAACTCCATATACCTCTTTTACGATCGGGATTGATACACCAGAAGTTGTAAGACAAAAGACTAGGGAAGCAGGCGAATATAAAATATTAAAAGTTAAATTGGGCAGAGAAACCGATAAAGAAATGATAGAGTCTATAAGATCGGTTACAAATACACCTATAACGGTTGATGTTAATCAGGGGTGGAAAGATAAACACTTTGCATTGGACATGATCCACTGGCTGAATGAGAGGAAAGTGTTATTCATAGAACAACCTATGCCTAAAACACAAATTGATGATTTGGCCTGGTTAACTGAAAACTCCCCATTACCGATAATAGGAGATGAAGGAGTTCAGAGATTATCCGATATTGTTAAAGCTCATAAAGTATATTCCGGTATAAATATTAAGTTAATGAAATGTACAGGAATGCGGGAAGCTTATAAAATGATTATTCTTGCAAGATCTTTAGGGATGAAAGTTATGCTAGGCTGCATGACTGAAACAAGCTGTGCAATTTCGGCAGCATCGCAACTTTCTCCTTTGGTAGATTGGGCGGACTTAGATGGAGCCTTATTGATTAGTAACGATGTCTACGATGGGACTAAGGTAATTGATGGAAAAGTTACATTAAATAATCGGCCGGGAATAGGTATAAAGAAAATATAGAAAAAATTAACACGTAAAGAGGCTTATGTAATATAGTCTCTTTACGTGTATTGCCTTTAAACTCTCTTTGCCATCTCTTTATCAAGGTAAAGTAAACCACTTTTATTATCCCCAATCATTCTTAATCTTTCAACCAGATAGGTAATATTGCTTTCTTCCTCCACTTGTTCCTGTACAAACCACTGTAGGAAGTTATTACTTGCATAATCTTTTTCGGCAATAGATAATTCTACTAATTTGTGAATAGATATAGTAACTTGAAGCTCATGTTCAAGCGTTTTTTCAAATACAAGCAGCGGGGAAGTGTAAGTTTCATTGGTAATGTCAATGGATTTTAGTTTAATTTTACCATTAACTTGTATAATATACTCAAATATTTTCAGTGCATGAGCATATTCTTCAGCAGCTTGTACGCGCATCCATTTTGCAAATCCAACAAGATTAACTTCTTCAAAATAGATTGCCATTTTTAAATAAAGATAAGATGAAGCGAACTCTAAATTTAATTGATCATTTAAAGCTTCCTGAACATTTTTTGTCAACATAAGAAGACCTTTCCGAAATTTGTAGCAAAAATTATTTATTTTCAACTTATATTATCAATTAAAATGACACAAATTAAAATGGTCAAAATCACTTTTAAGCAAAAATATTATGAACAAGTGACCATCTCTGTAACAAAAAAGTGCATGGAATAACTTTTTTCAACCTTTTTTATGGTTTCTAAAATTTGTATATTTGCGAATTAAAATATTTTTGGGTTTATGGTGAACTTAAAATCTCTGAATAGTGAACAAAAGAAGGCAGTTGAGTACGATGACGGTCCACTAATGGTAATAGCGGGGGCCGGCTCAGGAAAGACCAGGGTACTTACTTATAAAATTGCTTACCTGATTGAAAAAGGATACGAACCGGAAGGCATATTATCTCTTACATTTACGAATAAAGCTGCAAGTGAAATGAAAAGCCGGATTAAAGACTTAATCGGAGCTAAAGCTGACAGGCTTTGGATGGGTACTTTTCATTCTGTTTTTGCAAAAATATTAAGAGTAGAAGCAAAACATATTAATTATGCAAATAATTTTTCAATATACGATACAGAAGACTCATCTTCTTTAGTGTCTAATATTATATCAAATTTTAATATTGATTTAGAGACTATTACTCCAAATTCTGTACGGCATAGAATAAGTAATCTGAAAAATCATATGATTATGCCAAAAGAATTCAGGGCAACCGGAATTCAATCTTTCCTGGATGAAAAAGTAGCCGATATTTACGAAGAATATCAAAAACAGCTAAGAGAAAATAACTCAATGGACTTTGATGATTTATTATTAAAGCCAATTCAGTTATTTACGGAAAATCCAAAAATCCATTTAAAATACAAAAAGAAATTTACATATATTCTTGTTGACGAATTCCAAGATACAAATAAAGCACAGTATGAATTGCTAAAAATGCTGGTGTCGCGTGAAGGTAAGATTTGTGTTGTTGGTGATGATGCTCAGAGTATATACAGTTGGCGTGGTGCTAATCTGAAAAATATTTTTGATTTTGAAAAAGACTATCCGAAACATGCTATTGTAAGGTTGGAACAAAACTATCGTTCTACTCAGAGTATATTGAAAGCAGCAGACTCAGTAATCAAGAATAATAAAGAGCAAATTGAAAAAACCCTTTGGACAAAAAATGAAGAAGGGGAAAAAGTTACTTTATTAAAATGTTCAGATGAAAAAGATGAAGCATTTCAGATATCAAAGTATATTAAACAAGATATTTCAAAAAAGAAACTTGCCCTAAAGGATTTTGCAATTCTCTATAGAACAAATGCCCAGTCACGAGCCTTGGAAGATGTATTTAGAAGAGAAAAAATTCCTTATCAGATAATTGGCGGCACTGAGTTTTATAAGAGGAAAGAAGTTAAAGACGTAATAGCATATTTGAGAGTACTTTCCAATCAGAATGATGAAGAAAGTTTACTGCGAATAATGAATTTCCCTCAAAGAGGTATTGGTTCTACTACAATTAAAAGAATGATCTCTTTTTCAAGGAAACAGGACATCTCTTTGTTTGATACTATGTCCAGAGTTTTTGAAGTTATTGATATTAAAGAAAGAATCCAAAAAAATGTTAAGGGGTTCAGGATTCTTCTTGAAAAATATATAGCATTAAAAGATCAGTTGTCCGTAGGTGAATTATCCCGGGCATTGATTGATGATTTAGGCATATTAAGAATTTTCAAAGAAGAAAATACTCCGGAATCTTTGCAACGATTAGAGAATATTAACGAGTTATTGTCTGCTTTAAGTGAATTTTCAGATAATTCTGAAAATGGAAAACTGGAAGGCTTTTTAGCAGATGTTTCTCTTGTAGCTGACGTTGATATGTATGAAGATGAGAAAAATGTTGTTACTTTCTTAACAGTACATAGCGCAAAAGGGCTTGAGTATCCAATAGTATTTATATCAGGCTGCGAAGAAGACATTTTCCCTTTATCAAACAGATTCAGCTCAGATGCTACATTAGAAGAAGAAAGAAGACTTTTTTATGTAGCCATGACAAGAGCAGAAAAGAAAGTATATCTATCTCACGCCCGTTCCCGTTATCGTTTTGGTGAAGTCGCATATCAAAGTAGATCACGGTTTATTGATGAAATTGATCCAAATACATTGGATGAATTAAACGGCAATGCCGGCAGGAAATCAGCTATAAGAAAATCGAAAAAAGAAATGTACTATGAGTACTTTGAAAACGTAGATTATGAAGATTTTGATCAGGATAATAAAGCACTAAGACCAGGTACCAGAGTTATGCATGATAAATTTGGATTAGGTAAAGTTACTCAAGTCTCGGGTGCCGGTGATATGCAGAAGGCGACTGTTGTTTTTGAAGGTAACAATATTAAACAATTAATGATAAAATTTGCTAAATTAAAAGTTCTATAAGAGGAATCGGGTAATATTATTTATATGAGAAAGTTTTTATTTGCTTTTCTTTTTATTATGGTTATTAGTGTAAGTTATGCGCAGGAGTTTAGAGGAACCTGGCTTTCCCGAGATGCATTCGCCTCAAAAGAAACTTTAGCAAAAGTAATGGATAGCCTTGCTAATAATAATATAAATGTAGTATTCGTAAATATGTGGAGCCGTGGTTATCCTTTGTGGAACAGTAAAAAGTTTTATGAGGAAACCGGATATTACATTGATCCAAATTATCAGGGAAGAGATTTGTTGGCCGAGGCAGTTGCAGAAGGTCATAAGGTTGGGTTACATGTAGAAGCCTGGTTTGAATATGGATTTGTTGGAGGCTGGACTGGTAATAATCCCCCCGGAGGCAAGGGGCCAATTTTTGTAAAACACCCTTCCTGGATTGCAAGAACGCAAAATGGAACTGAAATTGATAACAGCAATTTTTATTGGATGGCACAGGCAAATCCGGACGCGCAAGATTTTCTTATATCACTGACTACTGAGATTGCGAGAAACTATGATATCGATGGTATAGAATTAGACCGGATAAGATATTCAAGTCTGCAATATGGATACGACAGTACCACAATTGCTATTTATTCTAATGATCATAATGGTACACCACCCCCAACAAATTTTCAAGATACAAGCTGGACCAGGTGGAGAGCTAATAATCTGAACCAGTTTATGGCACGTACGTACGATTCCATCAAAGCTGTTAACCAGCATATAAATGTTTCAAATGCCCCAAGCTTATACAGCTCGTCTTCTTATACTTCGTACGACAGTTTTGCACAGGATTGGTATTGGTGGGTTAACAATAACAAAATTGATAATGTGCAAGTTCAGTCTTATGTAGGGAGTTCAATCTCTTTTGGAAATATTATCGATTATATAAAAACTAAAGTAAACTATTTGAAAGTATTTCCTGCTTTTGCAATTTCACCTGACGGATCTCCCTTGGCATTAGCTGACCTCTATAATTTTGTTAATATTACCCGTCAGAAGGGGTTTAAAGGAAATGCAATATGGTATTATAAAGATTTGATGCCAATGCTACTATCCTTTAAGGAAAATGTTTATCAGGCAAAATCCTATCCTCCCTATACCTCGGCTGATTGGCGTGAGAATAGAGATTTAACTTCACTCTTAAACTCTCAGAACCTTATAAAAACAGGCGAATGGTTATTTAGTAATGTTTTAGGATATTCAGGGCAGTCCCTATATGCAAATCCAGGAAATCTTGCTTCAGTAGATTATTATTTCAACGTCCCAGCCTCAGGTACTTATGAAATATATGCATTTGTAATAACCGGTTCAAATCGGCCGGATTCCGCTATTTACAAGCTATATGATTCTACCGGTACAGAAATTATTAAAAGTATCAATCAGTCCACAGCAAACAACAGAAGATGGCAAAAAATTGCTGACTTGCCTTTGAGCACTGGGCGGCATAAGGTAATGTCAATTACAAATGAAAATCTTGCAGCAAATAAAGTTATTGGTGCGGATGCAGCAATGATAATTCTCAACAGAGCAAAATCGCCAAATTCCGTATCGGGTGTTGAAAGTGAACTGCAATTAAATAAAAAAAAAGAAATAAATTTTAATTTAAAAAGTTTCCCAAATCCATTTAATAATCAATTCAAATTAGTCTTCAATATTGATAAAATAAATAAATATAAAATAACTATGTTTGATATTACCGGAAGGGAAATACTTAGCTTTTATAAAGGACCAAAGGTTACCGGTGAACAAAGTGAGTTTATTAATTTAAATAAATACAATATCTCTTCCGGAGTGTATTTAATTAACATCAGTCAGGAAAACAAACAAGAAACAATAAAAATAATTTTAGCAAAATAATTTCTCTTAAGAAAGGAGAATTTAGATGTCAATTGCTCCTAAAAAATTAGCAATATTGGTAGGTGGTGGACCGGCGCCCGGCATAAACAGTGTAATTGGTGCCGCCACAATTAGAGCGTTATTGGAAGGTGTTGATGTTATTGGAATTAAAGACGGATTTAAATGGATAATGGAAGGGGATATTTCCCATGTTAAGCCATTAAACATTCAGAATGTATCCAGAATTCATTTCAGAGGTGGTTCATATATTGGTATTGCTCGTAACAACCCGACAAAAGATAAAAAATTTCTTGAGAATACGGTTACTTCATTGTTAAGGTTAAATGTAGACAAACTAATAACAATAGGTGGAGATGATACCGCTTTTTCAGCTTTAAAAGTAGATGAAATGGCAGCAGGTCGTATAAAAGTTGTTCATGTACCCAAAACAATTGATAACGATCTTGACTTACCGCACGGTATTCCCACATTCGGTTTCCAAACTGCAAGGCACATCGGAGTTGAAGTTGTAAAGAACCTGATGGTTGATGCTCAAACTACTTCACGCTGGTATTTTGTTGTTACCATGGGAAGAAAAGCCGGACATTTAGCGCTTGGCATTGGAAAAGCTACCGGTGCTACTCTTACTTTAATTCCAGAAGAATTTCCTGAAAAAAAACTTGGCTTACGGCATATAGTAGATATTCTTGTAGGGGCTATTATCAAGCGTCTTAGCTATGGCAGAACTGACGGTGTAGCTATCCTTGCTGAAGGTTTGGTTGAGCATTTAGACGCTAAAGAATTGGAATCATTAGTTAATATTGAACGTGATGCCCACGATAATATCAGAATCGCAGAAATAAATTTTGGCGAAATTCTTAAATATAAAGTTCAAGAAAGACTTAGAGATTTTAATATAAAGACAACTATTGTTGCAAAGAATATAGGATATGAATTACGCTGTGCAGATCCTATCCCTTATGATATGGAATATACAAGAGATTTAGGATATTCGGCTGCTCAATTTATACTAAATGGAGGAAGCGGCGCCATGGTTTCTATTCAGAACGGCCACTTTGTCCCTCTTTATTTTAATGATATGCTGGACCCCGAAACTAATAAAACCAGGGTTAGAATGGTAGACCCGAAATCGGAATCATTTTATATTGCCAGAAGGTATATGCTTAGATTAAATAAAGCTGATTTTGAAGATCCACATGAATTGGCAAAATATGCAGCCACATGCGGAATATCTTTGGAAGAGTTTCAAAGGCAGTTTTATTATCTAATTGAAAATGATATGCTTTATAAATATATGAGAGAAGGTTCATTAAAATTTGAGACTCCTGAAAATAATAGAGTATATAATCCTCCAATAAATCCGGGAAAAGAAGATCCAATTGATGATGAACATGGGATTTACTAATAAAATTAAATAATATAAAAGAGCTTGATTTGTCAGGCTCTTTTTTTTATTCATATTAAGTGCTAAAATACATATCAATTTTGTGTTAAGGCTAATTGCAATACCTTGCAAAATAAATTATTTGTATTTATTATTGTAAAATGATAAGAAAAATATACATATTGTTTTTTATTTCTTTGTTTGTAATATCAACAACGGGTATTTCATATTCGTTAAATAATTGCAAAATGTCACAAACAGTGAAAAAAAGTTGTTCAATGTGCAAAAAGCATAAAAACAATAACAAGCAAGATGGTGTAGTTATCTCTTCATCAAATAAATGCTGTTCAATTACATATATCAGTAAAAAAATTACAGATAATTTTGTTAATGATAATCCAACTGTTCACTCCGCTACGCATTTTGCTGTATTAGATTTGAATGTAACTAACGACATACTCTTAAGTAGTGTTGATGGTTATTATTCAGATAAATCGCCGCCTTCGTCCACTGTTCCAATTTATATCTTCGTCTCAAATCTACTGATCTAGAATATCCTTCATTCCCACATCGAACCGGGAAATAATTTCCTATTTTAAATACTCTATTTACAATATAATAATTAATTCTGGATATTTATGATCGAAAAAATCATCGATTGGAGTACAAAAAATCGATTTGTTGTACTTCTCTTCTATTTCTTTATAGCCATTGGCGGCATATACTGTGTCATAAATCTGCCGGTTGATGCCATACCCGACCTTTCCGAAAACCAGGTCCTTATATTTACTGAATGGATGGGGCGTTCTCCTGAAATTATTGAGAACCAAGTAACTTTTCCTATCGTTTCTGGTTTGCAGGGTCTGCCTAATGTTAAAGCCGTCAGAGCCTCGTCAATGTTCGGAATGTCTTTTGTCTTTGTAATCTTTAACGATAATGTTGATCCTTACTTTGCAAGGACACGAGTTCTGGAAAGACTGAATACTATTCAGGCTCAATTACCTTCGGGAGTGACACCCGGCTTGGGACCGGATGGAACGGGAGTAGGACATATTTTCTGGTACACTTTAGAAGGGAAAGGGTATGACCTTGGTGCTTTAAGATCTGTTCATGACTGGTATGTCCGATACAAATTATCCTCCGTGGAAGGTGTAGCCGAAGTTGCAAGCATAGGGGGCTTTGTAAAACAATATCAGGTTGACGTAAATCCAACCTCTTTACGGGCATTTAATCTTTCTCTTGCGGAAGTAACAAATGCCATACAAAGAAGCAATAATGAAGTAGGCGGTAAAATAATCGAAAGAAGCGATGCTGAGTACTTTGTTCGCGGACAGGGCTATATTAAGAATAAAAGCGATATAGAAAACACAGTAATCAAAGCAGGGAGTAACGGCACACCGATTTTAATCGGGAATGTAGCTAAAGTTCAAATTGGCGGAGATATTAGGCGCGGTTCTTTGGACAAGAATGGTGAAGGCCAGGCTGTCGGCGGCATAGTTGTTATGAGGAATGGCGAAAACGCCAAAAATGTTATCGAACGGATAAAGAATAAAATTGAAGAAATAAAACCGGGATTGCCGCCAGGCGTTGAAGTTGTTCCTTCTTATGATAGAAGTACACTCATAAAGGAGTCAATTGGTACATTGGAGCGAACTTTAATTGAGGCATTTATTGTTGTTTCAATTATGGTTGCAATATTTCTATTACATTTTAGAAGTATTCTCAGAATTTTAATTGAACTGCCCATCTCTGTATTACTTGCTTTTATGTTTATGTACATATTCGGGGTATCTTCAAACATAATGAGCTTAGGAGGTATTATCCTTGCAGTGGGGGTAATTGTTGACTCCTCAATTGTTTTGGTTGAAAATGCATATCGCAATTTGGCAAGAGCGCTAGATGAAAAAGGGCAGTTAACCCCAAAAGAATATAGAGATATCTCTATTATGTCAGCTAAACAAGTGGGGAGGGCTATTTTCTTTTCAGAAATAATTATTTTAGTCTCTTTTTTACCTGTTTTTCTATTAACCGGACAGGAAGGAAAATATTTTCATCCATTGGCTTATACTAAAACATTAGTAATGTTAAGCTCTGCAATAGTTGTAATAACTTTGATTCCTGTACTTATGACTATGCTAATGCGTGGTAAATTCAGAAGAGAAACTGAAAATCCCGTAAACCATTTTTTTATCCGCTTATACGAACCAGTTATCCATTGGGTTTTAAGACACAGGAAAATAACTATCGCCTTAAATTTAGCAGCACTTTTAATAGCCGTTCCCATGGTACTAAATACCGGCAGTGAATTTATGCCCCCTTTGGATGAAGGCTCAATATTATATATGCCTGTTACATTGCCAAATGTATCAATTTCAGAAGTAAATAGAATTTTGCAATTACAGGATAAAATCATTAAAAGTGTACCTGAAGTCCATCATGTTTTAGGGAAGGCCGGAAGAGCTGAAACTGCTACTGACAATGCTCCTTTAAGTATGATTGAAACTATCATATTGTTAAAACCAAAAGATCAATGGCGAAAGGGCATTACAAAAAAGGATATTATTAATGAGCTTGATGAAAAGTTGCAAATTCCCGGAGTCAGAAACGGATGGACACAGCCAATCATCAATAGAATAAATATGCTTGCCACAGGTGTTCGAACGGATATTGGCTTTAAAATATTCGGGCCTGATTTAGACACTCTTGAAAAATATGCAATACAGGCTGAAAATATACTGAAAACCGTGAATGGAGCTGCCGATGTTGTTGCTGAACGTGTACAAAATGGATATTATATGGATATTCAAATTAAAAGAGAAATGGCAGCCAGATACGGTGTTAATATAGGAGATATCCAGGATATAATTGAAACTGCAATTGGCGGTCAGAACCTGGGAATAGTTGTTGAAGGAAGAACCAGGTATCCAATTAGAATGAGATATGAAAAAGACTATAGGGATAATATTGAAGAATTAAAATCTTTAATGATTCCAGTGACTTCAGGTGGTCAACCAGCATCAGTTTCATTGACGGCAAATAAATCAGGAATGGGCAGTACGGTAGGAGGAAGTCCAAATTCCGGAAGCAGCTCCATGGCTACAATGAATACAGGAAATTCTTCAAATTCTACACAATCAGGAATTAGCTCTGGTGATAATTATAGTTCATCATTAAATGATGTTCAGCAATCGGGAATATTTTATCTTCCATTATCAGTACTGGCTGATGTAAAGGTACTAACAGGTCCTCCGATGATAAGCAGTGAAAATGGAATGTTAAGATCAATCGTTTACATGAATACTCGCGGCAGGGATATGGGAAGCGTTATGACAGATGCAAAGAAAGTAATAACAGAACAGCTTATACTGCCTTCAGGCTATTCATATCAGTGGAGCGGTCAATATGAGAGTAAAGTCAGAGCTCAACAAACAATAGAATACATAATGCCGGTAGTATTTTTAATAATATTTATACTCCTTTTCTTTACATTAAAGAATTATGTTGAAGCAGGCGTAGTTATGCTTTCTGTACCATTTGCATTAATTGGCGGAATGTACATGATTTATATTTTAGGCTATAATTTCTCTGTGGCTGTCTGGGTTGGTTTTATTGCGTTGTACGGAATAGCAGTTGAAACCGGTGTAATTATGGTAATATATTTACACGAAGCCCTAGATAAAAGACTTCGGGATTTTCATAGTGGTAAAAGAGGGGAAATAACTAAACAAGATATTTATGAAGCGACTGTGGAAGGATCCGTACTTAGATTAAGGCCAAAGCTAATGACAGTTACTATTGCTATGATAGGTCTGGTCCCTGTAATGTGGTCAACTGGGACAGGCTCAGACGTAATGAAGCCATTAACAGCTCCTATGATTGGCGGTTTACTTACTTCAGCCGTGCATGTTTTGGTAGTAACACCCATACTATTTGCTATTATGAAGGAACGGGCTTTGAAAAAAGGTAAACTCGAACTTTCTAAAATGGTAGATTGGATGAAGGAGAGTTAAAGTGAAAAATATAAATCGGCATATGAAAATAAATATAATTCTTATTCTTATTTTATTCTCTGTTAGCTGCACAGAGGCACAATCATTAGATTCATTAATAAATGAAGCCCTGGCAAATAATCCTCAATTAAAAGCATTGGGATATAGAGTTACTGCAAGTGAATACAGAAGTGAATCGGTAAATAATTTACCTCCTCCGACCTTAGCTGTTGAATTTTCTCAATTACCAATATCTAAATATAATCTGTGGGATAATGCAACTTCAAACTCTATTTCAATTTCGCAGATGTTTCATTTAGGCGGCAAATTAAACTCTATGTCAGAAGTCGAGAAGAAAAATTCTTTAGTTGAGAAAAGTAATATTGGGGTTTATAAAGTAAGTATTATTTCACAACTGAGAATGAAATATTATACGTTATGGCTAAACGATCGAAAAATCGAAGTTCAAAAGAATAATATTGAATTGATGAAACAATTGCTAAATTCCCTGAATTTTAGTTATTCGATAAATGGTGCCAGCCAGGCAGATATATTAACATTAAAAAGCGAAATAGCTTCTGAGGAAACTCAATTGCTTATTCTTATTAAACAAAGAGATCCTCAGATTTATGGAATGAATAAATTATTAGGTAGAAAATTAGAATCTTCAGATTTAATCATAATTAAGGAAATGAATGATACTTCTTTCTCATTAAAATTAAATATCCTTGAAGAAAAACTCCTTTCAGTTAATCCGGCTTTAGCAAGAATGGATAATATGGTCGAAATGAATAAGGCGATGGTTAACGCTAATAGAAAAGAAATGATACCTGATCTAATGGTTCAAGGTATGTTTATGCGAATGCCCCAGGGTATGCCGCTAACTACTAAGACAGATTTAAGTATGATTTCAATGGAGAGACCTAAAACCGAATATATGTATTCAATAATGGCATCTATTACGCTTCCGTTTGTTCCTTGGGCTAAGAATAAAATTGAAGCTAAAGAAAATGAATTACTGGCAGGAATTAAAAGTATAGAACTTGAGAAATATGATATGCAGAGAGATATGCTGTCCAAACTTAGAGACTCATTTATAAAATATACGACTTCGCAGGATCTCTCGATTCTGTATAGTGAGAAAGTTTTGCCTCTTTATAAGCAGGCATTACAATCACAAATTTCTGCTTATCAAAATAATAAAGCGACTATAACAACAATAATTGATACTTATAAAATGTTAGTTATGCAGGAAATGAATTATTATATGGCGCAGGCCGATATGCAGATGGCTAAGGCAGACATGGAAATGATGATAGGTGAAAAATTATGAACAATAATAAAATTATAAATATGATATTACAAGTAAGAGGTCTATATATGAAAATAGTGTTTTTATTTTCAATAATAATAACATTTTCTTTACTTATTGGCGGTTGTTCAGAAAAGAATACTGACCAGGCAGCAAATCAAAAAAATTCTCAGAAATTTTATTACACTTGCACTATGCATCCTCAAATTCATTTGGACAAGCCGGGAAATTGCCCCATTTGTGGAATGGAGCTAATTAAGAAGACAGAATCTCAAGATAATGACAATTCTCCTAAAGATATGGAAGGAATGATTTCCTTAAGCAAAAATAGAATAACGGCTGCAGATGTATCAACTTTTAAAGTGAAAAATGAATTTATGAGCTCTGACCTAAAAGCTTATAGTTATATGGATTTTGCCGAAGATAACAAAAAAACAATCCCGGCTAAATTCTCAGGAAGAATAGAAAAATTATTTGTTAACAAAACCGGAGATAATATTCATAAAGGACAGGCATTATTTGAAATATATAGTGCCGATTTAGTGCAGGCGCAAAATGATTATTTGTCGGCACTCAACAATTCAAAGTTTAATAATAGTGTATCTCCAAATTCAAACAATGACTCATTTCTTAAATCGGCAAGAAAAAAGCTTGAGCTTTATGGATTGAATGAATCTCAAATAAAAGATATTGAAAATAAGAGAGAAATTAAATATACCTTAGTTTATTATTCTCCTGTTAGTGGTGTCGTAATTGAGAAAAAAGTGCAGGAAGGTATGTATGTATCTGAAGGAACGTCTTTATACGATGTTGCAGACCTTTCAAGTTTATGGAACATCGCCGAAGTGTATGAAAATAATCTTGCTAACATAAAAGTGGGTATGCCCGTTAAACTTCACCTCGAGGCATTCCCCGGTGAAGAATTCGCGGGAAAAGTAAAGTTCATATATCCGGTTATGAATGCACAAAACAGAACAATCAAGATAAGAAGTGAATTCAGTAATAAAGCCGGTAAATTAAAACCGCAAATGTACGGTGACATAAAGTTTATAATGCCGCCAATGAGAGGACTCTTTATTCCTGAAGATGCTGTTCTGTTTACAGGTAAAAGAAATATTGTATGGATAAAAACTTTCGATAAAATGTTTGAAGCACGAACTGTGGAAGTCGGCAATAAACTAAATGGTAAATATCAAATTATTAATGGAATTAAAGAAGGTGATGAAATTGTAACTAATGGAGGGTTCCTTCTTGATTCCGAAAGCCAGCTTAAAACAGGAATGCCTACCGGGCAGCAGAGTAAAGGAACTACAAAGGATAAAAAAGGAAGTAACAGTATGCCGGGGATGAAAATGTAATATGTTCTGATAGGTTTAGCAAAAATTGATAAAAGATAGGAGCATTTTTCTCACATAAGGGAATAAATTAAATCCCTTATTGTTTGTAAAGGATGCAATTAAAACACAATATACGAATTGTTAATTTTAATCAGATAATAACTATTATTTTAAGAGGAAAAGAAGGATAGGTAAAAAGTTTGAAGTAAAATAAATATAATGCTGAAAGTTGAATGTTGGTACTATAATTGATAATGATTATCGCATTGAAAATAATTTTAATATTTATAAAAAAGTATTTAAAGCAATAGTCTTAATTGAATTTAGGGTCAAGTCAACTGAAACATTATCACGGGAATAATCCCTGATTTTTGTAAAATGAAATAAGTTCAATTAATAAAAATATATTCACAAATAATAAAGGTTCATAATGAAAAACAAAATCAATCATACATTGTTCAGTTTTGCTATAATTGCAATGACAGTCGTATTTTTTCAAGTAAGTGCATTAGCATCAACAGGAAGTGATTCAACAAAGTGTAAAGATAAGAAAGAATGTAAACAGGAATGCAAGGATAAAAAAGTAACCTGCAAAAAAGAATGCAAAGAAAAAGCAGGACTAAAATGCGATACAAAAGAAAAAGCAGAATGCAAAACAAAAAAAGATTGCTGTAAAAAAGACACTAAAGAATGTAAATCTGATAAAAAAGAAACCTCTTGTAAAAAAGATTGCACGACAGATAAAAAAACCTGTACGGATACAAAAGAAAAAGCAGGATTGAAAAATACAACCGTTAAAAAAGCTATAATTGATTTAAAGAAGCTTGATTTAAATAAAGATGGTAAAATCTTTCAATGTACAATGTGCGCTGATCAATTATCTGATGTTGCAGGGAAATGTCCTAAATGCAAAATGGATATGAAAGAGGTTTCACTAAAAGATGCTAAAGCTTCTTTAAAGAAAGCCGGACTAAAAGTAAAATAAAAAGGAAGTTTAGTAATAACTATTATTTTACTTTCGCTTTAAATTCACATAATTAATTGAACTGACAGAAAAAGCTGTTTCGGAAAAACATGAAACAGCTTTTTTTTTATAATCACTAAAACATTGGCCTGCATCCTTTCCAAAATTATATCTTTTTACTTTTGCTGATATTTCGTATTTTAATAGTAATTATATGATAAATTTTGTATATCAAATAGCATGAAAAAAAGAGCATATCTGATAATAATAAGTATTTTTATTATTATGGCGTCACTTACCGGCTGTGGAAAAAATGAACCAGAGCGCAAGGAAACCGAATCTATTGACAGGACTTTAGTTCGGGATTCAACAGTAAACGTATTATCATTAGATGAGAACAAAGACGGAATGGTTTTTCAATGCCAGATGAAGGAACATTATAACGTTATTTCCGACAAACCCGGCATCTGCCCTTTATGCAAGATGGATTTAGAAGAAATAGATGTTCAGCAGGCTGCCAAGAATTTTGATGCAAAATATCACGGGAAACCGGAAGAAGATCAAAAAGAATAAAATGGAAATAATATAAAATTAACATTATGCTGATTCATTCAAAATATAATATGAACCGGCCTAATAAATTTTATACTCAATATTTCCAGTAATTATCATATCCTTAAGAATAGTCTTGCCAAACTAATACCTTGCCTCCTTTAATATATAAATTATATATTTGGATTATAAGTTTCATAATATTGAAATAAACGCATATGCTGTTTAGAGAACATATTTTGAAGTAACTAAGTTTACCGATAATTTAAAAATCATATGGATTAAATGCTCAAATATTCTAATATAAAATGTTTAACAAGATTTAGTTTCAATAATGAAACCATATAGAATATTTATTTTAATCATCTTTTTTACCAAAATTGCTTGGGCTCAATCCGATTATTCAAATCTGATAATTACTGATTCAGTACAAGTAAACTTTCAAAACAATTACACAATATCAAAGCCTTCAATTGTCGCATTTTCTGAAATTCTTCGCATAAAAGACAGAGTACTCAAGAAATCCGAATATAGTATAAATTACTATTATGGAACTTTCAAATTAAGTGATACATTATCTTATTCAATTTATGACACTGTCCTGATCAGTTATAAATCAATAAATCTTGATTTGAAAAGAATTTATAAAAACAGGGAATTGATAGTTAAAGTTGATGAAAAAACACGAGACACATTATTTGTTTCCAGAAATGAACAGGCTCTGCTAAGTCCCGAATCAATTTTTGGAAAGGGGATAGAAAAAAGTGGAACCTTGATACGAGGCTTTTCCGTTGGTACAAATAAAGACTTTACATTAAATAGCGGATTAAGGCTTCAATTAAATGGAAAAATATCTGATGATATTGAAATAGTAGCTGCACTAACAGATGAAAACACACCTATTCAGCCGGAAGGAAATACTGAGAAGCTTGATGAAATTGATAAAGTCTTTATCCAAATTAAGCATCCTAATGCAACGGGAACATTTGGCGATTTCCAAATAACAAAAAAAATTGGCGAATTCGGATATATTGACCGGAAACTACAGGGCCTGCTTGGTGAACTTTCATATAAGAATAATGAAGTCTGGGTTGCCTCTGCAAGTTCAAAAGGAAAATTTAATTCAGTTTATATAACTGGAATTGAAGGTGTACAGGGTCCCTATTTATTATATGGCAAAAATAATGAAAAAGATATTATAATTATTTCCGGGACCGAAAAAATATATCTTGACGGTATTGAAATGAAAAGAGGGGAAAATAATGATTATACAATTGATTATTCTAACGCCCAGATTACATTTACTCCTAAAAAGTTAATTACTTCTGCAAGCAGAATAAATGTTGATTATGAATATACAGACAGAAGGTATTCAAGAAATTTTTTTGGTGCAGGTGCTTCAGCTAGTCTTTTTAATAATGTTTTAAATATAAAGACTCAATTCTTAAAAGAAGGAGACGATAAAGATTCCCCAATTGATATTACATTTTCAGATTCTGAGAAACAAATACTGGCTGCAGCAGGAAATGATAGATATAAAGCAGCTAAGTCTGGTGAACAATTAGCTGCATTGGACTCGCTTGGCGTGAGGAAGGGTAGTTATATAAAAATAGATACTACAATAAATAATTCCAGTTATTCTTATTATTTATACGATCCAGGAGCAACTGCTGCTATTTATAATGTTGCGTTTACATATATTGGCGAAAATAAAGGCGACTATATCAAAGAAAGTATTGGAGATTATAAATTTGTGGGAGTGGGGACTGGTAATTACCTGCCTGTTATTTTTCTTCCTTTACCTGAATTGAAGGAAATGGGAACAATTTTAGCGGAACTAAGACCATTCAGTAAGTTTTACACATCGTTTGAATTCTCAGGAAGCTACTATGATAGAAATAGGTTTTCTTCAATTGATGATAACAATAATTTTGGTAGTGCCAGTAATTTTGTAATTAGGTTTGACCCGCAAAAAGTTCAAATTGGCAGCATTGATTTTGGGAACTTGGGCTTATCTTATAGGGATAGATATGTTCAAAGTAAATTTTCATCTCTCGATAGATATAATAGTGTTGAATTTAGCAGGGATTACAACGTTGATGAAAGCAGTGCAAGCGAAAACGAAATATTAAGGGAATTTGCATTAACTTATTCACCTATTAATACTCTTTCAGTAAATGGAAATTATGGATATTTGAGAAAAGGAAGTTCATTTAAATCCAAACGCATGAATGGAGGTATAAATTTTTCAAATCTGCAGGAATATTCTGTTACATACAACATAGATTATGTCCAGACAACATCTTTATATCAAAAAAGCAATTGGATTAAGCAGAGAGGCAATGCTTTTTATAAGCTGAGCTACTTCAAACCGGGTTTTGAAATTGTAAATGAAAATAAACAAGATAAAGCCGGGTTTACTGATTCATTATTATATGGAAGTCAAAATTATACAGAGTTTAATCCTTACTTAGAAATATCCGGCATAAAAGGGTTTATGGCCAGTGCAAAATATTCATTTAGAACCGATAATTTGCCACTAAATGGAAGATTTAATAGGGAATCGACAAGCAAGACACAGTATTATGAGCTTACTTATAATGGGATAAAGCAAGTAAGTACAAGTTTTACATTAACACTTAGAGATAAGTTTTATGATCAGAAGTTTAAAGAACAGGGCAATACCAATACGCAGACTATATTAATTAGAAATCAGACAAAATTTAATTTTGCAGAACCTGCAAACGGAGATCTGTTTTATGAAGTATCAACCCAAAAGACATCAAAGCTGGAAAGAGTATTTGTAAAAGTTGAAAAAGGTACAGGCAGCTACAAATACTTAGGAGATTTAAACAACAACGGTTTAGCTGATGTAGATGAGTTTGTTTTAACGTTATACGATGGGGAATATAATCAAACTACATTACCATCAGAAAAGCTGTATCCGGTAATAGATCTAAAAACCGGTTTAAGATGGAAATTTAACTATGGAGCATTTTTTAGTCCCAAAGCGATTGCTAATAGTATTTTATCTCCATTATCTTCAGAAACTACTGTCAGAATTGAAGAAAATTCTCAGGAAGAGAATTATAAAAAGATTTATCTGCTGAATATGTCTGCATTTCTTAATGAGAAAAATACAATTAGAGGAAGTAATTATATTTTGCACGACTTCTTTTTATTAGAAAATAATCAGGAACTGAATTTTAGGTTTAGATATTCACAAAGAAAAAGCCTGGACCAGTACAGCGGAAGTATAGAAAGAGGTTATACAAGAGAAAGAAGTATTCGCGTAAAATTTAAAATGGTAGAAGAAATTACTAATCAAACTGACTATACTAATTCGCAGGATAATATAGCATCAAATACTTTAAACAACAGAGTACGAGAGATAACCGGCAATACGATTCTTTCGGATTTCTCATATAGGCCGACAAAAAATATTGAAGTCGGATTTCAAATAAAATCCGGAAAGAATACTGATATCTACCCTTCAACCCCAACAATAATTGATATAAATGCACAGGTGTTAAGGTTCAATTATTCACTTGCAAGCGCAGGTAGAATTCATATTGAAATTGAACGTAATGAGCTAATAGCAAATACTACAAAGAATTACATCCCATACGAGTTGACCGGAGGTAATAATATAGGTAAAAATTATATTTGGCGAGCTAATATTGATTATCGTATATCTTCTTTTTTACAATCATCTGCTGCATACGACGGACGCCTTGTTGACGGGAAAGCAATTCATAATGCCAGAGCAGAAGTAAGGGCTTATTTTTAAATGGAAATTAAAACAAAATACATTGAAGCTCATATTATTAAAATTGTTGATAATGAAATTAATTATTTAGCCTTAAAACGTGCACCTTATCAATTATTTCCTAATATATGGCAGCCTGTAACGGGGAAAATTAAAGAGAATGAAAAAGCCTATAATGCAGCCAAAAGAGAAATACTTGAAGAAACCGGTATAGTTGTTAATGAAATATTTATTCTGCCAAAAGTTACTTCGTTTTATTTACATACAGAAGATGCAGTTTACCTATCCCCGGTTTTTTTATATATAGTTGAGCCTGATTCAAAGATTAAATTAAGCTCCGAGCATATAGAATTCGGTTGGATGACAATGGATGAAGTAAAGAATAAATATGCATGGTATGGGCAGAGGGAATCAGTTGATGTTATTAACCAGTACGCAAGTAATAACTTTGAATATTTGGAGAAAATCTAAAAATGCAGTATATAATTATTTTTGCATAAAATACCTTTAATTTGGTTATGCAATTATCTATTTTTGAATATTATTATATTATAAATCTGGAGTAAAAATTGGGTCTTTTAGTAGTAGGATCGTTAGCACTTGATACAGTTGCCACACCTTTTGACAGAGTTGAAGAAGCCTTAGGCGGTTCAGCAACTTATGTATCATTATCCGCAAGCTATTTTAGCGGACCAGTATACTTAGTTGGGGTTGTCGGAGAGGATTTCCCAAAAGAATATATCACTCTTTTGGAAAACCACAATGTTGATTTAACCGGACTTCAAATAATAAAAGGTGGTGAAACTTTTAGGTGGTCAGGAAAATATCACTATGATTTAAATGTTAGAGACACTTTACTAACTGAATTAAATGTTTTTGAGAATTTTGATCCTATCATCCCGGACAATGCAAAAAAAGCAAAATTTGTATGTCTGGGAAACATAGATCCAACTCTTCAGATGAAAGTATTAGATCAGTTAGAAAGTCCGCAGCTTATAGTATGCGATACCATGAATTATTGGATTGAAGGTAAACGCGAAGAACTGCTTAAACTGTTAAAGAGGGTACACGTCTTAATAATTAATGATTCTGAGGCCAGATTGCTTGCTGACGAGCCCAATCTTATAAAAGCTGCAAAAAAAATTAAAAATTTAGGCCCTAATACTCTTATCATTAAAAAAGGTGAGCATGGCGCTTTACTTTTTAGTGATGATACTGTTTTTTCTGCCCCTGCATATCCTATGGAAATGATATTTGATCCAACAGGTGCCGGCGATACTTTTGCAGGCGGTTTTACCGGATATCTCCACAAAACTCAGGACTTATCAGTTGAAAATATGAAACGTGCTGTTATTTACGGCAGTGTTATGGCTTCATTCTGTGTTGAACAATTCAGCACTAAAGCATTAGAAGATCTGATGTATTTAAGAGTACACGACAGATTTACAGACTTTTTGAGATTATCAAAATTCGATGAAAAAGACTGATTATTTTGCAATTGACTTTGTTGACGGGCAATTGGAATTTCTTGATCAAACGAAATTGCCATTAGCAGAAGAATATTGCAAGACAGATAATTATGAAATAATAGCTCAGGCAATTGAGGTATTAAAATTAAGAGGCGCACCGCAAATAGGTGTCGCCTCTGCTTATGCTTTGGCTTTATCAATAAAAAATTCCGCATTGGAAGACATTGATTCTACTTTTAATACAGCGTATAACAGATTAGCCTCAACACGCCCAACAGCCGTGAATTTATTTTTTGCATTAAACAGAATAAAAAATGTCTATAAGGAAAATAATTTCAGAAATGATGTTTACTCACTTCTGATTGAAGAAGCAAAAAAGATTCATTCTGAAGATATAGAAAAATGCAAAGCGATCGGCAAAAATGGTTTAAGAATATTCAAAAAGAAATCAAATATTCTAACACATTGCAATACAGGTAAACTTGCGACTTCCGGCGATGGGACGGCATTTAATATAATCAAAACAGCATTTGAAGAAGGATTAGTAAATCATGTCTATGCAGACGAAACCCGCCCTCTGCTTCAAGGAAGTCGTCTTACGGCATTTGAACTAGAGAAGTGCAACATTCCATTTTCAATACAAACAGACTCAATGGCCGCAGTATTGATGAAAGAAGGAAAAGTTGATCTGGTTATTACAGGAGCTGACAGAATTGCATTAAATGGTGATTCCGCTAACAAAATCGGGACTTATGCTCTGGCAGTATTATGTAATTTCCATAATATTCCATTCTACATAGCCGCTCCCACAACTACTTTTGATAAGAATATCTTAACTGGCGCAGAAATTGAAATCGAATTCCGAAATAAAAAAGAAGTAATTGAAATAAATAACACTGAAGTAACAAAGAACAGCTATGATGTTTATTCACCGGCTTTTGATGTTACTCCTTCTTTTTTAATAAAAGGAATAATAACGGAAAATGATGTTTATACTTTCCCTTATAACTTCCTCTATGACTAATATTCTTAAAACTGAAGCAATTGTATTAAATAAAATTAATTACGGTGATACAAGCAAAATTGTAAATTTGTTCACAAAAGATACTGGGAAAGTATCTGTAATTATTAAAGGTGGAAGAGACAGTAAATCAAAAATCGGAAAAATTACCGACCCATTAAACTACCTGCAAATAATCTATTACCAAAAAGATACCAGGGAAATACAACTGCTTACAGAAGCAGATCTTTTATTATTTTTCCATAATATAAAAAGTGACATTGACCGTTTAAGTTATGCTTCAGCAACTCTGGAACTGTTTATTAAACTAATCCCTGAAAATGAGCATAATTTAAGATTATTTAAAGGATTATTAAAAATTTTAGGATTACTGGACGATGTAACGACCAGTCCTATAGACCTTTTTTGTAGTTTCCTTATGTTCTTTATAAAAGAAATCGGTTACGAAATTCAGCTTGAAAACTGTGTAATATGCGGTGAAGCAACGCTAAATAATTTGTCATTGGGTTATAATTATGAAAAGGGTATTTTTTGCAATAGCTGTAAAAAAAACAATTTTTTTGAAACTAATATTCAAACGGAACTTTTTAATTATTTAATTAGTCTAAAAGCAAATAAAAAGAACTATGAAACAAATACAAAGGTTAAAGAAGACGCAATTAAATTTATGGAAAAGTTTTTAAAATATCATTTTACGGATTTTAAAGAATTGCAGTCATTAAGATTAAAATAATCTAAAAATAATGAAACTATAATGGAGGAAATATTATCTATGAAAAATAAAAAAATATTAAGCATCGGAGTATTGGCAGCAGCAGGTATTCTATTTTGTGCAATATTAGTTTCCGGATTTGGTTTGGTAAAACCTTCCTACGCTAATTTTCAGCTTGGTGCAAGCCGGCCGCCGGTAAATTTGGATGCTGATGCAAATTCATTTAGTAAAGCTTTTATAGAAGTAGCTGAAAAAGTTACACCTGCTATTGTTCAAATATCTGTTGTCTCAGAACGTACAGACGATCCTCACAATGATTTTTTCTTCTTCCCATTTAAAGATATGCCAAAAGAGCAAAAAGGCTCCGGCAGCGGGATAATTATCTCTGAGGATGGTTATATAATTACTAATAATCACGTAGTAGAAAATGCTTCAAAAATAGATGTGAACTTATATGATAAAAGATCTTTCTCCGGAAAAGTTGTTGGCAGAGATCCTTTAACAGATTTGGCTGTTATTAAAATTGATGCAAAAGGCTTGCCTATGGCTTACTTAGGAGATTCTGACGGGTTAAAAGTTGGACAGTGGGTTATGGCTATCGGCAATCCGCTTGCCTTAACTTCTACAGTAACTGCCGGTATAGTTAGTGCGATTGGCAGAAGTAAACTTGGACTAATAAAAGATACTTATGGTGTAGAAAATTTTATTCAGACTGATGCAGTAATCAATCCGGGAAATAGCGGTGGCGCATTAGTTGATTTATCCGGTGCTGTAATTGGAGTAAACTCCGCAATTGCATCTTCAGGAACCGGTACTTATATCGGTTACGGTTTTGCTATCCCAATCAACTTGGCTAAATCTGTTGCCAAGGATTTAATTGAGCACGGAAAAGTAAGCCGTGGTTATATAGGAATTAACATTGGTGATGTTGATGCAGACTTAGCAAGATCTTTAGGGCTGAATAAACCCAAAGGCGTTATAGTACAGGGCTTAGTTAAAGATGGTGCCGCAGCAAAAGCTGACATTAAAGAAATGGATGTAATTCTTAAAGTTGACGGTAAAGAAGTTGACGCACCAAATGAGCTTCAAAGTTTAATTGCTTCCAAGTCCGCAGGCTCTGTAGTTACCCTTACTATTTGGAGAGACGGAAAGGAAATGGAGAGAAAAGTTACTTTGAAGGCAAGAGATAATGATGCTAAGACTGAAGTAGCTTCAAATGAGGAAAATAATGAAGTAGAAAAAGAATCAAAGAATTCTACTTTGGCATTTGATGAAATAGGATTGACCGTTGCTAATTTATCTGCTGCTGATAAAAAAAGCTATAATGTTGAGTCCGGAGTGAAAATTACAGATGTTAAACCTTATAGCAAGGCGGATGATAAAAATTTAGCACCAAATTTTGTAATTATTGAGGCCGGAAAGAAAAAAATTAAAAATATCCATGACCTGAAAACGGCTATTGAAGATAAACGTGGATCTGCTGTTCTGTTAAAAGTACAAGATATTAAAGGGACAAGCAGATATATAGCTGTTGACATTCCAAAAAAATAATTGATCAATTCTTCTTAAAACGTCTCATTATTGAGACGTTTTTTTTTATATTTAAAGCAATAATAAAAACATTTATATATGATAAGATTTTTGACAGCCGGTGAATCACACGGCAAAGCTTTATCCACTATTATTGATGGATTTCCATCAAATATTAAAATATTAAAATCTGATATTGATTTTCAATTAAAACGCAGGCAGGCAGGATATGGCCGTGGGGAAAGGATGTCAATTGAAAGTGATACTGTAGAAATATTATCCGGTATCAGGCATGGAAAATCACTTGGTTCTCCAATATCTCTTCTTATTAGCAATAAAGATTGGAAAAATTGGGAAGATATCATGTCTTCCGAAGAATTAATTAGCGAAATATCTAAAGTTACTATACCTCGTCCGGGACATGCGGATTTAACAGGCATTTCTAAATATAACTTTAACGATATCAGGAATTCAATTGAAAGATCTTCTGCAAGAGAAACAGCAGCAAGAGTTGCAGCTTGTTCAATCGCAAGAATATTTCTGAAGGAATTTGATATTACAATTGGAAGTTTTGTTGAAAGTGTAGGTGGAGTATTTTCTGACAAAAATATTTATAATCTTTTATTAGGGAATGAATATCATGATAATAAATCAATTATAGCGCTCAGTACTTCTGCCGATAAAAGTGATTTAAGAGTGTTGGATAGTGTTCATGAAAAGAAAATAAAGAATCGAATAGATGAGGTGAAGGAAAAGGGGGATACGCTTGGGGGAACGATGGTTGTCTTTGCCGTGGGTCTCCCTGTAGGCCTGGGTTCCTTTATGCAATATGACCGGAGATTGGATGCTGAAATAACGAGCAGTATAATGTCTGTAAACGCTGTTAAAGGTATTGAAATTGGAAGTGGATTCAATTCTGCCGTAAATACAGGTTCATCAAATAATGATGTTATAGAATTGGCAGGTGGTAATATTGGGCATAGAACAAATTATTCCGGTGGAATTGAAGGGGGTATCTCTAATGGAATGCCTTTAATAATTAGAGCTGCCATGAAGCCAATTTCTACATTGGCGAACCCTGTTGAGACTATTGATCTGAGTAAAATGCTTCCCGTAAAGAGCAGATGGGAAAGAAGTGATTTTACTGCCGTACCTTCTTGCTCGGTAATTGCTGAATCTATGTTGTGTTGGTCTATAGCAAAATTGTTTATAGAGAAATTTGGAGGTGACTCCATAGAAGAAACGAAGGATAATTACAATTCTTATATGTTAAAATTGAATAATAGAATAAAGGATAATTTCAAATAGAATGATAAATATTAAAATGTTTAGCTTTAATCCATTTTGTGAAAATACATTTATTGTTTCCAATAAAAATGATGGTATTATTATAGACCCTGGATGCTTATATGATGACGAATTTGTAGAATTAGATACTTATTTAGAACAAAATAAAATTGATGTTAAAGCTATTTTAATTACGCATGGACATTTAGATCATGTATTCGGATGTAAATATATTGCAAATAAATATAACACAAAAATTTATTTGCCGGAATTAGACAAACCTTTATATGATAATCTTGAGCAGCAGTCAATACAATTTAATATTGAATTAGATATGCCTCCCGCTCCTGATTACTTAATAAAAAATGAAGACACTTTAACTTTATGTGATTTTAAGATTAAACCTCTATTTACACCGGGGCATTCGGCCGGAGAAATGTGCTACTTTTTTGAACAAGATAATGTTTGTTTCACGGGTGATGTATTATTCTCAGGGAGTATCGGCAGAACGGATTTGTGGGAGGGGAATTATAATACAATTATTAGCTCTATAAAGAATAAGTTGTTTACGCTTAAAGATGATGTAGTTATTTATCCGGGTCATGGAGAAGAAAGCACTATCGGAAATGAAAGACAGAATAATCCTTTTTTCACATAGACTTTCTTAAAATATTATCATTTATTGAAAGAATTTAGGAATGTTAATTAATCTATCAAATAATCCTTCTACATATTGGGAAAGCGTTCAGCTTGAAGAAGCAAAGAACAGCTATGGAAGAATAATAGATATTCCATTTCCTATTATATCTCCTACATCTGAATTGAAAGAAGTGGAGCAATTAGCAAAAGACTATCTTGAAAGGATTAAATCCATAATTGAATTTTCAAAAGATACAAACAATGCTGTACATATTATGGGTGAGCAGACTTTTACTTTTGTCCTTCTATGTAAATTGAAAGCGTTAAACATAAAAGCAGTATCGTCAACAACAGTAAAGGTACAAGATAAAAATCTTATAAGTTCGAAATCTGAATTCGTGTTTTTTAGAGAATACTATTGAACATTTTTAGGCAAACTGATAAAAAATGTTGTGCCTTCGTCAGGTATACTCTTAAACCATATTTTCCCATTATGCTTTTCAACCATCTCTTTACAAAGGATTAGGCCCAAACCGGTTCCTTTTTCTTTATTTGTCCCAAGAGTAGAATAATTCACATCCAATTTGAACAATTTATCTTGGGCCTCATATGGAATACCTTGTCCCTGATCTTTTATATAGATTACTGACTCTTTGAGTTCAGTATCATCAAGCCCAATTGTAATAGAACTTCCTGAATTGGAAAATTTAATAGCGTTAGAAATAATATTCCTGATAATAGTATCAAGCATATTATTATCCGCATAAACAACAGCCTGTTCAGGTACTCTATTATCCAATGTAACGTTTTTCTGAGAAGCCTGCAGTTTCAGAAAATTACAAATTTGATTTATCGATTGATATAAGTTAAAGGATTTAGGTACAAAATCGATTTTGCCTAATTGCATTCTGGACCATTGCAAGAGGTTATCTAAAAGTTTATAAGTATCATTTGCAGTAATGTGTATTATATTTATATATTCCAACAGACTGGACTCCGAGAGCTCTTTAAAGTCGTCTTTGATAATTTCTGAAAAACCCAATAAGGCAATAAATGGAGTTCTTAAGTCATGGGCAATTATGGAAAAGAATTTATCCTTGGTGGCTACCAGACCCTCAAGCTCATGATTAGAAGCAACCAATTTCTTTTTTGTGAGTTGAAGCTCAATATGTGTATGAACTCTCGCCAATAGTTCATTATTATTAAAGGGTTTTGTAACATAATCAACCGCTCCTAATTCAAAACCCCTGATAATATCCTCATTTTCAGTTTTTGCAGTCAGAAATAAAATAGGAATATCTTTAGTAAGCAGATCATTTTTTAATGCTTTGCATACTTCAAAGCCATCCATTCCCGGCATTTGTACATCAAGCAAAATTAGATCCGGTAATCTGGAGTGTGCAATAGAAATAGCTGCTTCGCCATTTGAAGCAATGGCGATTTGAAATCCTTCATTTTTGAAAATATTTCCTAAAACTTTAAGATTTTCAACTATGTCATCAACAAGTAATATTAAAGGTTGTTTTTCTGAGTAATGTTTCATAATGTAAAGTTAAAATAAATCTGTAAAATTGGTTATCGCTGCATTTATTCTGTCATAGTTATATGAATCAGATTCAGTATACAGAAAATTACCATAATTAACAAGACAGTCTATGTTATTTTCCGTACCATAATTTTTTATTATATGAGCACAATTCTGTATTTCATCAATAATCATCCCGGTTTTTGCTTCCAACAACTTAGGTAGTATATTTTCTTTAATATCATTTTTTTTATCCGCAGGTATAGATAATTCTATTTTTAAAATATCAGTATGAGTTGTAATATCGCTATAATTAATTGTAGAATCATTCATTTGAAGCTCATCGTATCTTACATCCTTGAAATAAATGATAAATCTGGACCCAACACCTTGCTGACTTTCTACAGTAATAGTACCGTTCATCATTTCTACCAGTCTTTTTGTAATTGTTAATCCAAGACCGGTACCGCCATATTTTCTTGTATTTTGGCCTTCTTGCTGCCTAAAGGCTTTAAAAATGTTTTCAAATTCATTCTCGGCAATTCCTATACCGCTATCTTCAATTACAATAAACAGATCCAATAACTTGTTTTCTTTTAAAAACTGATCTATTATAATTTTAACATATCCTTTGTTTGTAAACTTTATTGCATTTCCAACTAAATTTACTAATACTTGTCTTAATCTAATTTCATCTAATAAGACAGAATTTGCAAAATTATTATTGTATTTAATGGATAAATTCAATTTCTTTTCATTTATTTTATAATTGAAGAAGTTAACTACTTCATTTACAATTTCACTTAGTTTAAATACTGAATATGTAATATCTAACCTTCCTGCTTCAATTTTTGAAAGATCCAGTAAATCATTTACAATAGTTAATAAATTATTTCCGCCTTTTTCAATAGATTCGATATATTTAAGAGATTCTTGGTCTGTCATACTCCTTTTTAACAAATCTGAATATGCCAGAATAGAATTTAATGGTGTCCTAATCTCATGACTGATGTTTGCTACGAACTCACTCTTAACTTTATTTGCCTGTTCAGCTTTATCCTTTGCATTTATCAGCTGAATATCCATCATTTTTCTATCAGTTATGTTTCTTGATAAGCCCTGATAACAAATTAAATTATTCTCAGAATCAAAGATAAGATCAAGCTGAATCTCTACCCAAATAACAATACCGGATTTACATATCTGCTTAAGCTCGCAAATAATACTTTTGTTCTTTTTAAGGTAGCTGACATATTTTTGAAAATATTTTACAGAGACAGCAGGTAATAATTTAGTAAAAGGTTCTCCTAAAAGTTCTTGTGGGTAATACCCCAGCAAATGGAAGCAAGAAGGAGTTAAATAAATAAAATTCAAATCTCTATCTAGTTGGAAAATAAGATCGCTTATCTTTTCTGTAATAAATTTGTATTTTTCTTCACTTTGTTTTAACTTTTCTTCATCTAGCTTACGTTTTGTTATGTCCCTAATGGAAACAACTAAGACATTATCTTTGCTTAAGTTTATTGATCGGGATAACACTTCAACTGAAATTCTTGATCCGTCTTTCTTTATCAGGAATGTTTGTGGAGGTGTCGTATTATTGCCGGTTATTTTCAATTCGAAATCAGGGCTGAAAAGGTTAGATACTTTTATACTCTTTATCTCTTTTCCGGAATATCCAGTTAATAATTCAAAATTATTATTTATATCAACAATAGTATTGTCCTGATATATGAAAATAGCTTCAAAAGAGGCATTACTTAATTGTTTAAATCTTATTTGATTCCTTTTAGTTATAATAATTAGTATTAACGAAAAAATAATGATAACTAAAAAAACAGAAATTATAATCTTTATATAGAATGATTCAGACTTGTTCTTTTCCAGCAGCCTATCAATTTCAGCCTGCTTTTCATAAGATTCTATTGCTGTTCTTACCTCAATGTTTTTCCCGGATAAATTCTCCTTAATAGTTAATTTTGCGAGAGAATCAGTGATACCAATATACTTAATAATTGAATCCGGTTTATTAATAAGAGAAAAATATTGGATGTATAAGTTATATGAATTCCTTTTTTCATTTAATAAGTTAGATTGTTCTGCCAGTTTGATCGTTTTTTTAATTGACTCTTCGGCTAATACTTTTTTATTCTGTTTAATATAGATACCGGAAATTTTATTATAGACATTTATGATATTCATAAAATCATTTATATCTGTAAATTGCTTTAATGCTAAGTAATAATTATCAAGGGCTTGAGAATAAATCTTTTTCTTAAAATATAAATCACCAAAATCATCATAAACTTTACCTAAGTATTTATTATCTTCAATGCGCCTATTCTTAATACTTAGCAAAATAGTCATACTTGAATCTAAATACTTTTCAGCTAAAACAAGTTTATTTAATTTAGTATAAACCGAACCTATATATTGTAATGAGTGGGCAATATAAAAGGGATTACTACTCTTTTTCCTTAATTCTAACGCAATCTTGTAATATCGTAAAGCTTCATTAAAATTATTAAATTCTATTTCAATTAAGCCAAGGTTATTATTCATTACTGATAAGCCGTAATATTCTTTGGTCTCGTTAAATATGGCGGTGGCTTTTAAATAATATTTCTTAGAGATTTCAAAAAGCTTTTGATGGTAATATGCATTTGCTATTTCACCAAAATTATAGCCAATCGCATTTTTATCATTTAGTTCCGTCAGTACCTTGTAATTCAATAAATAGAACTCCATCGCAAAATAGTAGCTTCCCTGGTTAGAATATAGCCTGGCCAAAATGCTGTAAGTATTTGACAGATTCCTCTTTGAGTCATTTGCTAAAAAAAGGTCCTTAGCTTTTTGAAGATATTTTATACTTTCCAAGGGTTTCGTTACCGAAGTACTTTTTCCTAATTCGAAAAGGATATTTGCATAATTAGTATCCTTACTATTTTGCAATTCATATTTATGAAGTTGCTTTTTAAGCGCATCGATATTTTCACTTTGGGCATAAATATTCTTAAGCGGGATTAAAAAAAGTGCTAAAATAAAACAAATTGTCATTTTATTTTGAAATTTTATCTCTTTCATTCTAAAGTGTTATTTTCCTATGCTCATTACTAATTTGATATTATTTTTCTTTGTTATTTGTAATTAAATATTTAAATTACTATAAGTTAATAACTAATAAAAGAATAAAATGAATACTATAAAGCCCCAAAGATTAAGAAAAGGAGATTTAATTGGAATTATATCTCCGGCATCAGCTCCCGATGATTTAACAAGGATTGAAAAAGGAGTGCAATATTTAGAGAAACTGGGATATAGGACATTGATAGGCAAAAATTCAAGTAACTATTATGGCTATCTTGCCGGAACTGACGAGGAACGTGTCAGTGATTTGCATGATATGTTCAAAAATAAAGAGGTAAAAGCTATTTTTTGTACGCGCGGGGGGTATGGAACTCCAAGGCTATTAAACAGAATAGACTATAGACTTATTAAAAAGAATCCAAAAATATTTGTTGGCTATAGTGATATAACTGCGCTGCAATTGGCTTTTTACAAGAAATGCGGCCTGATTACTTTTGCCGGTCCTATGCTTGCAGTGGATTTTTATAATAACGTAAGCAGTTTTACTGAAGAGTTCTTCTGGAGTCTGGTTACTTCAAATAAAAAACTTGGAAAAATCAAGCAGCCGGAGAATAAAAGTATTAAAAAATATTTAAAGAATTCCGCTGAAGGAGTCGTTTTAGGCGGTAATTTAGCTTTAGTTACAAGTATAATGGGAACTGAATATTTCCCATCTTTCGAAAATAAAATTCTTATGATTGAAGAAGTTGGGGAGTCACCTTATAGAGTTGACCGCCTGTTGAACCAATTAAAACTTGCCAAAGTGTTTGAAAAAGTTAATGGTGTGCTGGTGGGAGAATTTACAGATTGTGATGAAGAAGACAGTACAAAAAGATCATTAACCTTAGATCAGGTGTTTGACGATTATTTGAGTGGTCTAAATGTAAATGTAACTTTGAATTTCCAACATGGACACATAAAAGATACAATTACCGTTCCTTTCGGCACCAAAATTAAAATAAATTCATTAAAAGAGAATATTGAATTCTTAGAGTCTGCCGTGGAATAAAAGGGGAAAGTTTGATTACCTTTTAATTATTCTAATTATATTATATTTGTCAGATAAATAAAATGGATTTATAATGAAACCGAAAAGAATTCTTTGGGTTGATGACGAAATAGATTTGTTAAGATCACATATTATTTTCCTTTCTGAAAAGGGATATGAAGTTGATACTGTAACAAATGGAGAAGATGCATTAAGTAATGTTAAAGAAAACATATATGATTTAATATTTCTGGACGAAATGATGCCTGGAATGGGTGGTCTGGCAACTCTGGGGCACATTAAGGATATCAATCCGAACATTCCTGTTGTAATGATTACTAAAAGCGAAGAAGAAACTTTAATGGATGAAGCTATTGGAGGAAAAATATCTGATTATTTAACCAAACCTGTTAATCCAAGTCAGGTGCTTTTAGTATGTAAAAAAATACTTGAGGGAAAAAGAATCAGCGGTCAATTTGCAGCAAAAGACTATCTGCAGGACTTTAATGAAATATCACAACAGCTATTAAATAATTTAGATTATTCAGAGTGGATTAATGTATATCAGAAGTTAGTAAATTGGGATATGGAATTAGATACTCATCCGGATATAGGATTACGCCAGACATTAAATGATCAGAAAAAAGAAGCTAATAAAGAGTTTTCAAAATTTGTTGAGAAGAACTATAAGTTCTGGGTAAATAACGAGAAAGATGAATATTCTCCTCCTTTATCACCAGGAATAGTAACCAGAAATGTTGAAAAGTATTTATCAGACAGCAACGCAAGTGTTTTCTTTTTTGTTATTGATTGTCTTAGACTTGATCAATGGCTTATTATGGAAAAACATCTTCTTGATTACTTCAAAATAGAAAAGGAGTATTATTATTCAATTCTGCCAACTGCCACACCTTATTCCAGGAATGCACTCTTTGCAGGTTTATATCCCAGTGAAATAGAGAAGAACTATCCAAATTTATGGACAAATGGTGACGATGATGAAAGAAGCATGAATAAATATGAAAAGGAATTACTTCAGGCACAATTAGACAGAAAGAGAATTAAGCTAAGAAACGATCTTAAATACATTAAAATAATTGATCCTGAAGTCGGAAGAAACTTTGAACAGAATATTTTATCATATCAAAACACTCAATTTACTGCTGTAGTTGTAAATTTTTTGGATATGATTGCACATGGCAGATCAGATTCAGATATTCTAAAAGAAATAGCCCCGGACGAAGCTGCATACCGCTCATTAACAAATGCATGGTTTACACATTCGTCTTTACTGGCCACTTTTAAATTACTTTCAAAAATGAGTAATGCCAAAATAATTATAACTACAGATCACGGCAGTATTCGCTCTTTAAGAGGAGCAAAAGTACTTGGAGATAAAGAGGCTTCAACAAATTTAAGATTTAAGTATGGCAGAAATCTAAAGGTAGATGAAAAAAATGCAATATTTATTAAAAATTTAGCTGATTATAAGTTACCCAAACGAGGTGTTACAATCAGTTATATCATTGCAAAAGAAGATTATTATTTCGTTTACCCAACAGATTATCATAAATTTTTAACTTATTATAAAGATACTTTCCAACATGGAGGCATATCTATGGAAGAAATGATTCTCCCTGTTATTACCATGGAGCCTAAATAATGAATTTTCCGATCAAATTTATTTCGAATAATGAAAATGATACGAAAAATATAGCACTGGAATTAACTAAAATTCTAACAAATGGTGATATAGTTGTTTTAGATGGAGATTTGGGAGCAGGAAAGACATTTTTAGTTAAACAATTTGCCAAATTATTCAACTTGGAGAATGTGAACAGCCCAACATTTGCAATTGTTAATGTATATGATGGTGAAATTAAAATAAACCACTTCGATTTTTATAGGATTGAAGAACAACGAGAATTACTTGATATAGGATTCAATGACTATATTAGTGATCAAGATGCCATTACTTTTATTGAGTGGGGAAGTCTTTACAGTGAATTATTACCTAATAAATGTTATATAATTAGTATTACGTTTGATGAAGAGCTCAATAGGATATTTGAAATTAATAGAAGAGACAAATGATTATAACAAAAAATAATATTAAACCTATTCTTGCAATTGAAACTTCTAACGAATTATGTAGTGTATGTATATATTTTTCTGAAAATAATTTTTTCTCGACAGAAATATTATTAAAAAATTCTCATTCCGAAAAACTTTTTGGCTTAATCGATTTCTTAATATCACAGGCCAAAATTGAACTAAAGGATTTAGAATGTATTGCTGTTTCATCAGGTCCAGGTTCTTTTACAGGATTAAGGATTGGGATAGCTGCTGCAAAAGGACTGGCATTAGGAGCTTCTCTTCCAATTGTTTTAGTTCCGACTTTTGATGCGGCTGCTTTTCAGGTAAGCTCTTTTCTACCAAACGATGTTAGTTATGTTATAACATCTAAGGTAAATAATGATGATTTGTACTTTTCCAAGTATGAAACTACAGGTAATGGTTTTGAGAATATTATTCCTCTTGAAATCATACCTAATATTGAACTTGAAATAAAATCAGAAAACTGTATAATTTATGGAAATGTTAAATATGATTATGTAAGAAGAATATTAACATTACCAAATGCTGAATTCATAGCCCGCTGGGTTAATAAATATGGTAAAGACTTAATTACCTATAATTATGATTTTTTAGAACCAAACTATTTTAAAAATTTTATTGTAAAGGAAAGAAAAAAATGATTAAAAAAACTTTATTATTAATATATTTCTGCAGTTTAATTTCTTTTGCTCAGATTTTAGTACCGAAAATTTATGTTACTCCCACGGATTTTGATTTTGGAACGATAGAGCAAGGCAAAGTTGTAACTCATAATTATGTTGTTGTTAACAATGGAACAGATACATTAAAGATTTATGATGTAAGGCCTGGGTGCGGTTGTACTGCCGCTAAACCGGAAAAGAACATATTGTTACCCGGAGAAAGCACTAAAATTAAAATTGATTTTAATAGTGAAGGCCGTGAAGGACAACAAGAGAAATACGTCTCCATATTAACTAATGATCCAAAACAACCGCAATATCAAATAAAGTTTCATGGAATTATTAAGAAAAAGCCAATTGATCTTACTGTTAATTCGCGAATCTCTTTTAAAGAAACTGATCACAATTTCGGTAAAGTGAAAGAAGGAGCTAAAGTAGATTACACTTTTACTTTTACAAACGTTGGGAAAGTAGATTTAGTAGTTAACGATGTTAAGACCAATTGCGGGTGTACTGCCGCATTGATTTCCAGTAAACTGATTAAACCAGGGAAAGAAGGTACTATAAAAGTTGAGCTGGATACAAAAGATAGAGAAGGTAAAATGAGCCGAAATATCACAATATATTCTAATGATCCTGAAGAACCTTCAAAAATTATAAGTATTTTTGCTGAAGTAATAAAGCAATAACATGGCTTGGTTTAGACGATCTAAAGAAAATATATTAAGCGACACGCTTAAAAAAGAAATCCCGGACGGATTATGGGAAAAATGCCCTGATTGTGGTGAGATTATACATAAGAAACAGCTTGAAGATAACCTTTGGACTTGTTCAAAATGTAAATATCACTTTAGAATCGGAAGCAAGCAGTATGCGGATATCCTTTTAGATAAAGGAACATTTAAGGAAATAAACAAAAGGATGAAATCTGCCGACCCTTTGCTTTTTGTTGATACAAAGAAGTATTCCGACAGAATTACTGCTTCAATGAAAAATACCGGTCTTAATGATTCAGTGAGAACCGGAGTAGGAAAGTTAAACGGAATTAACGTTGCATTTGGATGTATGGATTTTTCATTTATTGGAGGGAGCTTAGGCTCTGTTGCCGGTGAAAAGATTTCCAGACTGATTGACAGGGCAGCAAAGGATAGAATTCCTTTGATAATTATATCTTCAAGTGGTGGTGCCAGAATGATGGAAGGCGCGTTTTCTTTAATGCAAATGGCAAAGACATCAGCGAAACTTGCACATTATTCTGAATTAAAACTCCCCTATATCTCTTTACTTACAAATCCAACCACGGGAGGAACAACTGCAAGTTTTGCAATGTTGGGAGATATAATTATTGGAGAACCAAAAGCTTTAATAGGATTTGCCGGTCCCCGGGTTATAAAACAGACAATTGGTAAAGACTTGCCAGAGGGCTTCCAGACCGCTGAGTTTATATTAGAACATGGCTTTTTGGATATGGTGGTGGAAAGAAAAGAGCTTAAGGAAAAAATATTTAATTTATTAACAATGATGAAAGAATGAAAATTAAAATAATAAAAACAGTAGATGAAATTCATTCAACTGTTAAAGCAATAAAATTATCAGGTAAATCTATAGGTCTTGTACCTACTATGGGATTTCTCCATAGGGGACATATTTCATTAGTAAAAGAATCTAAAATAAAAAATGATATTACTATAGTATCAGTATTTGTAAACCCTACTCAGTTTGGACCTACAGAAGATCTAAATAAATACCCAAGAGATATTGACAAAGATACAGCTCTCTTAGAGGCTGAAGGTGTTGATTATTTGTTCCTGCCTGATGAAAAAGAGATTTATCCGGATGATTATGAAACATATGTTGAAGTTACAAAGACATCAAAAAAGCAGGAAGGAGAATTTCGCCCATCCCATTTTAAAGGTGTTACGACTATAGTGTCGATATTGTTCAATTGCGTTTGCCCTGATAACGCTTACTTTGGTAGAAAAGATGCTCAACAAGCAGTCATTATAAAAAAGATGGTTAAAGATTTGAAGATGGACATAAATGTTGAGATAATGCCAATAATTAGAGAAGATGATGGTTTAGCATTAAGCTCCAGAAATATTTATTTAAATAAAGAAGAAAGAGAAAGAGCTCTATTGCTATCCAAGTCTTTGAATGAAGCAAAGATAATGATAGAATCAGGAGAGCATTTAGTTAATAACGTTATTAAGAAAATTAGTAACATATTTCTAAAAGAAAGTACAATACATTTGAATTATATTAGGATAGTGGAAGCTTCCAGTTTTAATGAAATAGAACAACTGGAAAAAGGTAAAGAATATTATATACTTATTGCAGCAAGAATTGGAACTACAAGGCTAATAGATAATCTGTTAGTCACAGTCTAACAAAATATGTATGGAATTTTTTGCATATATAACTTAAAACTCTTAATTTAATTACATCAATTTAAGACTATTAACCAAAGGAGTATTGTTCTAATGAAAGTTAAAGCTTTTAAAAATGAGCCGATTACGGATTTTTCGAAACCGGCCAACCTTAAAGCACAGCAAGATGCTTTAAAAGATGTTAGAAAAAGAATTGGTAAAACATATGAGATTATTATTGGCGGTAAGAAGATTAAAACTGAAAAAACTTTCAGTTCAATAAATCCATCTAATACTTCAGAAGTAATTGCTAATTTTTACAAAGGTAATAAAGAATTAGTAGAAAAAGCAATGGATACTGCCAGCAAGAAATTTGAAACTTGGCAATATGTACCTGCCGAAGAAAGAGCAAATTATCTTTTTAAAGCATCTGAAATTGCTAAAAGAAGACGGTTCGAAATAAATGCCTGGATGATTCTGGAAGGTGGGAAAAATTATGTTGAAGCCGATGCGGACACCGCTGAAGCTATTGACTTCTTGGAATTTTATGCTCGTGAAATACTCCGATATTCTGAGAAGCAGCCATTAATTCCTGTTAAAGGAGAAAAGAATGAATTAGTGTATATTCCGTTAGGTGTTGGTGTTGTAATTCCACCTTGGAATTTCCCATTTGCAATTTTAACCGGAATGTCTTCAGCAGCTATCGTATCCGGTAATTGCATTGTACTAAAACCATCAAGTGATACTCCGATGATGGGTAAATTGTTTTATGAAATTATGGAAGAAGCAGGCGTACCGGCCGGAGTTATTAACTTTTTACCCGGCTCGGGTAGTGAAGTTGGGGATACATTAGTGGGACATCCTAAAACCAGATTTATTTCATTTACAGGTTCTATGGAAGTAGGCATCCACATAAATGAATTAGCTGCAAAAGTACAACCAGGCCAAATTTGGCTTAAAAGAGTAGTTGCTGAAATGGGCGGTAAAGACTGTATTATTGTTGATAGCGAAACAGATGTAAATAATGCTGCCATAGGAGTTGTTCAATCTGCATTTGGATATCAAGGTCAAAAATGCTCTGCTTGTTCCAGAGCCATAGTGGACAAAGCCATCTATAATGAATTCGTAAAAAAAGTTAAAGAAGAAGTTGAAAAAATTCAAGTTGGTCTTGCAGAAGACAATTTCAGAATGGGCCCTGTCTGCAATGCCAAAGCAGAAAAATCTATTCTTGAGTATATTGAAGTTGGAAAAAAAGAAGGAAAACTTATTATTGGCGGCGGAAAAGCTGAAGGCAATGGATACTATATTCAGCCAACTGTTTTTGCAGATGTAGCTCCTACAGCAAGATTAGCTCAAGAAGAAATATTTGGTCCTGTTTTAACTATAATTAAATCAAAAAACTTTGACGATGCGTTAAAAATAGGGAACAATACTAAATTTGGTTTAACCGGTGCTGTTTATACAAATAATCGTGAAAAATTAGAAAAAGCCAAAAAGACCCTGTTAATTGGCAATTTATATCTTAACAGAAAATGTACAGGTGCATTAGTTGGAGGTCATCCATTTGGCGGCTTTAATATGTCAGGAACGGATTCAAAGGCAGGTGGAAGAGATTACTTACTTCTCTTTACACAGGCCAAATTGATGAGTGAAAAGATATAGTTCGTTTTCAAACAAGAAAGGGAGTTAATCCCTTTCTTGTTTATAATATCTTATGTAAAGTAATTAATTCTTTGTTCAATTAGCAAAAGGAAAACTTATGAAAATTCATGAATATCAGGCTAAAGAACTATTTACTAAATTCAATGTTGCTATTCCTAAAGGGATTCCTGTTTTCTCTGTCGAAGAAGCTGTTCAGGCTGCTGAAGAATTGGGAGGTAAAGTATGGGTAGTAAAAGCCCAAATACATGCAGGAGGAAGAGGGAAAGGCGGCGGTGTTAAAGTTGCAAAAAGCATTGATGAAGTAAAAAAGTTATCTTCTGAGATATTAGGTATGACTTTAATTACCCACCAAACAGGTCCTGAGGGAAGATTAGTCAAAAGATTACTAATTGAAGAGGGAATAAATATTGAACGTGAGCTTTATGTTGGAATTACTTTGGATAGAGTCTCCGGTAAAAATGTAATTATGGTTTCTACAGAAGGTGGGATGGAGATTGAAAAAGTTGCTTCTGAAACCCCGGAAAAAATTATTAAGGAAATTATTGAACCGGAATTGGGATTACAGTCCTTTCAGGCTAGAAAGCTTGCCTTTGCATTAAACTTAAGAGATAATCAGCTAAAAAATGCAGTTAAATTTTTAACAGCTTTATATAATGTATATTTACAAACAGATGCCTCTTTAGCTGAAATTAATCCGTTAGTTGTTACAAAAGAAGGGGAAGTACTGGCTCTTGATGCAAAAATGAATTTTGATGATAATGCAATTTTCAGGCATCCGGATATTCTTGAATATCGCGATTTGGATGAAGAAGATCCCCTGGAAATAGAAGCATCAAAATATAATCTTAATTATATAAAGTTGGATGGTAATGTAGGCTGCATGGTTAACGGTGCCGGATTAGCAATGGCAACAATGGATATTATTAAATTAGCAGGGGGAGAACCGGCAAATTTTTTGGATGTAGGAGGTACTGCTAATAAAACAACAGTATCAAATGGATTTAAAATCATTTTATCTGATAAAAATGTTAAAGCAATTCTTATCAATATCTTTGGCGGAATTGTTAGATGTGACAGAGTAGCCCAAGGTGTAATTGATGCTGCAAAAGAACTGGACATAAATGTTCCTATTGTTATACGTTTAGAAGGTACCAACGCAATAGAAGCAGGAAAGCTTCTTAAGGAATCCGGCGTCGATTTTATGGTGGCAGGCAGCTTAAAAGATGCTGCAAAAAAAGTTACTGCCGTTTTAAAGTCATAATAATACTTAAATCACCATATTCTTTTAATATTTTACAAAAAAAAGGTGCTTCTATGGCACCTTTTTTTGCTAAAAATCAATATTTTAATAATAAACTTGCTTTTTTATAATTATAGTAATAATTTTTAGTTTAAATTTTCATTCCTTTGGAGTATTATGTCAAATTACGATTTCGAATATCCCGGTGAAGAAGATGAATTCAGGAACATCGAGAGTGAAATCACTAAGTGCAAAGCATTGATTGCAAATGGCAATTTATATTCTTCTATTGACCAGATTGAAGATACGGTTGATAACTGTATTTCGGATGAAAAATATAATGAAGGGCTATTCTTTATTGAAAATTTATTGACTATTTCTCCTTACAATTCAGATTACTGGTTCAAAAAAGGACTCTTTCTAAACAATTTGCTATGTTTTTCTGAATCTATTCAAAGTTATAAAAAAGCAATCTCATTAAATCCATTTGATGTTGAAATTTTAAATGGGAAAGCCCTGGCAGAAGAAAATCTAAATTTATTGGAAGATGCAGAATTAACCTGGCTTAGTGTCTTAGATATTGATAATAACAATGCTGAGGCTCTTGAAAGTTTGGCAAATCTATATATGCATCTAAAAAGAGTAGAGATAGCAGTTGATTTTTTTAACAGAGCAATTTGTTCTGATCCCGACAATGAAAAACTTTATTTTGATCTGGCTCTTTGTTTAGAAAAGAATAACAGACTTGAGGATGCTCTTTCAAATTACGAAAAATTGCTTGATATTGACCCATATAACGAAGATGGATGGTATAATAAAGGCGTAATATTAGGTAAATTAGGCGATTTTAAAAAGGCTGTAGACAGTTATGACTACGCCATAGCAATTAATGATAAATTATCCAATGCTTATTTCAATAAAGCTAATGCGCTTGCTGATATGGGAAAAATGAGAGAAGCTATTGATTGTTTTAAGGAATGTATTTTTATTGATAAAAGTGATGAAGCTGCACATTTTAATATTGCCAACATATATGAAGAGCTTGAAGAGTTCAACAATGCTATTAAATATTATACAACTGCAATTGAAATAAATAAAGACTATTTTGAAGCATTTTTATCGAGAGGATATTGCTGGGACTCTATAGGGAAATACCAACTTGCACTCAAAGATTTTAACAAAGCAATTTCTTTATGCCGCAATAGTGTTGATGCGTGGTATGCCAAAGCAGATTTAGAATATTCAATAGGTAATTTGCAAGATGCCATAAACAGTTATTTGGAAGCTTTAAACATTGAGCCTAAAAATAATGAAATATGGTTTAATTTGGGTGAGACATATATGGAAGTTGCCGATTATCTGGAAGCTCTTAATTGTTTTAATCATTGTATCTCGATAAATCCTTCTGATGCTGAAGCCTTTTATAACAAAGCAAAAATTAATTTCCTTTTGAAAAGGACAAATGATGCTGTTGAATGCTTGAAAATAGCCTTTAATATAGACCCAACTATTAAGACCAGTTTTGAAAAAGATTACCCTGAAATTCAATCCTCAAAATTACTCAGAAAATTTTTAGGGGAATTATAATACCGTGATTATCATTGTTTCTTTGAATCATATAAATGAATAATTCTTTCCATAAAGATACTGTCATTTTAGGTTTGATTGGAAAACCGATCAGCCATTCATATTCACCCCTTATTTATAATATAACAATTGAGCTTAAAAAACTTGATTGTATTTATCTCCCCTTTGAAGTAACTGAAAAACAATTAAAAAATGCAATCAATGGAATGATTGCGTATAATATTAAGGGACTAAACATAACTATACCATATAAAGAATCTGTTACAAAATATCTTGATGGTTTATCGGAAGAAGCATCCATTATCGGAGCAGTAAACACCATTAGTAATATTGCTGGAAAATTAATTGGATTTAATACAGATACACATGGTATTTACGAATCGTTACTGCCTTATGCGTTACAATTGTCAAACAAAAGTGTTACTCTCTTAGGTGCTGGCGGAGCATCCAGAGCTGTTATTTATACTCTTATTAAATATTTTAATCCTTTATCAATTAGTATTATAAACAGAACAGCGCAAAAGGGTGAGGAATTATGTAACTATTTTACTGATAAAATGGAATATCACTCTATTAGCAGCCATTCCTTTAACGATTCAGCAATAAGGGACATTCTCAATTCATCAGCCCTGATCATTAATGCAACTCCTATTGGTATGTACCCGGGTAATGCAGATTTACATCCTCTAATGGAGAATTACTCATTCACTAACGAACAAATAGTATTTGATTTGATTTACAATCCAAATATGACACGATTATTAACGAAAGCATCAAAAGAGGGTGCTGAAATAATTTCAGGTCTAAAAATGCTGATTTCTCAAGCTGCAAAATCATTTGAAATTTGGACAGGAGAAACAATGCCGGTTGAGGATGTTTTTAAATCTGTAAAATATATGCTTATTGAATGAAGTATTCTAAATTAAATTCAATTTTATCTTCCAAATAGTCCAACCTTTCTAAGTACTAATCTCCATATAAAATAATTCAGACTTATTAATATTATTCTATACGATTAAAATAATAACCGGATTTTTTACTTAAAAATAAATACATCATACCAGTAATAATTAGAAACAGAAAGCAACGTAATTATACTCCACTGTGTCTATTGATTTTTTTTGTGGGGGCTTCTATTGAAGCATTACAAAATGAATCTAAATATACAAATATTTACAAATTTTATAAACTAAATATTATTCATAAAATAGTTATATTTATATTTGAAAATTATTAATGTATGGAATTATGTCAGATAAAAAATATAATGAAATATTTAAGAAAAACTGTTTAACAATAATAGCAGGGCCTTGTGTAATTGAAAGTGAAAAACTAATAATTGATACTGCTGCTGCAATAAAGTCGATTACAGATGAACTGGGACTTAATTTAGTTTTTAAGTCGAGTTATAAAAAAGCAAACAGGACCAATCTTAAATCCTTTACTGGTATTGGTGATATAAAAGCACTTCAGATATTGGCAAAAGTAAAAGAAATGTTTAATGTACCAATAATTACTGATATTCATACTGCAGAAGAAGCAAAAACAGCCTCTGAGTATGTAGATATTTTACAAATTCCCGCATTTTTATGCCGGCAAACCGATTTATTATTAGCAGCCGGCAAAACCGGCAAATACATAAATATTAAAAAAGGACAATTTTTAGCTCCGGAAGATATGCAACAGGCTTGTGAAAAAGTTGAATCAACCGGAAACAGCAAAATTATGTTGACAGAACGCGGGACTACATTTGGATATCACAACTTAGTTGTAGATATGCGTTCGTTAGTAATAATGAGAAAAATGGGATATCCTGTTGTAATGGATGCCACCCATTCAGTTCAATTACCAAGCCTTGGGACAACAAGCGGAGGAGCTCCTGAATATATTAAGCCGTTGGCAAAAGCTGCTACAGCCATTGGAATTGACGCTTTGTTTTTGGAAGTACATCCGGATCCCAAAAATGCTTTAAGTGATGCCGGAAGCCAACTTGCACTAAGTGAGCTAAAAGAATTATTAATTGAAATTAACGCAATTGATAAAGTAATTAAGAATTATTAAACTAATTAATATTAAAAATAGGAAAATAATTTGAGCACTGACGAAATAAAAAAGTGGGGCAGGGAAGTTGTAAATATTGAGAACAATGCGATTACTACTTTGTTGAATAGTATTGATGATGAATTTGCTAAAGCAGTTGATATAATAATAAATTGTAAAGGTCGTGTTGTGTTAACTGGTATGGGAAAATCAGGTTTAATTGCCAGGAAAATTGTGGCTACAATGAATTCAACAGGTACGGCTGCATTTTATTTGCACCCAACTGACGCTATGCATGGTGATTTGGGAATGGTTAGAAAAGATGATGTTGTATTACTAATTTCGAAAAGTGGAGAAACTGAAGAGGTTTTATATTTGATTCCAATGTTAAAAAGGTTGGATGTAAAACTAATAGCTATGTCCGGTAGAAGAGATTCAAAACTGGTTAAAGAGTGCGATATATTTTTAAATATTGGAGATTCTGAAGAAGCTTGCCCGCACGACTTAGTACCCACATCCTCAACAACAGCTACTTTAGTTTTAGGTGATGCTCTTTCGATTGTGCTGTTGCGTAAAAGAGGATTTTCTGCTCAAGATTTTGCATTTCTACATCCTGGTGGCAGTTTAGGTAAAAGACTATCTCTTAAAATAAAAGAGATTATGCTTATGGATGAAAAAATTCCGGTTGTTAATGAAAACGCATCAATAAAAGATGTAATATTGGAAATTACATCAAAGCGTTTAGGTACAACTTGCGTAACCAATGAAAACAAGGAACTATTGGGAATAATTACAGATGGTGACTTACGAAGGCTATTGGAAAAGACTTTAGATATTCATAATTTGGTTGCAAAAGATATTATGACAATTAACCCTAAGGTTATGGATAAAGAATTATTAGCATCATTTGCCCTTCAACAAATGGAAAATTTTAAAATCACTACTTTAATAATTGTTAATGACCAAAAACAACCAGTGGGCATTGTACATTTGCATGATCTAATCAATCTGGGTTTACGTCAAAGATGAGACAAAGCATCATTAGTCTTTTATTGATAATAGCATCAATTTATTTGTATGGTTGCTCAGAAGACAAAGTGCAGCCCTCGGTAAATAGCACTTTTAAAAATAAAGAACTCCCGACCCAGGAAAGCTGGAATTCAACTGTATTTTTTACTGATTCAGGTAAAACAAAAGCAGTTTTAATTTCGGGACATCTGAGAATGTTCACCATGGCCCGCGAGACTTTATTGGATAGTAATATCAGGGTTAATTTTTTCAATCCACTTGAAGTCCAGACTACTGTACTTACGTCAAAAAGGGGTAGAGTGGATGACGTTACTCAAAATTTATATGCTATGGATTCTGTAGTTGTTGTGAATGATTCGGGGGTCACAATTACAACTCAAGAATTAATGTGGAGGAATAAAGATAGAAAAATAGTTTCGGATAGATTTGTCACTATTGTTTCTCCTAATGAAAGAATAGAGGGTTACGGCTTCGAATCCGATCAATCCTTACGAAATTATGTGATTTATAAAATCACATACATTACAACTAAAGAGAATTTGAATACCAGTAAATGAAAAAATCTTTAACAATAAATATTATATTAATTTTAATATTATCATCAATATTTGCTTATCCGCAGGACAAACAAATAACTGTTATTGGTGACAGTTTGGTTGGAAAAAACATTAATGGAAAACCATTTAGAGAAGTTTATGGTAATGTTATTCTAACCCAGGGAAATGTTACAATAAAATGCAATAAAGCTATCCAGGATATAGTTGCAAACAATGCAGAGTTAATTGGTAATGTTATCTGCACTCAAGAGAATATAACTATCACTACTCCAAGAGGTTTTTATTATGGTAACCAAAGGAAATCATGGAGCAATTCCGGCCTTAAGCTTGATGACAAAAAAGTTATTTTAACTGCTGATAAAGGCGAGTATTATTTTGACGAAAACAGAGCGTTTTTCCAGAATAATGTAAAATTGTATGATACTGTGTCAACAATGACCTCCGAAGAAATGACCTATTTTCAACAAGAGAACAGAATGGTTGCAACTAATAACGTTAAAATCGTAGATAAGGAAAACGATATAGTTGCCGATACGGTGGATTATCTAAAATATGAAAGAGTAGCTATTGCTGATGGCAATGTTAAGTTGTTGAACCGGGTGAATAATTTGACTATTTACGGTGATCATTTGGAAGATTACGCCAAGAATTACTATACACTGGCAAATAGAAATCCATTGTTAATTCAATACGATACTGTATTTGTGGAGAAAATTGATACTGTAAATAAAGAAATTATTAAGACAAAAGAATTAAGTCTGGATACTTTAGTTATCCGCTCAAAAAAAATGCAAGCTTACAGAGGTGAAATAAACACTTTTATTGCTACTGATTCTGTTGAAATGGTAAGGAATGAATTCTCATCAAAAAACAACAGGACTATATATTATAAAAATGACGGCAGAATTATAACCTATAAAATTGCTGCGACTGAAGTACAGCCAATTTTGTGGCAGGCAAATTCTCAGTTAACAGGGGACTCAACAACAATTTATTTAGAACAAAATAAAATTAAAAAACTGGATGTAAAAGGTTCGGCCTTTATCTTATCGACAAACAAAACTTATCCTATTAGAAAAGACCAAATTAGCGGCGACTTTCTGTCCATTCTATTTGACAGCAGTAAAATTATAAGAACAGATGTAGCCGGGAGCGTGTATAGTATATATTATATGTATGATAAAGAAGAGCCAAATGGTATTACGAAATCATCTTCGCAGAAGGCCACTATTTTATTTAACAATAATCAGGTTAACCAGGTTAGACTGTATGGGACTCCAAATAGTGAATATTATCCGGAAAACATGGTTCAAGGCAAGGAGCCATCTTATACTTTACCTCAATATGTTATTTATAATAATCGACCAATGAAAGAAAACATACTAAGTAGTTATTTTACAAAGAAAAGTGAAACGAAATGAATTCAACAACATTAAGAAGTGAAGAGTTAGTAAAAGTATATAAAAAAAGAACAGTAGTAAATAAAGCTTCAGTGCAAGTTTCAAAAAGCGAGATCGTTGGATTATTAGGTCCGAATGGAGCTGGTAAAACAACAACTTTTTATATGATTGTTGGAATGATTAGGCCCAATAAAGGAAAAGTATTTTTAGATGATACTGAAATAACTACCATGCCAATGTACAAAAGAGCCAGACTTGGTATTGGCTATTTACCTCAGGAAGCTTCAATTTTCAGAAGGTTAAGTGTGGAAGATAATCTAAATGCCATTTTACAAATGACAAAACTAAATGCTAAGGATCGGAAAGAAAAATGCGAGCAGCTGCTGGAGGATCTAAGTATTGCACATATAAGAAAAAGCCTTGGGTTCCAACTAAGCGGAGGAGAGAGAAGAAGAACGGAAATTGCACGAGCGCTGGCTACAGATCCGAGTTTTATTTTGTTGGATGAGCCATTTGCAGGTGTTGACCCTATTGCTGTTGAAGATATTATGAATATTGTGGCCGGGTTGAAAAACAGGGGCATAGGAGTATTAATAACTGACCATAATGTACATGAGACTTTAAGTATTGTTGACAAAGCATACATTTTAATAAATGGTGTCATTTTTAAGCAAGGTCATGCCAAAGAACTGGCTGATGATTCTGAAGTTAGAAAGTTATACCTTGGGGAAAAATTTAAACTGGATAGATATCAATAGTATTTTTTCCTTTTATCAAATATTTAATTGCAGTCAGACAAAATTTAGCACAATAAAAATAAATTATTCTTTTCAATAATAAGATCTCTTCCAAAAAAGATCTCTTCAATGAAGTGGATCGTAAATATTTACAAGTATTTAAAATTAATGTACCGATATTTTCATTTTATTTTGGAAAAACTATTGTATTATTAATAATCTTTGATTAATATTAGAATTAGATTTTAATTACTTGTTTATAAATCATATCGGAGTACTAATGAAAAAAGTTCTTCAGTTCTCTTTAGTAATGACTTTAATGTTGTTACTTAGTGGTACTGTTTCATTCGCTCAAAATGGAACAGTCGGTGATACAAAACCAAAGAATAATTCGAGTAAGTTTTGGACTAGAATAGCAAAATCTCAGGATAATACAGTTAAAAGTATTGCACCTGTTAATGATTTTGTTCAAGTTCCTCAAATTATTCGCAATATTCAGTTAGATAAAAGTATTGCTGTTGTCTATCCGAATTTCAGGCCTTTCCCAAGCACAACAACTCAGTCAGAGTTAAGTGTTGATGTAAGCCCAACAAATGAAAAAATAATTTTCTGCTCAGCAAATACCTATGTAATAGGTGGTGCATTATATGGAACAGGAATTTATTTTACAACTAATCAAGGTACAAACTGGACAGGTTATGATAATCCTCCATTTGGTACCAATAGTGGTGATCCCGCATCAGTAATTTCTTTAAATGGAAATTTCTATGAAGGTTATATTACTAACGCAAGTGGTCAAGGTGTTTCAAGATCAACGGATAATGGCGCAACATGGACAAGTTCTGTCGTTGGAACAGTTCCAGGTTCAAATGACTTGTTAGATAAAAACCATATGACCGCTGATAAATCACCTTTAAGCCCTTATAAAAATCGAGTTTATGTAGGTTATACCGAGTTTATTACCGGAGGTGCAAACGAAAATAATATCGTAATAAAATATTCTTCTGATAATGGAACAACGTGGAGTACTGGTGTTAATATCAGCGCTGCTGTAAACGCTCAAAGTCATAACCAAGGTATTAACTTATCAACTGGTCCTAACGGCGAAGTATATGCTGTATGGGCAGTATATGATGATTGGTCAACAAATAATGCTGAAGATGCTATTGGTTTTAACGTCTCTACTGATGGCGGCCAAACTTGGGGTGTTGCAAAGAGAATTTATAATACACCAAATTTTGGTATTAGAGGTACATTATCAAGTAAGGGTAGTATAAGAGTATCTTCTTTCCCTTCAATGGCTGTAGATAGAACCGGTGGACCACGCAATGGATATCTATATGTTGCATGGACACAAAAAAATATTGCTCCTGCAGGAAGTGATCCTGATATCGTAACAATCAGATCTACAAATGGTGGGACCACCTGGACAACACCTGTCAGAGTTAATGATGATGCTGTAAGTAACGGAAAAGATCAATATTACAATTGGGTTACTGTTGATCAAGCTACAGGCGCTGTTTATCATTTGTTCTACGATAGTAGAAACGTTGTAAATAGCCAGACTGAAGTTTACATGGCCCGTTCTATTGATGGTAATTCGACATTTGAAAATATTAAAGCATCAGATCATGCCTTTACACCTGCTTCTATATCCGGTTTAGCCGGTGGTTACCAAGGTGATTACATTGGCATAGCTGCTTTTAGAAATTTTGTTTATCCTTATTGGATGGATAATAGCTCTGGTATTTATCAGGGTTGGATGTGTAAAATGACATTCGGGCCAAGAGTTGATCATACGCCACTTGGTAACACTGAAAACCTGGCTGGTCCTTATCCTGTAAGAATATCAGTTGTTTCCAGTTCTGGTTTATTAGCAAATTCTGTTAAATTATTCTGGAAAAGAGGAACCGGTGCTTTTGCTGATTCCTTGGTAATGGTAAAAGACACAGGAAATACCTGGGTTGGTAATATCCCTGGTAATGGAACTTCCGCAACATATTCATATTATGTTCAGGCTACTGATACATTAAACGGAACATCAAAATTACCTGCTTCTGCACCTTCAACATTTTTCTCATTTACAGCTGGTGCTGATGCTATTGCTCCTTCTATTACACATACGGTATTACCAAATCAATATAGAGAATTATGGCCAGCAACAGTTTCTGCTACCATAACTGATAATATTGGTGTAGATAGTGCCTGGGTAGTATATAAAGTTAAATCTTCAGGTACATTAAAAACCTTTAAAATATTAAAAACTGCCGATTCAACTTATCAGGGAGTTTTTAATAATGATACCACTCAGATTGCCATTGGTGATACATTATTCTATAGAATAGTTGCCCGTGATATCTCTGTAGCTCACAATCTTGGTTATAATCCAAGTTCAACAGGATTTAATAATTTTGTCTTTATTGGTGATGTAGTTAACCCTGTTGTTTCACATAATCCTTTGGCAAACCAAGGAATTAAACGCTGGCCTGCAACTGTAAAAGCTACAGTCACTGACAATATGGGAGTTCAAAGTGTAGTTTGTAATTATAAAATAAATTCAAACGGCACAAACAGAACATTTGCATTAGCATTAAATACTAATAACGAATATACTGGTGTGTTTAATGTAGATACAAATACTGTTCATGTTGGAGATTCTATCTACTATTATATTAAAGCTATTGATAGATCTACTAACCATAATGTAACCCTTAGCCCTGCATCAGGTTATTATGCATTTAAAGTTGTTGCAACTAATGGAATTGTTTTAGTTATTAATGATGAAGCATCTTTAAAAAGCAGGATCTCAACTTTAAAACCATATGTACCATTTGAAGACAAATCGACTCTTGGTGCATCTGCTACAATGTTCAACACAGTGTTAACGGCAGATAACTATATGGTTGACTCAACAACATTTGCCAGTCTGGATATTACTAAATTAAATAATTATGATATAGTAATTCTTTCTGCTGGCCAAAATACCGGAACCATGTTTGATAATGCTGCTAAGCGTACTGCTATAGCTAATTACACACTCACTGGCGGTAAAGTTTTAGTTGAAGGTGGTGAAGTTGGCTATATTTATAGAAAAGCTTCATCAGAAGTTGATATTAACTTCAGACAAAATGTTTTACATGATAGTTCATGGTCATCAGATGGCCCATATTCTATTAAACAGAACTCAGCATATTCATCATTTTTCACTAATCCTAATTTAGTTCCTGATTCATTGGCTATTACTACTTCCGGAGGCTACGGAAGAATGGACATAATGGCTTTATTGAATGCTCCTGGCGTTGTAAAATTAGCTTCAGGTCTTGGATATTCAAATCAGGCATTAGGATGTATGATTGGATATTATCCTCCTGAAAATCCATCAACTCTTAGAAATATTACTTTCCACTTTGCAGTAAGCGGCCTTACCAATACCATTGGAGCTGCTAACTTAATTATGAATGCAGCTTATGCATTACGCGGAAGTGTAACACCTGTTGAAATGACAACATTTACTGCCTCTGCTAATGATTTTGCTGTTAACTTATTATGGAATACTGCAACGGAAGTAAATAATTCAGGATTCACAGTTGAAAGAAAATCTTCAACAACCCAGTATATTAATATTGGTTTTATCCCTGGCAGAGGAACTTCAACTACTCCTTCAGCTTACACATTTATGGATAAAAATGTACCTTCCGGTCATTATACCTATAGACTAAAGCAAGTTGATTTTAATGGCGAAACCCATTATTCAAAAGAAGTTGAAGTTAATGTTACTGCTCCTAAAGTATTCTCTTTACAGCAGAACTATCCTAACCCATTCAACCCAAGTACTGTAATTAAGTATGCAGTTCCTTCTGATGGTTTTGTTACTTTATCAGTATATAATATATTAGGTCAAAAAGTAGCTAGTTTGGTTAATCAGAATGTAAAAGCTGGTTCTTATGAAGTTAAATTTAATGCTTCTAATTTATCAAGCGGTATTTACATTTATAAACTTGAAGCTGGCAGCTTTAATGCAACTAAAAAAATGATGCTTGTTAAGTAAAATAATTAGCACAAAAAAAAGCCGGATTTATTCCGGCTTTTTTTTTATCTGACAATTTACTATGATTTGTTTTTTGATTAAATTAAGTTAATAAAAAAATAAGGTTTTTATGAATAAGCATTTTACTTATCTTGTCATTTTATCTTTGCCATTTCTATATTGGTCATGTTCAAACGCTTCCTCCACAGTAAAAAATGATGACTTAAAGAAAGAACTTCATGTAAGCGCACCTGTAAAAACAGATAGTACATTTGTTGAAGAACCACTTTCAGAATCCAATGTTATGGATAATGAGAGTAAGGGTGAGACAGAGCAAAGTACTTATTACATTATTCAAATAGGTGCTTTTAATAATATGGAGAATGCTCAATCATTTTCGGAAAAAAGCGGGAAAATACTTAAAAAAGATGTTTCTATTGCTAAAGGAAAATCCAATCTGTACATTGTCCAATTGGATGAAAAATTCAGCACAAAAAAGGAAGCACAAGATTATAGAAATTTAATAAAAGTAAAAAATGGTTTTAAAGATGCTTGGGTTGTTACTGTCCATAAATAAAAACACAACTAAGTTATTTTAATAAAATAATTTTTATATCCAAATAATAGTAGGGAATTATAATTAGTTTATTGTTATTTTTGTATTTTAAATTAGAAAATTAAAAAAATACAATGACAAAAAAAACAATACTAAGCGGAATGCGCCCAACCGGCAAACTGCATATCGGACATTATGTAGGCGCATTGGAAAATTGGGTTAAATTACAGGAAGAATATAATAATTTCTATTTAATTGCCGATTATCATGTACTTACTACAAATCTGAATACTGAAAATATCTATCAAAATTCAATTGAAATGGCAATAGATTGGCTTGCCTCCGGCATTGATCCTAATAAAAGTCCAATATTTCGTCAATCGCAGATAAAAGAGCATGCTGAGCTTCATTTAATATTTAGTATGCTTATAACTGTTAATAGGTTAGAAAGAAATCCTACATTAAAAGATCAGGTGAGAGATCTAAATATTGAAAATGTTATTTATGGCCACTTAGGATATACCGTTCTACAGTCTGCGGATATTTTATTATATAAGGGCAATTTAGTACCCGTAGGAGAAGACCAGGTACCACACGTTGAAATAACGAGAGAGCTGGCAAGAAAATTTAATAATCATTATGGTATATTGTTTCCTGAACCTGAACCATTATTAACAAAATTTGCAAGATTAGTGGGCTTGGATGGTAATGCTAAAATGAGTAAATCTCTGAATAATACTATCCTGCTATCAGAGAAGCCGGAAGAAGTAAAAGCCAAACTAAAAAAAGCTGTTACAGATCCTAAAAAGGTAAGAAGAAATGATCCTGGAAATCCTGATGTATGTTTAATATTCTCGTATCATAAAAAGTTTAATCCATCTGAAATCTCCGAGATAAACAGTGGCTGCCGTTCCGGAGCCTTGGGATGTGTTGACTGCAAGCTAAACTGTGCGTCTAAAATATCTCAATTTCTTGAACCTATTCTGGAAAAAAGAAGTCATTATGAGACTCGTTTAGATGAAGTAAAAGATATTTTAAGAGATGGAGAAAATAAAGCACATCAAGTTGCTAAAGAGACAATGGATCAAGTCCATGAAAAAATGAAAATAGGTTAGTACATTTGTACAAAATAAAATTAGACCAATTTGAAGGCCCGCTTGATTTACTCTTATTCTTTATAAAAAGAGATGAGTTAAATATATATGATATTCCTATTTCCAGGATTACTAAAGAATTTTTGGAATATGTGAATCTCATTAAGATGCTGGACCTTGAAATTGCGGGTGATTTTATTTTAATGGCTTCTACTTTAATGCATATTAAAGTAAAAATGCTTTTACCCAGAGAGGTTGATGAAAAAGGTGAGCAAATTGATCCAAGGACTGATTTAATTCAAGCACTTCTTGAATATAAAAAGTATAAAGAAGTGGCTGAAGAAATGAGTTATTATGAAACTGATCAGAGAAAAGTCAGCTTCCGTGGAAATTTTTCCGAAGATGAAAAAATAGCACCTCCTGAATATGACATCTTATTGAAAAATGTTACATTATTTGATTTAGCAAAAGCATTTAAGAAAGCAATTCAAGATCTTAAGCCGGAAGTTGTTCATGAAATAAAGAAAATAAATATCACCATAGATGAACAAATTCAGTTTATTTTAGACAGGTTAGAAAAAGATAAAGAGTTACACTTTCTAAGTATAGTTGATGGGATGAGAGAAAAGATCAGGATTGTAATCACATTTGTGGCATTGTTAGAATTGACAAAAATGGGTCAGATAGGAATAAAAATATCTGATAATTTTAACGATTTTATTTTATATAAACTTGAAGTAGCCAATGGATAGTATTTATTATCAAGTAATTGAGGCATTAATTTTTTCTTCGGATGAGCCATTAAACTCGGCTGATATTATAAAAGCTATTAAAGGTTTAGATGGCGAGGATATAAAAATAACACCTGATGAGATTGAAGAAACAGTTGACATATTAAACAAAAAATATGAAGAGGAAAGTAAGCTTTCTTTCAGAATTAGTAAAATTGCTAATGGTTTTTTATTCTCAACACGACCTGAGTACGCAAAATATTTAGGATTTCTATCTTCAGAAAAAAGTAAACGCAGATTAAGTCAGGCAGCTTTAGAAACACTGGCCATAATTGCTTATAAACAGCCAATAACTAAACCTGAATTGGAAACTATCAGAGGTGTAAACTCGGATTATATATTAAATACACTTTTAGAAAAAAACCTGATTACAATTTCCGGCCGTGCTGAAACTATTGGACGACCGTTACTTTATGGGACAACAGATGAATTCTTAAAATATTTTGGTCTGTATAAATTAAGTGATCTGCCAAAGCCAAGAGAAATTGACGAAATTATGAAAGATGAGGATTTCCTGGATCAGAAAAGAAAAATTATGATGAACCTAATTGAAGATGATGTTCAAAACGAAATAAAAGAAAGTACTGAAAATAATGCGTCTGAATAAATATATAGCATCAAGTGGAATTGCCTCTCGAAGAAATTCTGAAGAACTTATTAAGCAAGGCAGAGTAAGTATTAATAGCGAAATTGTAATGGATTTAGCCTCTAATGTTGATCCAGATAAAGATTTGGTTGAAATAGATGGTGAGAAAATATCCTTGAAGAAGTTCCTATATTTTTTACTTAATAAGCCGAAGGGATTTATTACTTCAACAAAAGATGAGAAGAGCAGACCCGTGGTAATTGAATTAATAAAAACTAATGAAAAAATATTTCCAGTAGGAAGATTAGATTACAACACCACCGGAGTTCTGATTCTTACAAATGACGGTGATTTTTCAAATTTACTAACTCATCCAAGAAATAAAGTACCAAAAGTTTACCACGCTATAATTGACCGCCCACTTTCACCTGAGGATCAAGTAAAATTAACTAAAAACTTGATTCTTAAAGACGGAAAAGGGAGATTTGAGAAAGTAACATTTGTAAAGAAACATGATAAAAAATTGATTGAAGTTACTGTTATTGAGGGAAGAAATCATTTTGTTAAAAATATGTTCGGCGCTTTAGGGTATAATGTTCTATCATTAAACAGAAAGAGCTTTGCAGGTATAGAAGCGGATATTCCTGTTGGTAGTTATAGAAAACTGACAATAAAAGAAGTTGAAGTACTGAATGACATGTTTAGTAAATAAATATTATTTATTTTTTTTATTACTTCTTTTTACTTGTAATAATACAAATTCACAGATCAAGACTGATTCTTTATTAAGATATAATCCAAATACTTTGGCAGAATTTAGAGAACAATTGGATTATATATTTAATGACCCAATATTTAGTAATGCCAATTGGGGAGTTTTTATTGTGTCTTTAGAAACAGGTGAATACCTGTATAAAAAAAATGAGGACAAATTATTTATCCCGGCATCTAATATTAAACTATTTACCACTTCAGCAGCACTAAATTTATTAGGCCCTGATTATAAATATTCTACATCTATTTTTATGCGAGGTAAAATTACCAATAATGTACTCAATGGTGATCTAATTGTAAAGGGAACTGGCGATCCAACAATATCCGGTCGTTTTTACAATAATGATATGTACCACGTGTATAATAATTGGGCTGACTCTTTAATATCATTAGGTGTTGAAGAAATTCAGGGAAATATTATTGGCGATGATTATGCATTTGATAATAAAGGATTAGGAAATGGATGGCCATGGGAATTTCAAAGCTATTGGTTTTCTGCTCCAACAAGTGCTCTGTCATTTAATGATAATTGCATAGACATAACTGTATCTGTTGATAAAAATGACAAGACTCCAGTTATTACGTTAAACCCAAATACAAAATATGCAGTGATACTAAATAATGTTTCAGTAGTATCTCGCGACTCAGTTACTTCTATTGACGTTAATAGAGAAATTGGTTCTAATGTTATTAATGTATTTGGTACAATTCGCTCGGGAGATTCGATTAAGACTTATGTTACCGTAAACAACCCCACTCAATATTCCATGGTAATTCTAAAGGAAACTTTAGAGAAAAGGGGCATTGTTGTAAATGGTAATGCGTATGATGCGGATGATATAGCATTAAGCTATGACTTTAAAAAAATGAAAAAATTATTTACTCATTATTCAGTTCCGTTAAGCGAAATAATAAGGGTTATTAATAAAACCAGTCAGAATTTTTATGCAGAACAGGTTTTTAAGACTATAGGACTTGAGAAAAATAAATTTGGATCATTTGAAAAAGGATTTGAAGCAGCAAGTAAAATTTATTCTGATATGGGTATAAAATTAGATGGGTTTGTAATGGTAGATGGCAGCGGATTATCCAGGCTAAACCTGGTAACTCCAAAACAAGTAGTCCAATTACTTCATTACATGCACAATAATAAATATTCAAAATTATTTTTAAATTCATTACCTGTTGCAGGTATTGATGGAAATCTTGCGAAAAGATTAAATAATACAATTGCAGAGAACCGTATTAGGGCAAAAGCAGGTTTCCTTGAAAATGTAAGAAGTTTATCAGGATATGCTTTTACTGCTGATAACGAACCGATTGCCTTTTCAATTATTGCAAATAATTATACGGTACCGGTTAAATTGGCTGAAAACATTCAAGATTTAGTATGTTTGCGATTAGCAAACTTTCACAGAAACAAATGGAGGTAAAGTGGAAAACAATAATATTCAACAAGACATAAATGTATTAATTAAGAGACGACTTGAAGAGTTGGAAGAATTAAAAGCTAAGGGTGTTCAGCCATTCGCATATTCTTTTGATGTTTCTGATAATTCTAAAAGTATTAAGGATAATTATAAAGAAGATGAACAAAAAACTGTAAAAATTGCCGGTAGAATAATGGCCATTAGAAGAATGGGAAAGGCTTCTTTTGCCCACCTTCAAGACAATTTTGGGCGCATTCAGATTTATCTTAGAAAAGATGATATCGGTGAGTCATATGATAGTTTTAAACTCTTAGACATTGGAGATATTATTGGAATTGAAGGATATGTATTTAAAACAAAAACTGGTGAAATATCCGTTCATACTACCTCGTTAACTGTACTATCCAAATCACTAAGACCTTTGCCAATAGCAAAAGAGATTACTGACGAGCAGGGTAATAAGACAGTGTTTGATCAGTTTGCAGACATTGAATTAAGATACAGACAGCGTTATGTAGATTTGATTGTAAATCCAAATATTAAAGATGTTTTTGTTAAGCGCAGTAAAATAATTACAGCTATTAGAAAGTATCTGGATTCAAATGAAATTCTGGAAGTTGAAACTCCAGTATTACAGCCGATATATGGTGGAGCAGCAGCCAGACCTTTTGTTACTCATCATAATACTCTGGATACTACTTTATATTTAAGAATAGCAGATGAATTATATCTTAAAAGACTAATTGTCGGCGGCTTTAATGGCGTTTACGAAATATCCAAAGATTTTAGAAATGAAGGAATGGATAGAACACATAATCCGGAATTTACAATGCTTGAATTGTATGTCCCCTATAAAGATTATGAATGGATGATGAAATTTGTTGAAAATATGGTAGCTCAAATTGGTCAAGAGGTTTTTGGCAAAACAGAATTTGATTTCAACGGAACTCCTATTTCATTTAATCCGCCTTGGAACAGAGTTTCGATGGTTGAATCGATTAAAGAAAAGACCGGTTTGGATATCCTGGAAGCCACTTTGGACGATTTAAAAGCTAAAGCTATTGAATTGGGCATTAATATAAGTAAAATAGAAGGAAAAGCTAAATTTATTGATGAAATATTTTCTGCAGCGGTTGAGCCTGAATTAATACAGCCTACTTTTGTGGTAGATTATCCTCTTGAGCTTTCTCCTCTGGCTAAAAAACATAGAAGTAAAGATGGACTGGTTGAAAGATTTGAAGGATTTGTTGCTGGCAAAGAAATTTGTAATGCCTTTTCTGAATTAAACGACCCTATTGATCAGAAAGAAAGATTTGAAGGACAAGCAAAAATGCGTGAAGAAGGTGATGATGAAGCTCATCAAATAGATGATGACTTTATTAGGGCCCTCGAATATGGTATGCCTCCGACCGCAGGACTTGGAATTGGAATCGATAGACTTGTAATGCTTTTGACTAGCCAAGTTTCTATTAGAGACGTTATATTATTTCCTCAAATGAAACCAGAAGTTAAATCTATTTAATTATATCTTAATGATTAAACATATTATTCTTATATTATTGTTTAATTATATATATATTTACAGTCTTGATCAGAATAATTCAGATTCTCTTGGTAATCGCTTTGATTTTAATAGCGATTCCTTATTAAAGAGCAATCTGAATTATTCTAAATTATATAATTTTGAAATTTATAATTGTGATAGTTTAACTAAATCTAATGATTACGATATAACAAATTTGACAATAATTGGCGGCATGTTTGCCGTAGCAGGAATTAGCATACATCAATATATTAAAAATACTGCATGGAAAAATGTAAATAACAAATTTATATCCAACTTTGGCGCAAGCAAATGTATAGAAATTAGTAACCTCGGATACTTCTTTTCCACTAATTTGACCTCACATTTTTTTACTGCAGGTTTTGAGAATACTAAAATGAATTATGAATCTGCTGTAGTTTACGGTTCTCTATTATCAGTTATATACGCCGGCTATTTTGAACTCATGAATGGCTTCTATACACAGAATGGGTTCAGCAATAAAAATATATTATCATCTCTTCTCGGCTCATGTTTCGCAATGGGACAATATTATTTTCCATATCTTAAAAATTTTCAACCGAAAATTAGTTATTATCCTTCCAGCAATTATAAGAACATCTCTTCCACTAACTTTGTAAATGACTATGCCGGACAAAAATATTGGCTGGGATTAAGAATAAAAGAAATAATGCCAGAGAGTGTTTCCAAATATTGGCCCTCAATTTTGATGCTCTCTATTGGGGTTGCACCAAATAAAAATATTGGTAAATCTAACGAAATTACAAGTGGATATATTTCTTTCGATATAGATGCTGAACAGATCCCGTTATATGGAAAATTTTGGCAGTTTATTAAGAATACTTTTACATATTTTCATTTTCCGCTACCCGGAATAAAATTTACAAACAAAACAATTATTTACGGATTTTGCTATTAATATTCTATGAAATACAGTATAATAATTCCTACTTTAAATGAAGAAAAATTACTCTTACAACTGCTTGAGCAAATTGGTTGTGAAGAAAAAAGGAAATTATATAATTATGAAATTATTATTTCCGATGGCGGAAGTACAGATAAAACTATTGAATATGCGACTAATTTAGCTGATAAGGTAATTTTAGCCAAAAAATCAGAGCCACAAAATATAGCAAGAGGACGCAATTCTGGCGCTTCCGTTGCGACAGGTGAAATCTTAGTGTTTATTAATGCCGATATTCTTTTACCCTTAAAGAATGATAAATTTTTTCATTTTTTAGAGGATACTTTCTATGAAAGCGTTTTTGATGCTTTTACCTGTAAAGTTAGTATTTTCCCTCAAGAACAGATTCTCTCTGATGTCATTTTTCATTTTATATATAATAATTATTTTAGATTGTTAAATATTCTTGGTGTTGGAATGGGGAGAGGAGAATGCCAAGTAATAAGGAAAGAAATCTTTGACAAAGTCGGAGGATATAATGTCACTCTTGCCGCTGGTGAAGATTTTGATCTGTTTAGACGAATTAAAAATGCAGGAAGTAAAATATTATATACATTTAAAATTTGTGTATACGAATCTCCAAGAAGATTTAGAAAATACGGATACTTAAATGTGACATTGAATTGGGTAAAAAATGGAATTTCAGTTTTAGTAAACAATAAATCTATTTCGAAGGAATGGCAACAAGTAAGATGATTAAAAAAATATCTTTTATGGTTTTTTGTTTTTTGTTAGTAAATATATATTCACAAGAGATGGTTCCAATTGAACATGTGAATTTATATTCTTTTTTGGAAAGAATGTCGAATTTACAGCTTTTATCTGATTATAATTCATTTCAGATTCCAATAACAAGAAATGATGCATCCAAATATTTAAAAGAAATTAAAATTAAAGAAAAGGAATTGGATAAAAATGATCAAGCTATTCTCAAAGATCTATTCTCAGAGTTTGAATACGAAATAAATAAGACTACTACAAATTATCAATCTTTCTTAAATGGAGAAACAAATGTTGCTTCAGATAAAGAAAAGTACTTATTTTATGCAGTTGAACCCTCAAAGTTTAGTGTGTTTATAAATTTATTGGGTAAAAGTGAAAATGTTTTTATTAATAAACTTGATAATGCCAACTCATTGCAAACAAACTCTGCAAGTTTGGGTACAATTGGAGGCACATTAAGGGGATCGTTATTTAATAATTTCTATTTTGGAGTGCAGGGTACCAATGGCAGGCTTTTTGGAAGTAAGGAAGTAATTCAGGTTAAAGAAAATTTAAGGTACAATTTCAAAATTAATGAAAATGTCAGTGAACCATTTTTTGACGAATCTGAGGGATATGCATACTTGGATTTTGATTTCATCAGATTTGGAATTAGCCATCAGAGAATGAAAATTGGAAATGGCATAATGGGGACAATCATTGATGCTTCTGCCCCTCCATTTGATTATTTATTTTTAAATTTTAAGTATAGCTTTTTCCAGTTTGATTATTTTCACGGAAAATTATTAGCCCAAGGAACTTTCCCTCAGGATTCAATAACCGGGTTTAATACTACTATCCCTGATAAATATATAGGATATCATAGATTAGGATTCAATATCTCCAAACATTTCTCTTTTGGGGTGGGCGAAATGATTATTTACAAAGACCGATCGATCGATCTTTCATATTTGAATCCATTGAATTTTTATAAATCGACTGAACATTTTAACAGGGACAGGGACAATTCGATGCTTTTCGTCGATTTTGCAAATAATTCTTTAAAAGGTCTTAAATTATTTTCGACTGTCTTAATAGATGATATTGACTTTGGAAAAATTGGGAAAAAATGGTACGGAAATCAGACTTTGTATAATATCGGTTTTAGCTCAGATAATCTTTACGCCATTATTCCTTTAAGTGTAAGCTTCCAGTTTATCCATGTTGAAAATTATGTCTTTACTAACCGGTTGCCTAATAATAATTATACTACATTTGGATTGAACTTGGCCGGTGACTTAGAGCCTAATAGCAATACTTTTTGCTTTCAATTTGACTATAGAATCACCAATAGATTAACAGCAGCTATTAACTATAGTTATACTAAGCATGGAATGAATGTTAAGGATTCATTAGGAAATGTAATTAATAATGTTGGTGGAGATATTAATTTTGGACATAGAGTTATGGATAATACCTCAGTGGGTTTTTTAGACGGAGATATAGAAATTAAGCATAATCTTGGACTTTCTTTATCTTACGAGCCCATTAATCAAATAATTTGCAGCTTAAAAGCATTATATTTAAACAATGAAATAAAGAAAAAATTAGTACTTGAAGATATTCGGACATTTTTTACATTGTCAATTGTTATTTAGAATAGGTTTGTAAATGTTGTTCAAAAAGTTCAAAATACCATTGTCAGTTGTGTTTTTAGCAATTGGTATTTTGTTAGGGACACAAATTGATAAAGTTTTTTCTAATGACCCGCTAAGAGAAAACTTAAACAAGTTAAATGATATATTAACGTTTACAGAGAAGTATTATATTGAAGACATCAAACCGGAAATTCTGGTAGAGTCTGCAATAAATGGCATTTTGAGTAATTTAGATCCACATTCCGTTTATATAAGACCTAAAGAAAATGAGGATATTGAAGAAACTTTTCGCGGTGAATTTGAAGGGATTGGAGTAGAATTCCAAATTATCAATGATACCTTGAATGTAATTTCTGCGATAACAGGTGGACCAAGTGAATATTTGGGGATAATTCCAGGCGATAAAATAATAAATGTGGGCGGAAATAGTATTGTCGGCCTTTCTAATGAACAAATTAGAAATAAATTGAGAGGGAATGCTGGTACATATGTCAAAATATCCATTTCGCGATTCGGTATTGCAAAATTGTTGGATTTTGATATCAAAAGAGCAAAAATCCCCCTACACACTGTTGACTTGTACTTTATGTTAAATAACGAAACCGGGTATATTTCCGTAACCAGATTTGCAGAAAAAACGGACGAAGAATTTAACAAAGCAATTTCAGAATTGGAAAAAAGCGGGATGAAGCAATTAGTATTGGATTTACGTGGCAATCCAGGAGGCTATTTATCCCAGGCTGTAAATATAGCTAGTCTATTTATTGATGGGAATAAAAAGATAGTATATACAAAAGGGAGAGTCAGTTCTTTTAATGAAAGCTATTATTCTGAAAAATATGCAAAGTATTCTAAGCTACCCCTTGTATTACTTGTGGATAAAGGAAGTGCTTCTGCAAGTGAAATCGTTGCCGGGGCCATTCAAGATTTAGATAGGGGATTAGTAGTCGGGGAAACAACATTTGGAAAAGGCTTGGTTCAGAGATCATTTGAACTAAATGATAAATCCGCTTTAAGGCTTACAATATCTAAATATTATACACCTTCCGGACGATTAATTCAAAGGGATTATAAAAGCATGAAAGATAAAGCCGAATACTACGCAGATATTAATAATAGAAGAGAAGCGGAAGGTAACAATCTAAACCACAAAGTGGAAAGTGATTCTTCAAAACCAATTTTTAAAACAAAGAATGGCAGAATTGTCTACGGAGGTGGCGGAATCACCCCTGACTATTTTGTAAAATCTGAAAAAGTTACTGAATTTACCTCCAACTTACTAAAATCTGATTTGTTTTTTCAATTTATATCAAATTACTTATTAAACAAAAAAGATCTAATTAAAAAGAATGAATCACTTGATTATTTTATAAATAATTTTCACTTTTCTGAAAGTGATTTAAATAATTTTATTTCATATATTCAGACAAAAAAAATTAAATTTGAACCTGAACTATATAACAGAGATAAACATTATATTGAAAAAAGATTAAAAGCTACTATTGCCAGGAATTATTGGAAAAATACCGGCTGGTACAGAATAATGCTTATGAATGACATTCAAATAAATAAAGCGATGGATCTGTTCGGTGAAGCAAAATCTTTAGCAAATCTAAAATGAAAAAGTTGATAAAATATACTGTACTGCTACCGGTATTTGTTATATTTACATATCCAAATCTTTTTTATACGAGTAGAGTTATTGAATCCGGATTTTACTCTGTTAAAAAAATGGAAGTCGGTGAAGATTTATTATATGTAGTGAAATATTCATTTTTAAAGCTTGGAGAAGTAAGACTAAAGATTACTGATAAAAAAGAAGAAAAAGGAAGAACTTATTATAAAACCATAGCGTATATAGATTCTTATCCGGGAATACCATTTGTAAGTCTTCATCAGGTATATGAAAGTTGTGTAAATACTAGATATTATTCGGATTATTTTAGAGGTTTGGTTAAAGGAAATGAATATACAAGCTATACAGATTATTATTTTGATTATACAAAGAGTAAGTTAAGAGTGAGAAAAGGGAAAGTTAAGCCACCTGAAGTATGGACAGATTCTACGACTTCTGCTGATAAAAAGTACCAAGATGGTTTATCTATATTTTATTTTGCAAGAATGAGTTTAGGTGCTAGAAGCTCTGTAAAAGTTCCTTGCTTTGTTAATGAAAAAAAAGTATCAACTACAATAAACTTTTACACTGAGGTTACCCCTCAAAGTATTGATGCCGTAGATTATGATATTTCCTGCTTAAGGTTAGATGGTAATACTGACTTTATAAGCGTATATGGTCTGACCGGGTATTTCCAAGGCTGGTTTTCGAATGATGAAGCTTCTATTCCGGTTATAGCAAAAATGAAAGTTATAATAGGCAATATTACATTAGAATTAAAAAATTGGAAGAGAGAAGGATGGAATCCACCAAAATACAAAGATTAGAAGAAGAAATTAAATTATTTCCTTATTTGGATTTGTTCCCTGAATTAGGAAAAAATGTTTTTTTAGCCCCTGGCTGCAAATTGATAGGGGATGTAAAATTAGGCGATGACTCAAGCGTATGGTACAATTGCGTTTTAAGAGGAGACGTCCATTACATTAAAATCGGATATTTAACTAATGTCCAAGATTGCAGTATGATCCATGTCACTAACAAAAAATACCCTGTTAATATTGGTAATAAAGTTACAATTGGCCATTCTGTTACTCTACATGGCTGCACAATACAGGATTTATCCTTAATTGGTATGGGCTCTGTAGTTCTTGATGGTGCTGTGGTGGAAACTAATTCAATTGTAGCTGCCGGAGCAGTTGTACGACCCGGCTTTATAGTACCGGCAGGAAAACTGGTTGCCGGCGTTCCGGCTAAAATAATTAGAGATTTAACACAAGCAGAAATTGATGATTTTGAGGAATCAGCCAAGCGTTATAAAAAATACTCAGAATTAACTGCAAACTCATTATATAAAGTTACCGGCAAGCAATGAAAATAAAATTCTGGGGTACAAGAGGTTCTATCCCTGTTCCAGGCAAATATACTATTGATTATGGGGGAAATACACCTTGTGTAGAGTTTACCTCTGAGTCAAACAAGACTATCATTCTTGACGGAGGAAGTGGTTTAAGAGAATGCGGTAACCATCTAATATCTAACAACATAAAACCGCCATATAATATTTTTCTTAGCCATTACCATTGGGATCATATTCAAGGAATTCCTTTCTTTGCGCCTCTATATATAAATGATAGTGAAATAAATTTTTATGGATTTTCGATAAACGAAATGTCTATACATAATTTTCTTAGTCATCAAATGACTTGGCATAATTTCCCTATTGAATTAGACAGGGTAAAAGCCAAGATAAAATTTATAGATATTTTACCGGAAAAGGAATATTTAATTGATGATATTAAATTAGAAGTATTGCTTAGTAATCATTCTTCTCCTACATTGAGTTATAAAATTAAAAATGGGAATACTTGTATTGTATACATGACTGATAATGAACTGGATGTATCTTTTGATTCTGATGAAGAATTGTTTAACAACAAAGAAATATTTTTAAACAATAACAAGAAATTAGTTGAGTTTTGTAAAGGATGTGATTATTTGATCCACGATTCCATGTATAATGCAGAATTATATTTACAGAAAAAAGGTTGGGGGCACTCAAGTAACTCAGCCTTGGCTATGTTCGGTATATTGGCAGAAGTAAAAAATTTAGTACTTTATCATTATAATCCGGACGATAAAGACAAAAACATTGATGAAATGTTTAGTAATACAAAGGAAATTATTAAGCTTAATAATAGTGAAATGAATTGCATTGCATCAAAAGACGGTCTTGAAATAATTATTTAACTAAATTTGAGTAAATTGAAAAATCTAAGTATAATTGTAAAATATGAAATAAAATTAAATAAAAATAATATCCATAAAATTGTGCAAAATCTATCAAAAGAGTTAAATTTTGCAATTAGTTCTTTAAATATTATATTTATTTCCGAATATGAGATAGAAAAGATTAATAATAGTTTTCTAAAACATAATTTTTCAACAGATGTAATTACTTTTAATTATTTCGATAATAAAGAGTTAGACGGAGAAATTATTATTTCTGTTGATGATGCAGGTTATTATGCTGAAAAGTACAAGGTACCGCTATCCTTGGAATTGACAAGGTTAGTTATTCATGGCATACTGCATATGCTCGGTTATGACGATCAAACAGCAACCGATAAGAAAATTATGAAATCTCTGGAAAACAGATATGTAAAAAAATTCGGAAATTTTAATTTAATTAAATAATATGACTGAAAATGTAAATGCTATAAAACTTGTTTTTGATCAGATTGTTAAAAGCAAAACACCTGAACAGGTTTTAGAAAATATTCAAAAAATAAGAAAATACGATGAGAATATTATAGCTGTAATTTATAGCTGGATATTCGAAAAACTTGGTAAAAAGAAAAGGACACCCTCTTCTTTAACTGGTTACAGAATTGTATCTTCTGAAGAAGTATCATTAATTGGTATAGAGAATTATAGCTATATACTACATTTTTTTAATTTGGGCTTAATTAATTCTGAAGAAATTGATAAATTAATTAACCAACTAGAACTTATGCCTGAAGCACTAATTAATACAAAGTTGATTAATATACTGTTAATAACTATGTTTATATATGGAGATGCGGCTATACTTCCGGGCAGTAGATTGCATCTTTATTCCTCTGACACAATAAATTGATTGAAATGAATAAAAATTTAGTATTAGTAGAGTCTCCCTCCAAAGCCAAAACGATAAATAAATATCTTGGTAAAGATTATATTGTAGAGGCTACAGTTGGACACATTAGAAATTTACCCAAATCTAAGCTTGGTGTTGATATCGAAAATAATTTCGATCCTCAATACGTTACTATCCGGGGTAAAGGAGATTTAATAAAGAAAATAAAAAGTTTAGCTTCAAAAAGTAAAAAAATCTTTATAGCAACTGACCCTGACCGTGAAGGTGAGGCTATTGCTCAGGATATAGCAGATATACTGGGTAACACACCACCGGAAATTATTTTTAGAGTTCTCTTTAATGAAATTACAAAAACCGGTGTAAAGAAGGCCATGGAAGCCCCCAGATCTATAGATTATCATCTTGTCTCATCTCAGCGAGCAAGAAGGGTAATGGACAGAATTATTGGATACCAGATAAGTCCGTTTTTATGGAAGGCAATAATTGAAAAATCAGGCAGCAGCGCATTATCTGCCGGCAGAGTACAGTCGGTCGCATTAAAACTAATATGTGACAGGGAAGAAGAGATTGACAAATTCAAAACTACTGAATATTGGTCTGTTTGGGCAATCTTTTCTACAGATAAGGGAGAAACTTTTAAAGCTAAATTGTTTAGTGTAGATCAAAAGGAAATTAAAATTGCCAGAGAAAGTACAAATGCTATTAACTCTGATAAATACACATATCTAAATGATGAAGGAACGGCATTAGAAGTATATAACAAAATAAAAGATAAGGATAATTTCTTTATTTCGAATATCGCTAAAAGAAAGACTAAGAGAAATCCGTCCCCGCCTTTTATTACAAGTTCACTACAGGCAGAAGCTTCAAGAAAATTACGGATGCGTCCTAAACAAACAATGATGATAGCTCAGAAGCTTTATGAAGGTATTGATGTAGGTAAAGATGGAACTGTAGGTTTAATAACATATATGAGAACCGACTCTACCAGATTAAGTGAAGAAATTGTTTCGGATGCACGAAACTTTATTGTGAGCAACTACGGAGATAAATACATACCATCTTCTCCAAATAAATTTGATAAAAAGAAAGCAAATGTACAGGATGCACACGAAGCCATAAGACCAACTTCAATTAAATATACTCCTGAATTTGTCAAACCTTATTTAGACAAAAAGTCTTTTTCTGTTTACGAATTAGTATGGAAGAGATTTATTGCATGTCAAATGAGCCAGGCTGAAATGGAAGTTACAGTAATAGAGATAAAAGCTGATGAGTTTCTGTTTAAAGCCTTCGGTAGTGCAATTCTATTTAATGGATTTTTGCAGGTATATGAAGAAACTGTAGAAGTTAAAGAAAATAGCGCTGATAAAGATGAAGAACGCAATGAAATAATTCCGGCAGGACTGGAGAAAAATGATAATCTTCAGTTAAAGGAATTAACAAAGACTCAACATTTTACCAAGCCGCCTGCACGCTTCACAGAAAGCAGCCTCATTAAAGAACTTGAGAACAAAGGGATTGGAAGACCAAGTACTTATGCTATGATTGTCAGCACCATTCAAGATAGAAAATATGTGGACATGGTGGAACGTAAATTAATTCCGACTAATTTAGGCAAAGATGTAAACGTTATTTTGGTTAAAAATTTCCCGGAAATTATCAACACTGATTTTACCGCAAATATGGAAGCTGAATTAGACCAAATTGCACAAGGTGAAAACGAATATGTAAAAGTCTTGAATGATTTCTATGGCCCATTTGCCATCTCATTAAAAAGAGTTGAAAATAATATCGAAAAAATTATTTGCGACAAATGCGGCGGGGAAATGATAATTAAAGTTGGTCGTTTTGGTAAATTTTTAGCCTGCTCCAATTATCCGGACTGCAGCAATATAAAATCTTTCAAGCAGATGGCTGAACAGAATCAAGAACCAGAATATACTGGCGAAACATGTGAAAAATGTGGATCCAGGACTGTTTTTAGAGAAGGTAAATTCGGCAGATTTATAGGCTGTGAGAAATACCCTGATTGTGATTATGTTAAAACCATAACTCTTGGAGTAGCCTGTCCTAAATGTAAAGAAGGTCAGGTGGTTGAAAGAAAATCTAAGCGGAAAAAGATATTCTATGGCTGTTCAAGATTTCCGGAATGTGATTTTGTAAGCTGGTATAGACCTATTAATGAAAAATGCCCTAATAACGATTCACAATATATGGAACAAAAGTATTCAGTTAAAAAAGGAAAATACTTAAAATGCCCTGTTTGTGGTGAAGAAGTAATAAAAGAGGAAGAATTAACTGAAGAATAGCTAATGCTAATTACTGAATTAAGCCAAAATTATTTGGAATATATTTCAAAAGTGAAGAAATATTCAGAACTGACTGTAAAATCTTATAAAGAAGATTATGAGTCATTTAGTGCCTTTTGTGAGAACTCAGCAAAAATAAACACAAGTGATATTTCTGAGCGATTTATTAGAAGTTTTTTGATATATTTAAGTACCAGCGGATATAATAAAAGGACAATAAATAGAAAGCTATCTGCACTAAAAGGTATGTTTAAATTTGGAATTAACAATGAGACTATTAATATCAACCCAACGGATAACATTTCCGGTCCAAAAGTTAGTTCAAAAATACCTGAAATAATTGGACAACCTTTATTTCCCGAAATTATAAATTTAATAGAGCAACAAAGTAAGGAGCCGGAATTAGAAAAAGTAGTTTTTGAGCTCCTATACGGATGTGCAATACGGGTAAGCGAATTATGTAACTTAAACATTAATGATTTGAATTTTTATAGAAAAAATCTTACTATACATGGTAAAGGCAACAAAATAAGAAATGTTCCTGTTGGCTCTAAATCAATTTTAGTAATTGAAAATTATTTAAAGATACGAAATACAAGTGAAATGTCTTTAGTTGTAAATAAAAAAGGAAGGAGACTTAACCAAAAGAGAGTCTATAATATAATTAACAAATATTTGTCATTAGTTACAGATATTGAGAAAAAAAGCCCTCACATTCTACGGCACAGTGCTGCTACGCATATGCTGGACAATGGTGCAGATCTACTTACCGTTAAAGAGTTTTTAGGGCATGAAAATCTTTCTACAACACAGATTTATACTCATGTTAGTATTGAAAGATTAAAAAATACATACAAAAAATCACATCCAAAATCATAAAAATTGGAGGTTCCATGAAAATCAATATAACAGCAAGAAAATTTAAAGCTCATGATACATTAAAAGAGTACATTACGAGCGAAATAGAGAGATTAGAACGTTTTAACGGTGAAATCATGAGTTCAGATGTTATATTAAGCTTCCAGAATAATAAAGATAGCGTTAAGGAAGTAGAAATAGTAATTCATATTCCTGGTCAAACTGTAACTGCTACCGAAACTTCTGATGATTTCAAAAAATCAATTAATCTTGCAGTAGAAAAGATCTTAAAACAATTAGAAAAAATTAAAACTAAAAAAACTGCTGTCAGAATACCCAATGATTAAAATAGATCAAAAAGCCATTTCACGAAAAGATACTATAACTGTACAGTATTTATTTGAGAATCCTAAAAATCAATTTCAGTTAGAGCTCTTGTCCGATGAAAGCGGCTTTTCTAATAAAATAAACGAACAAAATTTACACAGACCCGGTTTAGCATTAGCCGGGTTTGTGGATTTATTTTCATATTCCCGAATTCAGATTTTCGGTAATACTGAAATGAAATATCTTGAAAAACTTGATGATGTAAGTAAAATTGAATGCCTCGATAGAATTTTTAAGTTTAATATACCGTGCATTATACTAACAGACAATAATGCACCATTTCCCGAATTATTGGCCTTAGCAAATAAATATCACATACCCGTTTTTGGCTCTTCACTTTCTACAACTAAACTTGTTTACTTTTTGAGTGATTTTCTGGAAGATCAATTTGCAGAAAGAATTTCAATTCATGGTTCTTTTGTTGATGTTTATGGTGTCGGTATGTTGTTTGTTGGTGCATCAGGTGTTGGGAAAAGTGAAGTTGCTCTTGATTTAATTGAAAGAGGGCATAGGCTCGTTGCAGATGACGTTATCTTCCTTACAAAAAAGGGGGAAGGTATTTTGCTTGGTTCAGGCACTAATCTCGCTAAACATTTTATGGAAATTAGGGGGTTGGGAATAATTGACGTGGAAAGAACTTTTGGTATCAGGGCAATCAGATACCAAAAAAGGCTTGAAATTATTGTAGAATTAGAAGTATGGGACGATAAAACAGAATATACAAGAACCGGTTTAGATGAAAGCAGTGTGATTATTTCTGGAATTGAAGTCCCTTATGTAAAACTGCCTATTATACCCGGGAAAAACATAACAGTTATTTCTGAAGTTATTAGCTTAAATTATTTACTTAAGCATTACGGGTACAATGCTGCCGAAATTTTTCAAACCAGACTGTGCGACAAAATAAAGAAGAACAAAAGCGAAAATGACATAAGAAATGTAGATTATTTTGAGCACGATTTTGAATAATAATAACTTACCTTGACATTCTTACATCATTTTTTTACATTCCGCAACTAAATTATGAAAATTATTAATATTTTATTCAAAAAATATTCTAAGTTTATTCTTAATATTTTTCACTATATTTTAGATTATATTCATTTTTATCGCAAATCCGGTAAAAACATAAATTATTTAAAGTATTTTGGAGCTATATCAGCAGTTTCTTTACTAGTTACTTTTTTTGTGATTAGTGGTAACAGTAGCGATAAGGTTCGAAAAGAAAACGACTTATTAAGATCAAAATTAAAAGCAATGGTCACTCAGTATAAAAAATTGAGTGAAAGGATAGATAGTGTAAATTATTTTAATGACCAACTACGGATAGCTGTAAATCTTGAACCGATTTCGGAGGCAGAAAAGAAATTGGGTATCGGCGGCTCTAAAGATATTATAACTTCATATACTCTAAATGATAATAATATAAATAGTGCTGTAAAATACGTGGACGAACTTGCAAGAAAGCTGGAATTTGAAAAAAATCAATATTCTCTTATAATTAATAAATTTAATAATAATAAAAAAGAATTTGACAATATACCTGCAATAAGACCTATAGAAGGTAATTACATGACCAGCGGTTTCGGAATTCGATATCACCCGATATTGCATATGAACAAAATGCATGAAGGTATAGATATAAATGCTGCTGTGGGTACTACGGTTATGGCCTCTGGGAATGGAACTGTTGTTTTTACAGGTGTTAAAGGCGGATATGGCAACGTTATTGAGATTGATCATGGATATGGGTATCATACGGTATACGGGCATCTTTCCGAAATTTTGGTTAGCGTAGGACAAAAAGTTAAAAGGAGAGAGGAAATTGGGAAATCCGGTAACACAGGTATGTCTACCGGGCCGCATTTACATTATGAAGTCAGTTACAATGGTGAAAAAATTGATCCATTAAATTTTTTCTTAGAAGATCTAAATGTATTCTAAATATTAAATTATAAATAAAGGTTTAATTATGATATGGACTATAGAACTAGCATCTTATTTAGATGATGCTCCTTGGCCCGCAACTAAAGAAGAATTACTTGACTATGGCGAAAGAATTGGGGCTCCATATGAAGTAATCGAGAACTTAATGGAACTTGAAGATTCTGATGAACCTTATGAATCTATTGAAGATATATGGCCTGATTATCCTTCAGATGATGATTACTTTTATAATGAAGACGACTACTAAGTATAATGAATTCATTTTGGGATGATTTATATGGTCAGGAAAACGCTAAAACAATTCTTAATAATATAATTGAGTCTGGAAAGATTCCACACGCGTTTTTATTTAGCGGGCAGGATGGTATAGGGAAAGAATTTTGTGCATTAAAATTTGCTGAAATTTTAAATAAACATTTTGATCCTAATATTTCAGAAGCTAATTTAAAAAAGATTTATTCTTTTGGCGAGCCTTATGTAAAATATATAATACCGTTACCAAGAGGTAAAAATGAAACTGAAGATAATGATCCATTTGAGAAATTAGATCAAGAGGATATAATTAACTTCAGAAATGAAATAAGTAAGAAGAAGCTAAATCCTTATTATAAAATAAAATTACCCAGAGCAAATAACATAAAAATAAACAGTATCAGGGATATAAAATACTTCCTGTCACTGCAATTCTCCGAAATCAAATATAGAATAATTATTATATCAGACGCTCATTTAATGAGTGAAGGAGCTCAAAATGCTCTGTTAAAAAGCCTTGAGGAACCCCCTGAAGGTGTAATTTTTGTTTTAATGACAAAATACCCGGGAAGCTTGAGAGAAACCACCAGATCGAGATGCTGGAACATTAATTTTCAACCTCTTGATAATGTGAACCTCGAAAATGTTTTGGTTAATATGTTTAATATCGATCGAGTTAAAGCAAATAAAGTAATACCGTTTGCAAATGGCTCAGCAGTTACCGCTCTAAAATTATTAGAAAATGACATAGATTTACTGCTTGAAAAAACTATAAATATATTGAGGAATTCCTTAGCCGGAAGATTTAATACTGCTTTAGATGAATTAAATTATTTAATAGACAATGATGATAAAATATTGGAATTTGTAATTTCACTGATGATGTACTGGTTTATGGATGTTCAAAAGGATAAACTAGGTTTTAATAATTTATACTTTGAATCTCATAAAGAAACTATCCAGAAATTCAATAAAAACATTAAACACTCCGATGTTAGCGAAATCATTAAACAATTAGAAATTATATCCAGTTATCCCAGAATGAATATAAACCAAAATCTAATTCTTTTGAAAATCGTTACAGATATATTCAAAATATACCAGCAGAATCTAAAAGTATCGTAAGTCACCGTACAACTTCTCATATTTTTTAAAAATAGTTTTTATTTTATTTTAATATATCAAATATTAAAGGTTTAAAATGGAAATTAATACTGTAGCAGTAATAGGTGGAGGGACTATGGGAAATGGAATAGCCCATATTTTTGCTTTGAATAAATTTGATACATATTTAATTGAACAAAATAAGGAAACCGGCAAAAAAGCTTTATCTACAATTTCTACAAATCTTGAACGCCAAATAGCTAAAGAATTAATAACAACAGATGAAAAGCAGGAAACTCTAAGCAGAATAATGCTATTAGATAGAATTGATAATCAGACTTATAATTCCGATTTGTATATTGAAGCGATATATGAAAATAAGACGGCTAAACTTAATATATATAAAGAAATACTAAATAATTCTAAAGCTGAATCTATTATTGCCACAAATACATCCGCATTATCCATTACAGAGCTTGCCCCTGAACAAAAGCCGGATAAGTTTATTGGTATGCATTTTATGAACCCGGTGCCCATGATGAAGCTTGTAGAGATAATTCGCGGGTATTCAACTTCTGAAAGCACGTATCAGGAAATCAGGGATTTAGCCATTAAACTAAGCAAGGAGCCGGTTGAAGTATTTGATTATCCCGGGTTTGTTTCAAACAGAATATTAATGCCAATGATCAATGAAGCTATTTTTTGCCTGATGGAAGGCGTAGCCTCAGCAAAAGACATTGACACTGTTATGAAATTGGGTATGAATCATCCCATGGGCCCCTTAGCGCTTGCAGACTTTATAGGTCTGGATATCTGCCTGGATATTATGAATGTGCTGTATAGCGGGTATAATGATTCCAAGTATAGGGCATGTCCATTATTAAAGAAAATGGTAGCTGCAAAGAAATTAGGAAAGAAAACAGGTGAAGGATTTTACAAATATATTTAATAATGAATAGCGCAACAAGAATATTGCCGATAATATATATTATGTAAACTTAATTAAATATAAAAATACCTCAATATAATTATTGATTACTGGCAAACAGTTTCTATTTCTTCCCTGCTTTGGGTTTGTTATTGGATACTTTCAGAATTTCATTAGCCTTTGATTACCCCGATTGGTTTTAGCTTTGCAACTTTTTTAGTTACATTTTCCGCCTCAAGAATATCAACAACATCAGTAACATTTTTATAGGCATCGGGCATTTCCTCAGCTATTGTCTTGTGGCTCTTGGCCTGCAGATAAATACCGTCGTTGGACAGTTCTTCAATAATATTTCTACCTTTCGATTGTTCTAACGCTTTTGTACGACTTAAATTTCTCCCGGCACCATGGCAGCTACTGCCAAAGGTATCATCCATAGCTTTTTGTGTCCCAATCGTTATATAAGAACATCTTCCCATATCACCTGGAACCAAAACCGGCTGGCCAATGGACCTGTATTTTAGTGGTATTGAAGTGTTTAATGCAGCAAATGCTCTTGTAGCGCCTTTCCTATGAACGAGAACTGTTTTAGCTTTTCCATCAATTAGATGTTGCTCGACCTTTGCTATGTTGTGACTTATGTCATACACTAAAGAGAATCCCAATTCTTTTTCAGTCAGCCCTAATACTTGTAGAAGACTTTTCTTTGCCAGATGCATAATAACCTGCCTGTTAGTCCAGGCATAGTTTGCCGCACATTGCATAGAAGTCAGATATTCTTGTCCTTCACTTGATTTTATAGGAGCACAAATTAGCTGCCTGTCAGGTAATTTTATACCGAACTTGTTAAATGATTTCATCAATTTCCTGATACTATCTTCGCAAATTTGATAACCGAAACCTCTGGATCCGGTATGAATTAAAAGTATAATTTGATTATTAAATAAACCCAAAACAGAGGCGGCAGATTCATTATAAATTTCATTAACTATTCCCAACTCAATAAAGTGGTTACCGGCACCAAGTGTCCCAACCTGATCTAGTCCCCTTTCAAACGCTTTGTCGCTAATAAAGTCCGATGAACAATTTTTAAATACACCGTTCTCCTCAGTAAATTCAATATCGGAATCTATTCCCATTCCATTATTAACGGCCCAATTAGAACCAACACTTAATAATCTTTTTAATTCATCTTTGCTTATTTTTTTTATTGCGCTTCTGGCTCCTACACCAACCGGAATATTTGCATATAAAGTATTTATCAAATTTGGAATTTTCGATTTTACGTCATTAAATTTGAGATTAGTTACTGCAAGACGGACCCCACAATTTATATCATAACCGACACCACCCGGAGACACTACCCCTGTGTCATAATCAATTGCGGCTACGCCCCCAATGGGAAAACCATACCCCCAGTGAACATCGGGCATAGCAAGACTATACTTCAGGATGCCGGGCAGATGTGCCACATTTATTAACTGTTTTAGAGTATCTTCATGTATAATATTTTTTCGAAGCATATCTTCGGAAAGATAAATCCGGCCAGGAACCAACATATTTCCGTGCTTTGGAATCTCCCACAGATTGTCGCTTATTTTCTCTATTTCAATTTCATTATATAACATAACATATTATACGTCAAAATAAATTGAAGTTTTATAAATGTTATCTTCAATTTTAATATTCAGGTTATGGTAAGTAATAGCTTTTACTTCTTCTTTAAGGATATGTTTGGCTGAATTAAATATTTCGCCTTTTACATCAAGAAAAACTTCCCAGGTATCCTTACTTTTCTTTATACTGATATCAGTTATTTCATTAAAGACCCACCTCTTTACAAGAGCCAGGTAATTCAGTTCCGATAAAACATCTACTATTATCTCTTCTAAAGAAGAAGCTTTCAACTCAATTTTTCTCGTTTCAAAACTTTTTATATCTCCTTCAATTAAAATATTTTTTAATAACGCAAAGGCTCCTAAAACCAGATCCTCAGGAGTACTTCCTGTAATTTCCGCTGCAATATCTGCAGTATGATCAATATAATTATAGTTCCATACCATTTTAATAATGTTTTAAATAAGAGAAAATAGAATTATTTTTAA
>Ga0183100_1000121_pt1 | contig 103959 bp, 88 predicted proteins | sample Biomet2_FD_127789 | JGI IMG/M metagenome (GOLD analysis project Ga0183100, IMG submission 127789) | Microbial communities from bioreactor (seeded with anoxic lake sediment) at LBNL, California, USA - Biofuel metagenome 2 | ecosystem: Engineered > Bioreactor > Anaerobic > Unclassified ... | reverse complement strand
ACGGCCCGCTGCCCGCCCGGATGCGCAAAGGCCGGTACATCGTCGAAGTCGTGCTGCCCTCGGCCGACGCCGCGCCTGCCGAAATCCTGGTCGAGGCCGTGGCCCGCTATCTGGAGCCGGGAAACAGGAATTTTCTGCTGATGGCCGCCGGGCCGCCGCGTCTGCGAAACCTCGACGCCGTGGCCGCCGATTTCCCGGACATACGCCCAGGCCTGGACGAGTTGTGCCTGGATTTTCAAACTCCGTTTCCTTTCACCCCGGCTGACAAGTCCCGCCGCTGTATCCTCGACCGGGACGCCTTTCTTGATGGCCTGAAACGTCGGGTGGAGACCCTCTTTTCCCTTCGTCTCGACATGGAGGAGGCGTATGCCGGGGTGCGCCTGCTGCCCTATTATTGGGAGTATGTGCAATACAGCAGCCATCAGGCCAAAAGCCATCCTGGCGAGGTCTGGCTTCACGGCACCCTTGGGCCGCTCTATATCAAAGGCAATCTCGATCCATTGCTGCCCCTCCTGCTCGTCTGCGCCGAGTTGCACGCCACCCCGCGCCGGTCCTCCCTGGGGCAGGGATATTACCGGCCCGTTGTCAGCCGGCCCTTTTTTGACGCCCGGCTGGCCGACCGTAAGGGGTTTCGACGGGTGTTGGAGGAATTGTCGGAAGAAAGCGATCGGACTGATGACATTGAGCGGGCTTTTGGCCGCAATGCGGACTGGATCGATGCTCTGTATCAGGACATCCTCTCTGCGGACCCCATGCCTTCAGACGTGCAGACGGCAGGCAATGAGACCATTGCCTTGTCGTCCCGCGATGCGTTCGTCCATAAGGCCCTCTTTCGGCTGCTTTCGCCCGTTGTGGACAAAATGCTGGAGAATGCCTCGGTCGGCTTGCGTCCTGGGCGTTCCCGGGAGACGGCCAGACGCATGATCGCCTCGGCGATCCAGGGCGGCCGGACGCATATGCTGGAAGCCGACATCGCTTCGCTTTTCGATACAGTGGATCGGGATGTGCTGTTTGCCCGTCTTGAGGCCGAATTGCCGCAGGCCGACACGCTGACGCGAACTCTTTTGGCGCGCTGTCTCGGGATGACGTTTCCTTTGGGAGCCCCGGGGATGCGGACGCCACGGCTGGGGTTGGACCGGGAGAGTCCCCTTTCCCCTCTGCTGGCCAATCTGTATCTGGACTCATTTGACGAGGGCATGGCGGGTCTTGGGCATGAGCTCATCCGGTATGCGGGGGATTTTGTGGTCATGTGCGCCACTCCGGAAGAAGCCGAGCGGGCCTGTGCGGATGCCTCGTCGCTACTTGCCGGCCTTGGGTTGTCGCTTCGACCGGAAAAGACGCGCCTGCGACAAGTGGAAGTGGGGTTCTCCTTTCTTGGGCTCAAGTTTGACGCGGACGATGAGGAAGATTTTTTGGAGCAGGCGGCATTGAAAAAGCCGCTTTTTGTAACCGGTCTGGGTACGTTTACGGGTGTCGACGGTGATGCGCTCACCGTTCGGCGGGATGATGCCCCCATGGCCCGGGTTCCTTTGGAACGGGTGTCCGAAGTGGTGGTCTTTGGCGGTGGCGGCGTTTCCACCCGGTTGCTCCAGAAATGTTCGGGCTTGGGCGTTCCCGTATCATTTTGTTCCCCGGCAGGCTGGTATTCGGGGACGTTGCGTCCCGATTCAAAGCGTTTTTTCGAGATGGCCGGACTGCATCTCAAGCGGCGTGAGTCTATGGATGCCACAGAGGTGGTGGAGGCGTGCCGGGAGATCGTCAGCGCCAAGATTGCCGGGTATGCGGTTTGGTTTCGCCGCAGGGGCGAGGAGGGCGCTTCCCGGGAGGTTGTTGCCCTGGAGGGCGTCGCGGCCCGGCTGGCCCAGGCCCAAACCGTGGAGGAAGTGCGCGGCGTTGAGGGAGCGGCCGCGCGACGGACATATGGTCTTGTCACGTCGTTTGTCCGTGTTCCCGGGTTCGCCGTATCCGGCCGCGAACCGCGCAAGAAGCTGGATCGGTTCAATTCCCTGATTGATTTTGCCTCATACTTTTTGTTTACCCGGATTAATGTGTTGCTCCGGTCCAAAGGCCTTAATCCGTATCTCGGTTTTTTGCACAGTCCTGCGGATCGGTTTGAGTCCCTTGTGTGTGATTTGCAGGAGCCGTTTCGGTGCCGGGTGGAGCGCATGGCGGTCAAGCTTGTCAATCGAGGCGAGGTGCGTCCTGAGGATTACGAATATGCCCCGGGGAAGGGCTACCAACTGACGCGACAGGCAGCGGGCAGATTGTTGGAACGTTTCGAGCGCGAGATGGCGACCCGTCTGGCGGATGATCCCGGTTCCTGGGGCGAGTTGGTCATGGCCCAGGCCAAGGTTCTTTTGGATTGGGTGCGGGGCGTGCGGGGGCTGGCCTTTTACAGTCCCTGAGGAGGCGCATCCTCCAGGGGAACGGGCTTGGATTGTTGCAGAAAATCCCCTGGGTGGGTGCATCCAGACTGGTTGTCAAAGGTGCCTGGACATGTGACGGCACAATAAGAAAGCCCCTGGCCGGTTGGTCGGGGGCTTTCTTATTGCACATCGTGCACGGAATTTAACAGCCTGCAATCCCTTTAAAGCAGGGAACCTCGTTGCAACCGATGGGTTCGGGAGGAGGGGACGCAGCGCAAAGTCTCAATCCCTTTAAAGCAGGGAATCTCGTTGCAACTGGGGCAACGTGTATCAGTGGATGGACGGCCTCAAGTCTCAATCCCTTTAAAGCTAGGGAATCTCGTTGCAACGTCAGGCCATGGTCAAAATACCGAAATTCTACATGTCTCAATCCCTTTAAAGCAGGGAACCTCGTTGCAACCGAAAACAAACGAGTACGGGCATACTATCGTAAGTCTCAATCCCTTTAAAGCAGGGAACCTCGTTGCAACTGCCTTCTTCGTGGTCCTTTCGTGGAGGGCTTTTTAAGGCTCATTTCCGAGAACCTCCCCGAAAGGCTGTTACCACACCGCATCCTGAAAATCCTTTGACCACCAATTGCCGAATATATCAAGCGATACGGGGTGCGAGAACCTCCCGGAAAAAAGATGTGAGCATGGGGTTCGCGCTGCACAAAGGTCAAGTGTACTCCCCGCACAAGAAAAAAAGTGAATTCCGAGTAAAGCTTCACCCAAAAAATCTCAAGAGAGCAAAAGATGAGCAAAGAATTGGCCCGTCGCCGCAAGTGTCCCGACCGTCAGCGTTGTCCCACTGTCCCAATCTTTTAGGATTGGGACAATGGGACACATCGGTCGGTTTCTGCTCGGGACGACTCGGCCTTTTGCTTCAAACGCCCGGCCTTGCTCCTGGAAATATGGGTAGTCTTTTCGATCTCGCGTATCGTACGGCCTTGGGCACAGAGCCGGCCGACCAACTCCATCTCCGAATCTTTCGAAGCGTTGGTATCCCATAAAAAAGCTCCCTCTGAAGCGATCAGGGTGGCTTTAAAAGGCGCCGTCGCATTGCCTCCCGTGCACCGGGATTTTTCCAGATGCACCTCAAAACATGCGCCATCTTCGATTCGCTGCCCCTTGATCTGGCGCAGGGCTATGACAACGTCCATCACGTCTTCGCGCGCGGAGGTGCCTCTCTGGCCTCCGTTTTGATTGGCATGATGGACAGAGATGACTGCAATACCTCTTCGACGCAGTGATAAAATCCAAGTCTGGACCGGCAGCCAGCTTTCTGCCTCATTTTCCTTTCCCACTCGGCAAAGTGTTGCAAGGTTATCCAGGATAAGGAGTTCCACGCCGGCAAGCATTGGCTCCAGGGCTGCTTGCCCCTCAGAAGTGGCCAAATTCGGTATAAAATCCGGTTGGCAGTCAGGGGTGACAATTCGGAGCGTATCCGGCGGAGTCTTCTTGAACCCCTTGAGGATGCCGGCGAGGCGTTGTCGCAACATCCAACCTTGCATTTCTCCATCGACAAAAAGGACGTTCCTGGGTCTGCCGGTTTTCCAACGCAAGACCGGCAAACCCAGGGCTACGCCGCAGGCTATGGTCAAGGCCAGAAAGGTTTTGCCGAGACCCCGGGGCGCGTAGAGCAGGGCCAGACCCTGTCCAGGCAATATAGGGTCAAGAATGCATTCCCGTTTGGGGAATTGATAGTCGAGGAAGGCTTGGGCGGAAAGGGAGACCAGAGGAGGCTTGGCGGCGCTGGTGCTGCCTGTGGCTGGTGCCATGGGAGGCGGGAAGGCGGCCGCTTCCAGACAGGCTCTGACAGCCCCCAGTCCCTCGGCTGTCGCCAGATCGTTGAAATCGGATTTCCCGGCTGCTTCCTCGAACTCGGGGAAGGCCAGAAACGCTCCGATACTACGGGCGGCAGCAGTAGCATGATCGAGACCTGGATTTCTGTTCCATTTGGCAGCGGTTTCGTGGTCGTTGTCTGCACAAATGACAATGGGGCGGTCCGGATAGGCCGCCCGCGCCACCTCGGCCACTGCCCGGAGATTACAGCACGTGAAGGCGACAAGCACCGTCTCGCCGGTAGCCTCCCGGATGGTCGCGCTGGTTGCATAGCCTTCGGCAATGTACAAAGTGCCATTGCCGCCTCTGATTGTGAAAAAGCCGCCGCGGACAGTGCCCCCGGTGAGGAATCGTTTTTCGCCCGCAGGGGATATGAACTGGAGAGAGAGAAGTGTGTCTGTGGCATCGTGGAGTGGGATGATCAATCGTCCGTCCTTGGCGACGCGGATTTCGCCACGTGGCGTGATGCCCTTGTGGACCAAATAAGGGTGGTTCTCTGGCGCTGGGCGAGCGGCTTCCAGTATCCGAGCTGCTTGTCTCTGTGCCTCGGCGTGACATGCTGCCTCAGTCTGTTGGCGGGCTCTTTTGCTTGCGACAATACGGGTGCGTTCTTCGGCGGAGAGCGCCTCGAATTTTCCGGACGTCCAGGTGCCATCTTCGCCGGTCCGGAAGTTCCACCAGTGACCAGACGGAGAGGTGTCAGGATAGAGCACATAGGAACCGTCGCATCCTCGTTCTTTACCGGCTGTACCGCACCGATGAATTGATCCATCGGCGATAATGGTGGGGCCAGGACGAAGTCCGATCTTTTCGAGGCAGGCACGAAATGCGTCAAGGGAATCTGAAGGCATGGCATCCCCCTCAACGGATGGAGTGTGTGGGCATGGTGTCGACGGTGAAAACCTTGCGGGCGTCGCGGAAGGCGTCCAGATCGGTGGGGTCGTAGACCACCACCTTGCCGAGCTTGCAGTAGCGCGGGCCACGGCCCTTACAGCGCCAGACTTCAAGGGTGCCGGGCGAGACGCCCAGGTAGTCGGCGGCTTCACGGGTACGAAGATTTCGAGGCATATGGCATCTCCTTTGAGGCAGTTAAACTGCGTATGAGATGCCCAAGGGAGCGGGAAGAGAAAAGGTCTCCAGGAATTGAAAGCTATCCAGGAACGGCAGAAAGGTATCCTGGAACGCTATCTCAGGCTGGAATCGCTGGAGAGGCTATTTTTCGCAGCTCCCTTTTTTGAGAGAAGGCGGAAGGGCCCGGCGAAAAGCCGCGAAAGCCTCCTTTCTTGGGGTGGTGTTCTCCGGGGCTTTCCACCGCTCACGCCACATGGCAAGATGTTGTTGCGTTGATTTTGGTTTCCCATTGTTCACGCAGTCAATGGTGAATGAGACAGCAACTTCTAAGGACTCGGCCCATTGCTTGGCTGTTTTTTCTTCACGGGCGTAAAAAGCCTTTTGAGTGCTTGCCATATTTACCTCTTCACTATTTAATTTTATATTTGATATTTGTTCTTTGAGATTTTTATTTTCTTCTTGTAGAGATTCAACTTTTTTATTGAGATCATTTATGATTTCATTTGGATCATGAGGTGGCAGGCGAAGGGCCTTTAATAGAGTTTCGCTTTCAATCATATCCGTCAGCTTGTTAAGTTCTAAGAATTTTCGTATTTCATCTCTCTTGTATTGTTGTTTTTTGAAAATGTCAGAAGCATTTCTTCTCTTTAAATAGTCATAAAATTCCGAAAAAGATATTTTTTTTGATTCTATTATAAGAAAATCATCAGGGTTATACATCGATACTTCACTTCCGAATATAATTTCACCATATATATTATAAACTGGAAGGCCTTTTTTTATCCAGTCGAGCTGTTCCCATATCATTACATCATTTTTTTGTAAAAAATCCGAAGAGATCCATCTTGGCATTGCCGTTATATCCTGTCTAAAGTTATGTTTGTATGTCGACTTGCCACGATTTTCCTGGATTAAATAAGAAATAAAGTCGCAATAGAGGGGAATATTTTAAATCCTGGTGGGTAGACTTGGCAATGTATTTGAGCTGGGGTGCCCATGCCCTGACTTTCGGACACCCGGTGCCCGGGATACTTCTTGGCTGGGACGCACCACACATGGGTAGACGGCCCGGCCCCCTGGAAAAGCTGCATAGAGCAAAGGCAGTGGGAACTCGGCTTTTTCGTCGTCGGTTAGGAATAGGTTAGGAAAAAGAAAAAGGGCCTACAGCTGTTTTTGCTGTAAGCCCTTGAACTTGCTTGGTTGCGGGGGTGGGATTTGAACCCACGATCTTCGGGTTATGAGCCCGATGAGCTACCGGTCTGCTCCACCCCGCGTCAGGAGAAATGTTTCTATGCCCGTCCCCAGTCCCCGTCAAGCGGAATTTTCAAAAAATATGAATATTCATTTGGCATTACAAAAATAATGTTTTATATCAGCTTATTATGCTACTCGACAATGTGAGCGTCCTTTCTGGCGCCGGATTTTTGCTTCTGGCCGCTTCCCTGGTTCTCAAAAAAAAGGCAGGATGGGCCGTCTTGGTCGGAGCAACCGTCTTGGCGGTGCTGGCCTCGCGGGAGTCCGACCCTACCTTGGCCTTGGGCGCACTCGCCCTGGCTGCGGCCCGGTGTGTCCGGACGCCGCCCAAGAATTCTCCCGCCCCTGGCGCCTCCGGTCGGTCGGAGACGCTCGCTCCGTCGGCCCCTGCCCGGAAACCTTCTTGACGTGGCGGCGGAAGGCGGATATTAGAAAACGTTCATCACAATTATTTGGAGATTATGCATGAGCAAGAAAACATACCAGCCCAGCAAAATTCGCAGAAAACGCACCCACGGATTCCTGGTTCGCTCCAGATCCAAAAACGGACAGTCCGTGTTGCGCCGTCGCCGGGCTAAAGGTCGCAAACGTCTGGCTGCTTAGGCTTTCCTCCGGCGCACAGGCTCCGGACGCGAAGGGAGTTCGCGGCCTGCTTTGAGGCGGGCCGCCGCTATCACGGCAAGACTTTCCTTTTGTTCGTTCTGCCGTGTCCGGATCGGATTGCACCCTGGCGGCTCGGCATGGCCATTAGTAAGAAAGTCGGCAATGCCGTAGTTCGAAATCGCGTCAAGCGGGTCTTGCGCGAATGCTTTCGACTTGGCGCTCCTGCTGTCGTTTCCGGTCTGGATTGCGTGGTCGTCGCTAAAAAAAGCCTCGATCCCGGGCTCTTGACCTTGTCATCGGCCTCTCAGGAACTGTGCCCCCTCCTCGAACGGATGGCAAAGGACTTCGACCGTCCGGCATGTCCGGGAAGCGTGACTCCATGCGAAGCGCCGTCATCTGGATCATAACTTTCTATCGGCTCGCCCTCTCGCCCCTGAAGCCGCCCTGTTGCCGCTTCATGCCTACCTGTTCCCAATATGCCTTGGAGGCGGTGGAACGGTTCGGCGTGTTCAAGGGAGGCCTCTTGGCCCTGTGGCGGCTTTTACGCTGTCATCCCCTCGCCCGTGGCGGCTACGACCCCGTACCCCAAGCTCCCTGGCCGCGCCCAAGGGCGCCTCGCGAAGCGTCCAAAAGCCGACGCACCCACTCTTATCGACGGGATTTGAAGGACAATGGAAAACAAACGCGTTATCCTGGCCGTGGTTCTCTCCCTTGCCGTCCTGGTTGGTTGGAATTTCCTCTTTCCGGCCCAAACCCCGGCCCCTAAAACCGACACCCAGCCCCAGCAACAGGCAACGACCGCACCTGCTCCCGCCGCGCCAACGCCGGCGGCTGAGAATTTGCAAACCTTCGCCCCTACTCCGGGCAAAAAGGTGACCGTCGATACGCCGCTGTTCCGGGCGGTGTTTAATGCCGCCGGTGGCGTCCTGGAACAGTTTTCCCTCAAGCAGTATCGCCAGACCATCAAAGCGGATTCTCCGCTTGTCGATCTCATCAATGCCAAAGCCCAGGTCAAAGCCCCACTGGGATTGATCCTTAACGGCGCGCCCACGTGGCAAAATGTCGAATGGGCCCTGGAAGGCGACAACCTGACCATGAACGCCGGCGGCTCCGGCACGCTCGTGTTTACCGGCCGCCTGGGCGACACCATCATCAAGCGCACGCTCACTTTTGTTGGCGACAGCTATATGATCGGTGAGAAGCTCTCCCTGTCCAATACCGGGAGTGCGCCGATTTTAAACCGCCTGTCCATGACCGTCGCTGCGGAACGTCTGTCGGCCGAAGGGGACAGCTATAACCCGACCCAGGCCGCCTTCTACGATACCTCGGGCCTCGAGTTGTTTAGCAACGAAAAGAAACTGGCCGAAGGCGTCGCCGATGAAAAGGTCGTGAAGTGGGGCGCCGTCATGAGCAACTACTTCCTTGTCGGCATCATCCCCGACACCGAAGGCTTGCACGGCAAGGCCAAGATTGAGGAAGGCGTCTTCCGGGTGGCCGTGGATAAGGACGGTATCGAAATCCCGGCCGGCGGTCGGACGGATCTGTCCATCAGTTATTACCTTGGCCCCAAGGCACCGAAGTTTTTGAGCATGGCTCCGGCCAACCTGTCGGCGGCCATTGATTACGGCTGGTTTGACTTCATCGCCAAGCCCCTGCTCAAGTTGCTGCATTTCTTCTATAATTACGTCGGTAACTACGGCGTGGCCATTATCTTATTGACGGTCCTCATCAAGGCCATTTTCTGGCCCTTGTCGCACAAAAGCTACAAGTCCATGGAGCAGATGAAACGGCTCCAACCCCTGTTGAGCCAGCTGCGTGAGAAGTACAAGGGCGATCGCCAGAAGATGAATGAGGAGATGATGCAGCTGTATAAGACCTACAAGGTCAATCCCGCCGGGGGATGTCTGCCCATGATTGTGCAGATCCCGGTGTTTTTCGGCCTGTATCAGGCCTTGCTGCATTCCATTGAATTGAGGCACGCGGCCTTCATTCCGACTTTGCCGTTCACCCATATGATCTGGCTCGCGGACCTCTCGGCCAAGGACCCGTTCTACATCACCCCGCTGATCATGGGCGCGACCATGTTTTTGCAGCAAAAAATGACGCCGGCTCCGGGTGATCCCACCCAGGCCAAGGTCATGCTGCTTATGCCCGTGATCTTTACCTTCATGTTCCTTAACTTCCCCTCGGGACTGGTCGTTTACTGGCTGGTCAACAACGTCATTTCCATCGCCCAGCAATGGTGGATGCTCAGCAAAAAATCCTGACGCCCTTCGTCGGAGAGCCACGCCACGTGATCGGGTGCGCAAAGGAAGTGCAATCAAGGAGCGAGTATGAGCGAATTCAAGACCTTTAGCGGTAAGACCGTTGATGAAGCCATGGAGGAGGCCTGCCGGCATTTGGGCGTTGTCCGCGAAAAGTTGGAGATTGAAATCCTTTCCGGCGGCTCCTCGGGCATCTTCGGCCTTGTCGGCAAGAAAAAGGCCCAGGTTCGGGCTCGATTGCGCGAAGAAGTGAATCTGCGGCAGGAGATGGCCGGTTCGGAAAAACGTGGGAGCGCCCCCAGGGCCCCCCGCCAACCCCAGAAGGCCCCGGCCGCGCCCGTTGCCGCCGAGCCCGTCGTGACTTCTGACGTGGCTGCGGACTCCGTCGTCGAGCCCGCTGTCGAGGTTGCCGCCGCGCCCCAGGCCGAACCTGCCCCCAAAAAAGCGCCCGAAAGCCGGCCCGCTCCCGCTCCGAAAAAAGTTCCGGTCGCTGTTGCGCCCGTCGTCGAAGATGCGGTCGAGGAGGAAGAAGAAGACCTCGCGGAGTGCGATGTTGAGGAGATGGCCGCCGAAGAGCGCGGCCAGTCCCGCGAAAACCGCGCCCCCCGTGAAGAGCGCCGCGCCCCCGAGACGCCGCCGCAGCCCATGACCCCGGAACTCGAAGCCATTGTGCGCGAGGTCATGGACCAGATGTTGGACGGCATCCTGGGCCAGATCCCCGAGTTTGAAATCTCCGGGCACAGCGAACGCGTTTCCGTCCTGATCTATGACGAGGAGAATTCCGGATTGTTGATCGGTCGCGAAGGCCAGACCCTTTCCGCCATTCAGTACCTCGTCAACCGGATCGTTATTCGCCGTCACGGCAGCCCGGTGAAAGTCCAGATCAATACCGGGGAGTACCGGGAACGCCAGGACGATAATCTCCGCAAGATGGCTATTTTCCTGGCGGATAAGGCCAAAACCCTGGGCCGGCCCCAGTCCACCAAGCCGCTGTCGTCCTACCATCGTCGTGTCGTCCATTTGGCGTTGCAGGAGGATGAGGCCATTTCCACCCGTTCCAAGGGAGAAGGGCCGCTCAAGCGCGTCTTGATTGTGCCGCGCGGCGGGCGGGGCGGCGAAGCCCAAAACGCTCCGCGTTCCTAGTCGGGGCAAATCCAGCCTGCCCGGTCCGTTGTCCTGCGCCTGCTTCCAGGCGGGGCAGGGCTTGAGGGACCAGCCAAGGCGTTATCGAGTAAGAAAAAGCGCGGTGAGGAAATCCTTGCCGCGCTTTTTTATTGGCCGCCTGGTGGGTGGGAAGACGCCATCCTTGCGGGGGTCGACGGCATCGCAGACTTTCTTTACAAGACCGTGCGTTACAGGAATGCAATCTTGCGGTCGCGTCCGGGCGGTTCTGACGTCCGAACGCGATCGCAGCCGCTGTTCAAGGAGAGGACAATGCGCGATGCGTCGCTTCGGGCCGACGGGCTGTGTCTGGTCACGGCCCTCATCTGGGGGCTGGCCTTTGTGGCCCAACGCATGGGGATGGAGCATCTGGGCCCCATGGCCTATAACGGCATACGGTTTGCTTTGGGGGCGGCGGTGCTTGCGCCCCTGGCGCTGCGGTCCATGCGCTACCCACCGCCTGCGCCGTTTTTGCCCGGAGGAGATCTCGGGTTTCCCTGGTTTCGCGGGATGCTGGCCGGCGCGGTATTGTTCGCCGGGGCCTCGTTGCAACAGGTGGGGCTCCAATACACTACGGCGGGCAAGGCTGGTTTTATCACCGGGTTGTATGTTGTCCTGGTGCCGCTTTTGGGACTTTTTTTTCGACAACGCCCGGCTCGGGGCGATGTGCTCGGAGCCGTGGCCGCCGCCATCGGGCTCTATTTTTTATCTGTGACCGAAGAATTTACCCTGGCCCCGGGGGATGGCCTGGAGCTCCTGGGCGCTTTTTTTTGGGCCGGCCATGTGCTGCTTATCGGCTGGATGTCTCCCCGGACCCGGGCCTTGCCCCTGGCCATGGCCCAATATCTGGTCTGTTCGCTGTTGAGTTTGCTGTGGGCCTTTCTTTTTGAGGCGGTGACCTGGGCCGGCATCTGGGGCGCAGCCATGCCGATTTTGTATGGCGGCGTGCTCTCCGTTGGCCTAGCCTATACGCTCCAGGTCGTGGCCCAACGCGACGCCAATCCGACGCATGCCGCCATTTTGCTGAGTTTTGAAACGGTTTTTGCCGCTCTCGGCGGGGCGCTTCTTATGGGGGAACGGTTGGGAACGCGGGAACTTTTCGGTTGCGCCTTGATGTTTGGGGGGATGCTGGCCTCCCAGCTTTGGCCTAAAAAGACCGGGGCAAGACACTAAACGCGCACAAGGTGTCCAGAGAAGTGACCAGGAAGACAAAAGCGCGCCAGGGGACTTTACGGAGTCCGCCTGACGCGCTTTTGTGTGTGGTTGCGGTCGGCTTCAGGAAAGTCCGCCCGCTTAGGAAGACGGACGTTCCTGTAAAACCCTGGCGCGTTTTTTAACGAATTCGACCACGCCCGACAGGGATGTGCGTTTCCCCAGGCAATCCCCGGTCTTTTTCATGTTTAAATTTTTTTGCAGCGCCATGTACGCTTTGACCCATTGGATCTCTTCCCGTTTGAGGGCCGCCTTACGCTGTTCGGAATAGTTCCCCATGAGCACCTTGAAGCGGGCATTGAGCGCATCATCCCAAAATTGCAGTCGGTTATTGAGACAGGCGACAATATCGCACGGCGTCTTGAACTGCTTGGCGCACTGGGCGGCGTCGGAAGTTTTGGCGTCATTTTTAAACTTGCCGTTGTCAAATCCCGGCAATGCGGGGGGCGTTGTGTCCTCAGGCTTTTGGGGGGCAGCAGTCTCTTGAGGCGCTGCTGGGGCAGCCGTTGCTGGCGCGGGGGCGGTCTGCATGGTTGCCGGGGGGACTGATGCTGGAGCTTCCTGTGGAGCCGGAGCTTCCGGGGTGGTGGTCTGGGCCGTCGGAGTGGTCTGATCTGCTGGGACGGCGGCCTGAGCCGTCACTGGAGCGGGCTGCTTCGTTGCCGGGGGGACTGGCGTTGGAGCGGCCGGCGCCAGTGGGGTTGCCTGGGGGGGCGTTTTTTTAGCGGTCAGCAGATGGTTTTCGATGAAGGCCGACTTGGTAATATCCATTTGGATATCTTTGTCGATCGTCGGAGCGAGGGAGGCCTTGGCCGGGGGAAGGGATTTGGACAGGGCGGCCAAGGTCGCGTTTTGGGCGTCGCCGGCCATAACGGAATAATAGGCAATGGCCACAGGAATGCCTTTCGTACTGTCGTCTTCCAGCGTCGCCGGTTTTTTATCGGCTAAAATGGCCAGTCTTTCTTTGTAAAACGCGGCAAATTCACCGATGCGGTCCAAACGCCATTGTCCGTTTTCAAAAACGAGGAAGCGGAACAACCATGGGGCGACCCCATGATAAATGTCGAGGGAGGCGTTGCCCTGGGTGGCGGCATAGCCGTCGAAGTTCCAGTGCCTGAAGACAATCCGGCCGTTCGCGTCAAAGAAGCCGGCTTCATTCTCTCCATTCCCGCCGGTCTCAAGAGTCGTCATCAGAATGGATTTGTCGGCGTCATGAATGGTAAAAAAGGTATATGCAGGGCTGCCGCCTGCAAGGCTCGTCAGAACAAGCGTGGCCAGGCCCGGTTGTGGAAACGATTCCCGCACTTCAAGATGACCGCCTTCCGCCACGGGTTTATTGCGGTAGCTCACCGTATAGTGCCGCTCTTTTTTATCCTCTTTGACCTGTATCGTAAGATCGGAAAAACGGATTGTTTTCCCCTCAAAAGCAAAAAAGGACGGGGCGTTTTGTTTCGTATAGGTGGCGATGTCCTTGCCCTTTGCGGCCTGCGCGTCCGATGCAGCCGCCCAAAAAAGGCAAAGCATGGCCAGGAGAAGAAGAAAAGATGACGTTTTACAAGGGCGATACAATCGTTTGTTTGGCATACGCGTTAGACCTCAATACGGGAAGAGACTCGCATCACGCTGATTCTTTTAATAAAAAAAATAGGATCAAGGAAGGGAAAAGCGCCTGGACGCCAAAAGAAAAGCCCGGTCGGAGCCGGGCTTTTCTTTTGGTGTGGCAGAGTGCCTACTGGCACAATTTTTCTTTCTTGGCGCTGTCCAGCAACTCACAGTCGCCCAGGGTGCAGGCCTTTTGATAGTCCTGACACATGGGGCCGTACTGTTTGAGATGCAGGTAGGTAAACCCACGCCCTTTATAGTAATCGGCTTCATTTGGGCCAAAACTGATGGCTTTATTGAAGTCTTCGAGCGCCTGGGGATAATGGTCCGAACGGGTACGGCTCAGGCCTCGCATGGAGTAGGCCAGCGCGTAGTTCGGATTCTTCTCGATAGCCTTGGTGTAATCATCGATGGCCTTGGGATATTGCTTCATGTAATAGTTGGCGTGTCCCCGACTGGCATAGAAATCGGCCCGGTTGGGGTTGAGCTTGATGGCCTTGTCAAAGCTCTCCACGGCCTTTTGGAACTTGTTTTGTTTGCCGAACTCGATGCCTTTTTCGAAAAAGCTTTCGGATTCGGCGGTTTCACGGCTATCAGGCACGGAAGCAGGGGCTGTTCCGGCCGCTTCGGGAGCCTTGGCTGCCTTGGTTGGGCGTTCGGGCACAACCGGCGCGGTCTCGACCGGCGTTTCGGGAGCCGCCTTGACCGCCTTGGTCGGACGTTCAGGCATGGCTTCTTCGGTCTCTGGCTCAGTCGCACGCGACGGCGCCTCAACTTCGGCGGCGGCGCTTCGACCTGGCTTGGCCGGCACGACCAGCTTTTGGCCGGAATGCAGTTTTTTACCCATATCCGGATTGAGGTTGGCCAGTTCCTTGGGGCTGATCTGGAACTTACGGGCCACCGAATTCGGGGTGTCACGTCTATGGGCGGTATAGGTGGTCTGATCCTTGGACTCGTGGGACCGTTCGGCTTTGCTGCTCTCGGCTTTACTGCTGCGGGAAGACTTCTCGGCGGGCTCGGCTTTGGCCGTCGTTCCCTCTCCGGGCAGGGTGATCGAATGGCCGACGGACAGGCGGGAGGCGCTCAACCCTTTGTTGGCTTTAAGAATTTCGTCAACACTGACATCGTGTTTGGCGGCGATCGATCCCAGGGTGTCACCCTTTTTCACGGTATAGCTGCTGCCACCCTTTTTCTGTGAGCCTTTGTGCTCTTTCTCCCGGTCCTTGCTCTCGGCGGCGCGCTCCTTGGCCGAAGTCGACTCGGACTTGCGTTTGTCCTTGGCCGAGTCTTTTTCGGTTTGCTTTTTTCCAGCCTTCTCCGAGGATTTGCCCGGAATGGTCAGTGTGTCGCCCACATGGATTTTGTCCGAATGAAGGCCTTTGTTGGCCTTCTGGAGTTCCTCAGTGGTGATGCCATGCTTTTTGGCAATCGACACGGGCGTATCCCCGGCTTTGACGGTGTAGGCGTCGGAGGTCGAGGGGAGAATGACGGCGGCAAGGCCTAGACAGATCAGGGCGGAAACGAAGCGAGACATTCGAGGCATATCACCACCTTGCTGTGTCGGGTGTTAGTCGAAAGACGGTTAGTGGGCACGAAATGGAAGAGTCTTGTTTAGACTACCTCGGTCAAAGGGGCAATGTTTTTCCAATTTTAAAAGATTACAGTAAGATGAAAACTTTGTTCATGTTTGGAAAGCATTATTGGGGTCTTCGTCGGGTCCGCTCTGGCAGTGAACCGTACGGGGAGCTGTCGTGCACCACGCCCCGAGAATACAACAGCGCGTATCTCCAGAAAAAACGTCAGTATGATCGTTGGGTCAAGGCGTCGCGGATGGGGGAGCGTCGGCTGTCACGCTTTTGCAAAACCCGTGGCGTACCGCCAAGATCCTTGTGGAATGTCGGCGGCGGGGCCGGTCTGGATACAGGCGGCCCCGGTCGGTTGCTTTTTGCACTCTCCGTGTGGGGCGCATTAGCGAGGCTGGTACGGGAGCGGCTCCGGCTTGAAAAAACGCAGACGCAGGGCGTTGGTGACGACCGTAAACGAACTGAGCGCCATGGCCGTCCCGGCGAGCATGGGATTGAGCGTCGGGCCACCGAAAATATGCAGCACGCCAGCCGCCACGGGAATGCCAATGGTGTTGAAGGCAAAGGCCCAAAACAGATTTTGTTTGATGTTGGCGATGACGGCCCGTGACAGAGCCAGGGCCGCCGGCACCCCGCCGAGATCATTGCGCATCAGCACGACATCGCAGGATTCAACGGCTACATCGATGCCCGAGCCCATGGCGATGCCGAGATCGGCGGCGGCCAGGGCCGGGGCGTCGTTGATGCCGTCGCCAACCATGGCCACTTTGCGCCCATCGGCTTTGAGGCGTTCGATTTCCTGGGCCTTGCGGTCGGGCAGCACCCGGGCGATCACGTCCGTGACGCCGAGTTGCCTGGCCACGGCCTGGGCGGTGCGTGCGTCGTCGCCGGTCAACATGACCACGGCAATGCCGGCGGCCTGCAAGGCCGCCACCACTGCGGCCGCTTCGGGGCGCGGCGTGTCGGCCACGGCCAAAACGCCGGCCATCCGGCCGTCCACGGCTACGCGGAGCGCCGTCTTGCCTGAGGCGGCCAGTTGTGCCTCGACGGCATCATCCCCGGCGTCCGGGGCGACGCCTTGTTCGGCCAGGAAGGCCGCCGTGCCGACCAATACTGTTTTTTCCGCCACCCGGGCGGATACGCCCCGGCCGGGGATGGCTTCGAAGCGTTCAGGCGCGGGGAGCGTCAGACCGCGTGTGGTCGCCGCTTTGGTGACGGCCCTGGCCAGCGGATGTTCCGAACGCGCTTCGGCAGCGGCGGCCAGGGTGAGCAGGGCGTCCGCGGCAAGCTCCTGCGAGGGGACGATGTCGGTCAGTTCCGGCGTGCCATGGGTCAGGGTGCCGGTCTTGTCGAAGACGACAACCCGGACATCGCCGGCGGTTTGCAAGGCTGCGCCGGTTTTGACCAGGATGCCGAGGCGTGCGCCGCGTCCCGTGCCAACCATTATAGAGGTAGGGACGGCCAACCCCATGGCGCACGGGCAGGCAATGACCATGACGGCCACAAAGATGCGCAGGGAAAAGGAAAATTCCGCGCCGCCGAGGAAAAACCAGGCCAGACCGGCAACAAGGGCCACGGCCATAACGGTCGGCACAAAATAAAAACTGATGGTGTCGGCCAGGTTGGCGATAGGGGCCTTGGATCCCTGGGCTTGACGCACCAGGGACACAATGCGGGCGAGCGTCGTGTCCTCGCCGACGCGGGTGGCCCGCACGACGAGGGCTCCGGTGGTATTCTGGGTGCCGCCGGTGACGGCATCGCCGGCGGCCTTGCCAACGGGCATGGGTTCACCGGTCAGCATGGACTCGTCCACGCGCGAGGCCCCCTCTGTGACGGCGCCATCGACGGGCACGCGTTCGCCGGGCCGGACCAGCAGGAGATCGCCGGGTTCGATTTCGTCGGCAGGAACCACTTCCTCCACGCCGCCGTGCAACAGGGTGGCCGTATCCGGGGTCAGACGCATCAGGGCCGCAATGGCTCCGGACGTTTTGAATTTGGCGGTGGCCTCCAGGTATTTGCCGAGGCTGATCATGGCCAGCAGCACGCCAGCCGATTCGAAATAGAGGTCCATGGCCCGGGCCACCGGGTCCGATCCAAGAAAAATAAGGAAGAGGTTGGCCAGACTGTAGACCAGCGCCGCTCCGGTGCCGACCGCCACGAGACTGTCCATGTTCGGCCCGCCCCGCAGCAGGGCCGGGATGCCGTCCAGATAAAAGCGTCGTCCGATCCAGATGATGGGCAGCGTCAGGGCGAGCTGGACCAGGGCGAACGTGGCCGGCGAGACGTCGGGGTGCAGGAAATGGGGCAGGGGCAGCCCCAGCATGTGCCCCATGGACAACACCAGCAACATTCCGCCGAGGCCAAGGGCCGGAAGGAGTTCGCGGCGTTTGCGGGTCAGTTCTTCCCGGGCTTCCCGCTGGCGCATGGCGAAACGGTCGCCCGAAGCGGTCAGCGGTTGGCTGCCAAAGCCCAGGTTCGCGATGGCCTGGCGCAGCTGGCGTTTCGATAGTACGGCCGGATCAAAGGTGAAGGAGCCGGTTTCTCCGGCCAGATTGACGTCGGCCGTGAGCATACCCGGAAGCTTTCGGGTCACGCGTTCGATGCGGGAGGAGCAGGCGGCGCAATGCATGCCGGTAATGGCCAGCTCGACGGTGGCATGCTCCGGGGGAGGCGATCCGAGGGAAAAGCCCAGGTCGGCCACCCGGGCGCGGATGGCGTCCAGGGATATGGCGTCGGGGTCAAAACGGACCTGCATGGATGCATCCGCCAGATTGACGGCGATGGCGTCAACGCCGGGCATGGCGGCCACCACGCGTTCGATGCGGGCGGAGCAGGCGGCGCAATGCATGCCGGACACCGGTGCCTGCATGGTTTTGAGCGTGTTCTTTTCCATAGGACATGATACGCATCGGTTGGCAAAGTGCAAGTACGCCTTCTACAGGCCAATATGGCGAAGGCTGGTCATTGTGCGGCGAGAAGGGTATACGGAAGACAGCAATGGCAAAGGAGTCCGGGAATGCAGGCCGACCCCATGGCGTCCTTTTGGGATGCAGAGAAGCGTGAGCCGAACCGTTGGGAACGACTCCGAAACGAATTTGAGAAACTGCGGCTGCTTCTGGACATGCCCGCGCTCTGTCTGGGGGGCGCGGATGATCTGTTGGAACAGCTGGAACTGCGGTTGTGCGAGGCGGCGCAGTTGTTCCCTGAACCGGATTGGCTGGCTGTTGATACACGGAGCCCCGAAGGCATGGAACACTACTGTGGGAATCACGTGGGCGCATTGTTGGACGTGTTCCTGCGCGTCGTCGATGCATTGGCGCAGGAGCGGGCGCGGGAACTCGACGCAGACGTCCATGCGGATGACATGGCGGGTGGGGAATGAAAAAAGGGGTCATGCTTTCGCATAACCCCTTGGATTATCTGGTCGGGATGAGAGGATTCGAACCTCCGGCTTCTGCGTCCCGAACGCAGCGCTCTACCAGGCTGAGCCACATCCCGTCACGGAAGAGTGGGTTTTAGAGTATCCCGCGAAGTTTGGCAAGCATAAAGTTGGTTGTCTTATCGTCGAGACTCATCTAATCATAGTGAAGGGGACGGGCCGCCCGCCCAGGCCGTTCGATGGGCTTGGGGCAGCCAGTCCAACATACGTCGGCGTCAGGAGATATTCGTGATTAAGGTAGTGGTGGTCGATGACTCGGCCTTTATGCGAAAAGCCCTAAGCACCATGCTGTCCAAAGACCCGGAAATCGAAGTCGTGGCTACGGCCCGCGATGGAGAGGAAGGCCTGGAGATGATCCGGCGCCATCAGCCCGATGTGGTCACCATGGATATTGAGATGCCCCGCATGGACGGGCTCACGGCCTTGCGACACGTCATGATGGAAATGCCCCGGCCCGTGCTGATGGTCAGCTCGCTGACCACGGAAGGTGCCGAAGCGACGCTCAAGGCCATGGAACTCGGGGCCGTGGATTTTATTCCCAAGCAGTTGTCCAAGGTGTCGCTCGACATCGTGAAAATAGAGGATGATCTACGGGCCAAGGTGAAAATGATCGCCCGCCGCCGCATGAGCCATCTTGGCCGGTCCTCGCTGACCGCCCGCCCCCGGCCTGCCGGAACGGCCTCCGGCGCAGCGACGTCCGAACGTCCGTCCCGTCCGTCCGCCCGCCCGGGCGGCGCGCAGACCCGGGATTTGGTGGCGATCGGCGTGTCGACCGGCGGTCCTCCGGCGGTGCAGAAGGTTTTGTCGGTCCTGCCGCAGGATTTCCCTGCCGGGATCCTGATCGCCCAGCACATGCCGGCGGCCTTTACCGGTCCTTTTGCCAAGCGTCTTGACAGCGTGTGCCGCATTTCGGTCAAAGAGGCCGAGGACGGCGAACGGTTGCAGCATGGCGTGGCCTATGTGGCCCCGGGGGGCAAGCATCTGCGCATCGACCAGAAAGTCAGTCGCATCGATATCCGGGTGGTCGAGGAACCTCGCGAGGCGTTGTACAAACCTTCGGCCACGGTGCTTTTCGACTCGGTGGCCGGCGGGGTGGGGCGCCGGGGACTCGGCGTTGTGCTGACAGGCATGGGGAGTGATGGTCTGGACGGGATGCGCGTGCTGAAGGCCAAGGGCGGACGCGCCCTGGCCCAATCCGATTCCACCTGCGTGGTGTACGGCATGCCCAAGGCCATCGTGGATGCCGGACTTGCCGACGAAATCGTGGATATCGACGATATGGGCGAGGCCATCCTCCACAACCTTTACAAATGACCGTCCCCGGACGGGACGGGCAAGGACGCGGCATGGTGGACTGCAAGGACCTTTGCCAGAGGCTGGGCAGCGACGACCCGGACATCCTTCGGGACGCCGCTTTCGATGCCGGCGAGAGCGGGTGTCTTGAGGTTGTTCCCTTTTTGGCCAAGCTGCTTTGTTCGCACAACCTGGGCGTACAGGAGGCGGCCGACCGGGCCTTGCGCAAACTTGGCGGCAAGGACGTCGTAAACGCGGTCAAACCACTTTTGCGTTCCGACGACGCGCCGGCGCGAAACGCCGCCATGGATATTCTGCGGGCCGTGGGCGCGCAGGATTTCCCCACGTTACTCGAGCTGCTCCACGACACGGATCCGGACATCCGCATTTTTGCCTCGGATATTCTCGGTTCGGCAGACAGCCTGCTGGCGGTTGAACCGCTTTGCGAGGCGCTGCTGAAGGATCCCGAGGTCAATGTCCGGTATCAGGCGGCCGTCAGTCTCGGCGAACTGGCTTTTAGCGAGGCTGCGACCTGTCTTGGCAAGGCGCTTGGCGACGAAGAATGGGTCCAGTTCGCGGTGATCGAGGCCCTGGCCAAGATCCGCGACGCTTCGTCGGTCGGAGCCCTGGTCAAGGCACTGGACAAAAGTTCGGATCTCGTGGCCTCCATGATTGTGGACGCCCTGGGCGAAATTGGCAACATCAAGGCTGTGACCATGCTTTTGCGACGCATGGATGCCTCGCCCGAGGTGTTGCGCAATAAAATCGTCAAGGCCGTTGTGCACATCCTCGGCGGCAAGGCCCTGGCCTTGTTGGCACCGGCCGAACGGGAGCGTTTTTTGGGCTACCTGCTGGCCGCCCTCAAAGACGACGAGGAAGAAGTGCAGGATGCGGCCGTATCGGGGCTCGGATCCGTTGGCGGCGAGATCGCGTCCGAAGCGGTGTTGGATCATGCCGTCCGCATTGACCGCGATGCCTTCCCGGAGCGCTACGAACACGCCATTGAAGCCCTGCGGGATATCGGGCTGACCGAGGCCCTCGGCCAGGCGCTACGCGAGGGCGGCGACGACCGGCGTATGGCCGTTCTCGACGTGCTGTCCGGGTTGCCGTGTCCCGAATGTTCCCGGCTTCTCATGGACACGTTCGACGCCTTGCCGGCCGACAGCCGACAGGCTGCGGCAAAGTCTCTGGCGGCCATTGCCGGAGACGAGGCGGTGGATTTCTTCCTGGGCTTGCTGGCCTGCGAGGATGAGAACCTGCTGCTTGAGGCCATGGCCTTTCTTGGTGGCAAGATGCATCTGGCCATTGCGGGCGAGCGGCTGTTCGACCTGCTCGGCCATGCTTCCGATGCGGTCAAGGAAGCTGCCCTGGACGCCTGTGTGGCCATTGGCGGGGCGGAGCTCGATGCCCGGTTCCGGACTCTCTACGAGAGCGTCATCCCCATGGACCGGTTGATGGCCGTCTACGCCTTGGGCAAAATGGGCGTGCGCGACCATCTCGACATCATCCGCACGGCGCTGTCCGATACGGAACCGGATATCCGCAAGATCGCACTGGAAGCGCTTGGCGAGGTCTGCGGGCACGACCAGAACAGTCTGGCCCTTATTGTCAGTCGTCTTTCCGATGAAAACCGGGATGTCCGTCTGGCGGTGGTGGAACTGCTCGGCGGATGCGACAGCGACAAAGTCTATCCGTATCTGGAACAGGCCTTATCCGATCCCGACGACTGGGTGCGAATCCGGGCTATCGAAGCCCTGGGCAATCGCGGGGAACGGCAGGCTGCGCCGCGTCTTTTGGAACTGGCCGGGGACGCAAGCAAACTCGTGGCCCTCAAGGCCGTGGAGACGCTTGGAGAAATCGGTGGCTCGGAAGCCTTTCAGGCGCTTTTAAGGCTTATTTCCGTCGACGACCCGGAACTTGCCGGGGCCGCCGAGACGGCTATCGCCAGACTGCAGGACGAGCAAGGGGAGCGCTAGTCCATGACCTCGCTTTTTTCCAAGACGATATCCCTGCGCAAGGACCTTAAGATTTCCGACGCGGAATTTGCCCAGCTGCGGGATTTCATCTATGCCCAGTCCGGCATCTATGTGGCCGACAACCGCAAGTATCTGGTTGAAAACCGGCTGGCCGCACGGCTTAAGGAACTCAACCTTAAAAGTTTTGCCGAGTATCACGCCTTCCTGCAATATGATTCCAGTCGTCGACAGGAACTCAACAGGCTCTTCGAGGTCATCACCACCAACGAAACCAGTTTTTATCGGAATCCGCCCCAGTTGAAGGTCTTTCAGGACATGGTCCTTAAAGACATAATCGACAAGCTCAAGGCGCAACGGCAAAAACGGCTTCGCATTTGGTCCGCCGGGTGTTCCACGGGCGAGGAACCCTACACGATCGCGATTATTCTGCACGAAGTGCTGCGCGCCGAAATCGGCGCCTGGGATATCCGTATTACGGCCAACGACTTGTCCGAGGCTGTTTTGGCCCAGGCCCGGGAAGGCGTCTACAACGAGTATACCCTGCGCACCACGCCCAAGGAACTCGTCGGGCGCTATTTCACCCCTGAGGGCAACAATTTCAAGCTCAAACCCGAGGTCAAGCGGCTGGTCAGTTTCGGGCAGATCAATCTCAGCGACCGGATGCAGTTGAAGCGGGTGGAACGATCCCATATTGTCTTTTGCCGCAACGTCATCATCTACTTTGACGATGAGATGAAGAAAAACGTCATTACCGCCTTTTATGACAATCTCCTGCCGGGCGGCCAGCTGCTGATCGGGCACTCGGAATCCCTGCACAACATTTCCCGGGCTTTTCGTCCCAAGCACTATCCCGGGGCCATTATCTACAGTAAAGAGGAGTAGCGGCTATGACGGCGAGGGCGGCTGCCCGGTCGCGGGAGTGCCGGTGGCCCAGATTTTGGCGATAGCCAACCAGAAAGGGGGCGTGGGCAAGACCACGACGGCCTTATCTCTGGCCGCAGCCCTGGCTCTTCTCGGCCGGAAGGTGCTGGTGATGGACCTGGACCCGCATGGCTGCGCCTCGGCCCACATGGGTATTTTCCCCGAGGCGGTGACGGTTTCCGTAGCGGATATTTTTTGGGCTCCAGACCCCTCGGGCATTGCCTGGGCGGAGATGGTGAATCGGCCGACGCAGGCCTTGTTTGACTTGGCGCCGAGTCATCCCAGGCTTTCGGACATGGACATTGACCTCAAGGATCGCAGGGGGAAGGGAGTGCTGCTAAAGCAAGCCCTGGAAGCAGGACCGGCCTATGACCATGTGCTTCTCGACTGTCCGCCCCAGACGGGGGTGGTCCTGGTCAACGCCCTGGTGGCCTCGGATCTGCTGATTATTCCGGTCCAGACGGATTTTTTGGCGCTGCATGGGGTGCGACATCTCTTCGACACCATGCGGGCCCTCAATCGCGTGTTGGCGCGTCCTATCGCGTATCGGGCCCTGGCCACCATGTTTGATCGACGGGCGAATGCCTGTATCCGGGTGCTCAACTTGTTGCGGGACAAATTTGGCGACCGGATGTTTTCCACGGTAATCGGTCTGGACACCAAGTTTCGCGAGGCCAGCGCCGAAGGCCGGGTGATCCAGGATGTGGCCCCGGAGAGTCGGGGGGCCCGTGAATACGCCAGCCTGGCTTTGGAGGTCGCCTCCCTGTGAATCTTTCCCTGGAACAATATTTCGAACAAAGCGTTTCCTTGCCCGAGCAGAACAAGGGGACGTTTACCAAGGCCGAACAGGCGTTTCTGGAACGGTATATGGGCACGGACTTTCAGGCCGCCCTGGCCCGTGAAGGGCTGACCCGTCCGGCCGTTGTGGAGTCCGTAACCGGACCGCTTTCTCCGGAGCCGGCGGCGAGTCCGGCGCAGGCTGCCGGACCGGCGCAGGCCGAAGAGTTCGAAGGCGCCGCGTTTGAAGCCGCATTGCGGGAAGCCAGGGAACTGAAACTGGTCGGTTTTCGTGTGGCCGGGCAGGAATTGTCCGTCCCCATCGCCCAGGTCCAGGAGGTCATTCGGGCCATGCCGGTGACCCGCCTGCCGGCCGCGCCGCCCCACCTCCTTGGTATCCTCAATCTACGGGGCCGGGTGGTTCCCATGGTGGATCTCGGAGAAATCATGTATTTTTCCGGTGCGCGTGGTAAACACCGTTTTATTATTATCTGCCGCTGCCGAGGGATGCTCCTGGGACTTATGGTGGAATCCATTGCCGCCATGCACCAGGCCATGGCGCAGGATGTCGAATGGGCCGTCGAGGCCCGGGTGGGAGAATCTTCTGATCTGATTTCGGGCCTGCTTAAGGTCGGCGATTCGTTAGTGAAAATTCTCTCCGTTGACAGCCTGTTCCAAAAGGTTTTGAAGATTTGAGGAGGTAAATAAATGCCCAAGCATATCCTCATCGTTGACGATTCCAAGACAGTGCGCAATCTTGTGGCGTTTATTATGCGCAAAGAGGGGTTCAAGGTCACCGCCGCGGAAGATGGCCTTGATGGGTTGGAAAAGCTGTACACCGACCCGCAAGTGGATTTGATTATAACGGATATAAATATGCCGCGCATGGATGGAATAACCTTCATTAAAACCGTTCGCGAGCAGGAAGCCTATCGGGACATCCCCATTGTGGTGTTGTCTACAGAAGGTGAAGAACGCGATATCCATGCCGGGCTTTCCATCGGGGCCAATTTGTACATGGTAAAACCCGCTCAGCCCGAGGTCATGGTGCGTAACGTCAAGATGCTGCTGGGATAAGGCAACGAACGATCGCTTGCCAGCCAAAGCCGCGAGGTACCTTGATGAGCCAGGATTTCATGGATCCGGAACTGTTTGCCGACTTCATTGTTGAAGCGCGGGAGCATCTCGAAACCATCGAGCCCAACCTTCTGGAGTTGGAGCGCAATCCCGGCAATTTAAGCCTATTGAACGATATTTTCCGGCCCATGCATTCTCTCAAAGGGGCTTCGGGATTTCTTGGGCTTAATGCCATTAATGGCTTGGCCCACAAAGCCGAAAATATTCTCGATGAGTTGCGCAAGGGCAACATCGCCGTCACGCCGGAAATCATGGATACGATTCTTTCGGCGACGGATTTGCTGCGCACCATGATCGAGAATTTGGAGCAGACCGGCGTTGAAGGCGTCGTCGATACCACGGCGGTTATCGCCCGTATCGCCGCCCAACTCGGCGGTGGCTCCGTGCCGCCCCCGCCGCCGCCACCGGCTGCTCCGGTTGAAGACTTTCCGGCGGAAGATGCGGTCCAGCCTGCCGCCGCCGCCCCCGAAACGCCGCCGGCCAGCCCGGAAGCCACCCCGACGGCGGCTCCTCCGGTCTCGCCCCGGGTCGCCAAATTCGCAGTGGAGGATCTGCCGCCGTTTCTCGCCGAGCCCTATCAGCTGACCTCCATCGGCGAAGGCCATATGGCCGACTTTTTGGAGGAAGCCCGCGAGATTATCGAGCGCCTCAACGCCGCTTTGCTCGAACTCGAATCCGTGGGCGAAGGACGGGGCGAGAGCATAAACGATATCTTCCGCTATTTTCACAACCTCAAGGGCAACAGCGGAATTATCGGACATAAGGAACTCAACGGCCTGACCCACGAAGCCGAAACGCTGCTCAACCGGGTGCGCAAGGGTGAAATCACCGCCAGCCCGGCCATGGTGGATCTGCTTTTGGCCGTGGTTGATCAGGTGGAAGCCCTGGTCAGTCAAATTGAGCCTTCGACCAGCATTGCCACGCCGCTCGACATCCGGCCGCTCGTTGTGCGCCTCAAGCAGGCCGCCGAAGACGGTGGCGTGGCCGAACCCGAGCCGCAACAACCCGACGAACCGGCTGCCGCCGCCCCTGAACCCGCACCGGCGGACCAGCCGGCCGGGGGAGAGACGCCCCCCCCCGCCGCACCGGGCTACGATCCGGAAGATGTGGCCGTTTTTGAGTCCACGATTGGGCAGCAGATCACCTATATGACCGACGCCTTGGCCGGTCTGAGCGCGAAGCCCGATTCCAAGGAGATGGTCGACGGCCTGTACCGGGCCTTGGTGACCATCCAGAATTCTTCCGGATATATGGGGCTTGGCGATCTGAAAACGCACGCCGAGCGGACTGCCGGCCTTGTGGATCAGGCCCGGAAGTCGGGGGTGTCGTTCGAGGCGTTCCTCGATATTTTGCGCCAGGAATGCTCGATTTTGGGAGACATGATTGCCGCCGCCCTGGAGAAATTGCGCGCCGGCAAAAATGCGGCACCCGTTGCGCCGGCCGCTTCGTTGCCGGCATCCGCCGCCTCCACGCCGGTTCCGGAGGCCAAGCCCGCCCCGGCCGCCGCTCCCAAGGCGGCTCCCAAGCCGGCCGCCAAACCCGCGCCGGAAGTTGCCGCTGCGCCGCCGGCCAAGCCGGAAGCGAAGCCCACGCCGGCTCCCCAGCCGACGCCCGCTGCTGCTCCAAAAGCCGCGCCCAAGACGGCGCCTCCGGCTCCCAAGCCGGAAACCAAGCCCGCGCCGGCAGCGCCGCAGAATGCGGGCGCCGCCAATGGCAACGGGAATGATGCGACCGGCAAGCCCAAAGTATCCGCCACGATCCGGGTGGATCACGAGAAGCTCGACCACCTGATGAATCTTATCGGCGAGCTGATCATCAACCGGAACCGATTCGCCATGTTGGCCCGATCCCTGGAAGAGGGCAAAAACGACGTCACCCATATTGGCCAACAGCTTACCGAAACCACCTACGCCATGGCCCGGATTTCCGACGACCTGCAAGACACCATTATGAAGGTGCGCATGGTGCCGGTTTCCACGGTCTTTTCCCGTTTTCCCCGGTTGGTGCGCGACCTGTCCCGCAAGTCCGGCAAGGAAGTGAACCTCATTACCGAGGGCGAGGAAACGGAACTGGATAAGTCCGTGGTCGAGGTTATCGGCGATCCCCTGGTCCACCTGATCCGGAATTCCGTGGACCATGGCATCGAAACCGAGGCCGAGCGCATTGCCATTGGCAAGCCGCCTGTCGGTCGGGTGTGGTTGCGGGCCTACCACCGCGGCAATTCGGTGGCGATTGAGATTGAAGACGACGGAAAGGGCATTGATCCGGCCAAGATGCGTGAGGTGGCTGTCAAAAAGAACCTCATGACGCCCGAAGAAGCCAAGGCCCTTGATGACCGTGATGCCATCGATATTATTTTTATGCCCGGTTTTTCCTCCGCCGAAAAAATCACCGATATTTCCGGTCGAGGCGTCGGCATGGATGTCGTGCGTACCAATATCAAAAATCTGAAAGGCACGGTCAACGTGAACAGCGAGGTGGGCAAGGGCGCCAAGTTTACCCTGGCCCTGCCGCTCACTCTGGCCATTATCGACGCCCTGATGGTCGTCGTGGCCGGTCAGACCTATGCCATTCCGCTGGATTCGGTGTCCGAGACCACCAAGATCGAAGTCAAGCGCATGACCGAGGTCAACAGGCGCAAGGCCGTCACCCTGCGCGGCGAGGTGCTCGGTATTGTGGAATTGGCTGAGATCCTGGATTTGCAGCCGAGCGGCGGTCATGAAGACATTGTCCCGGTGGTGATTTTGCAAGATAACGACCGACGGCTGGGCCTTATTGTCGATCGCCTGCTCGAACGGCAGGAAATCGTGATCAAGCCGCTTGGCGTCTACCTTTCGGAATTTGATATGCGCGGCATTTCCGGCGCGACCATCATGGGGGACGGCTCTGTCGTCTTGATTCTCGATCCCCATGAGATTTATATGATGTCCACTCCCGGCGGACGCTCGAAGTAGGGGCCGGGCCCGGCGGCGCTTGACGGGCCGCAAAAAATTCCGTACTTTTTCGGAAACGTTTGGAGGAACTCCGAGATGAATACTATGACCCGCAGCATGCTATCCGTTTCCTTGCTGTCGTGCGCGGTCGTAGTAGGCGTCGCCATAGCGGCGCCTTAGCGGGGAACCATCTACTTGTAAGCATATTCAAGTCCCCGTCGGCGCGCCGGCGGGGACTTTTTGCGTTCCCCGCCGTGCGCCCAGGGGCTTTAGGAGCCCGACATGAGAACACGCACTGGTGCGCGCATTATCGCCGAGAGCCTCGTCCGTCAGGGGATCACCACTGTGGCCGGCATCCCCGGTGGAGCCAATCTGCCCATTTTCGACGCCATTGCCGAAACCCCTATCCAGATCGTTCTGGCCCGCCATGAACAAGGGGCCGGGTTTATCAGCCAGGGGATGGCCCGGGTTTTGGGCACGCCCCAGGTGTGTCTGGCCACATCCGGGCCGGGCGTTATGAATCTGTTGACGGCCATCGCCGACGCCAAAGCCGATTCCGTGCCGCTGGTGTGCATCACCGGGCAGGTGTCGCGCGGTCTTCTGGGCACGGACGCCTTTCAGGAGGTGGACGTGTACGGTCTGACCATTCCCATCGCCAAGCACAATATGTTGGTGCGCCGGGCCGCGGATCTGCCGCGTCTTCTGGCGGACGCCTTTCGCATTGCCGCTTCGGGGCGGCCGGGGCCGGTGGTGGTTGACGTGCCGCGCGATGTGCAGACCGAGGAAGTGACGTTTGACGCCTGGCCGGCTCCCGGTCGGGCGGAGGCGATCAGCGGGCCGTCCCCGGCGGATCTTGCCCGGGCGGCGGCGCTGTTGGCCCGGGCCGAGCGGCCCTTGCTGTACTGCGGCGGCGGGGCGGTCCGGGCTGGCGCATCTGCGGCCGTGGCCGCGCTGGCCGACGCCCTGGACGCGCCGGTCGTGACTACGCTGATGGCCCTTGGCCTGTTGCCCCCGAACCATCCGCGCAATGCCGGCATGATCGGCATGCATGGTCAGCCGGCCGCCAACTATCTGCTGGCGGATTGTGATTTGCTTTTGGCTGTCGGGGCCCGTTTTGACGACCGGGCCACAGGCGACGCCAAACGGTTTTGCCCGGATGCGGCCGTGATCCACATCGACATTGACCCGACCGAACATCATAAAAATCGGAAGGCTCGCGTGGCCCTGGCCGGCGACGCCAAGCGGGTGTTGACCGAGCTTTTGCCGCTCGTGCCCTCCCGGGCGCGTCCCGGATGGGCCCTTCGTCGGGCGGCCCTTGAGCAGGAACATCCGTTTCATCTGCCCGATTGTGACGACCCCAGGAGTCCGTATGGAGTGCTGGCGGTCGTGGCGGAAATCCTTGGGCCGGACGCCTTGGTGACCACCGATGTCGGGCAAAATCAGATGCGTGCGGCCCAGGTGTGGCCCTGCTACCGGCCGGGACGATTCCTGACGTCCGGCGGCCTCGGCACCATGGGCTTCGGCCTGCCGTCGGCCATTGGCGCGGCGCTGGCCGAACCCGGCACGCCGGTTGTCTGCGTGACCGGTGACGGCGGGTTGCTCATGAATATCCAGGAGCTGGCCACGGCCGTGGAGCTTGGGGTGTCGGTCAAAATCCTGTTGATGGACAACGGGGTGCTTGGGCTCGTGCGCCAGCAGCAGGCATTTTTTGTCGATGGCCGGTACACCGCCTCGACCTTTACCGCCCGTCCGGACTTCCCGGCGCTGGCGGCCGGCTTCGGCATGGCGGCGGTGGATCTGGAGCATTGCCGCGATCCACGGGGCGCTCTGGCGGCAGCGTTATCGGCCCCTGGACCGGCGCTGGTGCGGGTGCCGGTTGATCGCGACGCCCATGTCTATCCGATGGTGCCCCCGGGCGCTGCCAACCATGAAATGATTTTACAGGAGGAAGACCATGCAGTCATCGAAGAATGAAATGGAAAATGCTGCGACTCCCCGGGCCGTGTTCGAACTGGCTACGCATGATCCGATGGACGCCTTGCGGCATGTGGCTTCCTGGCTTGCCCGCCGGGCCTATCCCCTGCTTGGGTTGGTCTGTCTGCCCGCCGCCGGAGGCACTGGCCGGTTGGTGGTGGCGGTGGCGGATGATGGCCGGGTGGACCGACTGATGGTGGAACTGGCCGGCTTGCCGGAAGTGGCCGACGCCCGGCGTTGCGGTCTGCAGGGCCCGGCTCTGGCGGCCCTTATGGGGGAGGCCCTGGCCGTCTAAAACGGGGCTGGACGGTCGCTATCCCCTTGGCGTATCCATCGTCCAGACGACGTTGGTCGTCTGGAGGGCTTATATCGTGAACGCGCGGCTTGTCTCGTCGTTTTCGGCCGAGCGGACATCTTTGGAGACGGTGCGACGGCAGGCGGACCTCTTTTCCAAAAGTCCGGTGGTCAGTATTCTTGACCGGTTGCCGATGGGCGTGGTCGTCTTCAATGTTTTTCGGCAAATTGTGTATGCCAATGCGGCATTTCGTACCGTGGCCGCCGATGGAGCCCCCGGGGATCTCTTGGGGCTCCGTCTGGGCGAGGCGTTGTCCTGCACGGGGTCCAAAGTGGACAGCGGTGTCTGCGGCACAACGGAGCTTTGCCGTTCGTGCGGCGCGGCGCAGGCTTTGGCCAAAACCCTCGGCGGTCAGGATATGGCCGGAGGAGAGTGCTCTATCAGTCGTTGCGGCGTCAAGCGACTGGAGAACCTGGATTTTCGTATCTGGGTTTGGAGCATGCAACAGGGCGGCGATCGGTTTCAAGTCACGATCATGGCCGATATCCGGGCTGAAAAACGTCTGGAATTGATGGAACGGATTTTCTACCATGATGTGCTCAACATCGTTTCCGGCATGCAGGGCATATGCGAACTGATGCACGAAGAGGAAACGGAAGCCAGCGCCGAGTTGGATTTACTGCTTTTTGCCGTGGGTCGCGTCACGGAGCTGATTGTTTCCCAACGAGATTTTTCCCTGGCCGAACACGGCGATTACGAAGTCGTTTCCACCAAGATGGGGACGCATGCATTGCTTACGGATATTACTGCCCTTATGCGTCAGGAACCGTCCTGTCGGGGAAAAACATTACGCATCGCCCCGGAGAGCGTTGACGCTTTTTTTGCCTCCGATCGCAAACTTCTTCTCCGTATCCTGGTCAACATGCAGAAAAATGCCTTGGAGGCCACGCCGGCTGGCGGCGAGGTCATGGTTGGCTGTGCCCTGGAAGAGGGCGCCGTGCGCTTTTGGGTGCATAATGATGGCGTCGTGCCGGAAGCGGCCCGGCCCCAGATTTTTCGTCGGGCCTTTTCGACCAAGGGTCGGGGCCGGGGGCTTGGCACGTACGGCATGAAGCTGTTTGCGGAGACCTATCTGGGCGGCAAGGTGGGCTTTACCACCGACGCGACTGCCGGGACCACGTTTTTTGTCCGCTTGCCGCTCGGGGCGTAGCAACGCTTTATTTCCGGTTCCCAGTGTTTCTTCGTGGGGGTCTGGGGGAAATCATTTCCCCCAGCGGGTTTCAGGGCAGCGCCCTGGCAGGGATCGGGGCAGCGCCCCGCTTTGCCAGGGCGTCGCGCCCCGGTTCGCCTTTTTTCGAGGCTGCACCGGGGCGTTGCATTTGCGCGGTTAGAACCCGGGAAGCTCTGAAAAGAGCTTGACGCTCATGGGGGCGGCCAAAAGGGTCGGGGTCTTGGCCTGAAAGCCGGTCAGGTGGGGCGTGGCCAGATGCTTGGCGAGCAGTTCCTTGCTGGCCCAGGCTTCGATCAGGACGAATTCGCCAGGAACCTGGGCGGATTCATACAGGTCATAGGCAATATACCCGGGATCTTTCTGCGTCGGGGCGATCAATCCGAGCAGTTCCGTCTTGAGTGCGGCGGCCTGACCGGGCTTGGCCACAAATTTCGCCACGACGTTGATGGTGCCTTCGGCCATGGAATGCTCCTCGTTTGGGTTGTTGGCGTTTTTTTTTAGAAGAGGCTCTTTCCGGCGTTCCAGTCTGCCCGGCCTAAAACAGGAAGTCCGTGGACAGGAAGTTGGATTTCCGAAACTTCACGATGTCCGAAATGAGTTCCTTGTTGCGCGGGAAGCCCTTGGCCGCCACCAGGGTGCGGATGGAGAAGGACCGCAACGCGTCCGAGACCGAAAGCGTGCCTTCGGCCGAATCCTTCCGTCCGGTAAACGGAAACGTGTCCGGTCCCCGCTGGCACTGGCTGTTGATGTTGACCCGGCAGACCTGATTGACCATGGGGTCGATCAGCGCGCCCACGGCTTCGGGATCGGTGCCGAAGATACTGGCCTGCTGGCCGAAAGGCGAGGCGATGACGGCTTCGATGGCTTCTTCCAGATCCGTATAGGGCACAACCGGCAGCACCGGACCGAATTGTTCTTCCGCGTAGACCCGCATGCCCGGCCTGACGTCGGTGAGTAGGGCGGGGTAGTACAGGGTGCGCTCGAAGGCCCCGCCGTGGGCATTGGCCACGCGCGCACCGTTGGCGGTGGCGTCGGCGACCAGTTCGGAGAGATAAGCGACCTTGTTCGGCACGGGCAGAGGCGTGATTTTGACGCCCGGTTCCCAGGGCGCGCCCATGGGCAAGGCGGCGATTTTTTCACTGGTCCGGCTGAGGAATTCCTCCAGGCGGGACCGGTGGACGAAGAAGAGCTTGAGGGCCGTGCAGCGTTGGCCATTAAAGGTCAGGGCTCCGGTGACGGCTTCCGACACGGTCAGTTCCATGTCGGCGCAGGGCAGGACAATGGCGGCGTTTTTGGCGTCGAGGCCGAGCACGCACCGCAGCCGGTGGGGTTCCGGATGGTGGCGGCGCAGGGCATCGGCCGCCTTGCTGGATCCGATAAAGGCCAGCACGCTGATTTTGCCCGAAGCCAGAGCCGGAATGGCCACTTGCCGGTCTCCGAATAAAATATTGATAACTCCCGGGGGGAACGATTCGGCAAAAGCCTCAAGCAGCGGGGCGTACAGCAATTTGCCGATGCGCGGCGTTTTGACGATGACCGGGTTGCCCATGATCAGCGCCGGCATAAGCGTGGAAAATGTTTCGTTAAGCGGGTAATTAAACGGTCCCATGCACAGGACGGGCCCAAGCGGGGCGCGTCGGATCTGGGCATAGATGCCGCCTTCGATGACAAAGCGCGACGAGGCCCGGTCAAGGTCTTTGAGCGCGTCCACCGTGGCCCGCAGATATTCGACGGTGCGGTCGAATTCGGCCCGGCAGTCTTCCAAGGGCTTGCAGATTTCCCAGACCATAAGCCGCACGACCTGGTCGCGCACGGCCACCATGTGACGGGCGAATTTTTCAATATGGGAGATGCGTTCTTCCACCCGCATGGTTGGCCAGGCCCCCCGGCCGTTATCCCAGGCCGCGCAGGCGGCCTCCACGGCGGCCAGGGATTCGGCTTCGGTCAACGCCGGACAGGAGCCCAGGACCTGGGGTTCGCCATTGACGAAGACCGGCGAGACAACGGTTTGCATCGGACCGGACCATTCCCGCAATTCTCCGCCGATGAGATAACGGCGTTCAACCAAGGGCGCCACGGCGCATTCGGATGGAATAGCCCCGGCATCCGGAGAAAAATTTTGGGGCAGGATACATTCGGCCATGAGACCTCCCTGTCGGGCTTCCTCGGATTGGCCCGACGTTGTTCTAGCATGCGGGACAGTGGATTCGCCCCGCGTCGATGTCAATACCGTAATCCGCAACCAGGCTGCGGCGCTGGCGGAGGGCTTGACGCTCCGTCGCGTTGCGCCGTAATTTCAATTCAAACATATGTTTGATGTAAGGCGGACTGATGACCAACAACGGTCGTGAAGATGCAACCCGGATGCGACTTTTGGACGCTGCCGGCGAGATTTTTTCCTGTAAGGGATTTCACGCCGCAACAGTGCGCGAAATCACGAAATTGGCCCAGGCCAATGTGGCGGCCATTCATTACCATTTTGGCAGCAAGGACCGGCTGTATCAGGCTGTCCTCGAGTATGCCCATCTGGAAGCCAATCGACGCTATCCTCCGACGGAGGGTTTGGCCGATGGCACGCCGCCGGAAGTCCGGCTGTACGCCTTTGTGCGTGGGCTGCTTTTGCGACTCAACGACAAAGGGCGTCATACCTGGCTGTTTCGCCTCATGGCCCGGGAGATGGCGGATCCCTCCCCAAACCTGGCCCCGGTGGTGGAACGCTGTCTGGTTCCGGCCAATAAGATGTTGCGCGGCATTGTGACCGAACTGCTTGGACCGGCAGCCGATCCGTTGGCGGTTGCCCGGTGCGCCCAAAGCGTGGTTGGGCAGTGCCGGCATTTTTCCCTGGATCGTCCGCTCATTGCCCGCCTGTACGCGGACTGTGATCCGAGCCAGGGTGGGGTCGATGCCGTGGCCCTGCACGTCACCCGATTTTCTCTGGCAGCCATGGGCCAGTATGGCGCGTTGGATTTTGTCCCACCTGCAACAGTAGAACCCCCCTCTGGAGACGTCTCTTGCGTTGTATGACGTTTACCCGCGCCGTTGCTTCGGCGCTTTTCTTTTTGTTGTGGTCGTGTGGCGGCAATGGTGAACAAAAGGTCAGCCATGAGGCGCGCCCCGTGCCGGTTGTGGCCGTAACCGCCAAGTCGGCAACCCTGCCGCTTGTGATCAAGGCGGTCGGAAACGTGGAACCCCTGGCCTCCGTGGCGGTCAAACCCCAGGTTGGGGGAATCATCGCCACCCAATACGTCCGGGATGGGGCCGACGTGGCCAAGGGCGATCTGCTTTTTCGCATTGATCCCCGTCCGTTCGAGCTGGCCATCCGCGAATCCCAGGCCAAACTGGACCGGGACAAGGCGACGCTCGTCAAGGCCGAAGAGGATCTCAAACGCTACTCGACCCTTAAAGCCAAGGATGTGGTGGCCCAGGAACAGTACGACCTGACCTTTTCCCAGGCCAAATCCCTGGAAGGCACCATCCGGCTCAATCAGGCCAATCTCGACCGGGCCCGTCTCGATCTGGAATATGCCGACATCCGGGCGCCCATTTCCGGGCGGGTCGGTACTGTGATGCTGACTTCCGGCAACGTGGTCAAGGCCAACGAAGACACCTTCTGCGTCATTAACCAGATCAGCCCGATTTTCGTTTCGTTTTCCGTGCCGGAGCGCTATTTGCCCGCTGTCATGGCTCGCCAAAAGCAGGGTCCCCTGGAGGTGGCGGCGGCCACACCCGGCGACGAAGGCAAAAAGCCCGTCACGGCCCGTCTGGCTTCAGTGGACAATGCCGTGGATTCCAAGACCGGGGGCATTCGTCTCAAGGCAATTTATGAAAATGCCGACCGTCGCTTGTGGCCGGGGCAGTTTGTGCGGGTGGGGCTGACGCTGGCCACGATGCAGGATGTGGTGGTCATACCCACCCAGGCGGTCATGGACGGGCTCAAGGGGCCCTATGTGTACGTGATCGGGGCCGACGGCACGGCCGAGGCCCGGCAGATCACCCCCGGTCCCATTGTGGATGCCTCCACCGTGGTGGACCAGGGACTCGCCAAAGGAGAGACGGTGGTGGTGGACGGACAGATCCGTCTGGCGCCCGGACTGAAAGCGGAGATCAAAAAGGCGACGGATCCGGGAGTCAAGCCCCAGGTGGCGGCGGAGGGTGGAAAATGAACCCGGCCGCCATTTTTATCACCCGCCCGGTCATGACCACCCTGGTCATGATCGCCATTTTGATTTTTGGCGTCATGGCCTATGTGAAGTTGCCGGTATCCGATCTGCCGAACGTCGATTTCCCCACGATCGAAGTCCGGGTATCCCTGCCGGGAGCCAGCCCTGAAACCATGGCCGCGGCCGTGGCCAACCCGCTTGAAAAACAATTCGCCACCATTGCCGGCCTTGATTCGATGACCTCGGTCAATACCCTGGGTTCGACCCGGGTCACCTTGCAGTTTGCCTTGAACCGCAACATCGACGCCGCCGCGTTGGATGTGCAATCGGCCATGACCACGGCCGGCAAGGATCTGCCCGACGATCTGCCGTCGCCGCCGTATTTCCGCAAGGTCAACCCGGCCGATTCGCCTATTCTCTATCTGGCTGTCTCCTCGGACGTCATGCGGCTTTCCGACGTGGACGAATACGCCGAGAATATGATGGCCCAGCGTATTTCCATGGTGCCGGGCGTGGCCCAGGTCACGGTCTACGGCTCGAAAAAATACGCCGTGCGCATTCAACTCGATCCCGAGGCCATGGCCGCCAAAGGCATCGGCGTGGACGAGGCTTCGACTGCCGTCAAAAACGGCAACGTCAATCTGCCCGTGGGCACGGTTTCCGGGCCGTCCAAGGAATACACCGTGCGTTCGAGCGGCAAGTTGTTGTCCGCCGACGGCTATCGGCCGCTGATTGTGGCCTGGAGAAACGGTTCCCCGGTGCGTTTGGCGGAAATCGCCAAGGTGACGGACAGCGTGGAGGAAACCCGGCGGTTCAACTGGTTTTCCGGGACGCCGGGACTCATTTTGGCCATCCAGCGCCAACCCGGGTCCAATACCGTCGAAGTGGTCGACTCCATTAAAAAATTACTGCCCGTTTTTCAGACCCAGTTGCCGGGATCGGTGGCGCTGCGCGTGCTGTACGACCGTTCGGTGTCCATTCGCGAATCCGTGGCCGACGTGAAGTTCACACTGGTCCTGACGGTGTGCCTTGTGGTCATGGTCATCTTTCTTTTTCTGCGCAACATTCCGGCCACGGTCATTCCCAGTCTGGCCCTGCCCATGTCGGTCGTCGGCACCTTTGCCGCCATGTTCCTGCTGGGCTTTAGTCTCGACAATATTTCCCTGATGGCTTTGACCCTGTCCGTCGGGTTTGTGGTGGACGACGCCATTGTCATGCTCGAAAACATCGTGCGCCATCTGGAGATGGGCAAATCGCCGCTGGCTGCCGCCCTGGAAGGCTCCCGGGAGATCAGCTTCACCATTATCTCCATGACGATTTCACTGGCGGCAGTGTTTTTGCCGGTTTTTTTCATGGGCGGCGTGGTCGGGCGGCTTTTCCATGAATTCGCCGTCACCATCATGATCTCCATCGTCATCTCCGGCTTCGTCTCCATCTCGCTGACGCCCATGCTGTGCAATCTGGTGCTCAAACCCCATGCGGGCCTGCGCCATGGCCGGGTCTATAATTTGGTCGAGCGGGCCTTTGACGCCTTACGTGATTGCTATGACGTCACGTTGCAGTTCGTGTTGCGGCACTGCCTTGTCACCTTGCTGTTTTCCCTGAGCTTGTTTGGCGTCACCATCTGGCTGTTTCAGGCCATCCCCAAAGGCTTCCTGCCAAGCGAGGATACCGGACAGTTGTCGGCCACCACCGAGGCCGAGGAGGGCGTGGCCTTTTCGGTTATGTCCGAACGCCAACAGCGCCTCAATGATCTTTTGTCCAAAGATCCGGATGTGGCCAACTATATGTCCGTCATTGGTTCCGGCGGCCCGAACAATACGTCCAATACCGGCCGTATCATGATCTCTTTGAAATCGCTGGAGGAACGCAAGGCCAGCGCCGATCAGGTCATGCAACGGTTGCGCACCGAGTTTGCTGCGATTCCAGGGCTTCGGGTCTATCTGCAAAACCCGCCGCCTATCCGCATTGGCGGTCGGACCACCAAGGGCCAGTACCAGTTTACTCTGCAAAGCACGAACACGGAGGATCTCTTCCGGGCGGCGGCCGCCTTTGAGGCCAGCATGCGCGGCATTGCAAATACCCAGGACGTGTCGTCGGATTTGCAGATCAGAAATCCCGAACTGCGTATTGATATCGACCGGGATAAGGCTTCGGCCCTGGGCATTTCGGCCTATCAGATTGAAAATGCCCTGGCCACGTCCTATGGCAACCGCCAGATCTCGACGATTTACGCCACGGATGACACCTATCAGGTCATTATGGAGTTGGCTCCGGCCTATCAGGCCAATCCCGACGCTCTGGCCATGCTCTATGTCCGGTCCGCCGACGGGCAACTTGTCGCCCTTGACACCCTGGTCAAACGGCAGGTGGGCGTGGGACCGCTTTCCATCAACCACTCCGGCCAATCGCCGTCGGTGACCATTTCGTTTAACCTGCGTCCGGGCGCTTCCCTTGGTCCGGTGGTTGCGGACATTGAGGCGCTGGCCCGAAAGGAATTGCCGGCTTCGATCTTTACGAGTTTCCAGGGCGAGGCCCAGGCCTTCCAGAGTTCATTGACCGGGTTGGCGGCGCTACTCGCCATGGCCGTACTCGTCATTTATATCGTGCTCGGCATTCTCTACGAGAGCTTTATCCATCCCCTGACCATTCTGTCCGGTCTGCCTTCGGCTGGCGTCGGGGCTCTGGCCACGCTGATGCTTTTTGGCCTGGACCTTAATATTTATGGGTTTGTCGGCATCATCATGCTGATTGGCATTGTGAAGAAAAATGCCATCATGATGATCGATTTCGCCCTGGAAAACCAACGCAGCCATGGCATTCCCGCCCGGCAGGCCATCTATGAGGGGGCGCTTGTGCGCTTCCGGCCCATCATGATGACCACCATGGCTGCGCTGATGGGCACCTTGCCCATTGCCCTGGGGCTTGGAGCCGGGGCGGCGGCCCGGCGGCCGTTGGGGCTGTGCGTGGTGGGGGGGCTGGTGGTGTCCCAGCTTTTGACGCTCTACTTCACGCCGGTTTATTACATCTATCTCGACGCCTTCCAGGATTGGCTGCGTCTGCATCTGGGGGGCAAAAAACGGGTTGCTTCGACCTGCGTCGTGTCAGTGAAGTAATTCCCGGCAGTTGTCAGAGGCGCGTCGGAACACGCGTTGAAAGCGCCCGGCGAACCCGGGACAACAGGATGTAGATTCAGGAATGCCCGTCCAAATGGACGGGCATTCCTTTACTCCGGCGGCGTTCAAACAGGCGGAAACGGGATTAGGCAGCCAGACTGGGCAGGAAGATGCCGACCAGTCCGGCTAAAAGGCCGGTCAGCGAAGCCAGTGTGGCCAGGAAGGCAAAAATCAGAAGCACCTTGCGGCGCAGGGCGTTTTCCTGGGACATGACGGCTCCCAGACACACCAGGGTGATCAGCGTGCCCGTGCCGTACAGCCCGAGGGCCAGCGTCTGGGTGGACGTCAGTTCGCTGATCAGGGGCATGAGGCCGACGGTCAGCCACCCCATGACCACCAGTGCGGCGATATGGGCGATAAAGCCGATCCGGGCCGCCAGCCGCATGGTGAAATTATAATAGTCCCGGCCGAAATCGTCCGTGTTGCGTCGCCAGACCAGCCAGGCTCCGGTAAAGGTCCCGGCCAGGGCCAGGGACAGCAGCAAACCAAGGATGAGCAGTCGCCAGAACGGGGCGTTTCCCGGGGGCAGCAAAAAATCGGGTCGAAGGGGCAGCGGCAGGTCGAGGGCCAGGGCGCGAACGGCGGCCAGCCCGGCGTAAAAGCCAACCCAAAGAAGTAGAGTGGCGCCGATGCCGATCATGGCATGGCGGGATTTTTGGGTTTTTAGGCGTTGCCAAAGACCACGGTAGCTTAAAAAGGCCATGCCGCCGAGCAATACCGGCGCGGCGATGGCGGCTAGCGGCAGGGGAAAACCGACCAGTGAGGCGGCCCTGGCCGGGAGGAGCAAGCGGGTCGCCGTGAGGGCGGCGCACAGTACGACAAAGGTCCAAAGTCCGCCGAGCAGGGCAAAGGTCGAGGCCTGTTGTCCGAATTTGTCGATAAAGATTTTAAGATGCTTGACCTTGCGCAGGCCGGACAGGGACGTGATGCAGGGGATGGCGGCAGCGGCCAGGGCCAGTCCCAGGTGCATGGAGAAAAGGACCATTGCCGCCCAAAAAACGGCGGCTCGGACTGCCTCGGGCATGGGGAGCGTTCTCCTTGGGTCCTCGGGGGTTGGCGCAGTGTTCGGGTACGGATTCGTTCCGTGCGAAACCTGCTTGACAACTCGATTTTGCCCTAAATTTACAAGGGATGCAACAAAGCTTGAACCTTTGTTTGGGATGGAAGAATCGACTTGCACAAAGTGCCGGCGTCACGTACTTCCAAGTGGAAATCAAAAGGATTAGCAACCTTAACCCGTGCTGTATCCACATGAACGAAAAAAAAGTTCTAGCGGCGGCTACGGCCCTCGTTCTGTCCGGTCTGCTTGGCGCGTGTGGTCCCAATAACACGTTGGCTGTACATAACAACAGCGGCAGTACGGATTTTCGGCTTAAGGCGCTTGAATCCTCCCTGCAAAAGACGCAGGAGGAACTCAAGGCCCTGGCCGGCAAACAACATCAAGATGATGCCCGTCAAGCCGAGATACAAAAAAAGCTCAGCGAGATAGCGGCTGCATTGCAGATTCCGCAGCAGCAGCGTGGCGGCAAAAAAGCCACACCACAGGCCAGCGCCCTCGGTGTGGGGTTTGCCCGACCCGGCGCGGCCTCGGCCGACGCCTTGGTCGATCCCGGCCAGCCGACACCGGCCGGCTCACCCGACAAGGCCGCCGAGCCGGGAGCCCAGGCTCCCGTTGCCCCCCCCGCCGATTCTCAAGTTCCTGGCACGCCGTCCCCAACCCCGCCGGGCGCATCCGCTCCGGCAACGGTCGGTGCTGCGCCGACTGGTGCGTTAGCAGCTGCCGGGTCGACTGCTGCGGCCTCTCCGTCGCAGCCGACTCCTGCTCCGGCCGTTGTGCCGCCGAAAGAACCCGTGCCCCCGGCCTCCATTGAAGGCAGATCCCGGAAGGGCAGCCGGGTTGGACCGCCCGATGCGGAAAGCAGCGCTGAACGGACGGAGGCTGCCAGCTCTCCGACGTCCAAGGCTCCGCTCGGCAAGGCCGTTTCGCCGGTGCCGGGGAGTGTCGAAAACGCGCCTACGGCGGAAAAAAATGAATACAATCGGGCCCTACAGATGGCCATCAACGGGCGCACTGTTGAAGCCAAAGCCGCGTTTGACCAGTTTCTAACCGCCCATCCCCAAAGTTCGCTTGCGCCAAATGCCCTGTATTGGGTGGGGGAGGGAGCCTTTGCCGCCGGGGACTACAAGACAGCCATTTCGGATTTTGAAAAAGTGGCCAAGGACTGGCCCGGCCATGCCAAGGCAGCTGATTCCTTATATAAAATGGCTGTAGCCCAGGAGAAGGCCGGCGATATGGCCGGCGCCCGGGCCAGCCTTGAGCGCTATCTCAGCGGCTATCCCAATGCGGATCTGGCCGGCGTGGTCCGCCAGAAACTGCAATCTCTGCCCCAATGATTTCGGACGCGGCCGATGCGCTGCGGGACGATTGGACAGCCGACGAGGACTTTTTGGCCGAACTCCTGGCCTGTCTGCGGTTGCGCAATCTGCCGGGACTTGGTCCCCGGACCTGGAAGCGTATTTTCGATCATTACGATGCGGCCGTGACGGCTTTGGCCGATGTGCGGTCTTTCGGGCCGCAGGGCCTGTGTGACGACACGCTGGCCGCTTCCCTGGCCCGGGGGCTGTCCACCCCGGCGGCCGAGCGGGAAATTGCGGCGGCTGCCGCCAAAGGGCTTGTCCCGCTGCCGTATTATCACCCGGCCTATCCGCCAAAGCTGCGTGAATTGCCGGACCCACCGGCTGTCCTCTACGTCATAGGCGATGCACGCCTGTTGTCCGGTCCCTGTGTGGCCATGGTCGGAGCCAGACGCTGTTCCCGCTATGGCTTCGCTGCGGCGCACGACATCGCTTCGGGACTTTCCAAGGCCGGCATCACGGTTGTCTCCGGATTGGCGTTCGGCATCGACCGACAGGCGCATCTGGGAGGACTGACCGGGCCCGGCCGCTCCATTGCCGTTCTCGGCACCGGTCTTGATCTGGTCTATCCCGACGCCAATCTGGATGTCTGGCGGGAGCTCGCCGTCTCAGGGGCCATTATCAGCGAGTTTGCGCCGGGCACGCCGCCCCAGGCCCAGAACTTTCCCATCCGCAACCGCATTATTGCCGGACTTTCACTCGGCGTCATGGTGGTCGAGGCGGCCGCCCGATCTGGCAGCCTTATCACGGCGCGTCTGGCCCTGGATCAGGGCCGCGAGGTGTTTGCGTTGCCCGGGCCGGTGAGCCTGCCGACCTTTGCCGGGTGTCATGCCCTGCTCAATCAGGGGGCGCGGCTGGTGCAGTCGGCCGACGACATCGTGGACGCCTTGGCCCGGGAATTGTCCGCCTTTGTTGCGACGTCCCGGCCTGTGCCGCCGGGCCGGCCGGTTTCGATCCCAACGTCTCCCGTTGTGCCCTCCGCGCCCCATGCCGCCCGACCTGTCCGGGCCACCCGGTCCTCCCGACCTGCTGCCGCCAAACCGGACACAACGGCCAATCCCGTCAACCCAGCTCTTCTGGAAGGACTGACCGGGCTTGAGGCCTCCGTTGTCGGGCTGTTGGCCGACGGGGCCAAGCGACATATCGACGCCCTGGCCAGAACGCTTGGCGCCGCTTCGGGCGAGCTGAGCCGGACGTTGATCCTGCTGGAAATGAAGGGTCTTGTGCGGAAATGGCCGGGCATGTACTACACAGGGGATGTGGAGGCGCAAGGCGGCGCATGCAAAAAATCCCCTTGAATTTGGCCCAGGCCGGCATGATGCTGGCCAAAGCGGTGTCCCGACCGGACGGCATGGCCGTGGCGGCCGCCGGCACCGAACTGACCGATACGCTTCTTGAACGGTTCGACGCCATGGGCGTGACGCATGTGGAGGTCGATGGCCGACCCGTCGGTCTGGACGGGGCGCAGACGTCCTCCTTTTGCGCCACGCGTCTGGAACACCTTCCTTTTTTATTTCGCAAATATCCCAATGATCCATGGATGGGGCAGTTGCATCGGTATCTGGCCCAATACTTTCGGGTGAAGGCGGCTTCGTGCGCCGTTCTGGCCAAAACCGCGGATGCTGCGCCGGGTCCGGAAAACGCGGCAACCGACGAGGACGCGTGATGACCAGGGATCTGCGGACCGAGCGCAAAGGGCGCATCTTGGCCGTGCGCGACCTGCCCACCTTGCCCAACGTGCTCGAAGAGGTGACGCGGCTCGTCGAACGTGCGGATTCCTCCACTGAGGAAGTGGCCAAGCTCATCAGCATGGATCAGGTTCTGTCGGCCAAAGTCCTCAAAATGGTCAATTCCCCGGTCTATGGTTTTTCCGGGCGCATCAGCACCATTCAGCACGCCTTGGTTTTGTTGGGATTTAACGTCCTACGATCGATTATCGTATCCACCTCGGTGTTCGAGGTCATGACCGAAAATATGGTGGGCCTGTGGGAGCACAGCCTGGGATGCGCCATGGCCTGCGGCGAGCTGGCCCGGATGCTCGACTTCAAGGACGCAGAGGAGTACGCTGTTGCTGGGTTGCTGCACGACTTGGGTAAGGTCGTGGCCACCGTGCAACTCCCCGATCTCAAACCGGAAATCGAGCGTGTGGTGGCTGAGCGCGATCTGTATTATCTTGAAGCCGAGCGCGAAGTGCTGGGCTTTGGTCATGATCGCATCAATGCCTGGTTGGCCGATTATTGGAAATTGCCACCCAATATTAAAGAAGGTCTTTCCTATCATCATAAGCCGCACCTCGCGCAACTCTATCCGGAAATGGCCTGTGTCGTCCATGTAGGGGATTTTATTGTGCGGGTTTTTGAATATGGTTTTTCCGGGGATGTGGGTGTTCCCTATCTGCAACCCGAGGCGGTCAAAATTCTCAACCTGACGCCGGCCCAGTTCGAAATTTTACTGGATCACATGTGTGATCAGTATATGGAACTCGTTGCCGGGCAATCGTCCTGAGTCCCATGGCCAATACGTTTCCAGGCGCGTTTCCCAGAATTCCGAAAATCACGGTCCTCAGTCCCGACGCTGCCTTTGTGGCTCTTTTCAGTCAGGCGTTTGCGCCGGAGGAGGCCGAGGTGACGGTCTGGCCTCGTGGGCGCGGCGCGCTGGAGCACCTTTTTCTCGATCCTCCGGATCTGCTCGTTGTGGATCAGGCGCTTTCCGATATTTCCGGGCTGGAACTGGTGGGCATGGTCAAATGCGAAAACGTCTACCGGCAACTGCCCGTGGCCCTTGTGCTCGACGAGCAGGAGTTGGCCGACGGGGTGGACTGGAGCGCCGCCGAGGTGGACGAATTGTTGACCCGGCCGCTGACGCCGACGATGCTGCGGGCCAGGGTGCTCCTGACCCTGACCCGGGCCCTGCGGACCTTTGACGCCAATCCCCTGACCCGACTGCCGGGTAATACCTCGATTATAAGTCGCATTCAGGAATTGATTGACCGCCGGGAAGACTTTGCCCTGGCTTATGCCGATCTCGACTATTTCAAGTCCTTTAACGACAAGTACGGGTTTTCGCGCGGCGACGAGGTGCTCATGATGACGGCGCGCATCATCGTCAATACGGTGCGCGGCGTCGGCGGTCCCACAGCCTTTGTCGGCCATGTCGGCGGCGATGATTTTATTTTTTTACTGCCGCCGCAGCAGGTTGAGGAAGCCTGCAAGACCGTGGTGGCCAGCTTTGACGATATTGTGCCGCATTTCTACGATGCCGCCGATCGCGTCCAGGGATTTATTGAGTCCACGGATCGGGATGGCAATCTGCGTTCCTTTCCGTTGATGGCCATTTCCCTGGCGATTGTTTTTAACCGCAACGGGCGGTTGCGCCATTATGGTGAAGCCTCGCAGGCCGTAATGACGCTCAAGAAGAAAGCCAAAGCCAATCCCCGAAGCTGCTATGTCCTCGACACGGAAAATGACTGACGCCGACGGGCGGGACGCGATCGTAGAAAAATTGCCCGAACCGGCCGTGGCCTATGTTACCTATCTGAGGGTACAAAAAGGCTATTCGCCGGCTACGGTTGCGGCCTATTCCAAGGATTTGGAACAATTTGAGGTGTATCTGGCCGGCCGTGGCACGTCGCTGGCCGATCCGACACGCGTGACCCGGGAACATGTTTTGGGATTTCTGGCCGAGCTGCATCGTCGGCGGACCGCCAAGGTGTCCATGGGCCGCAAACTTTCCAGCCTGCGGGGACTGTTCGTTTATTTGCGTCGAAAAAAACGAGTGGTCGGCAATCCGTTGGCTGGCGTGAAAAATCCCAAGACCGAAACGCGGCATCCCAAAGCGCTTAATGTGGACGAGGCGGTGGCCCTGGTCACGCCGGCGGCCGATTCGGTGGCTGCTGACGGTTCATGCGAGGCCTGTCGGGATCTGGCCCTGGCCGAATTGTTGTACGGTTCGGGACTGCGGGTCAGTGAGGCGGTCGGTCTGGATCTGGACGACATTGATCTGGCCCAGGGAATTGTCCGGGTCTTTGGCAAGGGCAGCAAGGAACGATTGGCTCCTTTAAGCGATGCGTCCCGGGACAAACTGCGCGAATATTTGTGGCGGCGGGAGGAATTTTCTCCCGAAGCGTCGGAACAGGCCTTGTTTTTGGGCGCCCGCGGCGGACGGCTGAACCGGCGGCAGGCGGCGCGCATCATCGACGTCCTGGGGAAGGCGGCCGGATTGGCCAAGCATACCTACCCGCATATGCTCCGCCACAGTTTCGCCACGCATCTGCTGGAGTCCGGGGCGGATCTCCGTAGCGTGCAGGAGTTGCTCGGACATGCCCGGCTGACCACCACCCAACGCTATACCCATCTCGATCTGGCGCGCATCATGCGTATTTACGACAAAGCCCACCCACGATCCGACGAATCCGACTCCTGATTTCCCCCTTTTAGGGAGTCCGGGGGGAATAATTCCCCCCGGCGGGGTCCAGGGGCAGCGCCCCAGCTCTTCCTCTCTCTTCTCCTATTTCTCTCCCCGTGCGCCGCAGGCGGTGCGGTAGTCGCAGTAGGCGCAGCGGCGTTCCATGGGACGCGGGGGAAAGGCTGGCGTCAGAGTCAGGTGACGCAGCAGAAAGGAGAGCAGACTGGGAATCAGGTTCTCAAGCACATCCTCGCGGGTTTCCTGATCGCATCGCGGACCGAAGAGCGGTTTTTCCGCACCGCCATCCCGCAATTCCACGAAGGCGGCATCGGCCGGCGTCTCACCCCGGGCGGCGGCATAAAGCCAGCAGTACAACGGCAGTTGCACGCTGCCGAGGCGTGTGGCCGCATCTTCCAAAAGCTGCGGGTCATCGTCCGGCCCATCCCAACGAGCCAGTCTGGTCCAGAACTGGATGTCGCTCCAGGCGGTGTTTTTGGGGGCGGGCAGCGCGCCGGTCTTATAATCAAGAATAATCAGCCCCTCTTCCCGACGGTCTACTCGGTCGGCCCGGCCGGAGAGCCGATAGTCGCGGTTGCCGACCGTGATGCTGGCGACCAGTTCGGTTTCGAGTTCCTGGGGCGTGGTGCGGGGCATACCGGCGGCCATGGTTTTGAGCTTGGCCCGGCCTGAGCGCAGAAGCAGGAGTTGACCGTCCGGAGGCAGGGCGGCGAAGGCGGCGCTTTGTCGCATACGCGCTTCATACAGGTCGGCCAGGGCGAGGGCGTCGAGGTCCGCGCCGTCGATGTCGCGACCGAGAAGCGGTGTGAAAAATTCCCGCAACACCTCGTGGACCACCTCGCCCACAGCCGCCCGGTCGCCTTCTTCGGCCACTTCTTCCAAGGGGGCGAGCGGCGAAAGATACCGATAGAAAAAGCGTAACGGGCAGGTGAGGTAGGTGTCGAAGAAGGTGGCGGACAGTTTTTTGTCGGTCAGATAGGCCATCAGTCGGGCGGCGACCGTCGGCGTTCTGGGCATGGCCGGATTGGACGCCGGGATGGGGCAAAGCGGCAGGCGCACCAGGGAAACCGGCGGTTCCCCGGGGGAGAGCACGCGGCCCAGACGTTTTTCCTCCTCCCAAAGCAGTTGCTCCACGTAGCGGCTGCGGGTGGGCTTGTCTTCGAAAAGGCCTGTGCCGGTCGCCCCGGTGCGGTAAAAGACCGTGATTTCCTCGGCGCCGAAAAAGAGCCGATAGATGTTATAGGCAGCGACCAGATCGCGTTCCCGCGAATCGGGCAGGCCAAGCAGTCGGCGCAGGGCGTCCGGGAACAGCGGTTCATAGGGCGCGGTGCCGGGCAGTTTGTCTTCCACGGCGTCGAGCACATAGACGCGGCGGAAGGATAAAAGCCGCGTTTCCAACACGCCCATGACCTGCAATCCGGTGAGTGGCTCAGCTTCAAACGGGGCGCGTTCATCGGCCAACAACCGGCGCAACAGGGCAAAGAGCGTGCCCTGAGGCAGGATGGCGTCGGCCAGCCGCCCCGATGTCAGGGCCGGGATTACGGCCGTGGCCAGTCGGAAGAGACATTCGGCGTCGATGAGGAAGCGTTCCCAGGCGTCGCCGGCATGATCGGGGTCGAGCAACAGTTCGGCCAGCCCGCCCAAGGCGTTGCCCAGAGTGCGCGGGGTGTCGATGGCTTCAAAGGCCGTCAGGCAGGCGGTCAGGGTGCGCTGACACAGGGCCAGGGCTTCCGGCGCCGGCGGATTGTCCTCAAGGACGATTTCGACGGCCAGCGGATCGGCGTAGGCGCCTCCCTTTCGAATGCTCGCCTCCAGGGCGTGAAAGAGCGTGCGCAGCGGCTCTTCCTCTCCGATGCGCAGCATCTTGAGGTAGGGATGGCGCAACAGGGCCACCAATTCCCGCCAATGGTAGCGTCCGGACGACAGCCGCGTTTCCTGGAGGGTCATGATGGTTTCGAGCAGCCGGGCCAGGGACGAACGGGCCAGGGGATAGCCCATGGAAATGTTGACGTCTTTTCGGGGCAGGATGTGCAACACCGGCGAAAGCAGTCCCGTATCCGGCAGGACGATGGCTGTGCCGCCCGTTTCGTCGGCTTCGGCCAGACAGGTTTCAAGTGCCTTGAGCTGGGCGTGCAGGTCGTGACCCTCAAAAAAACGCAGGCGTTTGGAGGACAGGTTGGCGTTTTGGGCGTCGAGGATCAGGGACGGGCGGGACGGATCGTTTTTTTGTTTGAGCCGCCGCGTATGGCCATCCGAGAGCACCGTGGCCCGGGCGTTCCAGTCGCCGAGCCAACGTTTTTGCTCCAGACAGGCAAAATGTACCCGACCGTTCGGGTCGGCCAGGGCCGGGTCGGCATGCCAGATCATTTCCAGCAAGCCCTGTTTCCACAGCGTCCGAAACAGCGTCTTTTCCGCGCCGGAGAGGACGGCAAAACCGCAGGCGAACAGCTGCCGTCCGGTCAGCCGGTCGGCGGCGTTCTCCGCATTTTCGGCGGCCAGGGCCAGACACAGCCCCGGCGTGGCCAGCCCTTCGTCCATGAGACGGGTGCGGTAGCGTTCGTAAATGACGCCGAGACGGGCCAACAGGGCCGCCGCCGGCGGCAAGACCTGTCCCTGCATGTGGAGCATGTTCTGACCGGGAACGTTTTGGCGGAAAAGCTCCTCCATAAGTTCGGCCAATTCCAGGCCCCAAGGGAAAAACCGTGTCATTTCGGTTGGGAAGTCCCCGGCCGTTTCGGTTTCCGGGGCGACCTCCCGCACGATGTCGTGGAGGATGGCCACCCGGTCGAGCACGTCGAGCATGACCGGAGGTTTCGGGGCGAAGGAGGCTCCAAGGCTGGCAACCCATTCATTGACTGCCACGATTTCCGGCAACAGCAGGGGCTTTGGCAATTGGGGCAATGCAGCCAGTTGGTCGCACAGGTGCCTCGCGGCCCGGCGCAGGGGGAAAAGCACCAGCGTCTTGCGGAAGTCGCCGTCGGTTGCGGCGACCAGCCGCCGGGCCACGCCGGGAAAAAACGCTTCGGTCCAGGGAATGACGCAAACGGGCTTCATCAGGCGATCTCCACGGGACGGCATTCCCGGCGGTCAAGGTAGACAAGATAGCCATGGGCCGGCAGCGACGCTCGGCCGGGCAATTGCCGGGTCAGGACCAGATAGTCGTGCACCTGGGCGATGTGTTCCGGCCGTTCCTGGCCGGTTTTGAAATCAATGACCACGGTGGCGTCCGGTCCGACGTGGTAAAGATCCGGGCGGCGGACTTCCCCGGTTTCGTCCAGCAGATCGCGCTCACACAGGCCGTCGGCCAGGGGGGTGCGACATTCGGGCAGGCCGGCCAACCAGATGAGCATGGCGACGAAATCCTCGGTCAGTGTATGGCGCAGGCCAGGCTCCAGGCGTTCGCCGCCAAGGGTCAGCCCCACGGCCCGTCGGGCGGCCGGGGCCGGATCGGTCGCATCAAAGCCGGTCTGGACAAAAGTTGCCGCAGCCAGGTGGGCCAGTTCGCCGCGCCGCTTTTCGGTAAAGCGCATGGCGTCGCGGATGTCGCGGGCGTTATTGCGGTAGACCTTGAGGCGGGGCAGCCAGGACATGGGCGGCGGCGCTTGTTCGGGCACAGGTTCGGGAACCGGCGGCGCGGGACAGACGGGGGCCGCCTGCCGGGCGGTTTCCGGCAGGGCGCCGATGCGGATGGGCGTCCCGTCGGCCGGGTCATGACCAAAGGCCGCAAACAGGATGCCAAGGGCCCGGGGCAGGGGATAGCAGGCTTCGGTGCGCAGTTTGCCATGGCCGGGTACGAAGGCGTGCAATTCAAGTTCCGGCCGGGTCCAGGCCACGTAGAGCAGGTGGGCCTGTTCGCCCAGTTCCCGGGCCCGGCGCAGGGCGTAGGGCGCGCCAAGTCCCGGCTGGTCCGGAACCAGGACCGTGCCTTCCGGCAACGCGGCTTCGACCAGTTCCGGATCGGTGATCCGGGTGTGGAAGTGATGGAAGGGGACCACCACGGCCGGGAATTGCAGCCCTTTGGCCTTGTGAATGGTCATGACCCGCACGGCTTCGAAGTTTTCCGGTTGGGGCACCTTTTCGTCAGCGCCCAGGTCCCGCCAGAAATCGAGAAATGCGGAAATTGACGCCATTCCCTTGCTTTCGGCCAGATAGGCAATTTCCAGGAACCGGCGCAGGAAGGCTTCGTCGGCCGGTCGACGTTCCAGCAGCCTGTAGCCCGAGATGATTTCGCGTAACAGGTCATACGGCGTGGCCAGACCCGTCTGGCGCAGATATGGTCGGATGTAGCGTTGCCAGATTTCAGGCCAGCGATCCCGAAAGGCCAGGGAGAGCGAACCCCGAAACGGCAGCCCCGCCACCCATTCGGCCATGTCCGCCCGGGAGATGCCCGAGAGGTCCCCGAAGAGTTCCTGTCCGGAAACAAAGGACCAAAACGACAGGCTGTCCGGCGGATAGTCCAGGAAGGCCAGCATGGCGGCGAGTTGCCGGATGAGCGGGTGCTCGGCCAGACGCAGGCTGTTTTCGGTCACGACCGGGATGCCGCTGTCGATGCACCAGGAGGCGACCAGGGCGGCCTGGGGGTTGGATCGGGTCAGGATGGCCACGCCTTCCGGGCCGTGCCGAGGCAGCAGTTCGTCATGCAACAGCTGGATAAGCGTTGCCCGGGCGGCGGTTTCATATTCCCCGGTCGAATCCGCCGGCAGGGCCGTCACCCGGACATGGCCCTCCGGTCCGGCGCGACCTGGGGCCAGTTTTTGGGCCGCATCGGTAAACGCCCGGACCAGGGATTGGGACAGCTCGGGCACGGCCGCGCCAAGTTCCGGTCCCAACAGCTCCGCCGCCACCTGTCTTGCTTTTTCCGGGTCGGCCAGGGGGGCGAAAAAGCGGTTGTTGGTTTCCACGATGGACTTGGCGCTGCGCCAGTTGATGGGCAACGTCTGGCGGGTGACGTCGGCTATGCTGGTCAGATCCGGGTCGGCCGGGGCCTGATCGAACAGGGCCGCATCACCGCCGCGCCAGCCATAAATGGCCTGCTTGACGTCGCCGACCAGATACAGGCTGCCGCCTCTGGCCAGACATTCCACAGCCAAAAGCCGCAGCACCTCCCATTGGCTTTGGGCCGTGTCCTGAAATTCGTCGATAAGGATATGGGCCAGTCCGGCTCCCATGCGGCACCAGGCGTCCGGCACGCCGAAATCGCCGGCCAACCGTCCGGCGACCAACCGGGTCCAAAGCGATTGGGGCAGCACCCGCATCTGGGTCAGATAGGCGGGAACGTCCTCGCTCAGGCGTCTGGCCAGGACCAAAAACGGGGAAAGTCCCATGGCCGAACGCACGACGGGCACTTCCCGTCGGCACGTGGCATGGGCCGCTTTGAGCGTCTCGTAGAGCCGATCCAGTTCGGGCGTGACTTTGTCTTTGGAGGCCTTGAGCACGCATTCGGCCAATTCGGCTTTGCTTTCGAAGGCGGATCGGGGGGGGGCGGATGTCTGTCCGCTATCGCGGCATTTACGCAAAAAAGTCAGGAAGTGGGCCGACCCGGCGATGCCGGCCGAATCCATGGCCAGGAGTATGGCCTCGGCCGCATTTTTAAGCGCCCCCAGTCGTCGTTCAAGGCCCAGACGCAACGTCTCGGGGTCGGCTGTTTCGCCCATGGGCTCGGTCAGCAGTCGGGCGGCAACGGTGAGAAGCTGTTCCCGGAAGGGTTCGGTGGGCAAAAAGCCTTTGGTGTGCTGCAAAAGCGCGCCGGCCGCTTCGGAAAACAGTCGGGCCAGGGTTGGATCTTCGGGCAGGGTGGCGGCCAGTCGGTCGTAGAGATCGGCCAGGATGGCGGTATCGTCGAACGCCGGTTCAAAGTCCGGACGCAGGCCGAGGTCCAGGGCGAAGACCCGGGTCAACAGAAAAAGCAGGCTGTCGATGGTGCGGATATTGAGGCGTTGGGCGAAAATGAGCAGCGCTTCCAATTCGTCACGGGCCTTGCGGCGTGAGTCCGCATCCGTGCCGTCCAGCCCAAGCGCCATGGTTTTGAGTGCGCCAAGCACTCGTTCGCGCATTTCGGCGGCCGCCTTGTTGGTGAAGGTCACTGCCAGGATTTCGGGAACGGCATAGCCCTTGTCGAGACTGTCCGCACAGGCAAGCGGCAGATCCTTGGTGGAGCGGCGCACCAACATCAGGAAACGCTGGGTCAGGGCGTGGGTTTTGCCCGAACCGGCCGAAGCCTTGACCTGTAGCAACATGGGGGACTCCTTGGCGCAGAGGATGGACAAAGCTATCCTTATTTGCCTCCGACGGCCAGGGTGCTCCTCTTGCGTAGCCGGGGCGCGTGACGTCCCGGGCTCCGGCTTTTCGCAGGGAAGGGGCGAATTGCTTTCGGACGCGCCTCGTTTATGATCGGGGGATGCAGCCTATGGGAACTGTGCAACAGATCGTGACGCCGCCGGAGGCGGATGGCTGGCGTTTGGATAAGGCTTTGGGGTTGGTCCTGGCCGCTGTCGGATTGCGGGGCCGCCGTCGGCTGTTGGAAGCCGGGGCCGTCGCTGTCAACGGCCGGTCACGGCCGGCCGCCTACCGGGTCCGCGCCGGAGATAGGCTGGTTGTGACCGTGATGGCCGAGGCCCAGGGACCGTTTACGGCTGCCGACGTGCCGGTGCTGACCGATGACGGGGACTATGCCGCCGTCTGCAAGCCAGCCGGACTGCACAGTGCGGCTTTGGCTCATGGCGGCGGACAAAGCCTGGAGGCATTGTTGCCGGTGCTTTTCCCCGGCCGTCCGGCCCGGCTGTTGTCCCGGCTCGACCAGCTGACCACGGGCATTGTGCCGGTGGCCTTTGGCGTCGCTGCGGCCGCCGCCTATCGTCGACTGGAGGACGCGGGTCATGTGGCCAAAACGTATCTGGCCGTGGGACACGGCGTCGTTACCGCGCCTTTTGTCGTCGCCTCGGAACTTGATATGGCGGACCGGGCGAAGACCAGGGTGTTGCGACGTACGGCGGACGATCCGTTGCGCCACACCCGCGTGGAGCCGGTGGAAGCGGCCGGCGGACTGGTCCTTTGCCGGTGCCGTATCGCCAAGGGGGCGCGGCATCAGATCCGGGCCCATATGGCTGCGTCAGGGCATCCGCTGGTTGGCGATCCGCTGTACGGCCGGGGCGAAGGGCAGCGGCTTTTTTTGCACTGCGCCGTCCTTGAGACGTCGGTTCTGACGGTCTCCGCCCCGCCGCCCTGGTCGTTGGCCGATGCTCTGGCCGTGATCGGGCCGGACGCCTGAACGCGGCGTCCTTTGCTCAGTCGGCGTCGGCGGAAAGCGCATCGAGGAGCCCCTCGATGATTTCGTAGCGTTGGATAAGATAGGTTCCCGACTCGACGCGGCGCTTGATATCCGCGATACGGTGCGCCCGTTCAATCGGGTCTTCCCGGTGGGCGGCCGATACGCCAGGAGATTGGAGAGGCTTTGCAGGCACGGTCATAGCAGACTTCCTTGTCTGGGGCGTCCCGGAAAATCCGGTGGCGGTATTATGGTCGCTGTTTGTATCGGTCCGTTTGGGAAATAACTTTAGCGGTTGGGGCCTGTTTGAGGAAGCCTTGCTCCCAAGAAAAAAGGTTGCCCTCCGGGGGCCTGTCGTTTATAAAAAACAACATGACTGAATGCCGGATTCCCAACGCCAGCGGTGGCGGCTTTGCAGGCTTTTTTGCCCGGGTCGCCAAGGCGGCGGGCATTGCCTCCCAGGTCGAACTGGCCGCGCTTCTTGGGGTGCATCGTTCGGCCATTACCCAGGCCAAGAAAAAAAATGCCGTGCCCAAAACCTGGGTGTTGGCCTTGTCCCGGAGCACCGGGGCCACTCCTGATTGGCTGGAGTATGGCCGGGAGCAGACATTCTGGCATGATGCGGCCGGGCAGGCGGCCTATGTGAACGTCCCCAAGGTGGGGGCGCGGCTTTCGGCTGGCGGCGGCTCCTTTGAAACCGACGATGGGGTGGAGGGCTTGTATCCATTCCGCCGGGACTGGTTGCGCCGCAAGGGCGTTTTGACGGGCATGGTGCTTATGGACGTGGTCGGCGACAGCATGGAGCCGGAAATCCGCCATGGTGACATGGTGCTGATCGACCAGGGGCAAACCGCGCTGGTTCCCCAAGGCGTCTATGCCGTCGGCCTGGAGGATACGGTGCTCGTCAAACGGGTGGAAACCCGGCCTGACGCCGTGGCCCTGGTCAGCGACAACCCGGACTATGCGCCGGTTGTCCTTTCCGGCGACGCCCTTGAGGCCTTGCGGATTATCGGCCGGGTGTTGTGGGTGGGACACGAGTTGTAGGAATTTTTTTTGTTCCGGTTGTTTATTTATATAAACAGCAACATGCAGAAAGGCATGGAGGAGGCACACGATGCAACGACGCTACTGCCGCTGCGGCAATCCGATCCTGGTGGAATACCGGCCGGCCGGTCCGACGTGGCGGGTCTTTTTTTTCCGTCCCAGGCTGTTGTTTCGGGCCAGGGTTTCGCGCTGCCCCTGGTGTGGTGACGCTCTGGACATCGACCGGCTGTTATGACGTGGTCTGATTGCCCCTGCAGCAGACATGCACCGTGGCGATGGATGTGGTCGCAAGCTGTCGCCACGGGCAGGACAGAAAGGGCCGTTGTGGTTGCATCCTTCCACGGTGTGGAATTCGTGGAATATTGACAAGCGGGCTTTTCCCCGGGACTTATCAGGGGTATAGCATTCTTCGCGTTGCTGGCGCCGGGAATGATGCTGTAAGGATGTGTTGAAGGGGGAAAGGCCATGGGGCGTTTGTCACGTCTGCTGTTGCTTCTTGCCGTGCTGACTCTGGCTGTGCCGGCCGCTGTCCGGGCCCAGTCCGATACCGTGGTCAGGGGCGGCTCAGCTATCTATCCGAGTCTTGAGGTCAATATCGACGATAACGGCCGGCTCGCCCGGCTGCATATGGCCTTCGAGGTCCAATGCACGGATGAGCAGGGGGCGCAGATGGCGGCCTCGCCCCAGGCCCGGGAAGCCATTATCCTGTATTTCCGGGATAAGCATGCGGCTGATTTGGTAACGCCCAAGGACAAGCGCCGGCTCAAAAACGAACTGGTGGCCGCCATTAACAAGGCCATCGGCGGCCCGCGTGCGGTGAATATTCTTTTTATGCAGTTTGTTATTTTATAGGATAAAGCTCCGCCATGGCCGCCATTCGTTGCATACGCCACGGGCAAAGCGCCTCCAATGCCGGCGAGGTCACCCAGTATCCGGACACAATTCCTTTAACGGCGCTGGGACACGCCCAGGCTGCCCTGGTGGCCGCAACCTTCCATACGTCGCCAAAATTGGTCGTCTTTTCGGCCTTTGACCGGGCGGTGCAAACGGCCACGCCTCTTTGTGAGCGATTCCCCGATGTGCCGGTCGCTGTCTGGCCGGTTCAGGAGTTTACCTATTTGGCTCCCCGCCATTATATGGGCACCCGCCGCGCCGATCGGGGGCAGGCCGTGGCCGATTACTGGCAGCGGCTTGATCCCTGTTACCGCGACGGCGAAGGCGCGGAATCCTTTGTGGCGTTTTGGGACAGAGTGGAAGCTTTTCTGGAACGCTGCCGGAGCATACATGGTCATGTGGCCGTGTTTACCCATGGTCAATTTTTACGGGGAGTCATGTTGCGCGTGCTCGGCGGGCGACTTGGCGTGGGCGAGGCGATGGTTCGATTCCGGGCGTTTCGGCAGGCCGTGGCCATCCCCAATGCGGCCATCGTGGTTCTTGGATTGTCCATGCGCACGCAGATGCTTGGTCCCGTCATGACGGACCATCTCCCGCCGGAGATGCTTTCCACGTGAAAACACGATCTATTTTGTCTGAACCCGTTGAAACGACGCTTCCCTTGGCCTACAAGGGGAATCGTTTGGATTCGATGCGTATCCAGGCGCAAGGGAGAAGGAACATGACGCGTGGACGAAATATTTGGCCGACAAGGCGTGCGTGGGCGGTTCTTTTCGTCCTGCTTGTGATTGGCCTGATCGGGCCGGGAGGGCAGGCCCACGCCGCCAAACGCGCCGGCGCGTACTGGGCGGAATTAACCCGGGAGCAGAAGACCGATCTGGTGCTTGGGATTTTCGACGGCTTTAATTTGAATGAAAATATCTTGAGCATTACCCTCAAAAACGAATACACCATCTGCTCCGACATCATGAACAGCATCATGCGCCAATCGGACGCCCTTTTTGCGGACATGCCGGCCGGACGTGTCGTCTCCGGACTGGATGCTTTTTACGCAGAGAAGAAAAATAAAAATATCCCAATAACATGGGGCGTTTGGGTGGTCGTTCGCAAAAATCGCCATGACCCGACCCTTGGTGATTTTCTTGGTGAATTGCGAAATATTTATCCTTGATCCCAATCGCCTTGCTTTTTTGCCGGACGCGATTAAAAGGGCTTGCGCCGTCGGTCCGGGCGGTTCAAGGAGAGGGTATGCAAACACCCATCGAAACCTATCACGCCAAGCGCTTGGAGGAAGTGGCCGAGGCCCTGCGGGGGAATCATTTCAGGGCCCATGTTGTGCCCGATGCCGAAGCGGCCAGGGCGCTTATCCTCGAAAAAATTTTGCCGGAGTCCGGAGCGGCCACCGTGTCGTTTGGTGGCTCAATGACTCTTATGGCCACCGGGTTGCCGGCGGCCCTGGCTGAGGTTCCGGGGCTCTCCGTTCTGGACACCCTGGATCGGACGCTGACAGCCGAGCAGGCTTATGAACGGCGGCGGCAGGCCCTGCTGGTGGACCTCTTTTTTGCCGGCACCAATGCCGTGACCGAAGACGGCGTGCTGGTCAATCTGGACATGATCGGCAATCGGGCCTGCGCCATCGCCTTCGGCCCCCGGCAGGTCGTGGTGCTCGTCGGTCGCAACAAGATTGTGCCCGATCTGACCGCCGCTTTTTCCCGCATCAAGGATTTTGCCGCGCCAACCAACGCAATGCGGCTTTCCAAGAAAACACCGTGCGTCGTGTCTTCCCATTGTGAGGACTGCGGCAGTCCGGAACGTATTTGCAACGTGTGGACCATCACCGAAAAGTCCTTTCCCAGGGGGCGCATCACGGTGATCTGCATTAATCAGGATTTGGGACTGTAAAAGGGCCGTCCATTGCGGCCAGATGAGGGATCGGCGTTGGTTTGGAAGAAGATACCGCCCGAAGCGGACTATTTTCACTGCGAGCCCGGCACGGAGTATTACATCTGTGAGGAAGGTTTCGTTGTCGAAGATCGCTACCTCCAGGATGGTCAAGCCAATCTTGACAAGGCCATCTGGCCGACGGTGCAGGGAAATAGAGCCTATATTCGTGTGCGTCGTAAGGGCGTAGATAAAAAGTTCCAGTTGGTGCGCATTTTTGCCGAACTGTTTCCCGAAATGTTGGAGGGAGAGGTTTTGGTGCGCACCCGCAAGGGCCCATTCACACTGCGTATCGAGGCGGATTTCCACGAGGAGGAGGCCCCGGCGCATGCGGCTGCTCCGTCCAAGGCCCGCAAGGAGAAACCCGTTCACCGTGAGCATGAGGAACCTGTCGAGATCCTGCCGGATAGCGATGAGGAACCGTTCACGGAAGAGGACGACGAGGACGATGACGAACCCGCGCCCCAGGTCTCGGATAGCCGGACCTGTCGGGTCTGCAACCTGCGCAAGCGCGCCTCGGAGTTCAGCCCCCGGGACGACATGTGCATGGATTGCTATATGGGTCGGGATGAACTTCTGAAGGAGATCGTGACCCGGCGGCATCGCAAGACCAAAGCGGGCGCCTCGCGGACGACCGAGGAAAATACCGAGAACTCGAGGATGGACGACGGCATCGATTCCTTTGGCCGCATGGATTTTGGCATTACGCTCCCCGAATAGGGGCGTCGATCAAACTGCCCGCTGGCGTGGTCTGGCGGGCGCTGACGGAAGCAGATACGGGGCGTCTGGTCCTGGTGGGACGCCCTGCGGCATGATTTTCGTCTGGCCTTTTGGGGCTATGGCGATCACCTTCCTCCCCTTTGGCCGGGTTGGGCCGGTCCTCTTTTCGAAAAAAACACTGACCCGCCGCAGCAAATGTGCTATGCTCTGCCCGTGACGCGAACCGTCGACGCAGACGCTGCCCGGGGAATATCTCCTGGCGTGCGTCGGGGAAAAGCCGATGTTTTTTCTCCCCGTGCGGCGCGTCGGTAACGTCGTCTCCTGGCGGCCTTCGGTACCTTTGGGAGATAGCCCCGGTCGCACTTGAGGACCGGTCCTTAAGTGCGCCGCCGCCGGTCCTTGGCGAGAATGCGCTGCGCCGGTTGCTCCTTTCTTGTAAAACCCCGCTAATGGGGGTAGGAGTCAGACAATGCGCGACGCAAAGGAGTCCTTTTCCATGCGTGTATTTCTGCCGGTCCTGGTCGCCGTATTGCTGGGCGTTTGGGCTGGCGCGGCCCTTGCGGCTGATCCTGTGTTTACCGGAACTCCGGCGGGCATCGTAATAGATGATATGGTGTTGCCCGATCCTGTGGCTGCCGGTCGGCGTGATGCGGCCTTGCAGCAAGCCGGGCATGGTTTTGAAGACAATACGAAAAAAAGCGCCGCCACCGCCCGCTATCCGGCTGTGATCGAAGATGCCAAGCTCCTGCGCTGGGTCAATGCCTACAGCCGCAAAAACGGCCTGGACCCGCGTCTTGTCTACGCGCTGATCGAACAGGAATCCCGGTTCAATCCCGGTGCGACCTCGCCCCGGGGGGCTCAGGGATTGATGCAGATCATGCCGGATACCCAAAAGCTGCTGGGATTGACCGATCCCTTCGACCCGGAACACAATATCGCTGCCGGAACCCGCTATCTGCGGACGATGCTCGACAAATTTCAGACCGAAGTGATGGCGCTTGCCGCCTACAATGCCGGTCCGGGGGCCGTGGCCAAGCATGGCGGCGTGCCGCCCTACGATGAAACCAAGGATTATGTCCTCAAGGTTGTCGATCGTTATTTTCAGTTGCGTCAAAAATATCCCGAGGAGGGAATCGGCGCGATCCACCAGAAGCTGGCTGCCGGCGAGACTGTGCAGTTGGCCAAGCGGGGCAAGCCGTGAGAGACGCGAAAGGCCTGATGCGACGTGGTTGGGCAACGGGGCCGCAACGGGCCCGTTCCGCCGCGATTCTTTTGGCTGCGTTGTTGTTGCTGACCGGAGGATGAGCGTCATGCCGTTGGCCGTCACCCGTCTGCATGCAGGGGGACTTATTGCCACCTACCAGTGTCAAAGCGCCTGCCCGCATTGTCTGTACCGGGGCGGTCCGGCTCGGGAATTGGGGTACATGACCCAGGACATCGCAGCGACGTGTTTTGAGACGGCGTTGCGACTAGGCGCGACAACCATGCATGTGGGCGGCGGCGAGCCGTTGGCCGATCCATTGGGATTGGCCGGCGTGTTGGCGGCGGCGGCCGAGACCGGCATGGCTATTGAGTACGTGGAGACGAGCGGAGCGTGGTATGCGGACGCGGCGGAGGCCCGTGAGCTGCTCGGCGAATTGCGTTCCATGGGACTGACCACGCTGCTTGTGTCCATAAGCCCTATGCACAACGGTTTTGTTTCCCTGGACAAGATGGTCGGTACGCTGGATGCGGCCCGTGCGGCCGGTCTGGCGGTTTTTCCCTGGCAGGAACATTTTCTTGAGGACCTCCAAGCCTTCGATCCGGAAACCGTCCATCCGTTTGGCGAATATCTGGCCCGTTTCGGTCCGGAGTATCCGGCCGCAATCTTACGCCGCACCTGGATTCACCTGGGGGGGCGGGCTTTCGATCTTTTTGCTCCGGTTTTGGGCCGTCGGCCGGTCGGGGAAATTCTGGCCGCCGCCTCGGCGGATTGCCTGGCGGAATTGTCCGACACCAGACATTTTCACATGGACCTGTACGGCGACTACGTGCCGGGGCTGTGCTCGGGATTGACCTTTCGCGTGGACGATCTGGGCGGGGAACTCGATCCGGAGCGCTATCCGATCCTTAGCACCCTGGCTGAATCCGGCATCCGGGGTTTTTACGACTATGCTTCGGGACTTGAGGCCTACGTGGCCCGTCCCGAAGGGTACATCAACAAGTGCGAACTGTGCCAGGATATCCGCCGGCATCTGACCGCGCGGGGCTGGTTCGAATCCACCGAACTCGCCCCGCCGGAATTTTACGCCACGCGTTAGGCCGGGCGCTCCTTTTTCCAGTACGGATGCGACAGATCCTCAAAGACCGATAAAGCTGCCGTGGACCCATCGCCCACGGCATTGACGATCTGCTGTGCGCCGCCGCTGACGTCGCCGGCCGCGTAAATACGCGGAATGGACGTGCGTTTGCTGGCATCCGTTTTGATAAAGCCCTGTTCGGTCAGGGTCAGTCCCAGTTCCTCGGCCAACTCCGTGTTGGGGTTGAGGCCGATGGCCACGAACACGGCATCCGTCGGCAGTTCCCGTTCCACACCCGTGGCGACGTCCTTGATCCGCACGGCCGTGACCTTGTTGTCCGCACCCATGATTTCCGCCACCACAGCCCCCAGGGCCGTGGCGATGCCCTCCTTGGCCAGGGCGTTTTGCAGGTGCTTTTCCGCCCGGAATTCCTCGCGGCGGTGGATGACGGTCACGTCCACGCCGAGATTTTTAAGATGCAGGGCATCGGTCAGGGCGGTATTGCCGCCGCCGACCACCACGGCTTTCTTGCCCCGGTAGAGATAGCCGTCGCAGGTGGAGCAGTAGCTGACGCCAAAGCCGAAGTAGCGCTCTTCGCCGGGGGCGCCGAGCTTGCGCCAGGCTGCGCCGGTGGCCAGAATCAGCGCCTTGGCCACATAGACGGCCTGCGCCGTGTAGATCTCCACATTTTTGCCCACCTTGACCTCGACGATCCCCTCGCCTTCGTGGATGTCGGCATAACTGCGGGCCTGCTCGGCAATCATTTCCATCAGGCGTTTGCCCGGAACATTGGCAAACCCCGGATAGTTTTCGACCACGGGCGTTATGGCCACCTGGCCGCCGATGACGTTTTTTTCCAGCACCACGGCGGAAAGGCCGCTGCGCACAGCGTAAATGGCGGCCGTCAGTCCGGCCGGCCCGGCCCCGGCCACCACGACATCGACATGCCGCACTTCGAGAGGTCCTTCTGGGCCGGTTCCGGCCGTGCCCTGTTCGGCCAGGAGTTCCTCGGTCGGTTTGAGGGTGACGAGTTCCACCACGAAGCGTTCCTCAGGGAGCAGGCCGAGGGTTGAAAACGTTTCGTTTATTATGGTGTGGGGTACCGAACCGATCTGGTGGCGTTCGGCCAAGGCGACATGTTGGGAGGCGTCCACGCAGGCAGCCGAAATCAGATCGGGACGTTCCACGGCGCAACGGAAGGCGTTGGCGACCTGTCCCGGGCAATAGGGGCAGGACGGGTTGACGAAAACCTGGATGTCGCGCTTTTCCTCCAGTTCCTGCAAAAGCTGTCGGGAAATCTGGTTTAGGCCGCTTTTGCCCAGGGACAGGCGCATGATGGTTTCAATAAATATCCGGGCTTCCTCGCCAAGCGGCGCGCCCAGATAGCGGATATGGCAGCGGTCCGGGGCCAAAAGCAGGGTGGGTGAAAAATCCACGCCGTACTGGCCGGCTTCCGGACTGTCGAGGCCAAGGGAGCGGGTGGTGATTTTGGGACTGAGTGCGGCGAGCTCGCCGCAAAACGCCTCCATAAAGTCACTGTACGGCGTATGTTGCTTGGGATCGGTGAAGATGACCAGTTCGACCGGTTCCTGCATGGTGGCGAAGAACTTGGTCAGTTCCGGGATATTGTCTTCGGGGATAAGCCGTTTGGGCGTGGATTTTTCCTCGGCCGGGGCCTCTGCTGGTGTCTTGCCTTTATCTTTATCGCGTCCGAAAAGGGCCATGGTGCCACTCCTTGATTGTATGAAAGGGAGAATGCTCCATTATGTATCCGAAGCCATGACAATAGGCAAACAGAAGGCGTGGCGGCCGACATGGCCCCATGGCATCACGGGAAGCAGCGCTCAGGCCTGTTGGCCGATGGCGAAACCCGAAGCCCAGGCCCAATGCAGATTAAACCCACCCAGTCTGCCGGTCACGTCGAGCAGTTCCCCGGCCACATACAGGCCGGGAACGGCCGAGGCTTCCAGGGTTTTCGACGAAAGGGCGGCGGTATCCACGCCGCCAAGCGTCACCTCGGCTTTGGCATAGCCTTCGGCTTTGGCTGGAGTGAAGGGAAACGCGGCGATATGGCCGGCCAGTTCGCGCCGGACTTTTTTGGGGATTTCGGCCACGGTCCCGGACAGTCCCCGCTGCTGGCACAAGCCTGCCGCCAGCCGTTTGGGAAGATGGCGGGCCAGAGCGTTTTTGATGTCCAGGCGTTCGCAGGTCGAAAGGGTTTCTTCCAGATCGACGCCGGGCAACAGGTCAATGGTCAGTTGCTGGCCGTCGCGCCAGAACAGCGAAGCGTCGAGGACGACCGGTCCGGAAATGCCCTTATGGGTGAAAAGCAGTTGGCCGCTGACGTTGCATGGTCCCGAGATGGCCACCGGCAGCGACACTCCGGCCAGCTCCCGAAAAAAAACGGCGTGTTCCTGTCCGGCCAGAAGGGGCGTCAGCCCCGGACGCAAGGGCGTGATGGCAAGCCCGAACTGCCGGGCCAGGGCGTAGCCGAAATCGGTTGCGCCAAGCCCCGGCCAGGACCGCCCGCCCAGGGCCAGGACCAGCGAGGCGAAGCGCACCGATCCGGCATCGGTCTCCACCACGAAACCGTCGCCGTCCTTTCTGGCCGCGCGCACCGAAGCCCCAAGCCCGAGCCGTGCCCCGGCCGACCGGGCCTCGGTTTCGAGCCAGCGGGCCAGGACAGGGGCGCCGTCCCGGCAAAAGATCTTGCCACCGTCTTCTTCTCCGGTGGCCACACCGCCGGCGTGAATCCAATCCAGAAAATCCCAGGGCGTAAAACGGGCCAGGGCGGATTTGACAAAATGCGGGTTGGCGCAACGGTAATCGGCGGCGCTGATGTCCATATTGGTGCAGTTGCACCGGCCGCCGCCCGAGGCCAGCACCTTGCGGGCGACCTTGTTGCCGTGATCAAGGACAAGAACATGGCGTCCCCGTCTGGCGCAGGCCATGGCGCAACACAGGCCCGAAGCTCCGGCTCCCAAAATGACGACGTCGACGTGCATACATTCCTTTTTGTTGTTCGCCGGTCCGGCGCGTGGATGGTTTGGGGCGCTGCCCCGGGCTCCGCTGGGGGGCAATGCGCGCTCCCAGGCCCTCGCTTTTGGAAAACAGAAGAGACAATAAAGCAAGGCCGGCAGCCATGACGCCGCCGGCCTGAAGAGGGCAGGTTGTTTGTGTTCCCGGGAGGGGAACTATCTGCCGCGCTTTTCCTGTTCATTGCCGATTAGCGCTCCGGCGACGCCGCCGAGCGCTCCGCCGATACCCGCGCCGATACCGGCGTTACCTCCGGCAATGGCGCTAATGGCTGCTCCTGTTCCGGCTCCGATCACCGCGCCGGAAAGCGCGCCCTGCTGGGTCTTGGTCATATTGGTGCAGCCGAGGCTGCCAGCCACGACGAGTGCCGCGATGGCTGCTGTAATCCGCTTCATAATGGCCTCCTTTCTTACCGCATGGGAGGCGGGATGCCGACCCCTCGTTTGGAGACGGTCTTTGGGAAAAGATAATCCCGCGTCGAAGATTGTAAATGGGCCTTAGGGCTTGCCGACATTGGGCTTGGCCAGCTCATACCACATGACTTCGACGACAGGCCGGCTGATCTTGTCCGGATGGTCTGCGTACCAGGTGTCGATGGCGGCCACCATCTGGTCGAAGGTGAAGTGGCTTAAGCCCTTGCACCAGGTATCAATGGAGGATTTCGGCGGGGGCGTTTCGCCTTGCACCTCCTGCTCCAATTCGATGATGGTGGCTGCGCCGACCAAAAATGACTTGCGTTCCTGCGGGGAGGATTTGAGCCAATGCTCTCCGGTCACCACCGGGACTTCATGCGCGCCGGCCATGGCCGGCAGCGCCAGGACCAGCGCCAAAATCAGCCAGCCCAGCAGATGCCGAACGTTGCTTTGTACCATGGGGATCTCCTTTGTTGGGTGGACGGTTCACGCCAGGGATGCCCATGCCGGTGGGCGGCATGCCGCGAGTTGCGTCTGGCGCTTGTATGCTATTTCATGGAAGAAAGGGTTGCAAAAAGCAAGAAGCAATCAAGCACTGCCCGGGAAACGGGGCAGTCGGACGCTTGCCCAAAGGGGAGACCGGGGCTAAAACCTTTCTTCGAGAGTGCCATGCCAACTTTTTCCATTTTTGCCGACGCTGTGGTGCGCCCCCTGCTTGCCGGGGGCTTTTTGTCCGATGCTGATCGGGAGCGTCTGCTGACGCTTCTGCCCGAGATTCGTGGCACCGAACTTGATGCTCTGGCCCGGGCGGCTTCTGCCGTGCGCGAAGCCAGGGTTGGCAAGGCCGCTTCCCTTTGCGCCATTATCAGCGCCAAGTCCGGTCGGTGCGGGGAAAACTGCGCCTTTTGCGCCCAGTCCGGGCACTACGCCACAGCCTCGCCTGAGCACTCCTTTCTTGCGCCGGAACGGATTATCGCCGCTGCCGCTGCCATCGGCCGGGCCGGTGTGACCCGGTTTGGCGTGGTGGCTTCGGGCAAGGCCCTGCCTGCTGCGGAATTGGCCCTGGCGGCCCGGGCTTTGGCCGGCATCACGGCCTGTGGTCTGGCGGCCGACGCCTCGTTTGGCGTGCTGTCCGGCGACGCCCTGGCCCAACTGAAGGCCGCCGGTCTGGCCGCCTATCATCACAATCTCGAAACGTCGCGGGCGTTTTATCCGAATATCTGCACGACCCGCACCTTTGACGACAATCTGGCTGTGTTGGCCCAATGCCGCTCGCTTGGCATCCCCGTCTGTTCCGGGGGGCTGTTCGGCATGGGGGAAAGCTGGCGGGATCGGGCCGATCTGGCCCTGACGCTGCTTGAGACCGGGGTTTTTTCCATCCCGGTCAATTTTCTGTCGCCTATTCCGGGCACGCCGCTTGGAACCCAGCCGATCCTCTCCCCCGACGAGGCACGCCGCATCGTCATCCTCTTGCGTCTGCTGTTGCCTGACCGGCATATCCGCATTTGTGGAGGCCGGCCGACTGTCTTTGGGGCCACGGCCCCGCTTGCCCCCATGGCCGCCGGAGCCGATGGACTGATGGTCGGCGATTACCTGACCACGGCCGGTGGTTCCCTGGAATCGGACCGGCAGGGGCTGGTCGCGCTCGGCTTCACGGCCATCTAAGGCCGTTGCGTCCAAAGCCGCGGGCCTGCCCGCCGCCTTTCCGTCCGTTTTTCACCTGTTTCGCGCCTGAGGGCGCAGGGCCATCCAGGTCTCCAGCGTGTCGAGCAGTCGGGACTTGGGAATGGGCTTGACCTGGAAATCGTCACAGCCCGCCGCCAGACTGCGTTGTCGGTGTTCCTCGAACGCGTGGGCCGTAAGGGCTACGATAGGGGTCCGCATCCGGCCGAGTTCCTGCTCCAGGGCGCGCACGCCCTGCGTGGTCTGATAGCCGTCCATGCCGGGCATCTCCACGTCCATAAGAATGATATCGAAGGGCTTGTCGCGCAAGGCGGCCAACGCCGCCTGTCCGCTTGGCGCCCAGGTCAGGTCGAAGTTGGTCCCTTCGAGCATAAGCCGCATGACCTCGGCATTGGTCGGGCTGTCCTCAATGAGCAAAACGGCCCCCGGGGGCGCGACCTCCCGATGGGGCAGGGACGGGTTGGCCGCCATGGCGGCGGTGGATTTGCTCATGATCGCCGGCCGCAGAGGCAGTGTGACTGTAAAGGTCGAACCCTGGCCGAGCTGGCTTTCCACGCCGATGTGTCCGCCCATCATCTCCGTCAGTTTTTTGCAGATGGCCAGCCCGAGCCCCACGCCGCCGAAGGATCGGCCGGCCGAGGCGTTGACCTGGGTAAAACGGTCGAAAATAATTTCCTGCTTGTCCAGGGGGATCCCGATGCCGGTATCCTGAACGGTCAGCCGCAGTTTGGGACCGGTGGCGGGATCTTGTTCCCGGCTGACGGCCAGGATGATTTGCCCTTGTTCGGTGAATTTGATGGCGTTGCCGAGCAGATTGACCAGCACCTGCCGGATGCGGTCCGGGCAGCAAAAGAGGCGGGGAGGGATTTCGTCGAGCACTTCCAGGCGCATGTCGATATTTTTTCGGGCGGCGTCGGGCCGCATCATTTCGACAAGTTGACCGGCCAATTCGACGGGATCGCAGGCCTTTTCCTCCAGAATCATTCCGCCAGCCTCGATCTGGGACAAATCCAAAATGTCGTTGAGCAAGGTGAGCAAACTGCTGCCGGCCAGCTCAATGGCCTTGAGGGCGCTGGCCTGCTCACGGGTCAGCGCCGAGGTGGCCAGCACGTCGGTCATGCCGAGAATGGTATTCATGGGCGTGCGGATTTCATGGCTCATGGTGGAGAGAAATTCGCTTTTGGCCCGGTTGGCGGCTTCGGCGGCCTCTTTGGAACGACGCAGGGCCTGTTCCATGCCTTTGCGTTCGGTAATATCCACAAGCACCGAGAGAATGCAGGCTTCGCCATAGGCCTGATTGGGAACGGAGGAGAAAAGCGCAACCACTGTGGAACCGTTTTTGTGGTGCAGTTCGATTTCCCTGCCGACGATGGCGCCGCGACGAGCCATGTCGGCAATGTGTGTCTCCCGTTCTTCAGGGTGCAGCCACAAATCGATTTCTGCACTGGTGCGGCCGATTATTTCGTTTTTGGTGCGGCCGATCATGCGGGCGCATGCTTCGTTGGCATCTACGATGCGGCCGTCAAGGCGGGTGCTGATCACGATGCCGGCGGGGCTGAAACGGAAAATTTTGGAGAGTTGGTCCTGGCTTTCGCGCAGGGCTTCCTCGTCGCGTTTGCGGTGGGTGATATCGGTATGGGTGCCGGCCAGACGCAGCACCACCCCGTGTGCATCTTTCAGGCTTGCCCCCCGGGCCAGAACCCAGCGATAGGTGCCGTCTTTGTGGCGCATACGGTATTCCACCGTGAAATTATCCACTTCGCCATCGGCGCACCGTTTGTTTTCCCGAATGACGGTTTCGGCATCTTCCGGATGGATCCGTTTGGTCCACTCTTCCACCATCTGTTGCATTTCGTCCGGAGTACAGCCGAGTATTTCGATATAACGCGGGGAAAAATATACGGTGTTGGAGCGCATATCCCAGTCCCAGATGCCATCGTTGGCCCCCCGGGCGACCAGGGCGTAGCGTTCCTCGCTGGCCCGGAGCGCTTCCTCGGCCCGTTTGCGTTCCGTGACGTCATTGCCGACGCACAGAATTTCCACGGGCTCGCCTGCAGCGCCGCGCAACAGCCGCATGGCCCAGGCGATCCAGATGATGCCGCCTTCCCGGCGCTGATGCTCCATCACCTGGGAGACGGTTGTTTCTGGGGCGTCCGCCGGAGTATTCGGTATATCCGTCAGCGGGGCAATCCAGGGAGACGACGCGCTATCGCCCGGGACGTCTGTGAGGTTGGCAATATTGCGCCCAAGCATTTCGCCCAGGGTGTAGCCGAAAAAGCGTTGCCCGAACGTATTGCAAAAGGTCACCCGGCCAAGCAAATCCAGACGCAGGATGACGCTGCCGGCGCTTTCGACCAGCTCCCGGTAACGCTCTTCGCTTTGGCCTACGGCCGTCAGCAGTTGGTTGAGCCTGGAAGTTTGCCGACGCACGGTACGGCGCAGGAGGGCATTGACGGTCAGCAGGACCAGGACGGCGGCCGCAACCAGAAGAACCGCCCACACGGCATAATGAACCAGGGTTGAGGGAAACAAGGGCACGCCACGCCAGCGCTTGTTGATTGTCTCATATTGCTCCGGGGCAATACGGGAAAAACCGTCTTCGATGAGTTGCAGGAGCGCTTCGTTTCCTTTGCGCACCGCCCGGTGGAATTCTCCGGAATAAAGGGTAAAGGCCAGTCGGAAGTCGTTTTCCAGGCCTAACCGATAAAGATAGTGTTGTGCAGGCGGTTTATCCACGCAAAAAACTTTTATTTTCCCATCGTTGGCAGCCTGGATCACGTCTTCGTAGCTGTCAAAGGCGAGAAGCGAGGAGATGCCCCGGCTGGAGAGATAATTCACGCAGGCATCGCCGCGTTTGACGCCAACGGAGGAGCCGCGCAACGAATCAAGATCATGAATGCCGCCGAGGTCCTTGTGGACGAAAATGGGTACTTCGATGGTCGCGTAGGGTTTGGAAAAAACGTACGTTTTTTCCCGCTCGGGGGTCTGAAACAGCGTGTCGATCACGTCGGCCCGGCCTTGCTGCATAAAATCCTGGGCGGCGTTCCATTCCATGGGAATGAGGGTGACAGGCACGCCGGTCTTTTTCTCCCAGAGTTTCCAGGTGTCGACCAGGATGCCTTGAACGTCACCGGCGGAAGTCGGGAAGACGTAGGGCGGGTAATCCTTATCAATAACGACTGTAATGGCTTTATGGGACGGCCGGGAGTGGGCGTCGTCCTGTCCGGAGGAGGCCGCCTGGGCGACGGGAACCAGAAAAAACAGAGCGAGTGCAAAGAGAACCAGGGAAGAGAAGACGGGGTCAAGACGGCGGGAACTGTGCCGTCTGGCTTGGATGGTGGTCATGACCATTCTCTGTTGCGGCGGCGCATCGATAGCATAATAGGGAGAGGCTTCTCCAGTGTGTCGTGTCGTATCGTATGAGGATCATCCCAGGGCGGCGCGGCTCCAGGCATGCGCCTTTATCATGCCAGCTTATTTGTCATACGACAAATGGATACGGGCATCAATGGGGGAATGCGGCGTGCGTTGACCTGTGAATGGCCTTGTGAAATTATCGTGACAGCTTTGCGGCAATTTTTGAGTTTCATAGTGTTTGCCACAAAAGGATGCTCCATGACTGATTCTTGTCCGTGCGGTTCCGGTAAGGCCTATTCTTGCTGTTGTGGCCCGTTGCTTCGTCGGGAAAAAGCCGCGCCTACCGCCGAGGCCCTGATGCGTTCCCGTTACACAGCCTATGCCCGCAATGCGGTCGCCTATCTCGAAAAGACCCTTCTGCCGCGCAAACGGACGACATTTGACGCTCAGGAAACGCTTGCCTGGAATACGGATGTTTCCTGGACGGGCCTGCGTGTCCAGGCGGTCTGGGCCGGTAAGGAGACGGACGCCGAGGGCGAAGTGGAATTTACGGCCTCCTATGCCAAAGCGGGCGAGTCGCACGACATCCACGAGATCAGCCGCTTCAGGAAAAAGGGCGGACAGTGGTTTTACGTGGACGACTGCCCCCGGGGGGCGGACGCGGCAAGTCCGGCTGCCGCCGCCGTCCCCAAACCCAAGGTGGGCCGCAACGAACCCTGCCCCTGTGGCAGTGGGAAAAAATTCAAGCATTGTTGCGGTTGACGTGAGCATTTTGGCCACTGCCGCCCTCACGTTTTCCAAAAAGCTCCTCGCCCAGGCGCTTGCTCCCGGTGATGTGGTTGTGGACGCCACCGCCGGCAACGGTCACGATGCGGTTTTCCTGGCTGGTTTGATCAGCCCCGGCGGGGTCGTGCATTGTTTTGACATCCAGGCCGAGGCCCTGGCCAACACCTGCCTGCTTCTTGAAAAGGCAGGGTTGGCGCAGGCGGCGCGGTTTCATGCCGTTGGGCACGAAGCCCTGCTGACGGCTCTCCCCGAAGAGGATCGCGGGCGCATCCGGGCCGTCGTTTTCAACCTGGGCTATCTGCCGGGTGGCGATGCATCGGTGGTGACCCGACCGGAAACGACTCTTGCGGCGCTTGAAGCCTCACGGCGGGTTCTGGCGTCGGGCGGGGCGCTTTCGATTGTCTGCTATACAGGGCACCCCGGGGGGGCGGCCGAAGCGGCAAGCGTACAGGCTTGGTGCGAGGCTCTGGATTTTGCCGACTGGCGGGCGGCGCGTTACGAATTGGCCAATAAGCCCGGCGACCCCATTCGTCTCTTTTTCGTCGAGAAACGCGGATAGTATGACGTTCGCGATTTACTCTTGAGTTTTTTTGAAATCAACATGTTGCATTTTATTTTCGAAATAGACCTGCATTTATTTTTTGAACACCACATGAGCGCAAACGCTTTTGGCGAAACCTTCTGAACCAGGCGATGCGGCGTGTATGCCGGCGCGGTGGCGATTATTAAGCTTTAAAATAAATCTGTTGGGCTAGGAAGCCATGTTGGTCTGCGTTTTTGAGCTGCAAATATGGAGAATTCATGAATTCATACGTAATTGTTTTTGGTCTGATCCTTTTGGTCAGCGTGGCGGTGCCTGCCGGGCTTTTGGCCTTACGACGGTTTCGTTTTTCCCGCAGCAAGCGCCGTGGCAAAATGATCAATGGCACCATCTTTTCCCTTTTTGCCTCGCTGTACGCCTTCTTCTTGGGTTTTTGCGTAGTCACCCTCTGGACGACATTTGGCAATGCCAAAAATGTGGTGACCACTGAGGCCACGTCCTTACTCGTCGCCAATTACCTGTCCAGAAGTTTCAATGCGTCCGGAGGGTTTCGGGAAGCCCTGGCCAGTTATGCGCAAAGCGTCATTCAGGATGAATGGCCGGCCATGGATAAGAATGATATTATGAATCCGGAAACGCAGCATCGCTTCAATCAGATTTGGGATGCCTTTCGCGTTTTGAAACCGACAGAGAAGGAAGACAATCCTCTCTATACCAATTTAAGCGTTTCCCTTGTGGAGGTCGCCCGGCAGCGCAATATTCGATCCCTGATGTTGAGTGGCAACATTTATCCCCCTGTGTGGGTGATTATTATTTTTGGATTCTTCGGTATTTGCGTGGGGCTGTATTATACCAATCCTGAACAGGATCCCGGGCAACTTTTGGTGGAGTTTGTGGTCGTCTTTACGGTGCTGTCCTGTATTTATTTTATTTACGACATGGACACACCCTTTTCAGGCATCCTGAATGTGTCCCCCCAAGCCTTTGTCAACGCCCTGATCAGGATGCAGGAAATGAGCCCCATGACGCTTGGCCCGGCGTCTTTTTGACCAATGTTTTTTGCGCAGCGGTCTGGAGTGTCAACGATATATGCTTTGGCAATGCGGCAACGAATAAAGGTATGATGCAACCGTACAGCCTGAGGGCTCTGGCGCTGCAACAGATTTTTTCGGTCGAGGCCCGGAAGGTGTGGCAGAAGTCTCGCCCACCGTGCCCCATGAGCAATATCCCGTTTTTTGTATGGTGTTCAGGCCGTGTCCTGCCTGAATTTTTTCGTTACCCACCGGGTTGACCATATGGAAGCCCGCCACTTAGGTTGTTGGCTGTCTCGGACGGCTCGTGGCGCGGTCGGTCGCCCCGGTCAGGGCGCTGGCCGTCGCGAAGACAACGTCTACGACAAAGGGAAAACGCATGATAAGCACCACATTGTTTCCTGGACGTTACATCCAGGGACGCGGGGCACTGTCCCGCCTGGGGAATGAGCTGGCCCGCCTGGGCAAACGCCACTTTCTCATCTGTTCCCCGAATGCGTCGGAGCATCTGCTGCCGCCTTTGCTCCCGGAATTAGAGCACATGGGAGCCGTGCGGGCCGAACGCTTTGGCCGGGAATGCACGGACCAGGAAATCGAACGCCTCCTGGCCGTGGCCCAGGACTTCGGAGCGCAAACCATCACCGCCCTCGGCGGGGGGAAAACCCTGGATACGGCCAAGGCCGTCGCCACGCGGGCGGGGCTCCCGGTAGCCATAATCCCCACGATTGCCTCCACGGACGCCCCGTGCAGTTCGGTCTGCATCATTTATTCCTCGGAAGGCATTTTTCAGCGGGTGGACGTGCTGCCTCGCAACCCCGATCTCGTTTTGATGGATACCGAAATCATAGCCAAGGCCCCGGCCCGATTTTTGGTGGCAGGCATGGGGGACGCTCTGGCGACCTGGTTTGAGGCTGATTCCTGCCGTATCAGCCGTGGCCCCAATATTGCCGGCGACGTGGGCTCCATGACCGCCCATGCGTTGGCCCGACTCTGCTATGAGACTGTCCGGGATTGGGGGCTGGCTGCGCGCACCGCCTGCGAGGCCGGGGTGGTCACGCCTGCCTTGGAGCGCATCGTGGAAGCCAATACCCTGTTAAGCGGTCTTGGTTTCGAAAGCGGCGGGCTCGGCGCGGCGCATTCCATTCACAACGGGCTGACAGCCTTGCCTGGGGTCCATGGAATGAGCCATGGCGAAAAAGTGGCTTTCGGCACGCTGGCCTCCCTGTTCCTCACGGACAAGCCCGTGGCCCTGATCAATGAGGTCTACACGTTATGTTTGTCCCTTGGCCTGCCGACCACTTTGGCCGATCTGGGGCTCGAGGGGGTGTCCGATCAGGATCTGTTCCGTGTCGCCGAAAAGGCCTGCGCCCAGGGCGAAAGCATCCACAATGAGCCCGTGGAACTGTCTCCTGGCCTGGTCTTTTCCTCTCTCAAAGCAGCTGACGCGGAAGGGCGTCGTCGCAGGCAGGCAGAGGGGGGCAAAGGCGTGGCGGCTTGCGTTTGATCGGTTGATCGGAGCAGACATCCCTGCGCGTCCGGCCCTGTCGTTTGGTGCTGGTCGCCTTGGGACACAGGACGCCTCTCTGTCAACAAGCGCGGGGCTCATCGGCATTCGGTGAACCTCGCGCTGTGCGTTTTTTGGGGGGGCGGCGGCTTAGGCTTCGAGCATACGGCCAGAAGGCGAAGCGCCGGCCTCCTGCATCGTCCCGATGAGCTGTTTGATATCCTGGGCCTGTCGGGCCAGGGCCTCAATCTCCCGGGTCGATTGGGCCATTGCGTTTGCGGTATCCATGCTGAGTTTGCCAATGTCCTCGATGGAGCGCGTTATTTCCTCGCTGGAGGCGGACTGCTCTTCCGCCGCGGCGGCGATGGAACGGACCTGATCCGTGGTCCGGTCCACCAGCGAGACAATCTCGCGCAGGGATTCCCCGGAACTTCCGGACAGGGTGTTCACGTCGTCGATCCTGCGGACCGAACGCTCGACGCTCTCGATATTTTTCTTCGTTCCCTGCTGGATGCCCTGGATGGCTTCGCCCACTTCCTTGGTGGCCGTCATGGTTTTTTCCGCCAGTTTGCGCACCTCGTCAGCCACCACGGCGAATCCGCGTCCGGCGTCGCCGGCGCGGGCGGCCTCGATGGCCGCGTTCAAGGCCAAAAGGTTTGTCTGATCCGCAATGTCGGAAATAACATTCATGATCTGGCCGATGGCTTCCGCCTGCCTGCCGAGCGCTCCCATGTCATCCTTGAGTCCCATGGACTCGCGGTGGATTTCTTCCATTCCTTCAATGACCCGGCCCACGATCGTGGCTCCGTTGGCGGCTTTCTCCTTGGCGCTGGCGGCGGTGTCTGCTGCCTGTCCCGCATTCTTGGCCACATCGATAATGGTGGTGTTCATTTCCTGCATTGCGTCTGCAGCCTCGCCGATGCGTGTCTGTTGGTTCGCGGCGGACCGGGTCGCGTGCTCCACCTGCAGGGCGAGGTTGGACGAGGCTTCGGCCATCGTGCGGGAGATGCCTTCCGCATCGTGCGCCACCAGGGAGATCTTTTCCGCCTGGCTTTCTGCCGATTTCCGTTGATTCACCACTTCGGTGATGTCCGTGACCAGGGCGAGACCTGCAACGACGTTTCCATCCAGGTCGACGACAGGGGATGCGTTGATTTTGCAGTGAAGCGTATGGCCGGTTCGGGTGGTGACTTCTGCCATAACATTCGTGAGGGCGTCTTTGGTCACACAAACTTTTTCAGTAACAGTTTGTTGGCTCTTGTTGTTGTAGAAGAATTCACCGCCTGCCATACCTATATATTTTTCTGGTTTCCCGCCTATCTCTATGAGGTCTATGATTGCCTGATTGACGAATATTATCCTGCACGAAGAATCTGAAACCATGCACGGCGTTGTGATTGCCTGCATCATTCCTTGTGAAAATCCAAGTTTATCCTTGATTGTGCGGACCATCGACGAGATGGACTCCGCCAGCTCCCCGATTTCATTGCCTGATATAGACGCAATGGAACTGTCCAGATTCCCACTGGAAACTTCCCTGGCATATCTGAGCAGGGCTGCGAGCGGTTTCGAGAGATCCCGGAAGACAAGCCAGCTGATGGTCACAAAAAACGCGATGAAGATCGAAGACACAACGGTCATCCGCGTGATCGACGCTTCCCCCTCGTTTGCATGGCGCTCCAGGGCTTCCCTGCTTTCCTTTTGGGAAGATTGTACGATATCCGCCACCAGGGCATCCATCTTGTCCGTTGGGGTTCTGTCGACCCCTTTCACCATGCGATCGACGATCTTTCCTGATTCCATATTGTCCGTATCGTAGCTCCGTAAAGCTGCTTTGTACTTCTCGCTCAGACCGCGTATTTCCTTTTTTAATTCTTCCGCACCTGATGAATTGATATTGATTGATTTTTGTAATGCGATGATTGCGTCAAGCTGGGAGAACAGAACGACTTCCTGCTCCAGAAAATTCTTATTATATTTTTCAAAATCATTTTTGTCGTTCCCTCGAAGCAGCAGATTTTTCCATTCCTGGACCTGTTTTTTGAATGTGACTTGCGACTGTCGGGCCAAATCCACGAGATGCAGGTATTGTCCATCGATCTGGGAGGCCTCCGTCATTTGCCGGAGGTCCCGGTGCGATCTGGAGACGGTGTTGAGAAGGCTCAGGATCAATGCGACAAGCAGAAGCAACAAGACCGCAATTAATTTTGTGGTTACTTTCATTGATCGCAGCACGTTCATGGTCTCCCCCTGGAAATAAAAAATATATCTGTTTTAAATAGTTATGCAAACTTGCCTCCCTCGGAGGGGAGTTATCGTATTGTTATTCGAGAAAAAGGATGCTGTCAAAAGGGATGCGGTTTTCACGACATGTTCTGTGAAGTCCTCTGGAAAAGGCCTCGCTGGGAGTTTCAATCGACACCTGACTCTGGAGATGCCCGAGGGCGTTGCTCCGTTGGCCAGCACGACCACCTCCTCGGATCCTGCTTTTTCCTTTTGGCGTCGCAGAACGAGAAAAAACGTTCAAAGCGCGTTATCCTATTGGAATTGATTGTAATATCTTTATTTCCCACCCGAAGCGCGGACCTCTCCCTAGGGCACTTGTTTCCTTTGGCTTGAATTTATTTGAGATTTGCTAAAGTATCGCCACCCCGAAAACTCCTGAGGATCAGGAGTTCGGTTGGAGGCTGGCTGCGCCCCTTTTGACCGAGGCGTTCATTGTTCGGGACAAACTGTTGTGGGGAGCACGATGGAGCCAACTATCAGCGATACGGGCATGGCACCGGAATTTACAGCGGCCGTTGAGATCCCGTACGATCTACGATTTATGGATTTTGTTTTGAATTGGACGACCGGGCTTGCCGGGTTGGCGGGCAGCGTGCGGAAAGAGTCGGATGCACTGCATCTGGCCCTCGACGAAACCCTGACGTTTTTGATCAATGCCTATCCGGATGCCGAAACCTGGGAAGGGATTCGCATTGAATTGCAATTGCAAACAGACGCCGTGATCGAAATTGCCGTCACGAATGCCGGCCCGCCCGTGCATTTGAACCGGATTCCCCAGTATAATCCCCAGGCGCCTTCGGAAGCGGACATGGACGGTCTGTGGTACTTCCTGGCCCGCGAAGCCGTGGATGACCTGACGTTTCAAAATCGCGGCATGGACGGGTGGCGGGCGGTCATCCGCAAACGGTTGGCCGGGGCGTCCTTTGAGAAGAAAACGCCGGTCAGGGCTTCGGACGCGATGCCCGCCCGGAAAATACCGTTCGTGACCCGCCTGGCCACTCCCGAAGACGCGGCGGATCTCGTGGACCTGACCTACGACACCTACCATTATTCCTATCCTGTCGAAGAATTTTATAACGAATCGAAACTGCGGCAGGCCCTGAAAAAGGGCGCGATCATCTCCCTTGTCGTGGAAGCCGACGGCGTCATCGTTGGTAATTCGTCCTTTATCCTCTCCCGGAAGACGCCTCGCTGCGCCTATTCCTGTTCCCTGATGGTCAAACGCGCCTTCCGCCAATCCCGGGCGATCATTCATCTGATCAAGGAAGGCGAGCAGTATATCGGCAGCGGTCAACTGGATGTGGATCTGTACTACGGCACCGTGGTCACCACGCACACAGGCTCTCAAAAAGCCGGAGTCAGGGCCGGGTTTCTGCCGTTGGCCCTGCTTCTGGCCGTCGGCGCTGCCGTGGACTACCGGGGCATGAAAATTTCAAGAGGGGAGCGGGAGAGTTTCCTTATTTGCATTCGTCTGTCCGCCACACCGCAATTGTCCGTCCTGTACCTGTCCGAACGGCACCACGCCGTTATGGCCAGATTGCTGGCCCAGGCCGGATTCGATTGCAGACTGTCAGGAGAAGAGGCCACGCCCGAGGCAACGCGTTCCACGTTCACCGTGGACGCAGACGCCGGCGAGGGCAGCGCATATCTCACGGTGACCCAGTTGGGACGGGACTTCGCGCTCCGGCTGCAAAAAAAGATTTTTACGTTAAAGGCCGACGGGATACAGACAGTTATCATCCTCATTCCGGCCTGGCGGCCCCTGCCGCCCGGGCTCGACCACGAATTGGGCCGGATCAATGCCGTCTTTACGGGGCTTAAGCCTGTATCCGCCCGGGAATGCTATCTGGTGTACAGCGCGTTGTCGGGAGCGCTCGATTTTGAGCGTATCTGCCTTTTGGACCCGCTCGCCCAAAAGCTCAAGGAACACAGTCGCCAGCTCTATGAAGAAATGGTCGCCGAAGAGCCGGAACAGGAGGATCTGTGAGCACGCAAGACGCAGTGACGCGCAGTGGCATACCGGTACGTCGGTTTGTCCTGGTGCTTGTGGCGCTGAGCGCCGTGACCTGGATGGGAACGAGCATCTACCTGCCCGGCCTGCCCATTCTGGGTCGTGATTTGGCTTTGACCAGCTCGGAGCTGAGCGCCACGTTGACCCTGTACTATTTGTTTTTTGCCGTACTGATGGCCATTGTCGGACCGCTTTCCGACGCCTGGGGGCGGCGCGGGTTCGTTTTGGCCGGGCTGCTGCTGTTTTTGGGCGGCAGTCTCAACTGTGGCTTGGCTGTGGGCAAATATGGCTTCTATCTCGGGCGCGCGGCACAGGGAATGGGCGCGGCCATGATCCAGGTGCCGACATTGGCCATGGTACGCGATGAATGTCCGGGGAAAATGGCCTATACGGTGCTGGGACTGCTGGGCGCGCTCACCGGGATCATCCCCGTTTTCTCCATGATTCTGGGAGGGGCGGTTATTGAATTTTCGGGGTGGCGGCCTGTCTTTTTTCTGCTGGCCGCAGCATCCGCTTGCAGCGTCTGGGCCTGTTTGCGCGCTGTCCCGGAGACGCTTCCGCCAAGGCTGCGCCGCGTCCGGGTCAACCTCAGCACCGATCTTGCGGCCTACGGCGGGATACTGCGTTCCCGGCAGGTCCTTCTGGTGACGAGCCCGCTTTTGCTGGGCGCATTATTTCAAGGCGCCTATCTTGTGGCCGCACCCTATGCTTTTCAGGACGCCTTTGGCTTTTCCCCGGTCCAGTTCGCCCTGGCCAACCTTCTCATCGTTTGCGGCATGGCTGCGGGCCAGTACGTGGCTACCCGGGCCGTGGCGCGGTTTGCCCCAACACCGTTGTATTGCGCGGGTTCTCTTCTGGCCCTGGCCGGTGGGCTGCTTTTGGCGGCCTTGCTCCTCGGAACGACCATGAGCAGCGCCAGTCTGGTGGTATTGCCCTTGACGCTTTTTGCGTTCAGTTTTGGTTTCATGGAGCCTATCGGCCTCAACTCGTTGCTCACGGAATTTAAGCAAACCTCGGGTATGGCTTCGGCGGTGTACAGCAGTTTGCTTTTGGCCATGCAGGCCGGCGGCAGTTGGACCGGGGGGCTGTTGCTGGGAGCTGCCGTTTCGCCCATTGCAACCATTGCGATGGTCATGCTGCCGATGGGGCTGGCCATAGCGGTTCTGACCTGGGCCGGGCGGGGACAAATCCGGGAAGAGGAACGGCAGGCCTGACAGGATGCAACGGGCCGCCGGCTCCGTTTGCGAGCGCCTCGTTTCTCCTTGAAGCCGGCTACACACGCCTGGGCGCACTCACTTGGTCTGCCAGGAGAAGGCCGGGTCAATACTGAATGCGCGGGCCAGATCGGAAGTGAGGGGATCAAACTGCGACTTGAGCGACGCAGCGTAGGAGAGTTCGAAGCTAGCCTGAATACCATGGGCGAGCAGGGTCTTGCGGTAAAAAATATTGCCGTCCTTGGACCCTGAAACGACAAAGAAATTCTTTCCCAGGAATTTATAGGTAATTTGCTGGCCAGGTTCCTGAAGCGCTTGGGCGTAGGCGGCGGCAAGAGACTGCTGCTGTACGTTGTTGAAAACGGCCCAACTGACCAACTTGGACGTGCCATCCGGTGCGGCGAACACTTGTCCGTCTCCGGCGTCGGATTCGCCCATGGCCTTGAGAATGTTTTTTGGCCAAGCGACCACGTACCCGTATTTATGATTGGTGTAACAATCGTAGGTATTGGTTTGGGAACACACGGCCTGCAGTCTTTTTGTGACCTCCGGGGCAGGTTGTTTCTCACTCCCTTGGGCGGAAAGCGGAACGATGCACAATGCGGACACAATGAGAAACAGCTTGCGGAGAAGGGCATATGGCATGCTGAGAGCCTCCTGTCGTGTTTTTTTGTCTGCGCGTGGTTCCCTATCGTGAGCGGATCTGTCTCTCCTGTACGGTATTCTTGCCCTGATTGCGAGCAATCTCGGGCGCAATGGCAGAGGTTAGAAACCTTGGTGATTTTGAGCGTCCGGCGTTTTGCGGACTGTTGTCGGCAAACCGTCAGTCCGGCTTCGGCGTCACAATATGGCCTCTTTGGCAGAGACGCGCACACGACGGGCTAGCCAGGGCCCGGACAGCGCTATACAACGAAAAAGAACCGCCCTGTCCCCACACCAAGCCGAAAGGAGGCCCGTTTGACCGCTATCGACTTGAGCCTCTTTGATCTTTTCAAGATCGGTCCCGGCCCTTCCAGTTCGCATACTATCGGCCCCATGAAGGCCGGCTATGATTTCTTACAGGTCGTTCGGGAAATGCCGGCCGAAACCTTGGCCGATGCCGAGCGTATTGAGATTGAACTCTATGGCAGTCTTTCAGCCACAGGCCGGGGCCACGGCACGGATCGGGCCGTTTTGGCGGGACTGCTGGGGCAGACTCCGGAGCATTGCAGTCCGGCGTTTCTCGACGAGTTGGCCCGGACGCCCCGGGATCCTCGGAGTCTGGTTCTTGGGGGGAAGCGGCTGGAACTGAGCGCGGAAAATGTGATTTTCGGACCCTTGGAGCATGACTACCCCTGCAACAATACCCTTGTTCTCCGTTTGCTCGGACCACAGGGGCGCGCCGCTCCTCTTGTCGAACGAATTTATGGTTCCACCGGGGGAGGTTTTGTGCAGTCCAGCGGACAGCAGGCCGTGCCGCGCGGTCAGCCGGTCTATCCCTACGCGACCATGGCCGACATCAAGCGACTTGTAGCCGAACACGACATCGGCCTGCCCAAGCTTATGTTGGAAAATGAGATGGCCGTGACCGGCGCGCGGCAGGCCTCCGTCGTGGCCGGACTCGACGCGGTGCTCGCCGCCATGGACGCCGCAGTGTCCGCCGGACTGGCGGCCGAGGGCATCCTGCCCGGGCCGCTTGGGCTCGAACGCAAGGCCAGACGGCTCTTCGAACGCAGCAGCCGGTCCAAAGGGCAACCCCACGATAGCGCCCTGACCAAACTGATCGCCTTCGCCTTTGCCGTCGCCGAGGAAAATGCAGCCGGGCACGTTGTCGTCACCGCTCCGACCTGCGGTTCGGCGGGCATTCTCCCGGCTACGGCCCGGTTCATGCGCACCCATCTCGAACTTGCCGAACAATCCCTCCGGGAAGGGCTTTTGGCGGCGGCGGCGGTCGGATTTCTCGCCAAGCACAATGCCACCATTGCCGGTGCTGAAGGCGGTTGTCAGGCTGAGATCGGCGTTGCTTCCGCCATGGCCGCCGCCATGTTGGCCCATGGCATGGGCTATGGCGTGCGGGTGGTGGAGAACGCGGCGGAAACGGCCCTGGAGCATCATCTCGGGATGACCTGCGATCCTGTGGGCGGCTATGTTCAGATTCCCTGCATTGAGCGCAATGCCATGGGAGCGGTCAAGGCCTACGCCGCCTACCTGATTGCCTCGGACGAATTATTGGCCCATCACAAAGTCGGGCTTGACCAAGCCATAGAGGCCATGAACGCCACAGGGCGCGACATGAATTGCAAGTACAAGGAAACGGCCCAGGGGGGACTGGCCGTCAGTGTCATTACCTGCTGACGACTGGGACTTGCGGCGGGGAGAGGCTCGGGATTTTTTTTTTCGGCAAATTGCCAGAGACCCTTCCGTTTCCTTCTTCTCGTTGCGGATATGGTCTGCCCACTGGACGAAATTTCTGCCAGCAGCCATACTGGGCTAATGTCACGAACCCCGCTCAAACAACCTGATTTTTTACCCATGACCCGTGCCGAGATGGAACGTCTCGGTTGGAAACAACTCGATATTTTACTCGTTACCGGAGACGCGTATGTAGACCACCCCTCGTTCGGCGCGCCGCTCCTTGGGCGTTGGCTTGTCAGCCAGGGCTACAAAACGGGCATCATTGCCCAGCCGCGCTGGAATTTGGCCGCAGGCGATCCGGGCGAGGTGGCCGCTATGGGGCGTCCCCGTCTGTTCGTTGGCGTCACGGCCGGGGCGTTGGACTCCATGTTGGCGCACTATACGGCCTTCCGTAAAAAACGTTCCGACGACGCCTATACCCCCGGCGGACAGGCGGGCAGTCGCCCGAATCGGGCTGCCATCGCTTATACCAATCTCGTCCGACGCGCCTTTCCGGGCATTCCGGTGGCTCTTGGCGGCATTGAGGCCTCGCTTCGCCGCGTGAGTCACTATGATTTTTGGTCACAGTCCCTGCGCCGATCCATCCTGTTTGATTCCAAGGCCACGGTGGTGCTTTATGGGATGGCCGAACATTCCATTCTGGCCCTGGCAGAGGAACTTGATGGCCTGACAGAGGCCGGTGGCGACTTCCCCGACGCCTTGGCCCGTATCCCCGGGGCGGTATATGCACGCAAGGCGGGCGATCTGCCGGAAGGCCTGACGCCGGACGATGTGCTGGAACTGCCGTCACACGAGGCCATACTGGCGAACCCTGCGTTGTTGCTTAAAGCCACGCAGCTCTCCGAACGCCATATGCACCAAAACCGGCAGGTGGCCGTGCAAGTCTCGGGAGATAGGATGGCGGTCCTGACTCCTCCCGGCCAAGGTCTTGATGGTGACGCGCTGGATGCCCTTTATGCCTTGCCTTTTAGGAAGGAGGCGCATCCGTCGTATCGGTTGCCCATACCGGCTGCGGACATGATCAGGGGGAGCCTCAATATCCATCGCGGTTGCGCCGGAGGATGTTCCTTTTGCACGCTGGCCTTGCACCAGGGGCGCAAAATTCGTTCGCGCAGCCGTGCCTCTGCTGTGGCCGAGGCGGTCCGGCTGGTGGATGTGAAGGGTTTTACGGGCAGCATCAGCGATGTGGGCGGTCCCAGCGCCAATATGTGGGGCGCACATTGCAAAGGGGATATGGAAACCTGTCTGCGGGCCAGCTGTCTGACGCCTAAAATATGCAGGTATTTTCAGGCGGACCAGGGTGGTTTTGTAGATCTTCTGGGCGAGATAGCACACGTGCCCGGGGTGCGTCATGTGCGCGTCGCCAGCGGTTGGCGCATGGATCTGGGCTTGGCGGATAAGAAAGCCCTCTCCCGCATGATCCGCGATTTTACCGGCGGGCAGGCCAAGGTGGCCCCGGAGCATACGGATGCCCTGGTTCTGAAGCTGATGCGCAAGCCGCCTTTTTCGGTATTTGAAGAATTTGTGGCTGTATTCAAGCGCGAATCCGGGCGCGCGGGGAAGGAACAATACGTGGTGCCCTACCTGATGAGCGCCTTTCCCGGTTGCACGGTGGAGAGCATGCGGGAGATGGCTGCCTGGTTCATGGGCAGGGGGTGGAAGCCCAATCAGGTGCAGTGCTTTATTCCCTTACCGGGTACGGCGGCGGCGGCGATGTTTTTTGCCGGTACGGACCTGGAAGGGAATCCGCTGCATGTGGCGACTTCGGACGCCGAACGTCTCTGTCAGCATGCGGTGTTTGGTTCCGAGCACAAAAGGCCTCAGGGTCGCAAGGATGCTTCGGAGCGAAAATCGGCTGATCGGACCGCCGCTGCGTCGGTTCGTCGGAAAGGCCTTCCCTCCAAATAGCTCCACGGTCTTGTTTGACAAAAGTACAGGGCAGAAGGGGACAGGGAACCGTCAGGAAAATCGCTGTAGCGCTTGGGACGGTTCCCTGCTCGACATTTGGAGAGCCACTATCCCGGGGGCGGGGGCTAAACCATGCCGTTGTCGGAGCGGGTATTTGCGACAGACGGGAGTGCGTCCGGTCCCCCGCTTCACGCCTGGAGGGCCGTTGCTGGAAGGATCGGGAATTGACTTTCATCGCGTTCGATGGAAGAAAATAGAGGAACGTCTGAACTCGGAGGCATAGCTATGAAAGACAATGCGTTTACCACCTTTTTTATAAAGCATTCACTGGCTATCTTTGTGATTGCTACGGTGTGTTGCCTGTCTTTGATCGTCTATTATACGAATAGCTTTAAACCATATGTTTTTGGGACGTGGATGATTGTTGGAATATCAACGTCATTACTTTTTTCTGGAGTCGCTCTGGTCGTTCTCCTGGCTGTCGCTGCAGTAGAAAAGGCTCGTAAGTACATCATTGCGTACCAACCGCATGAAGGGACGACTTTAAAAGGGCGATACGAAAAAGAACGGATACGGGTCGCGGATTTTTTCTCTGCTTTTCTTTTAGTCAATGAAAATATAACATTTGAAAATTGTGAAATACAAGGTCCTGGATCAATATATCTTCTTGAAAACAGCGATCTAGAGAACTGCACATTCAAACTTTGCGATTGGATAGTGGTTAAAGGTGATGCGTCAGTCAATACAGCTGCGCATTTTCGAAAGACCAATTTTTTGAATTGCAACTTTTTCAACGTTGCTATTTATATGTCGCAGGAGACGGCGGACAGGTTGTGTGAAAAACAAAAGGCCTGTTCGCGCGAAGATCTGTCCATTATTGGCCGATAGGGGTTCGTCCCATGACGGTGCCGTTGCTCATTGTATTGGAACCGACGAGGTATAGTCCACGGACATCATGACGCTCAAAACGACAATGGTCACAATTGAAAGGATATACAATTTTTTGGCCCAGAGAAGTTCGGACAGGGCTTTCGGGCCGCTCCAAGCCACGGAGAGCCAATAGAGGCTCAGGAGTGCGACGACACTGGCGTAGGCATATCCGGCATAACCGCAAAAGGTCAGCAACTGCGCCGCCAGCGTGAAAGCGATGATATGGACCACCATGTCTTTTTTGGTGGTTGCAACACCATGTCTGACCGACATGACCGGCAGCGATGCTGCCGCATAGTCTTTGAATCGGTAAATCGTTATGGCGTAGGAATGGGGAATCTGCCAAAGGCTGAAGATTGCCAGCACAATCAGGCCACCCAGGTCAAGCCTGTCGGTCACGGCACAGTAGGCAGCCAGCGGCGGCGCCGCACCGGCCAGACTGCCCACAATCGTGCTGTAGGCCGAGGTACGTTTCATAACGAGGCTGTAGATGCCCACATAGATGACAAAACCGGCCAGAACGATAACCAGCGTCAGCGTGTTCGTGCCAAGCCAAAGAATGACCACGCCGACCACACCTAAAATCAAGGCATAAATCAGACTGCTCCTGGCCGAAATGGCTTTTCTGGCCAATGGGCGCGTGCAGGTCCGCGCCATCAGCGTGTCGATATCCCGATCAATATAGTTATTGCAGACACATCCCGAGGCGACAACGACGGAAACGCCGATCACGACGGCCAGAAAAAGGGCCGCGTCGATACGGCCCTGAGCCGCCAGGAAAAAGCCGCCGGAGGCCGAGAGGATGTTGGCGAAAACAATCCATGGCTTGGCAACACGCAAATAGTCTTTGAGCACGATCAGGTCTCACATCCGGTAATGAAGGCTGTGCATGATCCAGATTGACCCACCAACGAAGAGAAAAATAATAAAGAAAGTGAACAGGATCGACATAAGATTCCAGTACATGGCGGAAGATGTGTCGAGATGCAGAAAATAATGCAGCTGTACAATGATTTGGGCAATGGCAGCGGCAAAAATGCAGAATATGGTGCCCGAGTGGGGCAGGGCGCCGGTCATGACCAGGGCAAAGGGGATGGCTGTCAGAAGAACGGAAAGAGTAAATCCTATGGCGTAGGATTTGATGGACCCTGTGTTGACTCCGGCTGCGTCGTGGTGTGTCTGATTCATTTTACAAGACCCCCATCAGATAGACGACAGTAAAGAGACCGATCCAGACGATATCGAGAAAGTGCCAGAACATGCCGAGTCGCAGGAGTCTACTTTGCACCGGCGCGGTCAGACCTTTGGTCACCAACTGGACCAGCATTACCACCATCCAGAGCATACCGCAGGCCACGTGGGCGCCATGGGTGCCGACAAGCGCGAAAAATGCCGAGAGAAAGCCGCTCCGTTGCGGCCCGGCACCTTCATGGATAAACAGGTTGAATTCATGGATTTCCATGGACACAAAGCCCAGCCCCAGCAGGAAGGTGACGACCAGCCCCAGCAGGATCGGCCGTATTTCGCCTTTGCGCATGGTCAGCATGGTCAGACCGAAGGTCGCGCTACTGAGCAGCAATAAGGCCGTTTCTCCCAGCACAAAAGGCAGATCAAAGAGTTCTTTTCCCGTCGGTCCCCCCGCATAATTATGGGAAAGGACCACATAGGTCGCAAAGAGACCGGAAAAGATGATGAGGTCGCTCATCAGATAGATCCAGAACCCGAGCGCGGCAATGGACGCCGTGTCGTGGACTTCGCCATGGGTCTGCAGGGTGTCGTTTTGAAGCGTCGCTTCGGTCGCCATCATATATCCCTCCTGGGAAGCGCCTGCCCAGTCTTTGTGCGATTGTTTTTTGTCTGCCTAGGCCATGTTCTGGTACCGAAGGTTCTCAATGCGCGCGACTTCGGCCGCCGGGATGATTTCGTGGATGTCATCAAGGCTTGCCCGGGCGATCACCACGGCGATAAGGCCAAGGAAGCTCACGATGGCCAGCCACCAGATGTACCAGATCATGGAAAAGCCGAACACAAAGGCCAGGACGCCGATTGCCACGCCATGCCAGGAATTTTTGGGCATTTCAATCGGGTCGTACTGGGTGGGCCGCTGGTAGGCGATGCCCTTTTCCTTCATATCCCAGAAGGCGTCGCGATCCTCTACAACGGGAATCGTGGCGAAGTTATAGACCGGAGGCGGCGAGGCCGTCGCCCATTCCAGGGTCCGGCCATCCCAGGGGTCGCCTGTCACGTCGCGATTGGCATGGCGATCTTTGATGCTGACCAGGAGCTGGATGATGATGCAGCCGATGCCGAGGCAAATGACGCCCGTGCCGAGGAGGGCAATGATCAAATAGGGCTGCCAGGCTGGATTGTCGAAATGCTGCATCCGCCGGGGCATCCCCATGAATCCAAGAATATACAGGGGAATAAAGGCCATATAAAAACCAATCAACCAGCACCAGAAGGCCCGCTTGCCCCAGGTTTCATTGAGACGAAATCCGATTGCCTTGGGAAACCAGTAGGCGTAGCCGGCAAAGAAACCGAAAAGTGTGCCGGGAACCAGCATGTTGTGAAAATGGGCTATGAGAAACAGACTGTTGTGCAGCACGAAATCGGCCGGTGGTATGGAGAGGAGAACACCGGCGAGGCCGCCAACAGCAAACGTGGAAAGAAATCCAAGCGTCCAATACATCGGAGTCGTAAAGCTCACCCGGCCTCGATACATCGTAAAGAGCCAGTTGAACACTTTGACACCCGTGGGAATGGCAATCAACATGGTCGAGATGCCGAAGAATATATTGACGTTGACGCTGGCCCCCATCGTAAAGAAATGGTGGACCCAGACGGCAAAGGACAGGAACATGATGGCTGCTGTGGCGTACACCAGTGATCCATAGCCAAACAGTTTTTTTCTGGAAAAGGTGCTGACGACCTCGGAGAAGATGCCAAAGGCCGGCAGGATGACAATGTAGACCTCGGGATGGCCCCAGGTCCAAAACAGGTTGGTGTACATCATCATGTTGCCGCCCATGTCGTTGCTGAAAAAATGCATCCCGAGATAGCGATCAAGGGTCAGCAGGGCCAGGGCAACCGTTAACACCGGGAACGAGAAGATGATGAGCACGTTGGTAAACACGGCGGTCCAGGTGAAAAGCGGCATGCGCATGAGGGTCATGCCCGGTGCGCGCATTTTCAAGATGGTGACTAGGAAATTGATCCCGGTCAGCAGTGTCCCAAGTCCGGCTATCTGGATGGACCACATCCAGTAATCCACCCCGGTGTCCGGGCTGTAGGCAAGTTCTGTCAGGGGAGCATAACCTGACCAGCCGGCCCGGGAGAATTCTCCGACGCCAAGCGAAACCATGATCAGCATGGTGCCGGCCACGGTCAGCCAGAAACTCACCGAGTTCAGGAAAGGAAAGGCCACGTCGCGCGCCCCGATCTGGAGCGGCACGATGATGTTCATGAGTCCCGAGAGAAAGGGCATGGCCAAAAACAGAATCATGATCGTGCCATGGGCGCTGAAAATCTGGTTGAAGTGATCCGGCGGCAGAAACCCTTGCGAAGCGCCCAGGGCAATGGCCTGATGCGTGCGCAGCATGATGGCGTCGGAAAAGCCGCGCAGCAGCATGACCAGCGACAAGATGATATACATGATGCCGATTTTCTTGTGGTCAAAGCTGATCAACCATTCCTTCCAAAGATAGGTCCATTTCTTGAAATAGGTCAGGAGTACGATAACGCCAAATCCAGCCAGCAGGGAGCCGACGACAGCCCCCATGACGATAGGATCATGGTACGGTATTGCAGAGAGGCTCAGTTTTCCGAACATTGCAGCGGTCCTCCGTATGGCCCTATTGTCCGTGCCCGGAATGGGGCATGTCACCTGTAGGATGCGCGTCCATGGTTATGGGATTGTATTGGTGTATGATATAGTCGAACAGTTCTGGATCGACCGATGAAAAATAGAGAACTGGAACGCTGGAGCTGGGTTTTTGGAGTTCCTTGAAGCGAGCAATATCAAGGCGTTGTGGTGATTGTTTGACTTGTTGCACCCAGGCTTCAAAGTGTTCCTTGGAGTCGGCCAGGGCCTTGAAGGTCATGGCTGGGTAGCCCGCACCGCTGAACTGCTGGTTCTGGCCGATGTATTCCCCCGGTTCGTCAGCCATGAGGTGCAGCTTGGTTTCCATGCCGGCCATGGCGTAGATCTGGCTGCCGAGCTGCGGGATGAAAAAAGAGGTCATGACGGTGTCGGACGTGATTTGGAAGCTGAGCGGGACTTTTGCCGGAAAAACAAATTCATTGACCACGGCGATATTTTGTTCCGGATAAATGAAAAGCCATTTCCAATCGAGGCTCACCACTTTGACATGGAGTGGTGCTGCATCGGACTTGAGAGGGAGATACGGGTCAAGGCGATGCGTATCGCGCCAAGCCAAAAACGAAAGCACCGACACAATGGCGATAGGAATGAGCCACATGGCTATTTCTATTTTTTTTGAGTAGCACCAGTTCGGGTCATAGGGTGCGTTCTTGTTTGTCGATCGGTATTTTAAAGGAAACCATAAAGACATGACGATGACTGGTACGACGACAAGCAGCATGAGGACAAATGATATGATAATAAGAAAATACTCAGAGTGCCCGATTGGACCTTTTGGATTCAAGACAAGGAGTTCGCTACAGCCCTGGAGGAGAACAGCAGAGCAGAGCAGCAGCAACACGGCGAAAGTGCAATACAATTTTTTCATGTGCCTACCTCGACGCTTTGGGGGACGTGTCTGGTCTCGACCTTACCGAATTATCTACTTTTTTCATAACTTGCTGTCAACAATCCCGGGCAGTGAGCCATGGCGCCGAACCTCCTCCGGTCTAGAGTTCACGGGCCTGCACATTCATAACTGCCCCCAAAACTGCCACCAAATTTCAAAGGGCAAGAAAAAAGGCACTTAGGTTTTCACCTAAGTGCCTGAAATCTCTGGAGCCAGCGAAGTGACTCGAACACTCGACCTGCTGATTACGAATCAGCTGCTCTACCAACTGAGCTACGCTGGCTAATTGCAAGTCGCCTTACATACAGTTGTTGCCTGTGACCGTCAAGCGTTTTTATCCCTGGGAATGATTTTTACGTCCGGGCACGTAGCGATTCACAATCGGCAACCGCCAATCCTTGCCAAAGGCCCGGGGCGTAATCTTCGGTCCTGGAGGGCTTTGCCGACGTTTATACTCGTTTCTGTCCACAAGCCGCGTCACCCGATCAACCACGGCCGGATCCATGCCTTGGTCCTCCATGATGGTCGGCGACAGCCCAAGTTCAACATAGGCCCGAAGCACAGGATCCAACGCCTCATATTCCGGCAGTGAATCCGAATCCTTCTGATTGGGCCGCAGTTCCGCGGTCGGCGGCTTGATCAGCACCCGCTCGGGAATAAGGTCCGTTCCGGCCTGCTCGTTGCGCCAGCGCGACAGCGCATAGACCAGGGTTTTCGGCACGTCCTTTATGACGGCATAGCCGCCGGCCGTGTCTCCGTACAGGGTCGAATAGCCCACGCCCACTTCGGATTTATTGCCCGTGGTCAGCACCAGCCGGCCGAACTTGTTGGACAGGGCCATCAACAATGTCCCCCGGATGCGGGGCTGGAGGTTTTCTTCGGTCACATCAAAGGGCTTGTCGGCAAATATCGGGGACAGCGTTTCCAAAAAAGTTTGGAAAATCGGTTCAATGACAATGGCGTCGAAGGCCACGCCCAGGCGTTCGGCCAGGGCCTTGGCATCTTCCAGACTTTCATCCGAAGAAAAACGGGTCGGCATGGCCACGCCAAGGACGTTTGCAGCGCCCAGAGCGTCCGCCGCAATGACGGCGACCAGCGAGGAATCAATGCCCCCGGACAGGCCAATGGCCACGCCGGAAAAACCGGATTTTTGCACATAATCCCGGGTGGCCAGGACGAGCGCCCGATAGACTTCCTCAAGCGTCGGCAGGACCGGGGCCACCACCGAAGGCGCAACGGCTGTCCGACTGCCCCGGGAGAGCGGCGTAAGCTGGACGCGGGTAGGGCATTGGGCCGGCGAGGGCGTCCATTTCCGACAACGAGGATCCAGCAGGCGTTGCCGGGTGGGGGCGTCGCTCTCCAGATCGCAAAGGACCATATCTTCGTCAAACTGTTTGCCGCGGGCCAGCAGTTGGCCATCCGGACCAAAAATCAGGCTCTGCCCGTCGAAAACCAGTTCATCCTGACCACCCACCAGATTGGCATAGGCCACAAATGCGCCGTTGTCCGCCGCCCGGGTGGCCAACATGCGCTGGCGGCCTGTTCCTTTGTCCATGTGGTAGGGCGAGGCGGAAATATTGATGAGCAACCGGGCTCCGCCATCGTGTGATTGCTCGGCTGGCGGACCGTCCGGATACCAGATGTCTTCGCAGATGCTGACCCCGAACACGAAACCGTTACGATCATAGACGGCGGTCGTGCGGCCTGAGGCGAAATAGCGATTTTCATCGAAGACGCCGTAATTGGGCAGGTAGCGCTTGGCCGTTACCCCGACGCACCGGCCGTCATGGCCCACAACAGCGGCATTGACGAGATCGCCCAACAGCCAGGGACAACCGAAAACAACCGTCAGCCCGACGCTCGACCGGATGATTTCTCCGGCCCCGTCCATGCAGGCGGCGACGAAATCCGGCTTTAACAGCAAATCTTCCGGCGGATAGCCCGAAAGGACCATCTCGGGGAAAACGACCAGTTCCGCCTCATGCTGCCGGGCGGAATCCAGGGCGGCGAGAACTTTGGCAGTATTGCCGCAGACATCTCCAACCGTGGGATTGATCTGGCAAAGGGCGAGGCGCAACGCGGCCATATCCGACTCCTTGTCTGGCAAGCTGTGAGGACCTGGGGGGAATTCCTCCCCCCAGCGAAGTCCGGGGCAGCGCCCCGTTCTCCCTGTCCCTCCGTTTCTTATTCGTCGTGGGGCGGGAACGTCAGGGCGGCGCCAAACCAGCCGACCAGGGAAACAAGCGGGAACAGCGCCAGAACGGCCACGACGAAGCCAAGATGGTCGCCGGGATGGGCGAGGAGGTCAGGCGTCTGGAGACGGGTGACGAAGGCCCACAGGATGCACAGGAACAGCACGGGGGTGGCGATGAGTTTGATCACGACCGGCCGGATGCGGGCTGCGGCGTAGTTGAGCCACCAGGTGAACAGGCCGGTGACAATGGCGACTGGCGTAAAGAGCACGGATGCACCGAGCAAAACGACCATGGCGGCGTCGAATCCCGACCAGCCGGTGACCAGGGCCAGGAGCAGGCACACGGGGGCGGCCACACAAAAGGCCAGGGGAAAGTGGACGGTCATCGGGTGCGGATGCCGTTTGAGCATGGGAAAGCGCTGCATCGCGCGCGAAAGCCAGGGCGGCACGCGATCGGTCACAGGCTCGGGCGCAACGGCCGGAGCTTCCAGAACGCCGACCCGGGGAAATCGTTCCAGCACCGTCGGTGCGTGGGGGGCCTGGGAAAGTTCGAGGCCCATGTCCGCGCCGGCATGATGACGGTTCATATGTTTGCCGGCCTTCCACAGGCGGCTGCCCGTCACGTCGTAGACCACGCCTTTGTGGGCCACGTACACGGGCTTACCATCGCTGCCGTCAAATCCGGCCAATTCCTGGGACGTAAAACGTTTATCCGGTGTCTGGCTCATGCGTCACTCCGTTGCGGCGGTTGCGGTTGGTCGCTAATAATGTCGAACTTGCGCAGTTCGGCGAGTACAGTGTCGCTGGAGAATGGTTTGGCCAGAAAGGACATGGCCTGGCCTTCGAAAAAGGCCCGGTAGAGGGTGCGGGAATCGTCGTTGGCCGAAATCATGATGACCTTGGCGGCATCGGAGGAGCAAACACCCTGCTGGTGTTCCAGATGGCGCATGCGCTCCAAGGCCTGATGGCCGTCCATACCGGGCATCATCACATCCAGGAGAATCAGGTCATATGGCGCATCGGCGCTTAAGGCCCGGTGAAATGCAGCAAGACCGTCCTGGCCGTTGGCGGCGGTATCGCAGGCCGCGTAGGGGGCAAGGATTTCCGTGAGGAATCGTTTGCTGACCGGGTCGTCATCGACGATAAGGGCACGCAACATGGGGCTTCTCGGCTTCAGGAGAAAAATACTTTTGAGTTTCGTCGGGGCGAACCCTATCAGAACAGCCCGTCGCGTCAACACATTCCGGGAAAAATACCGACACAGACCGCGGGTTGTTATTTTTTTCCCGAAATGGCGACCGGCTGTCCGGCCAAGCCGCAATAGCCCGTTTCCGGGCCGTCGGCGCGCCACATCATACACATGGTTCCCTGGCAGAACTTCATCTTATCGTCATGGGTTTGCAGCAATGGGCAATATTTGAACTTGGCTTCCTTTTCCGTAACAACCATACCAACTCCTTGATTATGCATCAGGCGTAAAGGTAACGACGAGCAGGGTCACGTCATCATCTAAGGGCGTCTCACCCCGGAAGGCGTCCAGCGCGGCGAGCAAGGCGTCGCAGACATTCTGGGCTCCACCAGGAGCCGCCTGGGCCAGCACCTCCCGGGTGCGCTTTTTGCCGAACATGGCGCCGGCGGCATTTTGGGCTTCCCACAGTCCGTCGGAGCCAAGCAACAAGACATGCCCGGGAACGAGTCCGGTCACGCTTCCGGTTTCATAGCGGGCATCCTCGCAAACGCCAAGGGCCATGCCCCGGCAGGTCAATTCGCGGATTGTTCCCGTGGCGGGATCGTAGAGCATGGCCGGATCATGGCCGGCCCGGGCGAAGGCGGCCATGCGGATGACCGGGTCAATTTCCATGTAAAAAAGCGTCATGAAGCGCCCGGTGCCATAGGTATCGCGGGTCAATTCCCGGTTGACGTCCTCAATGACCTCGGCCGGCGTGCCGGTTCGGGCGGCCCGGGGGCGCAGCAGGGCCCGGGCGGTGGTCATAAGCAGTGCGGCCTCCAGACCATGGCCGGAGACGTCCCCTACCGCCACGCCTAGAAGGCCGGCCTTGGGACCGGTAAATGGCAGAAAATCGTAATAATCTCCGCCTGTTTCATCGCAGTAGCGGCTGACTGCCGCCAGTTGCACGCCAGCTTGTTGCGGTGGGGCGGCCGGCAGCAGGCTGCGTTGGATTTCACTGGCCAAAGACATGGTTTCACACAGTCGGACATGGGCCGCGAGCCGTGGAGCAATTTCGTTAAAGACCCGGCCAAGTTCGCTTAACTCGTCCTTGCCGGGGACCGCGACGCTGGTTGTGAAGTCGCCGTCGGCCAGACGACGCGCGGCCTTGGTCAGGGCCAGCAGCGGCCGGGTAATGGCCCGGGAGGCGGAGAAGGAAAGAAAGACCAGGGCCAACATGACCACGGCGACGATGGTTGTGCCGAAGTTGAAGAGCTGTCTGAAACTGTCGCCGACATCGGTGGTCACGGCCCGGGCTTCGGCCAGCACCTCCTCCAGGGGGGCGATCTGGATGAGGGCCTCGTTTTCGGCGGTCTGGGCGTAGGCGGCCAGGGCATCCCGTCCGTTGTAGGACAGACGGCGCACGCCGGAATTGCCGTGGGCCACATCCGCCGCGATGGCGAGCAGCACGTCCGTGTCGGGAGACGCCATGGGCAGGGGCGTGCCAAAGGAGCGCCAGGCCTGGGCGCGGTGGCGGCGCACCTCGCCGGCTTCGATCAGCACCTTGCGGGCTCCTGCCGCGTCGGTCTCGGTCACGATGAGCAGGGATTCCAGGGTGGCGGCAATGTGGCGTGGCATGCTCACCGAGGCCAGCAGATCGTCCAGCGGGGTAAAAATCGCCGTGACACCGGCGAGATGGCCGTCGGGGCCGTGGACGCGGGTGGAAACGGCAATGGAAATGCGGCTGGTGCCGGGCTCGGCCTGGGGTGCGGTCCACACGGGGCCGGGCAGATGCAGGGCCGCGAGGTACCAGGGGGCTTGCCGGGGATCGCCCTGACGGGGGGCGTCCTGCCGTGCCGGGTAAATGGCGGCCATCCCATCGGTTAACAGCGTCACCTGAAAATGGGCCAACGGTTGGGCGCGTTCGGCGATTTTCCGGTAGGGGGCAAGCAAGGCACCAAGAGCGGCCAACTGCTCCCCGGTCTTCTGGGAATCAAGTCCCGGCGGTAGGGCCAGAGTAAGGCGTTTGGCGTCAATGGGCAGTGGAAGGGATTGCCCCTCCTGGGTCAGTTGAAAATACCCCGGGGTGGTGACGAGACCCGGATCGGCTGGTGTGGCAGGGATCCGCCCCATGCCCATGCCCGGTCCCATCCCCGCCGTTTTTGGGGAAATGAGCAGAATATTGGCCGGATCAAGCGGTGGCGGTGTCGTTGCCAAAGCCTGTTCCACCGCCATGGCCTGCATGGCCACCGCCAAAGATAAGGACTGACGACGGCTGACCAGAAGCCGGGCATGGTCTTCGACGAAGCGCCCCATGCGGGTTTTGGCTTCGGCCACCAGATGGTCGCCCACCCGGCGCGAGAGGGTGTCGGCCACCCGGTTGAGGGTCCGTTGGCTGTTGATTCGCAAAAGCAGCAGCGGCGTCAACGAGATGGCGGCCAACAGCCAAAAAAGTTTCCACCGAATGCGCACGACAATCCTTGGGCTCGGGGTCTTCTGGGGACAACGCGGTTAAGAAGCATCCTCCAGTTCGAGGTAATCGGCAAGAATGACCTTGGGGCCGAAATTGGGAAAATTGACGCGGTATTTGCCGCCGTCAAGGCTGGCGATGATCTTGCCCCGGCCAAATATTTTGTGACGGCAATAGCCCAGGACGCTCGGCGGCACCGCCGGCCGGACGCTTGGCGTTTCCTGGCTGTCGTACGCGGCCGTCGATGCCCGGGGGGCCGCCGGGCGTGCGGTCGGACAGGCGGCGGCATAGGATCCGCCGAGGCGTTCCCGTCGTTCGGTCACAATTCCCGGAGGCAATTCGCGTAGGAAAATGCTCGGCAAAGCCGGCGAACAACCGCCGGTTTGGCGCTGATAGATGGTTTCCGGCGCAAACAGGCCGAGATATTCCCGGGCGCGGGTGCAGGCCACGTAGAGCAGCCGTCGCTCTTCTTCCAGGTCTTCGGGCCGGGACAGGGCGTGGCGCGAGGGGAAGCGTTCGTCGACAAGGTCGATCAGCAACACGGCCGACCATTCCAGGCCCTTGGAGGAGTGGACGGTGGAAAGTACCACATGGCCTTCGCGGGTCTTTTTGCGGTCCTCGTCCGGGTTGTCGATGACCAGATCGGCCAGGAAGGCGTCGAGGTCCGCATAGGTGGCGGCGATTTGCTGGAGTTGCTCCAGACCGGCCTGCCGGCGCGGGTAGTCGTCGGGGAATTTCTCCGCCAAAAGCGGCGCATAGGCTTCAATAACCCGTTCGAGCAGATTGGCCGGGTCCGGCGGCAAGGTGCGCAGGGTGTCGAGAAATTCGATCAGGGCGGCGAATTCCGGCGTCTTGGTGGCCATTTTGCCCAAAATGCCCCGGTCGCCGGCCTGGATGGCCTCGAAAATCTTGGTGGCGGTTTTGGGGCCGATGCCCGGCACGAACGACAAGACCCGTGACCAAGCCGGAAAATCCGCCGTATTGCGGGCCAGACGCAGGTAGGACAACACGTCTTTGACGTGGGCGGCGTCGGAAAATTTGAGTCCGCCGAATTTTTGAAACGGCATGCTCATTTTCCCGAGTTCCACTTCCAGCGGGTAGGACTGGTAGCCGGCCCGGAACAGCACCGCGATTTCATGCAGCGGATAGTGGTTGGACAGCTCTTTGACCTTGGCCGCCACCATCGCCGCCTGGGTCAGGTCGGAAAAGGGGCGCATGTAGTCGGGGATGGGGCCATCCTCGCGGGTGGTGAACAGATTCTTTTCGAACTTGCGCCCGGCGTTTTGCAAAATGGCGTTGGTCAGGTTCAGGATGGGCTGGGTGGAGCGGTAGTTGCGTTCCAGCTTGACCACCGTGGTGTTGGGATAGAGCTGGGGAAAATCCAGGATGTTGTCCACTGTGGCCCCGCGAAAGGCATAAATGGACTGGGCGTCGTCACCGACGGCCATGACGTTGCCGGAAGCCGGGGCGAGGAGTTGCGTCAGTCGGGCCTGGACCCGGTTGGTGTCCTGGTATTCGTCCACCATGATGTAGCGGTGACGCGTGCGCAGGAAGTCGGCCAGATCGGGATTTTCGGTCAGCGTGCGTTCCAGGAAGAACAGCAGGTCGTCGTAATCGAGCAGGTGATGTTCGGCCTTAAACGCCGTGTAGGCCTCGCCCAGTCTGGCGATGCCGTCGGCATACGGGAGCAGGTGGAAGGCCTCGCGGGACAGGACATCCCCGACGTCCATTTCCTTGTTCCGGGCTTTGGACAGCATGCCGAGCACGGCGCTGCGCCTGGGAAAGGATCGGTCGCCCTTGCCGATGCCGAGGCGGTCCTTGACCTGACCGAGCACGTCCTCGGAGTCGGACTGGTCAAGCACGGTGAACCCATCGGGATAGCCGGCGGCGGCATGGTAACGGCGCAGGGTGGCGAAGGCGAAGGCGTGGAAGGTGCCGCCCGAGACGCCCGAAACGCCGTCCGGTCCCATGGTCAGCAAGAGCCCGGCCCGGGTCAGCATTTCCTGGGCGGCCTTGCGGGTGAAGGTTAAAAGGAGAATGGCGGCCGGATCGACGCCGTCTGCGACCAAATGGGCCAGCCGGTAGACGATGGTGCGGGTTTTGCCGCTGCCCGCGCCGGCGATGACCAGGACCGGGCCTTCGGTGGTCAGGACGGCCTGCCGTTGGGCAGGGTTTAAATCGCGTTCGAAATCCATGAATGCTCTTTGGGCTCGGGAAGATTCAAATATCGGGCGACAGCGACGCCAGCCTCGGTGGTGGTGGCCGGGCGTTCGCCTGCCGTGTCGCAGTAGATGGCCCCGTGGGCGCTATGGCAACCGGTGCGGCCGAAACGGCCGAAGAGTTCCGTGCGGTCGAACTTGCCGGTCAGACTGATGCCGGGGCGGCCGAGGCAGACGAGATCCGGGGCGCGGCGCAGCATCGGGCCTTCGTAAATCTCCCGTCCCAGAAAGACGCCTTCCAGGGCCGGTCGGCCCTCGTAGGTCAGGGTCAGCAATTCCTCGCGCAGCTCCAGGGCCAGTTTCTCGGCAATATGCTCGTGGAACACGCCCCGGGCGAAGCGTTCTTTCACGTTGATATAGATGCGGCCGGGATCGAGGGCAAAGGCGGCGGTCTGATGGGGCATGATGCGGGCGTCCCATTCGTTTTGGCCGCCGGAGGCCGTCTTTAACAGCCCTTTGTAGGCCAGCCAGGCATTGAGGTCCAATTCCGTTTCAAGCTCGGTAAAGCCGTGGTCGGCCAGGGCGATCAGGCGCTTGGGGCCGGGCAGGGCTTCATAGTGGTTCAAAACGAGGCCGATTACCCGGTCCCAATCGGACAAGAGGTCCAGGACCGCCCCATGCAGGGCATGTTCGGCATGGGCCACGGCCGGATAAAAAAAGTGAAACAGCCGGTCCGTTTCGGTCAGAACCAGCATGAAACAATCGAAATCGCCGCCGGCCCACAGCATTTCGAGGGCCGTCCGACGCGAGGCCAGCGTGGCGCGCAGGCCCCGGGCCAGGGCGTCGAAATCCGAAGCGCCCTTGGTGGTGTCCGCCTCAATACGGTAACCGGTCAGCCGAAGATTTTGGGCCAGGGTATCCGGGAAGACCGCGCGATCAAGGTCCGTTTCCGGAAATCCGGCGATGATGGACCCGTTTAACGCCGAGACCGGCGCGGCGCAGGGCAGATTGATGATTTTTGCAGTGAGCCCGGCGGCGGTCATCCGGTCCATGAGAGTGGGGACGCGGATGGCCGAGGCGTCGATGGGGCCTAGTGTATAGGTCACGGGGTCGATGCCGACGAAACCGAAGACGCCATGTTGTCCCGGACCGGTGGCGGTCACGAACGAGGTCCAGTTAACGGGCGAGAGTTCGGGCAATTCGGCTTCGATGTCCGTGGCGTTTATTTCGAGGAGCCGAGTGAGATTGGGCAACCGACCGCTTGCGGACAGGGTATGGGCGAGCGAAAGGGGCAACCCGTCGAGGCCGAGAAGGACGAGGCGTTTACGATCGTGTGACATAGACAGGGCTTATACCAGGAAAGGGGGCGGAAGGCTATGCGGCGTCGGCGGTTGAACGCGGCGAGGTGCAAGGTGTTCTGATGAATTGACGGGCAGGGGGTGGATGAGGCAAAAGGGGCGTTCGGTGCCCGAGTGGCGGAATTGGTAGACGCCAGGGACTTAAAATCCCTTGCTCCGTGAGGGGCGTGCCGGTTCGATTCCGGCCTCGGGCACCAAATATTTCAATGGGTTACCGACTCGGTCGGTAACCCATTTATTGTTGTCTTGATTTTTTGCTCCAATTTTGCTCCACTGTAGGGCGACGCGTAGTTTTGTACACAACGACATTTAGTTTTGAAGGCCACCCGCCCCCCTGGCTGAGAATTAATCGAGGGGCGTGAGCCGCCATTTTCCCGCCTGTTTTTCGTCGACAACCCCATACTCCCCGTTCTCGGTTTGGATGAGATACTCCTTGGCTCCCAAGCGGCGCAGGCGACCGATGCTGACGTAGTCAGAGGCACGCGGCGGCTTGTCTGCTGCCTCGATTTGCTGGGTATCCAAGGACTCCCAGACCTCGGCCAAGGAGTCGAAAGACGGGGCGTCCAGCCACTCCCGCTCCCAGAACTCCTCCAAGGTGCATTTGGGCAGGGACCTAAGCCCCTGCCACGCGGCCTTGAGGTCTGTATAAAACCCCGATGATCCGTCGGAAAAATGGACGAGTGGTCCGACTGCGGCGGGGGACACCCCGTCACCATCCACGCCGAGCAGTCCCAACCGGGACAGCTTGCCTGCGATCTGGCCAATGCTCATGGGTATCCCCCCTCCTGTTTACTGGCTTTTTGCCATCATGCGCCGGACCGGGCAAGCTCGGCCGTGGCGATACGATCGGCGGCCAGCGTGGCATACTCGGCCGAAAGCTCCACCCCAATAAACCGTCGCCCGGTCTCGACGCAGGCCAGGGCCGTGGTGCCACCACCAGTAAACGGGTCCAGCACCGTACCGCCCTCGGGCGTGACGCCGAGGAGGTCGACCAGAAGCGGCAGCGGTTCGCGGCCTCAAGCTTTTGGTTGATGATATCCAGACACGAGGCGAGGTAAGCGTCGGGGAGTTTCCCTGCCCCCGGCAGATACGGCCGGGCGGGGATGGTCACCTTGTGACCACGGCCAGCCTGCCCACCAAATTGGTGCAACGCGGCATACGGCCCGGAGTTGCCCCAGCCTGCCCCGATTTCCACAGATGTGGCCGTGGCCCGCCAGTTCAGCGAGTTGTACAAGTCCCCGCTGACGCGCAGGATTGGCCCGGGCGAATGCCGGGCCTTTTGCCGGGCCAGGATGGTGGCAGCGGCCAAAGGTTTCCAGGGGGATCCGTCCGGGGCACGCTCCTGGCTGAACCCGACGCGGGCTAAATTGATCAGCCGGCCGCCGATGGCGTCCATGACGTCCTGCATGTTGCCGAGGCGACCGGCCAGGGTGGCCAGGGCGGCCATAACCTGGGCATCATCAATTGTGATCGTGATGCCGGCCATATCAAAAGCCCTCCAGGTTATGGCCGGTCATGAGACGGTGCGGCGCGGCAAACAGCACCGTTGCGCCCTCGGCCGGAGCCGGTGACGCGATGCCGGCGGCCTGTAAAACAATCAACCCCTTGGCCAAATCCTTGAGCTGGCCCAACGTAATCTCGTAATCTTTTTTGGCTTTTTCCGACGCCTCGCCCTGATACAGGGCGTAGAAGGGCGGGGCGATACGTTGCTCAATGCCCAGTCCGATCAAGGCCCCTTTGATGTGCCGCGAGACGTAGTCCGACCCGTTGTCCGTGACCAGGATCTCAGGCACGCCCCAGGCGAGGAGTGCCTTGCGCAGACAGGCGGCCACGGCAGTGGCGCTTGAGGAACGCGAGACGTGGTAAACCGGCCGGCGCGAGTAAACGTCGATGATGGCCACCACGTTATGGCGCTTGCCATCGGCAAGCATCACGTCGCCCTTGGTCGAGTCGATCTCCCAACGCTGGTTGAGCCGCTCCACCTCGGCCGAGGCTGAGCCGGCAGCGGACTGAAATTTTGATCTTCAGGCGTCTGGATTGGCGATTTTGAGCAACGCCGAGACGTTTTCCCGCTTCCAAGTTTCAACAAATCGTTGCAGAGCGCGCAAAGCCGGCGTTTGCGCCTCGCCAAAACGGGCGATCATGCCGCGCCGGATGTGTTTGCAGGTGCAATGCGGGTGGTCGGCCAGCATGGCCCGGACGAAATCCACGATTTCAGGGCGAGAGGCCAAGCCTGAACCCTTGCGGTGGCCATAATTGCCGGCAAGGCTGGCGATGCCGGCCGTTTGCAGCTTTTTTTGCCAATTGTGCAGCGAGTTGGCGCAAGTGTCCGGGATCAATTCGCGGACAAAGGGCTCCACATCAATCTGGCCGGCATTGTAGGCCTCGGCAAACAGGGTCCGTCCGGTGGTCGGCGGCGACCCCGTGGCTTGTAGGTAGGTTTCCAGGGCGGCGACCCCGTGGCTTGTAGGTAGGTTTCCAGGGCGGCGACAAGGGATGCGCGGGCCTCGGCGCGGGATCGGGCCGTATCACCCAGGCAAACCAGCCGGGCGAGTCCGGTTTGTCTGGCGGCTTGCGAGGCACGGGCGGCCAGATCTTCGTCGAGCTTGAGTCGAAGGCCCTCGTGGCGTCCGGCCGTGGCGGCTGCCGAGGCGGCCACCCGTCCCAACGCCGCGCGGACGTCTGAGGGCAGCGTAACCAACAGGTAATCCCGGCGCTTACCACCACGACCGGGCGAAGGCGCTTCCTCGAAGGGCCAGGACTCTTTGGCGGCGCGGTCTTGCGCTGCCTGCCGTGAAATGCCCAGCGCCTGCCCAAGGCGATTCCCATCAACAAGGCCATGCTCAGGAGCAGGGCTTGCAGCCATTTTCTGCCGAAGGTCCAGCTCAGGGTTTGGCAGCGTGAGGCGATGTTCTCTTCCAATTTCCCAAGCTTTTCCTGGATAGCGGCTTCGGTTGTACGTAGCGCGGCGGCCGATGACTGCCGCAAGCTCTTGCTCAAGGCGTCGAATTGCTGCCGGGTCAGGGCTTCGAGCTCCTGTCGGTCCTGTTCGGTCTTGGCCCTCATGCGCTCGGCTAGGGAGGTCAGCGAGTTGCCAGTGTTCGGCATAGATTCCCCCTTTGAGGCGAAGCTTTTCGCCGCTGGCTGGATCTTTGACGGTGATGTAGTCCTTGCCCGCCCGGTTGATCTCCAGCTCTGCCTCCCGAAGCGCCGCAAGGAGCTCTGAACGGTTGGTGACCTGTCCCTCTTCGATCTTCATGAGCAGGTAGGCGTGGACGGCGTCCTTGGCCTCCGCGCGTTCGTCCTTGCCGGGCGTTTTCCCCCAGCGGATCAGACGGGCTTTATGCAGGTCCGCGTGTTCCGGCGTGCGCAGGCGGGCTCTGGCTGGATCGTCCGGTCTGGCCCAGTCCTCGCGGTGGTTGTGCAGGTCCCGGAACACATCGAAGTGCTTTTGCCAGCCCGGCGGGCAGGGATTGAAGGCCTTGCCGCTTGAAAGCTCCACGCGGGGGATGACGAAATGGAGCTCGTGATGCCCGGCATGGTGATGCCTCACCCAGAGGATATTGCGCTGGTCCGGCTCCAGACCGGCAAAGGCCACGGCCTCGAAGTCGTCCATGACGCGCATTTCCTGCTCGGGCGTCACGAGCTCGTCCGGATGCCAGGAAAGGACCCCGGCCGTGAACTTCCATTTGGTGTCCAGGGAATCGATCAGCTCTCGCGTCAGCTCCGGATCGCCGCGCAGCACTTCGGGCGGATGTTTGTCCCGATCCGGGTAGTCCGGACGCACCAGGTAGCGCGTCGGCCCATCCCCGGACCCCTGGCCGTGCGGGAAGACCTTCATGTACATGGCGTCTCCACGGAAGGTTTTGACTCCAGGGGAAGAGAGGATTCTTGCCGGTCGCTGTCGGCTGGGGCAGCGTCTCGCTTGAGTGCCCTTTCGAAGCTTAAAAGGGCTGCCAATACGCGTATGGCCTCCGCTCGGCTTTTGTACGTGTTGGCCCACCGGGCCAGCTGATTCAAGTTCGCGCCCACTCGGGCGAGCTGGCGAACGTGCTCCTTCTCCAAGGGCGTTTTACGCAGGCGGTAATCCAGGGCACGTTGGCGGATGAAATCCGTCACGGTCTGGCCCTGGGCTTTCGCCTTGGCCGTGATCGCTTCCTTCTCAGCCGGGGTGACGCGAAGCTTGATCCAGGCTGTGCGGCTCTCTGAATTCTTCCCCATGGCGTCAACCGCCTTTCGGCCTTTTGTCTTTGGCGAGGTTCGAAGGGCGGCACGCCCTCGCCAGCCCCGGCAGGGGGCACCGCGTCAGCGCGTGCCCACAACGGGTAGGCTGGCTCTGCGACATGCCGCCAATGGGCGCGAATTCTCCTGAGCGACATACATCTGGCGAAAAAAGCGAAATAAGCGAAAATAGCGAAATAAGGTTCATGCGAGAGTCCGCCTATTTTCGCTTAATTCGCGCAGGGACAGGATGATCTTGGGACGGCCCACGTTCTTCAGTTTGGTAATGGTGATGCGCTGTTGCGTTTCGAGCTGCTGCAGAAGGGGTTTGAGGCGGTCGCGGGGGACATGCCTGCTGAGAGCGGAGCTCAGTTCGGTCGCCGTGAGCGGACCGGCCTTGAGCGCCTCCAGGATTTTATCCTCAAGCGGGTCTGTCGCCCGGTCCTCAAAGATGTAGAGAGCCGACTCCTGGGCATAGCGCCACATGGCCAGGGCCGCCTGGAGGTGGGGTTCCTCGATTTCCCCCTGAGCATCCAAGAGGGCATAGAGAAGGGCCAGACGGAGGGTCTGGGCTTCGGCCCGGTTGATAATGCTCCCGGCCAAGCCTGTGTGCTCCTGGGAGAGCTCTGGGTAGATGTGCGTCCAGAGCTCCAAGGCATTCGGGGTCATGGTCATGACCCCGCGTTGCTGCGCCTGCCCCACGCGCCGCCAAAGCTCGCGCTGTAAGGGCGCAAGCTCTGCGTCCGGCATCCGTGAGGGCAGGGCAACCAGTTTCGAGCGCCGGGCGCATATCCAAAGGAATCGGTTGCCGAAGCCATTCACGGCCTGCACCTCGCCCAAACACACGGCGAGTTCCTGCATTGTGATGTGGGTGATGATGCTGATGTGTGCGCCGCGCACCAGGACGGGGTTGTTCTTGGTCAGGGGGGCATAGTCGCCGGAGTCCCAGAAACAGCGGATGCCCATGGAGAGCGTGTTGCCTTCCCGTTTGGTGCAGGCAAGGGCGCTGGCAAACTCCTCGTCCATGATGACGAGCTTTTTGTCTCCCTTTTCGCGGACCGGTTCGGTTGGGTTCTGTCGCTGCCTCCGCTCCCGCTCCTCGTCGTTTTCGTCGCGTACATGGTGGGCTAGGCCTTCCCCCGTGGAGAGCGGGCCGCCGCTCTCCCTGGCGGGCAAAGGGACACCCCAGGTCCTCAAGTCGGCGGGCAGGCAGTGCTCCCGGCCAAAAAGCTTCGCCACGGGATGCCGGGAGGTTCCTTTGCGGGCCTTGCTGGTGCTGCCGCAGATAACGGCAAAGAGTCGCGGCGAGTGGACGGTCTCACCCACATAGAGGTGCGGGCCTTTATCGGGAGCATAGCCGTAGACCTCCGCTCCGAAACGCACCAACGCCGTGATGCAGACCGCCGCCGGATCAGCTTCACTGTCACGCGTCGCCAGCCGCACAAACTCACCCAGGATGCCCGGGCAGGCATCAAACGAGAATCGAGGCCACTCCTTGAGGTTGAGGCCAATGGGATCATCCGGCGGGGCCTCTTGAAGTGTGCAAGGCAGCGAAGCGACCAAGGGTCTGCCGGTCATTTCTCACCCCTGTCCCGCTGTTCCGTTTTTTTGGGCCTACCGCGTCGTCTGGCAGGCGGCGCGGGCTGTGCGGGGGAGGTCGGCTTCCAGGGCGTTGCCTGGGAGGCCTTGGTGTCGATCCATTCATTCACGGACTCCACCTGCCAAGCCAGTCGACGGCCCAACTTTATAGGCGGCGGAACGGCGTCAAACTGCTTACGTGCGAGATGACCGTGAATGGATGCGATGCTTTTCCCGAGGATAATGGACAATTCTTCGATGTTGTAGAACCGTTTTGTGACCATGAGTACTCCTTGCAAGCTGTGGAAGCTGTGAATGGCTGTGTATAAGCATGAGTCGATGAATGGTGTCAACACACGCAATATTTGCGTACCCCCTTATGCTGCTTATGCCAGTTATGACAGTGTAAGGTGCATTTGTGTCATTAAATGTCACTGTACGGCATTGAGGAATGGCATCATCTAACAGAGTGCTTGTCAGCGTGAAGGGGGAGGGAGGTTTTGAAGCAGTGAGGGGAGTCACCGCGCCAATGCCCGGCGTACGCCTTTGAAGGCTCCAGCCCGGCGAGGTGGCTGGAATGGCTTACGCGCCAAGGTCGGGGGGGCGTTTAGGTGCGAGCGGGAGGTCGGGGCCGGAAAAGCCCTGGCTGGAATCTGGCGAATGGCCTTGACAAAAAAGTACCTTTATGGTAATTTTTATTCATGGAAAAGAGAAAACCGACATACGACCTGGCCTCTTTCCGGGAGGCGGCGAGAAGAGGCGACGTCGCCGTGACGAAAACCGCCGCCCAGGCAGCCCACCACCTCGGCTTCGATTACGAGGGCATGATGTCGGTTGTTGAGAGCATGGAACGCAGGCACTTTTACAAGTCCATGACCGCCTATGCGGACAGCACAGCTTGGCAGGACGTGTATCATGTGCCTTCATCCGCTGGGATTTTGTATGTAAAATTTATGGCTGGACGGATTTCGGCCTTTGATCTTCTCTCTTTCAAGGAGAAATAAAATGGAACTCAATCTAGTGTGTCACGAGGACGGAACCGAAATGGTTCGTGACGTGAGGCCCGTGGAATTCTCCTATAAGGGGCAGACCATGACTGTTACCATGCCCGGATGGTATTGCCCGAAATGTGGGGAAGGTCTCTATACGCGTGCAGACATGAAGGTTTCCGATCGGGCACTAAACGCCATGAAGGCGAAGTGTGAAGGCCTGTTGGATGGCCCGCAGATAAAGCGCATCCGGAAGAAACTCGGGCTGACCCAGGCGGCGGCAGGGGACCTTATCGGCGGCGGACCGAAAGCGTTTACCAAGTACGAGAAGGGGGACGCCCTGACCAGTCGGGCCGTGACCAATCTTTTGAAGGTGCTTGACGCCTTGCCTGATGCGTTAACCATCCTTCGGGAAAATCAGGACCGTCCTTCCTGCTGATGACCTCACAGTCCCGGGGGGAACTGGTCATCCGGCCCCGAGTTCACCCCGAGGCTGGATAATCATTCTCGCCAAGGCCGGAGCAACCGCAAGTTGTGGCTCGAAGAGCTGGATCGGGATAGGGTTTTCTTGGACACCAACTTAGGCGACTCTGGAGGTCGTTGAGGAGGTGCCGGATGGGGATTGACGGGGGAACGCCCAAGCGTTTTTGGGCGAAGCACAAGGTCCAA
>Ga0183100_1000120_pt1 | contig 104170 bp, 91 predicted proteins | sample Biomet2_FD_127789 | JGI IMG/M metagenome (GOLD analysis project Ga0183100, IMG submission 127789) | Microbial communities from bioreactor (seeded with anoxic lake sediment) at LBNL, California, USA - Biofuel metagenome 2 | ecosystem: Engineered > Bioreactor > Anaerobic > Unclassified ... | reverse complement strand
CAGTGGCGCATCGGCCGGCATGGCTATCGTTCACCGACTCAGGTCAGGGAACAGCAGAAGGTTGAGGGCACAAAGGCCGCCTAACTTTCGCGGCCAAACTGTCCAAGAAACCCTAGACCGCTACAGGATGTCTGCATTGTTATGGCCAAGCTCCATAAAAACCGCCCAAGCAGAAATGATAAGATTATCCAATGACAACCTGTATTTTAAGTCGCTCCATATCTGCAACTTAATAGCATCATGCGCACGAAATCTTTGCAAACTTAGCGTATGATAAGTTTATCATATTTATCAACATAGCTTTCAATTAACACTGTCGCTCTAAGTTAATAGTTAATATTTTTAGTTTAAATTAGTTATTGAATCATTATTTATTATGCCTGCCGACGAAATGGTGCCAGCGTGACAGTAGCCATAGAGAGAATTAGGCAAAAATTCGCTAGAATTAGATAATAATGAAGTAAATCCTGCCAATAATCAGCCCCGCCATTTGCAGGAATCCGATTCGGAAAAGCGAAACTTGAGCGAATCAGGCAAATTTTGAAGAGGATCGGGCTATCCCAAATGTTGAGAGTCACGTAAAAATATAATGGAGTGATTTTCATCGGGCTCCTGAACCAGCAGCGTTTAATCTCTGCTCTGAGCCCATGAGGATACCTTATAACAGCCCTGACTTTTGGCTAAATAGGTGGAGTTGCCATGTGCGATTGGAATGCCGGAGAGGGCAGGCCGGGAAGCATGACCCGGCGCCAGTTCATCAAAAGCGTAATCGCCGCCGGAGTCGTGTCGTTTTCTGGTCCGCTTTTTCCTGGGCCGGCCGGAGCCGGGCCCAAGGCCACGCCTGGCGGCGTGGAGCGCCTCATCACCCTCACCGTCAACGGCCAGCAGCGCCGGGTGGACGTCATGCCCCAGGAGACGCTGGCCCGGACACTCCGGGACAAGTTGCGGCTCACCGGGCTTAAAATCGGCTGCGACCGGGCCGAGTGCGGCGGCTGCACCGTGCTGATCGACGACGTGCCCCAGTATTCCTGTTCGATCCTGACACACAGTGTTCGTGGCAAGAACATCCTCACCGTCGAAGGGTTGGCCCGAGCCGACGGCACGCTCCATCCCCTGCAACAGGGCGCGCTTGAGGAGCAGGCCTTCCAGTGCGGTTACTGCGCCCCCGGATTTCTCATGGCCACGCTCGGGTATTTGAAGACCAATCCCGAGCCCAGCCGGCAGGAACTGGCCCACGGCATCTCAGGCAACCTCTGTCGCTGCCAGGATTACGACAAGATCCTCACCGGCCTCATGCGCGGGGCCGAGTACATGAGGAAGGGGTAAAACATGGCCACGAACGAGACCCTTTTCATCCCCAAGCTGACCGGGCGCGACTACACCACGCCCGACCTGCGCGCCAAGTTGACCGGCCAAGCCCGCTATACCGGCGATTTCCGGGCCGAGGGCATGCTCGTGTGCAGATTGCTCACGAGCCCCATGCCCCACGCCCGGGTCAAGCGCCTGGACACCCGGGCCGCCCTGGCCCTGCCCGGGGTGCGGGCCATCCTCACCGCCGACGAGCTGCCGCCGCCGGCCGATCTCGTCACCGACATCGGCGAGGTCATCAAGGCCAGCCCCTTTGCCGAACGCGCGCTCACCATGGAGCCGCTCTACCAGGGCGACCCCGTCCTGGCCGTGGCGGCCGTGGACGAGGCGACGGCGGTGGCCGCCCTCGAGGCCATCGACATTGCGTTCGAACCGCTGCCTTTTGTGATTGACCCGCTGGAGAGCCTGCGCCCGGGCGGCCCCAATGCCCGGGGCGACAACAATGTCTGGCTGCCGCCCGGAAAATCCGGCGAGCTGGACCGCATTGGGAAGCTCAAATGGACCGAGGCCGATTTCGCGGCCGCTGGACCGAAACGGCTCCCCTGGGGCAAAACCCCCGCCGCCTGGTCCTTTGGGGACGTCGAGGCCGGGCTCAAACAGGCCGCCCTCGTGCTCGACGAAACGTTTGTCACTGCAAACGTCAGCCACCAGGCACTCGAGCCCCGCGCAACCCTGGCCTGGTGGGAAAACGGCAAGCTCCATCTCGTCGCCGGCACCCAAAGCACCATGCAGACCGTGCCGGCCATCGCCCGCTGGATGAACATGGACGCGGCCGACATCGTCTTCATCAGCGAATACACGGGCGGCGGCTTCGGCGGTAAGGCCACGGCGTCCGTGGCCGTCGTCATCCCGGCGCTTTTGGCCAAAAAGGCCAAGGCTCCGGTCATGATGCGCATCAGCCGCGAGGAGGAGCAATATCTCGGCCGGGCCCGGCCGAGCCTGCTTGGGCGCATGCGGGCGGGATTTTCCAAGGAAGGCCGCCTCATGGCCCTGGACCTGCTGATCGTCCAGGATAACGGCCCCTATGAGCAAGTCAGCGACGTGGCCAACGCCGGGCGCATGGCTTCGCTCCTGTATCAGCCCCAGGTCATGCGCTGGCGCGGCGTGGCGGTGCTCACCAACACCCCGACCAAGGGGCCGCAGACGGGGCCCGGCGGCGTACAGGTCGCGGCCTTCATGGGGCCGGTCTTGGCCAAGGCGGCCCGCCGTCTGGGGCTCGATCCCCTGGCGGTATGCCGCATCAACGCGCCCGAGGGGCAGGCGCCGGCCGGGCCGCCCAAACCGGACGGCAGCTTGACTCCCGCTACGAGCGCCTTCGTCAAGGAGGCGCTCGACCAGGGCGCCAAGGCCTTCGACTGGCAAGCGCGTCGCAACCGCCCCGTCCCGAAGGGGGCGCTACGGCGCGGCCTCGGCGTGGCCACGGGCACGTTCGTGGCCGGCACCATCGGCTTCGACGGGCTCTTCGTCATCACTCCCGAAGGCCGCCTGCGCATCCACTCCGGCGTCGGCAACCTCGGCACGGAATCCTTTAGCGACGTACAGCGCGTACTGGCCGACGCCATGGACGCGCCCTGGGAGTCCTGCGAAATCCTCTGGGGCAATACCGGCAAGCATCTGCCCTGGAGCTGCATCTCAGGCGGCAGCCAAACCATCCACGCCATGTCCCGGGCCGCCCTGGCGGCTAGCCTCGACGCCAAGCGCAAGCTCAAGGAGATCGCGGCCAAGACGCTGGGCGGCAGCGCCGAGGACTATACGGTCGGCGGCGGACGCGTCTTTCGGGCTGCGACGGGGCAGGCGATGAGCTTCGCCGAGGCGGCCAAACAGGCCATCGCGCTCGGTGGCGCGTACGACGGCCACGAATACCCTGACGACCTGCACAAGCTGACCAAGGCATCGGTTGCGGCCCTGGCCGGGCAAGGGCTTTTGGCCGTGGCCAAGGACAACTTCGGACGCCAGGGCCAGACCTATTCCTTCGTGGCCACCTTCGCCGAGGTGGAAGTGGACGTGGAAACCGGCATGTACCGGATTACGGACATCCACGTGCAGGCCGACGCCGGCAAGGTGGTCCATCCCCGGGCCTTCGCCGGCCAGGTCTTCGGCCGCTCCATGCTCGGCATCGGCCATGTCCAGAGCCAGAAATGGTTCTACGACAACCGCTACGGTCTGCCCGTGTCGAAACGCTTCTACCAGACCCGGCCGCCGACCATCCTGAGCGTCCCGGACAAGTTCAGCTGGGAGGCGGTCGGTCTGCCCGACCCGCAAACGCCCATCGGCGCGCGCGGCATCGGTGAGCCCCCGACCGCCGGAGCCATGGCGGCCGTGCTGTGCGCCCTGGCCGACGCCCTGGGCGATGACGCGTTCCTGCGCGCCCCGGTCATGGCCGACACGGTCCTCGCCGCCTTGGCGGACGGAGCCCGGCTTCCCGTGGACGGCCTCGCGGCCAATGTCTGAACCCCACACCGCAGGGAAAAACGCGGCAGGAGCATACCATGGCGATCATACGAGACGGCATGCCGTCCTTCGACCTCTACCAGCCGGCAAACATCGAGGACGCCCTGGTCCTGGCCGGACGCCTCGGTGCGGATGCCTGGATATTGGCCGGCGGCCTCGACAGCCTGGAACGGTTCAAGGACCGCATCAAGCGGCCAGCGGCGGTCATCGAGCTTGGCCGCATCGACGCCCTGCGAGGCGTGACGCAGGGCCCGAATGGGGACTGCATCATCGGCCCCATGACGACGCTCACCGAGGTGGCCGGCCATCCGCTGTTGCGCTCGCGTTTCGGCCTGCTGGCCACGGCGGCCGGGGAGGTGGCCTCGCCGCAAATCCGCAATCAGGGGACCCTTGGCGGCAACGCCTCCCAGGACACGCGCTGCTGGTATTACCGCGGCGGCTTCGACTGCTACCGGGCCGGCGGCAACCTCTGCTACGCCGACACCCCGGAAGGCATGAACCGCGAGCACGCCATCTTCGGGGCCAGCCGCTGCGTGGCGGTGTCGCCCTCCGACACCGCGCCGGCCCTGGTCGCCCTGGAAGCGCAGTTCGTCATCCGAAACGGCGGGGGGAGCCGAACGGTTGCGGCCGAGGACTACTTTGTCGGCCCGGCTGACGACATCACCCGGCTCAACGTACTCGGCCCGGGTGATATCTTGACGGAAATCCGCATTCCCAAGACGTGGGCCGGGGCGACGCATTACTTCGAAAAGGTCCGCGACCGCCCAGTCTGGGATTTCCCGCTGGTCGGCATCGCGGCGGTCATGCACAAGCGCGGGGACCGCATCGAGCAAGCCCGGTTCGTGCTGAGCGCCGTGGCGGCGAAGCCCTGGCGACTGCCCAGGGTGGAGGCGGCCGTGGCCGGTAAGGCGACGCGTGACGCCGCCGCGGCAGCGGAGAAAATCGCTGCGGCAGGGGCGGCCCCCCTCACCCACAACGCCTACAAGGTGACGCTGACCCGCAATCTGGTCAAACGCGCCATTCGCGGCAAGGAGGCGGCATGAATCTCGTCACATGGGGCGCGTCCCCTTGGGGACAGCCCATCATCCTGCACGCGGCCTGGCAGCTCTTGTGGTACTCCCTTGCCGCGGGCGTCGTCTTCGTCCTGGGGCACGCCATTTGGGCGAGGCTGCGTCCCCATGCCCCGGAACCGGCCGTTTCCCCCGAGGACGTCTCAAAATATCCGGCGCGCATTGCGCGACACTCGCTCCCGGCGCGGCTTTTCCACTGGGTGATGGCCGCGTGCATGCTGACGCTTCTGGCCACGGCCTTCCTGCCCAAGGTGGGCTTGCATTTCGATTGGCTCGGCCTGCACGTCCTGGCCGGAAGTCTCCTCGTCGTGGCCATCGTCTTCCACATCGCCCATGCCCTGTGCTGCATGGACTTTCGGGCCATCTGGCCCGCGCCGGCCGACTTGGCCGAACTGCGCAACCTGTCGGGGGCGGGCGCCTCGGTGCGGCCGGGCAAATACCCGCTCGGCAACAAACTCTATCACCTGGCCCTCGTAGTCCTGGGGCTGATCATGGCCGCAACCGGCGCGTGCATGCTGACCCGGGTGCGCACGGACCTCATGCCCCGCGATCCCTACCGCCTGTTTACCGACGGCGGCTGGGGCGTGGTCTACGCCCTGCACGGATTGGCCGGGCTTACGCTCGTCGCCCTGGTCATCATCCATGTCTACTTCGCGGTGCGACCCGAAAAGCGCGCCATCACCAAAGCCATGCTTACCGGCTCCATGGACCGCGACTTCTACCTTTCGCATCACAATCCCGCGCGCTGGCGTATCGGGACCCGGGCCAGCCAATAAGGCCCGACGGAGACAGAACCCATGACGGAGTTTGCCGATATTGCCGCGCGTTGCGACACCATCGAGGAATGTTACGAGTTCATGCTGGCCTATGCCGCCCAGGGCGTTGCCGACGACCGGGAAAGCAGCGCCGGCTCGCAGTTGCGCGAACTGCTTTCCCGGGCGGTCTCGGCCGCATCCGGGCTCCCGGAAGCCTATGCCGCAACGGTCGTGGCCCTGGGGGTCGGGCCCGAGCAGCCCTACAAGGACTTTCTGAATGTCCTGCATGCGGACACGACCAAAGCGCTGGCGGCCATGCGGCTTGTGCTTGCGCAGCCACGCATTTCATCCCAACTCGTCGACAACCTCAATGCGTCGCTGCATGTGCGCATGCTGTTGACGGACGTTTTCCTGCTCGACGAGGTCCTGCGCCCGCACCTGCAATCTGAACAGTCCACCCAGCCGATGGTCGCGGATTCCCCCCTCACCTGAAGCACTGCCCCCCGCATACGGCGCATCGCGTCGGGATCCTGCCGTGGCCTAAAAGCGCGGCAGTATGCGCATTGCGACCAATCGCGGCGGCCGGAAACGCCCGTCTTGGGAGGGGTGCGTTCCCGAGTAATAATGCACCCCATTGGTCCGACGCGGTTGCACGATTTATAATAATAACGCCATGTTTTCGGATGTCACGCCAGAGAACCCATCGCGACCGCATTGGGATGTCGAAAAAATGCGCACAGAGCCGCTTGGCATTGTCACCGTAAAGTGACATTTGGCCACGCATGTCGAATGAAAAAACTTCCACAGCGGCCGGAAGGCCACGGGACCGGGAAGCGACTATGCAGCTTCTGGTCGAAGCTGTGGGCCGGGTGCTGGCCCGGCAAGGTTTCCAAGCCGTCAAGGTCAATGTGGTGGCCCGGGAAGCCGGCGTCGACAAGGTATTGATTTATCGTTATTTTGACGGATTGTCCGGTCTGGTTGCGGCCTTTGCCAACAGCGGCGATTTCTGGCCCGATGCCCGCGAACTGGCCGGCGGCGACATCGAGGCCTTTTTGGCCCTGCCGTACGCAGAGCGGCTGACCATCAGCGTTTGCAACTATCTGCGCGCCATCCGCCGCCGTCCCTTGACGCAGGAAATCCTGGCCTGGCGATTCATGGTGCGCAACGAACTGACCGACGCCATCGATTCCGTCCGGGAAACCGTCGGAACACGACTGCTCTCCCTACTGCGTCCGGACGAGATCGCCGCCTCCGAGTTGGACATGCAAGCCCTTTTCGCCGTCCTCGGCGGCGTCATCAACCATTTGGGCGTTCGGGCGCGCTTCGAGGAGGATTATGCCGGTTTTCCCCTTGATGACGAAAAGAGCTGGGAACGCCTCGAGGCCATGCTGGCACGTATTATTCGAAGCGTGTTCCCCGCCTCGTAAGGGCGGTTTTTTTAATCCATTTGTCACCGCATGGTGACAAATGCCACCAAAGTCCTTTGCGCACAAACCCCAAGGGTTCCGATAGAAAAGCACCTTTGCACCAACTGGAGACACAAATGGTACAGCGAAATATGGTACGAAATCTGTTGGTCGTCATCATTGTTGCAACACTTTATGGATGCGCAGGCACGAAGCCTGTCATGTATCAGGGCATCCCTTCCACGACCTACCTCAGGGAAAATATACTGCTCCCCTGAGAATTGAAGCCACGAATAAGACATGCGACAAACAGGTCGAAGGAGTGGCTGGCATGGACGAGAAATCACAGGAAAGCGTACAGCGCTGGACGTCGAAACGCCGGATGGTGTTGGTTCTGACTATCCTCAAGGGAGAAACCAGTACCCAGGAGGCCGCTCGGCGACATGGACTGACGGTGGCCGAGGTCGAGGATTGGCGGGATAAGTTCCTTCTCGGCGCAGAGAACGCCTTGCGTACACGGCCCCGCAATGAGGAGGCCCTGAAGGACGAGCAAATCAAACGGCTCAAGCAGAAGGTGGGCGAGCTGGTGCTTGACAACGACATCCTCAAGGAGGCGACCAAAGGGCGCCCTTTCGACCTGGGGACGTCCGACGAGTAAGGCAAGCTATGCCTCATGTCTCGGAGCGACGGGCTTGCGAGGTCCTGTCGGTGCCGCGTTCCGGCCTTCAGGCTCGTCTGGATCGTCCCCGTCGGCAGCAATCTGTTGATGCGCTACTGGCCAACCGTGTTCATTCGCTGATTTTAGAGCATCCGACATTCGGCTATCGGCGAATATGGGCCATGCTCCGCTTTGGGATGGGACTGCCGGTGAACGCCAAGACGGTTTACCGGATCTTTAGGTTTAAGGGATGGTTCGTTCACCAGCGCGTGAAGACGGCCAGACCTCGAGTCCAGGGCAGCCGGAGCAGGGCTTTGCGCAGCAACGAACGCTGGTCTATGGATGTGACCCATATTGATTGCGGACGTGACGGCTGGGGACATTTGGCCGCAATCATCGACTGTCACGACCGGGAAATTATCGGATATGAGTTCGCTCTCCGTGGACGGGCCAGGGAGGCCGAACGAGCTCTTGAGGAGGCATGCCTGGCTCGGTTCGGCACGTTACGACCTCAAGGGCAGACGCCGGTTTTAAGGAGCGATAACGGGTTGATTTTCCAGAGCCGTCGTTTTCGGCTTGCTTGTAGGGACTACCGGCTGCGGCAAGAGTTCATTACGCCCTATACGCCGGAGCAAAATGGAATGATCGAACGCTTCTTTCGAAGCCTCAAGGAAGAATGTGCCTGGCAACGTAATTTCAGAAATTTTACCGAGGCGAAGCGGGCTGTACGCCGATGGATCGGCTGGTACAACTCTGGCCGCCCACATCAGGCTCTTGGCTATCTGAGCCCGGCTGCGTATCGGGCGCAAGAACTACAAAATGTGGCTTGATTCCGGGGGGGCACTACAAAAATACCGATACTAAAGATAAAAACATTCCATATGTCTATGCAAGCCATACGGATTGGCGGAAATACGACAAAATGATCATCGCATCTGTAGCGATCTACAGGGATAAAGACGGCCAATTCGGCGACATGTCGGAAACAGACAAAATGACGCTTGCGACGTATACGCAGACACAATTTACGGAAAAAATGAAATCAAGATTCCAGCTCACGACACTCCCGGGACCAGACACCTTGATCTTGAAAATAATACTCACAGGAGCGTCAACGTCGACACCGGTGCTCTCGACGTTGACGCGGCTCGATCTCAGCGGCGGATTATACAACGGGATTCAAAGCGTTCGGGGAGGAGAAGGAACCTTTACCGGCGCGATATTCTATGTCGTCGAAATTTACGACTCGTCGACATCGAAACTCCTCAGCGCCTATATTGCGAAAGAATACCCGAATTCCATGAATATCGCCGCGAGCTTCGGCTCCCTCACGGCGGCGAAGGTCGGCGTTGAAAAAGGGGCGGAAAAACTCGCCAAGCAACTGCAATAGACAAAACACGATACCACGGCATCCCAGCGCATGCCCCGAAACCGTACGCTCCCCGCCTGTCACGCGTTGCGACCGTGACGTGGGGCGGCGGCGCTGGGTGCGGGATCGGCACTTCGCCGCATAGCGCGCCGTCCCTCCATCCGCAATTTCCCGACACCTCTGGCCCCGCCGCTCCGTGACGGGGCCAGAGGTGTCGCGTTTGGCGGGTGAGCGGTCCCTGCCCTCGTGCTCACCGCCGACATAGGGCGTCGCATCTCGATACCGCCACGCTTTGAGCGGCGGGAATCTCCTTCGCCGATCCCTCGGCCGCACTCGCGGGGAATTCGGCCGCGCAAGGATCAGGCAACAAAATGATCCAATCGTATCTAGGGTTCGAATTGGGGCTTCGGTATAAAAGACGTCCACGAGAATCCGAAAAACGGGCATGAGGAAAAAATAATGGCTAAGACCGTTTTGGTGCTTTCGGCAAGTCCGCGAAAGGGGGGCAATTCCGACCTCTTGTGCGACCAGTTCGTTAAAGGAGCGCAAGAGGCTGGCCACCAAGTTGAAAAAATCTTCCTGGGTGACAAGGCTATCAGCTATTGCATAGGCTGCGAAACCTGTATGCAAAATGGTGGCATCTGCGTGCAGGATGACGACATGGAAGAGATCCTGCAAAAAATGATCGACGCCGATGTGCTCGTACTGGCGACGCCGGTGTATTTTTACAGCATGGATGCTCAAATGAAAACTGTCATCGACAGAACTGTTGCACGGTACACTGAAATTGCAAACAAAGAATTTTATTTCATTGCAACGGCAGCTGCTGACGATAAGAAGCTTCTGGAACGAACCATCGAAGGTTTTCGTGGATTCACTGACTGTCTAAGCGATGCCCAGGAAAAGGGCGTCGTTTATGGCTGCGGCGCATGGAAAAAAGGTGACATCCTCAAGAAGGGCACCATGGACCAAACCTACGAAATGGGGAAGCGCGCATAAGCGACACCGATGGTTTCACGGAATAGAGTTCTCCATGTCCAACCATACTTCCTTTGCATCAAAGGCAACGGTTCGCGCCAACGCGGCGAGCTTGTTGCCGATCATGGCTGTGGTCTTCATCGCCTACCTTGTTATAGGCCTCGTTATGCCGGCGCTGCCATTGCATGTGCACCAGAGGCTGGGCTTTGATGCCTTTGTTGTTGGCCTTGTCGCCGGGAGCCAGTTCGCCGCATCGCTTTTTTCCCGCGTGTGGGCGGGCCACCACGTCGACTACAAAGGCAGCAAACACACGGTGATCACCGGCCTATTGGCCTCGGTCGTCTCCGGCCTGTTCTACCTGCTGTCCCTGTATTTTGTCACCAGCCCTGTGACTTCCGTCAACTTTCTGCTGCTCGGGCGGGCGGCGCTCGGCGTGGCGGAAAGCTTCATCATGACTGGATCGCTCCTGTGGGGCGTCGGCCTTCTCGGAGACAGCAATGCCGGCAAGGCGATGGCCTGGATCGGCACGGCGCTCTTCGCCGCCCTGGCGATCAGCGCTCCCCTCGGCACAGCCCTTTATGCTGGGTACGGTTTCTTGGCCGTCGCACTCGCCGCGACCGTCCTCCCGCTTGTCGGCCTGCCGCTTGTCAGCCCGCTTCCAGCCACACCGCCGCCCCCCCAGAAGGCTGGGACATTCGGCAAGGTAGCGGGGGTCGTCTGGATGCCCGGAGTCGGTCTGGCGCTCAGCGGCATCGGCTTCGGCGCGACCACGACCTTTGTCGCGCTGGTGTACGAGGAACATGGCTGGGAGGGGACCTGGCTTGCTTTCACCCTGCTCAGCGTCGCCTTCATGATTGCCCGGGCGTTTTTCGGCCACTTGCCCGACAAGTTCGGCGGTGCCAGGGTCGCGCTCACCTGCGTCATGCTCGAAGGGCTCGGGCTGGGGCTGCTCTGGCTGGCCCCAGGGCCGTCCTTGGCCCTGGCCGGGGTCACCCTTACCGGACTCGGCTATTCGCTCGTCTACCCCGCCCTGGGTGTGGAAGCGATCCGCCGCTCCCCGCCGGAAGCCCACGGATTGGCCATGGGCACCTACACCGCCTTCTACGACCTCACGATGGGGATCGGCACGCCCCTCCTGGGCTATATTGCGAACAGGGCCGGATTGCAGGCTGTTTTTCTCATCAGCGCCTTATCTGCGTTCTGCTCCGCGCCGGTTGCCTGGTGGCTCATGACGACGCCGACACGCCCCTTACGCGTCGACCATGTTTGATCCGCTTCCCCGGTAACCAACAAACCCAACGCACGGGAGATTCGCCATGCTTCAAAAGGTCCTTGTCGGTTTGGTGCTCGCTTACCTGATGGCGCTTTCCTCGACGCCAAGCCTGGCTGCGCCGGCCTCGGACAACAACACGCTTGATGCCAGACAAAAAGCCATTGTCCTAATCGGGGCCTTCACCGCGCAAGGGAACATGGAGCAATTGCGGACAGCGCTTGCCGAGGGGCTGGATGCCGGCCTGACCGTCAACGAAGTCAAGGAAATCCTTGTGCAACTCTACGCCTATGCCGGCTTTCCACGCAGCCTTAATGCCATAAACGCCTTCATGGACGTCCTTCGGGAGCGCCGAGACAAGGGCATCACGGATGCGGTAGGCAAGGAGCCGAGTCCTCTGCCCGAGGAGAAAAGCAGTCTCGAACTGGGGACGGAAATCCAAACAAAGCTTGTTGGGGAGCCGGTCAAGGGCGAGATTTACGACTTTGCCCCGGCCATCGACGCCTTTTTGAAAGCACACCTGTTCGGGGACATTTTCGGGCGCGACAACCTGGATTATAGAAGCCGGGAAATCGCGACCATTTCCGCTCTGGCCAGCATGCAGGGGGTAGCTGCGCAATTGCGATCCCACTTCAAGGTCGGGATGCGGGTCGGTCTCAGCACGGCCCAACTTAAAAGCCTCATTGGCGTGCTCGAAGTCCAAGTCGGCCAACAGGAAGCAGCAAGCGCTCTTGCCATCCTGGACAATGTTCTCGACGGCAAGAACAAGTAGTCTCAAACTGGCGGAGCTCCGCGTGTATCAGTCCCGCCTGACGCGCACTAACGTCGAACCGGGAGGGAATACTTGCGGGACGCTGCCCTGGCTGTGCATTACAGCACCTTGATCACCACCAGCGTCACATCGTCCTCGGCCGGAACCCCGCGCCGAAAGGCTTCCAGTTCCTCCAGGACCAGATCGACGATTTTTGTGGCTGGCAGGTCGCAATTTTCCTTGATGATGCGACGCAGGCGGCGCTTGCCGAACATCAAACCCTCCCGGTTTCTCGCTTCCCAGATGCCATCCGTGCCGAGCGCCACGACCTGTCCCCCGGCCATGCCCTCAAAGACAAATTCCTTGTAGACAACATCACCGATAATCCCAAGCGGCACGCCTCCACCTTCCGACAACTCCAGGAAAGTCCCGCAGGCTGGATCGTACAACAAGGCCGGATCATGACCGGCCCGTACCCAGCGCATGCGCCCGGATCCCATGCCCTCCGGCGAGGGTTCAAGAAAAAGATAGAACAAGGTGACGAAGCGCCCGGTCTCCGCCGTGTCCTGGGTCAGGAGATGATTTAAATCGGCCACCTGTCCGGCCGGATCGCCCCCCATGGAGACGCGCATGCGAAGCAGTGCCCGCGCCGTGGTCATGAGTAGGGCCGAGGCAATGCCGTGTCCGGTCACGTCACCGACTACCACGGCCACACTGCCCGGATCGGCTCCGGGCACAGCGAGATAATCGTAATAGTCGCCGCCCGTTTCGTCGCAGTAGATGCTCATGCCCACGATGTCGAAGCCGGGGACGGTTGGATTGTCCCGAGGCAAAAGCCGCAGTTGAACCTCCTCGGCCAAGGCCAAGGCTTCCCGAAGCAGCCGGTTTTTCTCCTTGATCGTCAGATTAGCCTCGAGCAGCTCCGCATTCATGCGACGCTGCAGCCCCGAAGCGATGTCGTGCAGATGTTCGAGCCGCGCAACAAAAGCCTCGGCCCGAGCAAGCTGTTTCTTGAGAAACCGTATCTCGTGATCCCGGCCGGCCATGGTGGTCGGGAAGCACTGTGGTGACGAGGGTATCCCGATAGAAGTCCAAGGCGGTTTTACCGTCGATGCGCAAGACCCTCCTGCCGCGGACAGCATCCACCCGGACCCGGTGTCCCACAGGATGCCAACTGTTGCTGATCCGAAAAACGGCCTTGGCCGGCCCAAAGAGCGCAAGCACCACGACCGCGCCATGGTAGACCGTATCACCGAAAAACTGCCGCGCATCCCCACGCTGCGCCCCCTCACCGCCGGCGAACCCTCCGAAGATCTGACAGCCAAGGTCGTGCGACAAGGTGGTGACAAGCTCTCCCGGAGCAAGCATGACATCGGGAAAGACGAAGGCCAAGGCGGGGTGCCCCCCCGGGCGGGCAGACAGCACCATTGCCGCAGCGTCTCGGGCAACCTGGGAGGTGTTTTGGCGCGCGTATTCTCCAAGTCCCACGGCGAACTCCACGGAGTCCGAGACGAAGAGCATAAGGCTAATGGAATCGCGGCTGACGCCCATGGCCGTCGAGAAGGTCCCTGCCGTGGTGCAGCCGACCATGGGACGCCCCGGGAAGGCGTCGCTGACCATCTTCGTGAGAAGTTCCAGATCGAACTCGCTTGCTGCAAACAGCAGCTCTGCCTTGGCGACGTCTCCAGCCAATCTGTCCCGGCATTGCCGGATCGCATCGGCTGCGGTGCATTCCGTCTCAATGCCCTGGGCATGTCCAATGACGACTCGAAACATGATGCACTCCCGTACCGACTTGATGCAGTAGAAATAACTCTCATATTGCTCTGGACATGAAATGCCTACGCTCTCGCCGCAAGAGAAAGTTGTCATACCTGATCTTCATCGACAAACGTGGTCATAATATTAAAGATTAAGCATTAGTCGCAACGAATAAATAAATATGAAGCAGACCAGAAATGTCATCGAAAACGAAGGACGCAGCCATCAAGCAATCATTCAATAACATTTTTCAAAGAAAAAAACACTAAGAGCCAAGTTTCACTCTTTCAGAGTTGCAAACTTTTGATCGAACTCGAACTCATTTCAAGCCAATCAAGCTCTTCCTCGACATATCTATATGCATTATAGCATATGCATCCTTTTGCAAGAAGATCGAAAACAGCTTGTCGCGCGACAAACACTACTTTTCGGCGCAATGAGTTGTTATCAATATCAAATGGATCTTCAAAATTTTGCGTACGCATTAGCGCGTCATTATATTAGAGGACAAGACGCTTTGCAGCAGATGTCTTGCTCTCTCTCAATCCATTTATTGCGGCTTTCAAGGCTGCTTCGCGAGCGAGTTTGATTTCAATGTCTAAAGTTTTGTCCTTTGGCAATCGTAACAATTTCAACAAAGGTCCCAGAGTCGGTCCCTGAACAAGAAGAGTGCCAACGACAACGACAAAAGCTGATAGAAGTATAAAATCACGATGAGGGAAATTCACTGGAAGGGCCATAGCGGCAGCAAGAGACACCACCCCACGCATGCCGGACCATGCAACGACAAGGCCTACTTTTGTGGTGAGAAGTGATTGTTTGTCAGGGTTGATTTTCGACCAGCAACTTTTCGCCATGAGTGTATAAACCATGACCCATACAAGGCGAACAGCAATCACGACGCCGAGGATGACCAACGCTTGCCCAACCAAATCGAGGCACTTGGCATGCTCCAATCCTGCGAACACGGGGCGCATTTGAAGGCCAATGAATGTAAATGACAGGGCATTGAGTATGAATATGGCCGAAGTCCAAATCATAAATGACGAGACCCGTATTGGCGCAGGCATGGACAATGTGCTGTGTCGCGATATCGTAAGCCCAAACACCACAACCGTAACAACACTAGACAGTCCAAGATATTCAGCAAGAATCCATACAATGAACGCGGTGGGAAACTGGACAATGACAGCTATAGATGTATCCTTGACAATAGGAATCTGATACTTGGCAATCTGCGCCAGCCCCCACCCGACGACGACGCTCCCGATAGCAACAAGAAAGAATGCCGGGAGTGTATCTGATGCATTAAAAGATCCAGCTGCGACAGCTGCAATAGCCATCTTATATATCAACAGAGAAGAAGCATTATTGAGCAGGCTTTCTCCTTCCAATACTGTTCGAACATGATGCGGTGGGTTGACTTGGTCAAGAACGGCCATGGCAGCTACAGAGTCAGGAGGGGCAAGAAGTGCCCCAAGAACAATCGCCACGCTCCAAGGCATGTCAGGAATGAGATGTCGCACAACATACGCTACAGCAATTGTCGTCAATACTACTGCAAAAATAACGAGCGAAGAAATAGGTCGCCAATTCTTTTTCAGATCACGAAGCGACGTCTCGTGGGCGGCGTCCAATAGCACTGGAGATACAAAAAGAGTTAAAATAAGATCTGGTGACAATGATAGCTCTTGCATCCCATGGATTGGCAAAAGAGAAACGCATATACCTCCAAAAGCAAGGAGCGATGGATATGGAATACCATACTTTTTAGCCACAACCGATAAGAGTGCCGCTACGACTAATAAGCCGATGACCGTTTCAAAAATATGCATAGACTATTAGGACCTGTCAAAAAACGGTTGCCAACCCACCGCGAGCACCTTCGTCATATTTATATTCTAGATGCGACTCAGATCTCGTCTTTTTCAATGGAGCCCTCTCGGTCTTCCTTGTCCATCTGGCCGAAATGTCCGCTGGACGAGATCATGGACATGATCGCCGTGGCCAACCCGTCATTGTCTTGATTTAATTTTCTTAGAAAGAACAGGATGTTATCTGACGAAGTTGGTGGAAACCCGGGGGGCTGGCTCAGGAGAAGTGATCCCCCCATTGCGGCCTGCCTCCAGGCACCGCAGCAACCAAGCCATGTTGTTACCCAATACTTGCATAGTTTGGAGTCCCTCCTGGTCTTGCCTCACCTCCCCGGGAGTGTTGCCATGAACCATGTTCCAGTACCGCGAGGATACAACGGGCATCTCAGCCCAAGTGAGGTATTTGTTGAGCTGGTCCAAAGCGGCCGTGGTTCCAGATCGTCTGGCCGACACAATCACCGCGCCGGGCTTGAGCCGAAACGGCGAGCGACCGGAACAGAAAGAAGAAAAAAACACCCGATCCATAAATGAGGTCATGGCACCCGAAGCTGCGGCGTAATGGACCGGCGAACCGAACACGAAGCCGTCGCCGCTCTCCACAATTTCTAGGAACGCGTTCACCCTGTCGTCGAACACGCAACGCCCCAGCTTGACGCATTTGCGGCAATCGATGCACCCGGCCAGAGGCTTGGTCCCGACATGGAAAAATTCGGTGCCCACGCCGTTTTCGTTCAAAGCCTCGGCCACGATCGACAAGGCGGTATAAGTGCACCCCTTGGGATGCGGACTACCGTTTACCAGAATCACTTTCATGGCGCTGCTCCCTTGTGCTTCCTTATGCGGCAAGGCCCAGTTTCCTGAGCCAGTCGGCGATATTGTCCGCGGCCCCACGGACACTTCCCCCCCGGAGGGGGAGGCCTTTCAGAACCTTGGCTCCAGGGCAGAGCTTGTTGATGTCCTGTTCGCTGTGCCCCATGCCGCTGCCCTCGTGTGTGCACAACGGAGCTATGGACTTGCCCGCGAAGTCGTAGGACTCCAGAAAGGTAAAAACGGCCATGGGCATGGTTCCCCACCAGTTGGGGTAGCTCAGGCAGACCACATCGTATCCAGCCATATCAGCCACCCGGCTTGTCAATGCAGGACGGGTGTTGCCGCGCAACTCAGCCTTGGCCACGTCGGTGGTCGCGTGGTAATCGACGGGATACGGCTTGATGGTTTCGATTTTGAAGAGATCGCCTCCGGTCAGGTCCCGGATCATGGTCGCGACCACCTCGGTGTTCCCCACGGGGAGGTCCACTATGCTGCCACCCACGTAGTTCATTCCGGACCGGGAATAGAATGCGATCATCATTTTTGTCTTATGCATTGGCCACATCCTTATTGCGTCACTTGGGGGCAAGTTCTCCGAACCAATAGGCCGCCGTGACGCCGCCATCCATGAGGAAATCACTGCCCGTGATAAAGGCCCCATCAGCACCCATAAGGAGGGCTCCAACGGTTCCAACCTCGTCCGGAGTGCCCGCTCTTCCAACAGCGCACAGTTCGATCATGCGCCGGTAGCCCGCGCCACGCGGCCCGCTTAGTTCATCGTTCGCGAGCGGGGTGATAATGATTCCGGGGCTGATCGTGTTGATTCGTGCGCCGCGCTTTCCCCAACGGACGGCCTCGGCCATCACGCGTAGCGCATTACCCCGCTTTGATATTTGGTAAGCATGAAGCGAGTCCGTCACCTTATCGGGTTGCAGCATCGGGAGATCGAGCAACGCTTCCACCGGCGTTGTTGCCAGTGCCGCATTTTGCTCGGTGGAAAGGGGCGGCAAGCGGTGCCCGGACTGGGAAGCGATCACCACGCCGGCCCCGCCGCGCGCGATGACTTCGCCGAATTCCTCCAGCACCAGTGCGGTTCCGTAAAGGTCAACCTTCAAAATCGTTTCCGGTGACGCCTGGGACGGGGATACGCCCGCGGCGTGGATGAGGCCCGTAACTTCGCCGAGGCCAGCGGCCTTCTGGGCGAGTGCATGAACCGAAGCACGTGATGACACGTCAACGATGGTGGTGCTCACGTCGAAACCCGCATCGGCCAAAACCTTTGCCGGAGCATCGGCGTTTTCCTGACGTAAATCAGCAAGCAAAATGTGCTTACTGGCACCAACACGCCGGGCGATCGCTTGACCAATGGATCCTGAACCAATGACGACGACAACATCCTTCAAACTACGCACTTCAGAATTTTCGACTCTACTCTTTTGCATGCTCCTCACCCTAAAGACGGTATACCCGTCTTATTCGCCGTTGTATTCCACTTCAGGCAACATTTCGTTCAGGCATCGAAGAGCGTTCAAGGTCCTCGGGTAGCCGATATACGGCAAGATCTGCGTCACGACGCCGATCAGTATCTCCTTGTCGTTGCCGATATTCACGTTGCCCTGGATATGGCCTTTGAGCTGCGGCTCGCAACCGCCCAAGGACAGGATCATGGAGAAGGTCAGCAACTCCCTTGTTTTGATATCCAGACCTGTCCTGGTGTAGTAATCTCCAAAGCAGTTTTCGGACAAATACTTCTGGATATGGAGTTGGTTATTAGGCACATTGGCATACATGGCGTCAATCGCCTCGCCGAAGACCGACTTGGAAAGGGCCAAGCCCTTTTCGAAACGCGTTTCCGGCGTGGTCGTTGCCTGTCCCTCCAGAGGCAATTTCACGCCACGAGACTCCAGAATATTATTGGTGGCATGGAGGAAATCGAGAGCTTTCGCTATGCCGACATAGGCGATGGACTGGTAGACGATCTCTTTTACCTGCACGGGAGTGACACCGACGGTCAGCGCCCCACCGAGTATGACCTTGTACTCGGTCAAGGTCTGTTGCGCGATAAGCGATGCCAAGATCACCATCAGCCTCGTTTGGACATCAAGGCTCCCATGGGAAACCACTTCGTCAAAAGCGAAGTTGTCGAAGAGTTCGACAAGCTCAGGATCAGTGATCTTGAGCGTTGATTCGTAATCTGGAAAAAGCTGTTCGTGATTTTTCTGCGCTATTTTGCTGATAGCCATGGGGAATTCCTCACTTCAATGCATTGTAGTCGTCGTCAGCCACAGGCTCCAGCCAAGTCGCCGGCCCCTTCTCTGGATGCACTTCTATGGCCAAGTGAACGAACCAGCTGTCCTTGGCCGCGCCATGCCAGTGCTTCACGTCGGCGGGGATGTTGACCACATCTCCCGGGTGCAGCTCCTGGGCCGGTTTTCCCCATTCCTGATAATAGCCGCGCCCGCCTGTCACGAGGAGGACTTGGCCCCCCGCATGTTTGTGCCAGCTGTTGCGGCAGCCGGGCTCGAAGGTCACGTTCCCGATCGGCAATGCCGAATCAAAGGGCGTGAGCATATTGAGCCATACGGTTCCGGCGAAGTTCTTACTTTCGAATTTTTCCCCAACGGGGAAAATAACGCTCTTGCTCAGATCTTCCATGCACATGGTGTTTCTCCTGGAGCAGTGATTCTGCCGAACATAAAGCTGCCTGCTATCTACCGACCCTCTTGGCGTATTCCGCCGGATAACGATCTCCCGCGATTTCGATGTTCGCCAGCGCCGCATTGAGCGCACGCAGTTCGTCCGGGGGCAGTACGATATCCACGGCGCCGAGGTTTTCCTCCAGGCGCGCCAGCTTGCGCGTTCCCGGGATGGGCACGATCCACGGTTTTTGCGCCAGAACCCAGGCCAGCGCGATCTGGGCCGGCGTCGCGTTTTTGCCTGCCGCGATTTCCCTGACCAGATTGACCAGCACCTGGTTGGCATCGAGATTCTCCGGCGTGAAGCGGGGCACGATGCTGCGGAAGTCGTCCTTGCCAAAGGATGCATTCCTGTCGAAACGTCCGGTCAGGAAACCCTTGCCGAGTGGGCTAAACGGCACGAAGCCGATTCCAAGTTCCTCCAGGGTCGGCAGCAGTTCCTCTTCAGGCTGCCGCCACATCATGGAATATTCGCTTTGGACGGCGGAAACGGGCAACACGGCATGGGCGCGACGGATCGTCTCGACGCCAGCTTCGGAAAGTCCCCAATGCTTGACTTTCCCTTCTCGCATCAGATCCTTCACGGTCTCGGCTACCTCTTCGATGGGCACATCGGGGTCCACGCGATGCTGGTAGTAGAGGTCGATGGTCTCGATCCCAAGGCGCGTAAGCGACCCTTCCACCGACTGCCTGATCCGCGTCGGCTGGCTGTTTAAGACCTGCTTGCCGTCTTGCATCGCAATGCCGAACTTGGTGGCGATGACGACCCTTCCCTTGGACGGGGCCAGGGCTTCTCCCACGAGCTCCTCGTTCGCGAACGGGCCATAGACTTCGGCCGTGTCGAAAAAGGTCACACCGCGTTCCACGGCGGCACGAATCAGGCCGATCATCTCGCCTTTATCCGCTGCCGGACCATAGCCGTGGCTCATCCCCATGCAGCCGAGACCGAGTGCGGAAACTTCCAAGCCGCTTTTGCCAAGCTGTCTTTTTTGCATGATCTAGCTCCCGATTTTTAACGTGCCCAACCACTTGACGGTTTTCGGATCCCGATGGTCGAGAAAACTGCTGGTGTTCTGGTCCAGGGTTCGAATGGCAGCCATGTCCGCGGCATCCAATTCGAAATCGAAGATATCGCGGTTTTCGATGATGCGCTCCCTATGCACGGACTTGGGGATCACGAGCACCTCACGTTGGACCAGCCAGCGCAGGATAACCTGGGCAACGCTCTTGCCGTACTTTTTCCCAATGGACCGCAACACGTCGTTGTTGAAAATATCATGCTTCCCTTCGGCGAAGGGCCCCCATGATTGTATGTTGACGGAATTCTCCTGCAAAAATTTCTGCGTCTCGATTTGCTGGCAGAAAGGATGCGTCTCGATCTGGTTGACAGCCGGGACAATTTCATTATGGATAATAAGATCCATGATCCGATCAGGCTGAAAATTGCTGACGCCGATAGCCAGAATTTTTCCTTCCTTGTACAGATCCTCCATCGCTCGCCAGGAACCATACACATCACCATAGGGCTGATGAATGAGATAAAGATCGAGATAATCCAATTGCAGCTTACTCAAAGACGTCTCGAAAGCTTTCTTTGCTTTTTCGTATCCTGCATCCTGAATCCACAGCTTCGTCGTTATAAAAATATCCTTGCGTGGCACACCACTCTTCTTGATCGCCTTGCCGACAGCTTCCTCATTCATGTACGCAGCGGCCGTATCAATCAATCTATAGCCAACTTCAAGAGCAGTAGCCACGCTTTGTTCGCATTCCTGAAGGTTCGTGACCTGATATACACCAAAACCCAAGATGGGCATCTCCACCTTATTGTTCAATATAATATTAAACATTGTGAGCTCTCCATTTGACTATACGTTCATTCCAATCGAACGGAGCCAGGCGACAACATCTTTTTGTGACGTTTTTGCAGACGTCCCCGGAATGGCGAGGCCCTCCAGAATGGTTGCCTTTGGACAAAGCTTTTCGATATCGGCGCGGCTTTGCCCGAGAGCGCTGCCGCCGTGCGTCATAAAGGGAGCAATGGTTTTTCCGGACAGGTCATTTTCCGAAAGAAAGGTCATGACCGGCATGGAGATCGTCCCCCACCAATTCGGGGAGCCGACAAACACCATGTCATAGGAAGCGAGATCGGGAATTTTCGTCTTTATCGGCGGCCTATAGCCTGATTCCAATTCCCGCTTTGCCTGCTTGGTCGTTTCCCTGTAATCGCTGGGATACGGGGTCACGGGTTCAATGGCGACGCTATCGCCCCCGATAAGCTGATGGATCTGGTTGGCGACTTCCCGGGTGTTTCCAGTCCTGGAGTAGTAGACGATAAGGATTTTCTTGCCAGACTTGGCCGCCTGTGCAGCGGCCAGGCGCGGAATAAACGGCGCGACCAGACCGGTCAGGAAACCGATCGCGACGAATTTCAGGAACGCCCGCCGGGAGGAATCTCGTCCCTTATTGTCTTTTATTGTCTTCAACATGGTTGCCTCCATGGTAGCAGTGCCTGTTGATGCGCAGCGGCGTGCAACGGTCGCAGATCATTTCGCGGATATTGAGAAAGCGCCTTAGTATTCCTGGCTCGTGGGACGGAACACAATCTCGTTCACATCCACCTCCTCGGGTTGGCTCATGGCATAGACGACGGCACGGGCGAACGTTTCAGGCGGAATGGCAACGGCATCGTAAAATTTGCGAATAGTTGCCGCGACATCAGGCTCGGTGATCCTGCTTGGCAATTCCGTGTCCACTGCACCCGGAGAGATGATCGTTGTCCGGATGTTGTACGGTTTCACCTCCTGGCGAAGCCCCTCGGAAAGGGCGCGAACAGCGTATTTGGTTGCCGAGTAGATGGCACCCCCGGCGTGCACCTTGTGTCCGGCCACGGAAGAGACGTTGATGATATGCCCGGATTTTTGTCGTTGCATATGTGGGAGTGCAGCCGCAATGCCGTAAAGAACACCTTTGATGTTCACGTCGATCATCTCGTTCCATTCGGAAATTTTGAGACGTTCGAGTGGGGAATGCGGCATCAGCCCGGCGTTGTTGAGCATGACATCCACACGCCCATACGACTGCACGGCGACATCGACCAGATTTTTCACCTGTTCGCAGTCCGTGACGTCCGTGGCTTTCGCCAGCGCCTTGCCGCCGGCGTTTGTCAATTCGCTTACCAATGCCTGAAGACGGTCCATCCGGCGCGCGCCCAAAACGACCGTTGCGCCCTGTGCAGAAAGGAGTCTGGCGGTTGCCGCGCCCAATCCGCTGCTGGCGCCCGTAATAACGACGATTTTACCTTCGATGTTGTTTTGCATGATGGTCTCCTACCGTTAGGGGGTCCGCGGGAACACTGTCCATTCTATAATCCCGTGCGACCGGAAGCAGGTAGTACGATCCTGCTGAATTATTGCCCAATCGAGCGAATGCCCAGAGCGCCGAATTTCCCCAAACTGCGGGGGGCCTTCACGTTCCTCTCCAAAGAGGCGCTCAACGCGGCACCAAGTCGAAAATAAATAGGAAAAACAGAATATTAGGATCGATTGACCCAACATATGGTCAAATGAAACTTGGTAGTAGCCGTTGAGACTGGAGAGACCAGCAGCGGGCACAGTCTCATTGAAAAAAACACGATGACAGGATCGGGCAATAGTTAGCGAGGATCGTATCTTGGCCATCCCAAAGGATGCAAGTAACAAAAAGACACTTGTCGAGGGAATAAAGCATCTCCACAACCATTGACGAGCTTTTGTCCAAAAGAGTCCCAGGGTGAGGTAAAAATGCGCAACGTCAGCAAATTCAAGTGGTTTCCAACTTAATGGTTTCACACAAGCATACAAAGTCAGTCATAAATCATCTTCAATTGATTAACATAAGAACATGTCACAACTTTTTATCATAAACCAAAACAAAGGAGTCGTTATGCACAACTGTGGCCACAATAAAATATGGACGCCTGACGATTTCATTATCACCAGGAAATCTTTAGGTGAACGAATTGCCAAGTGGACAACCAAGAAAGGTCGATACGTTACACCAATACCTGATTTTGCGCTGAGTCAATATGATACACCAACGCAGTTGACTCACTATATGCATGAGCCGAGTCTTTGTCTTGTTGTTCATGGAGCAAAGCGTGTCTTGCTTGGAAGAGAAGTATACACGTACGACTCATACCATTTCCTTATCGCGTCTATAAATCTCCCTATCGTGGCACAGGTTATTGAAGCCAGCAGAGAAAAACCGTTTCTGGGACTTTTTTTGAAGTTGAATCGTCAGTCGATTGCAGAAATGTTTATAAATAGTGACATTCCTCTCCCTCGCCCCCAGCAAGCAGAGCGCGCAATGGCCGTCAGTGAGGTGACCCTGCCACTGCTTGACGCCTTTATCCGTTTGATCGATCTGCTTGATACGCCGGACGATATCCCGATGATCGCACCCCTCGTACAAAAGGAGATCCTGTATCGCCTGCTTGTGGGAGACCAGGGAGAACGCCTTCGCCAAATGGGAGCCGCGGGAACTCAAAGTCATCAGATCGCGCAGGCCATCGATTGGTTGAAGGAAAACTTCAATCGTCCGCTTCAGGTCGAAGAACTCGCCAACTATGCCCGCATGAGCACCTCGACCTTCCATCGTCATTTCCGGGCCGTCACCTCCATGAGCCCGTTGCAGTATCAGAAATCCCTGCGGCTTCATGAAGCTCGCCGACTGATGCTCACGGAACATCTGGATGCGGCTTCAGCGGCTTTCCAAGTGGGCTACGAGAGCCACACGCAGTTCAGCCGTGAATATAGCCGAATGTTTGGCGCGCCCCCGCTTCGCGACATCAAGAGCATACGTCAGCTCGCAGACAAGACAGCATAAAAATTTGTCCGCATTTTGAGGATGATCGAAGGTATGATTTGCGATTCATCGGGCAAGTGAAGGGAGGCTGTCCGGCTGCGTCCGGATGATAACTTGGCGCCAACAGCCTGTTTGTCGGGATCAATCCCGGTCACGATCTCATTTCCAGTCGCCCCTGGACCGATATGGTCGAGAGTTCTTTGTTCGTAAAAAAAGTGGACATCCATAAGTGGAAGTCCACTTCGTACAGCACTTTTCTGAGAATTCTACTTATATACCTTGGCAAGGTAGGCGTTAAGACAGCCAGAATCCTACACTTGGACGAGCTTATACTGACTATCGCCCATCCCCAGCTCTTTCATATAGGAGAGCTGTCGCAGGCCTTCCCGTGATTCAATACGCTCCCTGAGGTCATGAAGCTCCGCTTCGGGAAGTTTATAAACCATGTCGATTGATGCCCGCTCTATTGCCATGAGATCTGTAGAGGCAAGAATGCCCAGGTCGCGAGCCTTAACCGGGGCAGCACTTGTCCCGGCGCAGTCGCAGTCCACGGACATGTTACGCAACACATTGATATAAATCATTCTGTTTCCAAAATGATCCATGGATGCCTTTGCCGACTCAACCATGTTTTCCTGGAAAGAGGCTCCTCTGAGCCAAGCCTTGTAATTATGATTGTCCGGAGCGGCATGGATCATTTTTTTGCCGATACGCCCGTCTGCGAAACCGATGGCGATGTTTTTCAATGAACCGCCGTAGCCACCGGAGGCATGCCCCTTAAAATGAGTCAAAACCACAATTGAATCATAGTTGAGCAAATTTTTGCCAAAAGACATTTCCTTAAAATGCCTTCCTCCTTTGACAGGGAGCATCACAGCCCCCTCCTCGTCCAAAATATCCACGGGACAGAAAGTCCAACCGTTGATCTGAATTGTTTCCCGGTGTTCGGCCGTGGTGCTCCGCTTGCCTACATAATACGTGTTGGTCTCAACAATATTACTGTTGTGAATACACTGCTGCAAGGCTTTCACCATGTCGCGTGGAAGTATGTTGGGGCCGTTCGGCTCGCCAGTATGCAACTTAATGCCTGTTTTCCCTGCGATATGTCGATTGATTTTGGCATAGACCCGCAGCAGGCCAGCGGCACTGATATCTTCGGTAAAAAACACCTGCGCCGTGCCCTTGGGGACGGTCAAGGCTCTTTCTAGTCCAGTCACGCCGGAAACGGCCAGGGCACCCAATGTAAAGGCGCCTGTTTTTATAAATCCGCGACGTGAAATCTTGTCGTCTATTTGCTTTCCTCTTTTCTACAGTTGCGTTGATGCAAATCAGTGCTCGAAATCCGTACTTGCCGAGAGCTCCCGCCACGCATCGAATTCTGCGTAGCGGTTCTTGAGGTACGCATCCACGGCATCCAGGGCGAACCGGCTGCAAAGCAGGCGAAGCGGTGGATTGTCGGCATGGGCACGGCCCGGACCTCTTCAGGTTTGCGGGCGGCGGCGACCACCCAGTGCCCGCTGTCCAGGGCTTCTCTGGCGATTGCCGCCCCCAGCCCCTTGTTGGCACCGGTGACAAACCAAACCTCTTTATGTTGTTCGTTCATGCAGTAACCCTCGCCTGTTCGTCGCGTCATAAATTTTTCTCAATAAAACCGGTAAGTTTATTGTAGTATAATTTCTACACTGCTTCAGACTCCGAAGGAATAAACGATCCGCTCAGATTGTTGCCTATTACTCTGTTGCGGTGTGTGGTCATCGTGGGGGTGATACAATCAGGCAAGTATTCGCCAGGAATGGATATTCCTTTCCCCTGCCGACCGGCTTATTTTCCCAATCGAAAAGATCTCCGCGAAGAAGGCGGCGAGAAGCTTCCCTATTCCGCGTTGCCGCATGGCCTCTTCGATTCCAGAAAGATGCCGTGCCGGCTGTGCCACGAGTTTCTCCCTCGGCAGCGCAACCGGCCAATAAAGCTCCCTGGCACCCAGAACGCCACATCGCAAACCGGTTTCGTATGCAGTCGGGACACGTCAACTCCCCATTTCAAAAAGATGGGCAAGGGGAACTTGGTACAAGAGCATGGGAATCGTTCGTTTTGCCTTAAGGTGGCCACACACTTTTTATGTCGTTGTTCTTCTCATTTTGTTCCTTGGCGTAACCGCCATTCAGACCATGCGCATAGACATCTTTCCGGAAATAAACATTCCGGTTGTGAATGTTATTTGGCAATATTCCGGATTGAGCACCCCGGAGATGGAACAGCGTGTGACCACCTACAGTCAGTATTCCATGAGTTCCAACGTCACCGGCATTCGCAACATCGAGGCTCAAACTTTAAACGGAATCTCGGTACAGCGGATCTACTTTCAGCCTGACGTGAATCTCGATCTGGCCATCGCCCAGATCGTTTCCGCCACCAACTCCGTGCGTGCACTCATGCCAACCGGAATCCAGGCACCGGTCGTGGTGCAGTACAATGCTTCCAGCACGCCTGTTCTACAAATAAGCCTGAGTTCGGACAACTTAACCGAACAACAGCTTTACGACTACGGCACCTACAATCTGCGCCAACGCTTGGTGCCCGTGCATGGAGTGACCTTCCCCGCTCCGGCCGGAGGCAGATACCGCCAGATTATGGTGGATCTGGACCCGGCCAAGCTGCTGGCCAAGGGGTTGACCCCCATGGAAGTGGTCACTGCGGTCAACGGCCAGAGCCTGACGACGCCCGCAGGCACCGTCAAAGTCGGCGACACCCAGTTTATCGTCCGCACCAACGCCATGGCGCCGTCCCTGGATGATCTCAACAACATTCCGATCAAGGTCGTGGGCGGGGCCACGGTCTTTTTAAAAGACGTGGCCCAGGTGCGCGACGGCTTCCAGGTGCAACAAAATATGGTTCGAGCGGAAGGGCGGCGGTCGGTGCTGCTTTCGGTCATCAAAAACGGCAACGCCTCGACCCTGGACGTGGTCCATGGCGTCAAAGAGGCCCTGAAAGTGGCCCGAAAGGCTGCGCCCCAGGGGCTTTCCATCAACGAGATGTTTGATCAGTCGGTCTTCGTGTCCAAGTCGGTAGGTGGCGTGGTCCGCGAGGGACTCATCGCCGCCGTACTCACCGCGCTCATGATTCTGCTTTTCCTCGGCTCGTGGCAGTCGACCCTGGTGGTCATGGTTTCCATCCCGCTTTCGATCCTCTCCTCCCTGGTGATCCTCAATTTTCTGGGCCAGACCATCAACACCATGACCCTGGGAGGACTGGCCCTGGCCATTGGCGTCCTAGTGGACGACTCCACGGTGACCATCGAAAACACGCACCGTCTGCGCACCGAAGAATTGATGCGCGTGGCCGAGGCCACCCTGTTCGGCGCTGCGGGCATCGCCGTGCCGACCCTGGTTTCCACCCTGGCCATCTGCTGCGTATTCACTTCGCTGATTTTCCTGGAGGGGCCGGCCAAGTTCCTGTTCACGCCGCTCGGACTGGCCGTGGTCTTTGCCATGCTGGCGTCCTACTGTTTGTCCCGGACGCTGACGCCGATCATGATCGGTCTGCTGTCTCGCACCGAGCGCTCAGACGAAGGGCAGGCGCGGGGCTGGTTCACCCGTGTCCACCAAGCCTTTGACGCCGGATTCGAGCGGATGCGCGAGCATTACCGCGACCTTTTAATCGGCCTGCTCAGACGGCGTGCCCTCGTGCCCATCCTGGTCTTTCTTATGATGGTTTTGGGAGGAACACTGTATTTCTTCGTCGGTCGTGACTTTTTTCCCCTGATTGACGGCGGGCAGATCCAGCTGCACGTGCGGGCGCCGGCGGGGACCCGTATCGAAAAGACCGAGCAGATCTTTCAGGCTGTGGAGGACAAGATCCGGGAGGTGATTCCGGAAAATGAGCGCGCCCTTATCGTGGATAACATCGGTCTGCCGTCCAGAGTCTTCAACCTGGCCTTTGCCGACGGCACGGCCACCGGCACCAACGACGGCGTGATCTTCGTGTCCCTCAAGGAGGAGCACGAGCCCTCGGCCCGGTATCTCCGCAAACTGCGGGAGGTTTTGCCGGCTGCCTTTCCGGGAGTTACCTTTTATTTCCAGGCCGCGGATATGGTCACCCAGATCCTCAACTTTGGCATCCCGGCCCAGGTGAATGTCCGGACCGTGGGTTTTGACCGGGCCAACAACCTGACCGTGGCCAAGGAACTGTCCCGTCGCATCGCGGCCATTCCCGGCATTGTCGACGCGCATATCCAGCAGGAGCTCAACAGCCCGGAATTGTTTGTCGACATCGACCGGACCCGGGCCGCCCAGTTCGGGTTGACGGCCACGGCCATTGCGTCGAACCTCAACGTCAGCCTGAGTTCCTCGGTGCAGGTCTCGCCCAACTTCTGGGCCGACCCCAAGTCCGGCATCCCGTACTATCTGGCTGTCCAGACCCCGGAATTCAGGGTCAGCTCCCTAAACGACTTGGGCAACACGCCCGTGACCACCTCCGTCTCTTCGTCCGGAGGGCCGGTGCCGGGATTGCTTAGCAACGTGGCCTCCATCTCCCGCCATGTCCTGCCCACCAATGCCAACCAGACCAACGTACAGCCGGTCTACGAGGTTTACGCCAACGTGCAGGGGCGCGATCTCGGCAGCGTGGCCACGGCGATAGACGGGATCGTCAAGGAGCTGACCCCGAAGCTATCGCCGGGCAACACGATCCAGGTGACAGGCCAGATCGAGAGCATGAACAGGGCCTTTGGCGACCTCGGCGTCGGTTTGTTGTTTGCCGCAGTGTTCGTCTACCTGCTTATGGTGGTCAACTATCAGAACTTTGGGGTGCCCCTCGTTGTGATTTTGGCCTTGCCCATGACCTTCTGCGGCATTTTGGTCATGCTTTTCATTACGCACACGACCTTAAGCGTCCCCTCGCTTATGGGCGCGCTTATGGCCATCGGCGTAGCCTCGGCCAACTCCATTTTGCTGGCTACCTTTGCTCACGAGAAACAACAGGAAGGGGTGCCGGCCGTTGAGGCTGCCATCCTGGCCGGGCACACTCGCATTCGGCCCGTGCTCATGACCGCCGCCGCCATGACCGTGGGCATGATCCCCATGGCCATCGGCGGTCCTGGCGAGGAACAAAATGCTGCCCTGGCCCGGGCCGTCATCGGCGGTCTGCTGTTTGCTACCCCGGCAACCCTGTTTGTCGTGCCCTATCTGTTCGCGGTGCTGCGCAAGAGCAACGACGGGAAGAAGGCGCATGGCGTTTTTGAGGTGCTCCCCTAATGGACAATCAAGAGAATGCCCCCCGCGATGTGAATGCCGCCGACGCTCCGAATGCTCCGGGCGCGGTCCCGACGAACACGGGAAAGTGTCGGAATGCTTCGAGCCGCTGGCTGCTCGCCGGCGGTCTGGTCGTGCTTTTGGTCGCTTCCTTGGCCTACGGGGCGTGGGAGCAGCATGAGGAAACCCAGCTCGTTATGAAGACAGGTTCCGTGAGCCGCAATGCTGCAAACAAAGTGCGTCTTGGCGATGTGCGGGCCAGCGGGAACGATTTCACCCTGGCGCTGCCGGCCACAACCAATGCCTTCGAAGCCGCCAGCGTATTTGCCAGAGCCAGCGGTTATATCGAGAAACGTTTTGTGGACATCGGTTCACGGGTCAAGGCCGGGGACGTGCTGGCTCGTATCTCTGCGCCCGAACTCGACCATCAGATCGCTCTGGCCGAAGCGACCCTGGCCCAAAATGAAGCCGCTCTCAATCAAGCCAAGAGCAATCGGGAATTGGCCAAAGTGACAAACGACCGCAACGCCAAATTGGTCGGCCAGGGCTATGTGAGTCTACAGGAGGGCGACGTGGCCCGTCTGACGTTAGAGGCCCGGGTGAGTGATGTGCATTCCGCTGAAGCCAACATCCAGGCCCAACGGGAACAGATCAAGGTGCTGCGGCAGCAGAAAGAGTATCAGAAGGTGGTGGCCCCCTTCGATGGGGTGATAACCCAACGCAACATTGACAATGGCAGCCTGGTCCAGGCCGATGCTGCAAGCGGGGCCTCGCTGTTTGCCATATCCCGGGGCGATGTGATCCGTATCCAGCTCTACGTGCCCCAGGATGCGGCCATCGGTGTCGGGGCCGGGGTCCCGGCCCTGGTGCATGTACCGGAACTTCCCGGGCGCACCTTCCCGGGCAAAGTGACCCGGGTGGCAGACACCCTCCAGCCCAACACACGCACGCTGCTGACCGAAATTGACGTGCTGAATTCCGACGGGGCTCTGACTCCGGGTATGTATTGCACCGTGGAACTGCACATTCCGCGCAAGACGCCTTCACTTCTCGTGCCCGGCGAATCGGTCATCTTTAACCGCGAGGGTATGCAGGTCGCCGTGGTTAAGGACGGCGTGGCCCGGTTCAGAAAAATTGCCGTGGTCCGCGATTTCGGCACCGAGGTGGAAGTGGGGGAGGGCGTCCGGGCCGGCGACAAGGTGGTGCTCAATCCGCCGGTCGGCCTGGCCGACGGAGAGACGGTGCAAGTCGCTCAAGGCAAGTAACCGCCGGACTCTCCTGAAAAAAACACTCAAAGAAATAACGACGGGGCCGACGCCAGCACTGACGTCGGCCCCGCTTTGTTGTGTGAAGCGAACTGACCGTCAGTCCGAAACGAGATTGTTGATCTTGCAAGCGGCGCAGGCTGCGCCGAAGCCGTTGTCGATGTTCACCACCGTCACGCCGCTGGCACAGGAAGTGAGCATGCCGAGCAGTGCCGAGAGCCCCGAAAAGGAAGCGCCATAGCCCACCGAGGTGGGCACAGCCACGATGGGCTGGGACACCAGCCCTCCGATGACGCTGGCCAGCGCCCCTTCCATGCCCGCCGCCACGATGATCGCGGGCCTGACGGATCTCGTCAAGTCGATCCAGGAGACTGTGGATGCCGGCCACCCCCACGTCGGAGACGACAAAGGCCCGGCTGCCGAACATCTCACACGTGACCCGGGCCTCCTCGGCCACCGGTAGGTCGGAGGTCCCGGCAGTGACGATGGCGATTTTTCCCTCCCGGAATTCGATAGGTTCCCGAATGAGGGTCAAGGTCCGCCCCAGGGGCGTATAGTGGGCCTGCGGGCAAAGGGTGCACACATGTTCGGCCATTTCGGGCGAAACGCGTGTGGCCAGGACATTGCAATACGCACGCATATGCAGGACGATCTCGCCCACCTGCTGCGGGGTCTTGCCTTCGCCGTAGACGACTTCGGGGAAGCCGTTTCGCAGGGCGCGATGCACATCGATCTTGGTGTGGCCGATATCCAGGAAGGGAAGATCGCGCAAACGATCCAGCCCCTGTTCCACGTCCAGACTGCCGTTTTGGATGTCGGTCAGCAATTGTCTCAACATATCTTGTGAGTCCATATTTCTCTATCGTTTTTGCGTCGGATCGTATTTTTCGTTGAGGCTGCCCATGCGGTAGCCGGCCAAATCCACGGTCACGTACCGGTAGCCCAGGGCGTTGAGCCGGGCATGGATATCATGACGCTGGTCTGCGGCAACCAGTCTGGCCACCTGCGCGCCGGGGACCTCGATGCGGGCGACGTCTCCGTGGCTACGCAGCCGGACGGCCGGAAATCCCAACGATCGCAAGAAGGTTTCGGCCCGCTCGGTGCGTCGAAGCGCCTCTTCCGTAATCCGGGAGCCATGGGGAAAGCGCGAAAGCAGGCAGGCTCCGGCCGGCTTGTTCCAGGCCAAGCCCCAATTTTTGGAAAGCTCCCGAATATCCTGTTTGGTAAGGCCCTCCGCGAGTAGGGGACTTTTGATGCCGAGTTCGCTCAAAGCCCGCAGGCCCGGGCGATAATCCTGCAAGTCCTCCAGATTGGTCCCATCCAGGATATGGAGGATATGTTCCTTGGCGGCCAACTGTTCCAGCAGGGAAAACAGACGCCGTTTGCATCGGTAGCAACGGTCCGGCGGGTTGGTGCGTAGCCCCCTGGGGAACGGAATCCGCACCAGGCGATGGCGCACCTGCATGGCCGCAGCCGTACGCTCGGAGTCCTCAAGTTCTGCCCGGGGCATGAACGGCGTGGCGATGGTGATGGCCAGGACCTTGTTGCCGAGGACCTGGTGCGCGGCATACAGCAGCAGCGTGCTGTCCACTCCGCCCGAAAACGCCACCACGGCCCGATCGAGTGAACACAGGTTGTGCAGCAGATTCCGATATTTTTTGAAGGCGGGCCTCATGGGACGTATTCCTTGGAGGACCGGGCGATACAGGCATAGACCTCGGCCAGCGGGATGTTGTGGCACGTGGCCATCGCCCGGCAGTCCTCGAATTCCGGTTTGGCGCGAAGCACCTTGCCGTCCCGAAGGGTGTTTTTCATGGTGACGGGGCCAAGCGGTGTCTCCAGACGCGCGAAAGAGCGTTCCAGCTCGGTTTTTTCGAGAGGGAAACTTTTTACGCCCGAGGTGGTGGTATGGCGGAAAAGCAGGTCCTTAAAGCGTTCCTCCTCGGCAACGGCGCACAGCAGGGAGATGCAGGTGCCCGGCCGATTCTTTTTCATTTGGATGGAGGTGAAATGCACGTCCATGGCGCCGAGCTCCATCAAGAGATCCATGGTCGCGCCCAACATCTCGGCAGTCATGTCGTCGATGTTGCATGTCAGCAGACGTGCTTGCCGTACCGCGTCGACGGCGGGCATCGGACGGACCAGATGGACCCGCAGAACGTTCGGGATATCCATGTCCCGGTGTCCGATACCGTAGCCGGTCTTTTCCGTCGCCATCGCCGGAACGTCGGTGAACGTATCCACCAGGGCCGCCAGGATGGCCGCCCCTGTCGGCGTTGTGGTTTCCTGTTTCGTCGCCCCCCGTGTGGTCGGGATGCCGTGTAATATCTCCACGGTGGCTGGAGTCGGAACCGGGATGCACCCATGGGCGCAGCGGACAAATCCTCCGCCCAGCTCCACCGGCGAGGCCCAGACTGCGTCCACGCCCAACACATGGAAGCAGATGGCCGCGCCCACGATGTCCACGATGGAGTCGGTTGCGCCCACTTCATGAAAATGGACTTCGTCAAGCGTCTTGCCGTGGACGCGCGCTTCGGCCAGGGCCACTTTGCGAAAGATGTTCAGGCTCGTATTCTTGACCGCAGCGTCCAGCCCGCTCCCCTGAATGATCGCCTCAATGTCCGCGAGGTTGCGGTTCGACCCATGGTGATGGAGGCCTTGCGGGAAGTCCCCATGGTGGGGGTATCCATGATCATGAACGTGGTCGGCGGGCCGGTGGTCGCGTTCTTCCGGTATATCTGTGTGCGAATGGTCGTGCCCGACCGGGGATGCGGCATGGGTGTTCGCTTGTAAAAGAGGCTCGCGATCGTGGTGCGCTTCTTGGTTCTTGAGCACCACGTCTACCCGGGTGCCGCAGATGCCGCGACGGGAACCGGTATCGATGCGCAACTCGAACTCATGGTCGAGCCCAAGCTTCCCCAGTTCGGCCCGCAAGAATTCGGGAGAAACGCCCAGGTCGATCATGGCTGCGAGGTTCATGTCGCCACTGATCCCAGAAAAACAGTCATAATAAAGTATGTTCATGTTCTGTACGTTTCCTGTCAATACGACAGAGAAGGCGGCGTGCCGAAAGCACGCCGCCTGATGCGGTATGGATTTTGATTAGGCGAGTCCGGTTTCGAAGTGCGCCCTGATCGCTTCCACGCGTTGCTCGAAGTCAGGCCCCTCCATGGCGGCGGCAACACGTTCGAGTTCATCAGGAATCGCGATGTGCTGCGGACATTTCTCCAGGCACGTGCCGCAGGCCACGCACTGCGAGGCGAATCCCGGTTCGTTGGTGCCCGACATGCCGGCACCGAAAGCGATGTACATCATTTTGGCTTCTTCGACGTTCTCGAACATATGCATCCTGTTGAAAAAGTCGAAGCACTTGGGGATTTGCACCCCCATCGGACAGGGCATGCAGTAGGCGCAGCCCGTGCAACCAACCTGCATCAACTCCTTGTATTTGGCGGCGACGCGATCCACCAGCTCCGTTTCCTTGACCGTGAGGGAGCCGGCCTCGGCCTCGCCGGCAATGACCAAGTTCTGTTCGATGTGGGCTTCCTCATTCATGCCCGAGAGGACCACCGTGACTTCCGGATTGTTCCACACCCACCGCAGAGCCCAGGCGACCGGCGCGCGTTTGATTTGAGCCTCATTCCAGATCGCGGCCACGGCCGGCGGCGGCGTGGCAAGGCCCAGGTTGCCGCCGCGCAGAGGCTCCATGATGACTACGCCCAACTTTTGGGACGCGGCATACTTGAGGCCTTCGGTTCCGGCCTGAAACTGCTGGTCCAGAATGTTGTACTGGATCTGGCAAAACACCCAGTCGTAGGCGTCGACGATGTTTTTGAACTCCTCGTGTAAGCCGTGGAAGGAAAACCCGGGGTTGGCGATGCGGCCGTCCTTTTTCGCCTGATCGAGAAACTCGCGGATGCCGAGTGCTTCGAGCCTGTCCCACGAAGCGCCTTCAAGGGCGTGGAGCAGGTAATAGTCGATGTGATCGGTGCCCAGCCGTTCCAACTGGGCGTTTAAATAGCGATCCATGTCCTCACGGCTGTTGACCAGCCACGTGGGGAGCTTGGTCGCCACCTTGACCTTGTCGCGGTAGCCTTCCCGCAGGGCTTTGCCGAGCAGCGGTTCGCTCGCGCCGCCAAGGTAGGGCCAAGCGGTGTCCACGTAGTTGACCCCCTTGTCGATGGCGCCGCGGATCTGGGCAATGGCCCGGCCTTCGTCGATCTTCCCTTCTGCCATGGGCAGCCGCATGCAGCCGAAACCGAGGATGGAGAGCTTGTCTCCGGTCTTGGGCATCGTTCTGTAGAGCATCCGTAATCTCCTTGTCTTTTCGGCCGCACGGGAACGTGCGGCAGTCTCACCGGCGCACCGCGCCGAGGTTGCCTTATTACGCAAAGGCACTCCGCCTGAAATATCCATTCCTGCTGAAAAATTGCCTGATTGTTTCATGCGGGAACCGGCGCGAACCGCGCGCCCTCTCCCAAGGGCGGAGATTGGGATGATCAGGCAATGAATTGATCGAAACGTTCATTCACCACCAAAGATAAACTCAATAAATAATCCCTTGAGAAATATGGAGTTGAGAACCTACAGGACAAATCATGACTATAAACAAAGAAGCTCTTCCAATATCTTGTAACACATCAAAAGAGTGGAAAATTTGTATTGAGAGCTGGGAATTCTTCAGAATGTCATCTCTCAGCGCATTGAGGCAAGAGCTAGCAACCCGCTCAAACAGCGTATTCGAAGAGCTATACAAAGCTGCAATTATAACCCAAGGCCGCAATGCTTCACTAGACGACGACATAAGCTTCATAATATCACAACTTGCAAAAAATGGACAAAAGATACCCTGCCACCTCGGCTGCTCAGCCTGCTGCAAGCAAGCAATAACAGCGAGTCCATTTGAGGCATCATTAATCGGTATATATTTAATAAAGCATCCTGAAATATGCGATACTTTTCTAGACAACTACATCAAATGGGATGTAGAGACAAAAAATACTCGCGACCAATTCATGGACTGGGCGCAACTATTATTTTCAGGCAATGTTGATGATGGGCGATTTAAGTATACCGACTTTCACGCCTCGTGTCCTTTTTTAGTTGATGACCTATGCCAAATCTACCAAGTTCGCCCCTACTGCTGTAGAAGTTATTTGGCAATAACGGATCGGTGCAAATCCACATCAAGTGCAGACGAAAGGCCTGGATTCAAGGGTATTGACGTCGGGAGCTATACAGATTTCAAGCAACGCAACAATAAATTACTGGAATTGCTTTGGGGGCATTTTGGAATCGACCCAAAGAAAACAAGGGTCAGGCTACTGCCGGACCTTGTCTATAGATTTTTAAACGGAGACAGTGAGGAGCTTTTAGAATATTGCTTGACAGATGGTTAGCGACTCGTGTCGTGTTCCACAAATAACTATGTTCAATCTTGTGGCTTACCTGGTCATGAAATTGTGCAATATAGCGACCTTTAACTTCATTAAAATACGTATCAACTTCCGAAACATCACACTAACTCAGCAAGCACACTGTGTGCTCATTGCATTGATGCAAGGCATTGATAACGAAATATGCTACCTTCATTTTAACCAATACAGCAAGAAAATAACCTGTCCAATCATCAGGTTATAACAGCACGAAAATCACGCCTGAGACTGAAAAACAAGAACCCGCAAAATAGCCGGAATTTCTCTCTTAATATGTAATATAAAGAAAGAAATTCCGGTATTTTTAGTTCTTCTTTACCTGTGGCAAGCACTGCGAAACCAGGTCAAGCTGATTTCGCCAAAGCGAGGATAGTCTTTAAGGCCTCTTGAAGCAAAAGAGTCGCTGCGCACAACGCTGCCTTTCTGGGTGGTGGCGGTTTGTCGCAATTGGCAACTTCCATTTCGCACAGCGACAACGCCTGATTGACCAGTTTTTGGGCTTGTTCTTCAAACTCCCGCATGTCGAAATTTGGCACATAAAAACCTCAGCGTGGGGGCAACCCACGACGCACGACCTCTGTCGTTTTCGGCTCAAGCGGTACGTTGTCAAGCTTGCTGTCTGGCGTTCTCCTTGGCCACGGCAAGAAGGTACGTCAAGTCCTCCCCCAAGATTTCCGCCATACGCTCCGCATCCGATACAAGTACGCCTTGTGGTTTGCCCGTGTTTGTCGCCTTTCCGCGCATGGCTGACCATTTTGCCGCTGCCGCCTTGGCAGGTGCGTCCGGCCAGACCATTTTGGCAAACTCGCCCTTTTTCCGTGTTCCCCGCAGGCGCGGGGATGATCCGAGGGTCCGGTAGCCGGTAAACAGCGCCGAAAGGTGTTCCCCACAGGCGCGGGGATGATCCGCCGAGCGATGAGGGTGTCCCAAATTTTCGAGAGTGTTCCCCGCAGGCGCGGGGATGATCCGCCCTTCCCTTCCCCATAGACCTCGGCTATTTTCTCTTCGCTGCATTCCCCAGCATTTTCAAAAAGGGGAGAGAATGGGGAGAAAAATATGCAGACAAAAGAAAAAAGGCCTACCGTCTTGCAACAGTAAGCCTTTGATTTCTATGGTGCCGAGGGACAGAATCGAACTGCCGACACGGGGATTTTCAGTCCCCTGCTCTACCGACTGAGCTACCTCGGCGCAGCGAGAAAAGGTATCTATACAAATCCTGACACCTTGGCAACAACTTTTTTTGAGGTCCCCATGCCACGAAGCGATTTTATTTTCTCGGTGATCGGACTATCGTGTTACCTACTTGTCCTGTTCTACCTCTAGGAGACCGCTCATGACCGAACTCGAAGCCTTTATCGACAGCTGGACCGAAGACCCCAATGGGGTCAAAAAAGCCTTCCTGCGCCTCAAATCCGTGCTGGAAGGCCTCAACGGCGCAACCGTCAACTTCGTCCCCAGACCCCCCGCGAGCTACAGCCTGCGCGCCGAACCCCCGCGCGGCCGCCCGGTCATCACCATGGTCGACGTGGCCACGCTTGATGGCGAACGTTTTCTTTCGGTCTGCTTTTACGCCGACACCATTACCGATCCCGAAGAACGCGGCGACCTGATCCCCGGCGGACTGCTGTCCAAGGACGGTTATTGCTTCGACGTCGATTCCGACGACGATGACGCTGTCGGCTACGTGGAATCCCGCATCTTCGAAGCGGCTGCCGCCTTCTCCCTGCCCGAAGAAGGCCAGGGCACCGACGGCATCGACGACGAAGACGATTAAGCCCACAACTGCCCCGCACGCTTCGGAGCGCTCCGAGGACGCCGCGCCTTAGCCCGGCTGATACCAATGGCCGGCGGCAAACGCCTCGTCCACTCCAAAGGCATCCGGTATATGGGTGGCCGTAGTTTTCCCCTCGCGGACCAATACGGCCACCACATCAAACCGGCAGGGGCGCTCCCACCAATCCCGCTCGGATAAAAAAGCCGCCGCCGCCCGCACGAGCCGGCCGCGTTTGACCGGGGTCACGGCCTGATCCGGCCGCCCCAGACTGCCCGGTCCGCGGGTTTTCACCTCGACAAAAACCACCGTGTCGCCGTCCAGACAGACGAGGTCGAGTTCCCCGCCCCGCACCCGATAGTTGCGGGCCACCACCCGGTAGCCACGACCGGTCAGCATGTCCCCGGCCGCCTTCTCCCCGGCCTGCCCCAATTCCAGATGCCGGGCCGTCATCGCCACACCGCTTTCGCCTGCCGGGCAGAACAGCCAAAGGACGGCGGACACGAGGCCGCCCGGATGTCCCGGTTCATGCGGGCCATAGCGTGCGGCGCTTGCAGGAGTTGCAACGCAGGGTGAAACGCGGTGAACGTGGCACGGTGGCGGTGAAAGCACATGGCGTGAAAGGAACTCACAGGCCGGGCAGGTCCATCTGCCGGGATTTTTCCGGCAAGACCCCCCGAAAAGTCAGACGATGCAACCGGCAGGGGCCGAGACGACGTAACGCCGCCAGATGGACGGCCACCCCGTAGCCCTTGTGCGCCTCGAACCCGTAGTCGGGGAACTGTCGGGCAAAAACGACCATAAGCCGGTCACGGCACGTCTTGGCCAGGATCGAGGCCGCCGAAATGGCCGGAACGGTCAAATCGCCGCCAACCACGGTTTCCTGCCGTGGCGGATGCGCCAGGAAGGCCAGCCGCGCGACGGGAATGGCCTTATTGCCGTCAATGCGCAAAAGCGACGGCGAAATGCCAAGCGCCCGCACGGCCCGGGCCATGGCCGCCAACGTCGCCTGCAAAATATTGATGCGGTCGATCTCGACCGGCCAGGACATCCCCACAGCCCAGGCCAGCGCCTGGGTCTTGATCAGCGGCGCCAGACGCTCGCGTTTGAGCGGGGAAAGTTTTTTGGAATCCGTCAGCCCCGGCAGGGAATAGTCCTCGGGCAACACGACCGCCCCGGCCACGACAGGACCGGCCAGACAGCCGCGCCCGGCCTCATCCACCCCGACGATGAGGGGAGTCATGGGAAACAACAAAGACAACCGCGCCTGTCCGGCCGTACAGACGGCGACAGACAGGCGGCGGTTAAAAACGAAAACCCGGCGGGAACCAACGGCAAGACGCTGCGGCCTAGGAATCCCAGGCTGTCTTCGTCTTGATGCGGGCAGCCTTGCCGCGCAGGGCGCGCAGGTAGTACAGGCGGCTACGACGCACCTTGCCCTGGGAAACCACTTCCACACGCTCGATAAACGGCGAGTGCATGGGGAACACGCGCTCGACGCCGATGCCATCGGAAACCTTGCGCACGGTAAAGGTGGAGTTCAGGCCACCCTTGCGCAACCGCAGCACCGCGCCCTGAAAGACCTGGATGCGCTCTTTTTCACCCTCGATAATGCGCAGGTACACCTTGACGGTGTCGCCGGGATGAAATGCCGGCATGTCCAGACGCATTTGTTCCCGCTCAAGTTGATCGATCACGTTCATGACGTTTTCTCCTCGGTAAAGCCGCCGGGCGCGCCGCGCCTCACCGGCCTTGGAATGTCGTTGTAGCCGCCGGTCGCCCTAGAGCACGTCGCCGAGCAGCCTGTCGGTGAGGATGCCGGCAGCAGCCCGCACCGAAAGATGGTTGTAGTCCGAAAACGGTCGAAGCGGCGGTAAAACCCCCTCGGCCCGGGTCAGCACTTCCTCGGCCAAACCGTGCCCGGTGCCAAGCACCACGAGCACCGGCCGTTTTGCGATCATCTCCCGCGCCGCCGCGAAGGACAAGGTGGCCGGCCCCTTGGCGCTCGTGGCCACCAACGCCGCTGGTTGGCCATGGTCGGCGGAAACCGCCGCCAGCGCCGCATCCAGTCCCTCGTGCAGACGCACCAGGGATAAGGCCTCGGCCCGGTCCGGGTTGGTTCGCAATCCCGGTCCCGTCCGCCAGTGGTCCACAATGCGCTTGGCCAGGGTCAATTGGTCACGAAGCGGCGAGACCACCTCGAACCCGCCCAGGCCGTAGGTACGGGAAACGCGCGCTATATCGTGGATATCAAGATTTGTCAAAGACACCGTGCCGACTTTCCCGTCCTTGAGCAGCACCGGTCCATGGAGCAACCCCAGATGCATATTGCGTCCGGGGCGGCTGCGGGGCACGCCGCGCAAAAAGGCCGCGTCCTCCGGCGACAGGGCCGTGGTGTCAAAAAGATCCGGCCGCTTGGCCAGGGTCAGCTCCAAGGCGCGTTTGCGCCGCCAGTCGGCAATGGCCGCATGATTCCCGGACAGCAATTCCGGCGGCACAGGCAGGCCCTCGAAAACTTCCGGTCGCGTATAGTGGGGATATTCCAACAGTCCCGAGGCGAAGCTCTCTTCGTCGGCCGAGGCCTCCTTGCCCATAAACCCCGGCACAAGCCGGGCCACGGACTCGATGAGACATTCAGCGGCCGCCTCGCCTCCGGAGAGCACAAAATCCCCCACCGAAACGGGCGTGATGTCAAAAAGTGCCAACAGTCGGGCGTCGATCCCTTCATACCGGCCGCACAGCAACGTCACAGCCTCTTCCCCGGCCAGCTCGGCCGAGAACTGCTGGTCGAGCGGGCGGCCGGCCGGCGACAGCATGAGCATCCGTCCCGGCCGGGGCTGGGCCCGCAAGGCGGCGACCAGGGTCGGCAGTCCCATCACCATGCCCGGTCCGCCGCCATAGGGCCGGTCGTCCACGGTATGATGCCGGTCCGTGGCGAAATCGCGGGGATTGACCCGGTCAACGGCCACAACGCCGGCTTCGACCGCTTTGGCCATCAGCCCGCAGGACAAAAAGGAATCAAAAAATTCCGGAAAGATACTGACAATCGTAAAACGCACGGCGTCTCCGGCAGGGGTGCGCCCCGCGTCTACTCCTCGGTCTGGTACAGTTCGATCAGTCCCGGGGGCGGATCAATGATCGCGACGCCGGCGTCGAGATCAATTTCGGGCACGAGGTCTGCGGCGGCCGGAAAGAGGATTTCGCGCCCCTGGGCGTCGCGGATGACCCAGATTTCGGATCCGCCGGCATCGCGGATATCTTCCAGCACGCCGAGATCGGGATCGGTCGGGGCCGCCGTGACAAGCCGGATGCGCAGGCCGAAAAGTTCATGGATAAAGACCTCGTCAGGGGCCGGAGGCGGCAGATCTTCAAGGCGGACGCAAACGGCCAGCCCGCGCAGGGCTTCGGCAGCGGTACGATCCGGGACGCCTTCAAACGTGACGAGGATACGGCCTTGATGGGGACGCACGGTGCGGATGACATAGTCCCTGCCCCGCCCGGGGTCGGCCGGCGGCGACAAGCGCAGTCTGGCTCCCCGGACGAAGTAGGAAGGGGAATCGGCATGGCTGTCGATGCACAGCTCCCCGCGAATGCCGTGGGGGCGCACCACGTCCCCCACGATGATATATTTGTTGGTTGCGGCCATGAGTACCTGTCGATGTTTCGACGCGGGCCGAACGCGCCGGCCGGGTTATTCGAGGATCTCAAGAACGGAGCGCTTGCGAGCCTTGGTCGAGGCTGCGCCAAGGATGGTGCGCATGGCCCGGGCCGTTCGGCCCTGCTTGCCGATGACCTTGCCAAGATCTTCCTTGGCCACCTTGAGTTCGATGACCGAGGTTTGCTCGCCTTCTATCTCCGACACTTGGACCTGGTCCGGATTATCTACCAATGATTTGGCCACATACTCGATCAAGTCCTTCAACATACGCACCTCCTCAGGTAACCGTAAGAGCAAGCGAAGGACTTCCGCCTCCGTTTCCGTGATCCCTTGGGCCGTACCCAAGGGTGAAGCGGCGGCATCGCGGCTTTCTCCGGCCCGGACCTCTCTTTCAGAAACGTTCCCTTGGCCGGTTGCGCCTAGACGCCAGCCTTCTGCAGCAGGGCGCGCACGGTATCCGTGGGTTTGGCGCCACGCTCAATCCAGGACCGCACTTTGTCACTATCGACTTTTATTTCCGCCGGGTCAACCATCGGGTTGTAATACCCGAGGTATTCCAAGGCGCGACCATCGCGGCGGGTCTTGGAATCCATGGCGACGATGCGGTAAAACGGGCGCTTCTTGGAACCCATACGGGTCAGTCGCAGTTTCATGGCCATAACGTGTTCCCCTTGTCTGGTGGACGATTGATGTTGTGGAAATCCCGCCGGTCCTTCCGGGCTAACGTTTTTTCCGTTTTTTCCGTTGTTCCTTTTTCTTCTTGGCAGCGGCCTTGGCAATTTTCGCCGCGCCCTCGCCCGACGCTCCGGGCATGGCGGGCATCCCGCCCATGCCGCCCAGACCGCCCATTCCTGGCATTCCCGGCATTCCACCGGGAGGCATGCCGGGCATTTTCATGCCGGGCGGCATCTTGGGCATGGAAGGCATGCCCTTGCCCCCCATCATGCGCTGCATCATCTTTTGCATCTGGGCGAAATTTTTAAGCAGCTGGCTGACTTCCAACACCGTGGTGCCCGAGCCTTTGGCGATGCGCTCCCGGCGGCTGGTGTTCATCAGCTTGGCGTTGGCCCGTTCGGCCTTGGTCATGGAGTTGATGATGGCCTCCACGCGGGCCATCTCCTTCTCCGGCATCTGGATTTCCCCGAGCTGTTTGCGCACCTGGGACATGCCCGGGATCAGCTTCAGCAGGCCTTCGAGGGAACCGAGCTTCTTGACCCGGCGCATCTGGGTGCGAAAGTCTTCCAACGTAAATTCGGCCTTGCGGAGCTTGCGCTCCATGGCCGCCGCCTCATCGGCGTTCACATCGGACTGGGCTTTTTCAATGAGCGTTAAAATATCGCCCATGCCGAGGATACGCGAAGCCGCCCGGTCCGGATAAAAAATTTCGAGGTCGGAAACTTTTTCGCCCGTGCCCACGAACTTGATGGCTTTGCCGGTGACCTGGCGCACGGACAGGGCCGCGCCGCCCCGGGCGTCGCCGTCCATCTTGGTCAGGACAATGCCGGAAAGATCCAGGCGCTCGTTGAAGGACGCGGCTACGTTCACGGCGTCCTGACCGGTCATGGCGTCGGCAACGAAAAGGATTTCGCCCGCCCCGGTCTTTTCCTTGATGGCCACCAACTCGTCCATGAGGGCTTCGTCGATATGCAGCCGGCCGGCGGTGTCGAGCAGCACCACGTCGTGGCCCAGACGTCGGGCTTCGGCCAGGGCGTCAACGCAGATATCCACCGGATTGCGGTCCGGGGTGGACGGATAGGCCGGCACGTCGAGCTGGGAGGCAAGCTTGTGGAGCTGGTCGATAGCGGCCGGGCGGTAGACGTCGGCCGGAACGAGATAGGGCTTGCGTTTGAACTCGCGGCGCAGTTTGAGGGCCAGTTTGGCGCAGGTGGTGGTCTTGCCCGAACCTTGCAGGCCGACAACCATAATAACGGCCGGCGTCCCGGCGAGGTTGAGTTCCTGGGCCTGTCCGCCGAGGAGTTCGATCATCTCCTCGTGAACGATCTTGACCACCTGCTGGCCCGGCGTCAGGCTTTTCAGCACGTCCTGGCCCATGGCCCGCTCACGAACGCGCTCGACAAAGTCTTTGACGACCTTGAAATTGACGTCGGCCTCAAGCAGGGCCAAGCGCACTTCGCGCAATGCCGCCTGGACGTTTTCCTCAGTCAGCCGGGTATGGCCCCTGATCTTGCGAAAAACGTCGTCGAGTCTATCGGTAAGGCTATCGAACATGGTCCTGGCGCACCTCGGTAACTAGGGCAAAGTTTGACTTGATAACCGCCCGGCGTCCAGGCGTCAAGACGCCGTCGTGCTTCGAGGCCGGCCCTTTCGGAAAAAAAGGCCTCGTCCGGAGTGCGGACGAGGCCTTGACGTCGATTTTTCGCGCCCGGCAGTCCCAGGGACTACCAGTTGTTGCGGCGGTCGCTGAAACCCTGGCGGGGCTGACGCTCCTGGGCTTCATTGACACGCAGATCACGGCCGCCGAAGTCCTTTCCATTCAAGGCTTCCATGGCCGCTTCGGCGCCTTCCGCCATCTCCACAAAACCAAATCCGCGCAGACGGCCGGTTTCACGATCCACAATCAGGTTGACCGACGAAACGTCGCCAAAGGGGGCAAAAAGATCGCGGACCTCGTCCTCATTGGTGGAAAACGGAAGATTGCCGACATACAGTTTCTTGGACATTTACAAAGCTCCAGACTTTTTTGGGCTAATTCTTCAGGTCGTCGGGAGCTTGGCAAATGCAAAGATCCTCGGAGACGGTTAAAAAGACTTAGCCAAATTTTTGAATGGGCCAGAATTATTCCCCGAGGCCACGTCTGTCAATATGAATTTTACCGACCAGGGCGTCGGCCAGTCCCGACCAGTCCACATCCTGCAAGACCCCGGTATCCCGGAGCACCACCGAGCCCGGACGGGACATCGCCGCCGCTTCGCCGGCAACCCGGGGATAAAACGGTAAAAGCAGGGAAAAAGCCTCCTGCTGGGCGTACACCGGCAAGGGCAACACGTCGCCGGGCCGGGTCTGGTCGGGCAGCTCCCCCCGCAGGCACGAGCGGCCAAGAACGATAAACTCCCGACAGGCCATCGGGCGCGCCGGATAGACGGCGCAGGCCCCATCCAAGAGGAACGGACATTTTTTTTCTTCGGGCGGCAGACGCAGGGCCCGGGCCAAGGCCCGTTTTTTCCCTGCTTCAAGGCGGTCAAGGACAAACCACTTGATCCCGAGCACTTCCAGGGTCGAAGCCGGGATGCGTTGCAGACAACAGGCAAAGCAGCCCGTCCGACAGGCGGCTTTGCGCCCGCTGTCGGCCAGCGCCCGGGCAATCCCGGCATCCAGCACGGCATAGGCGTCCAACAGCGAGGTCAGCCACGGGAACCGGGCCTCGTCCTCGGCAAAATGAACGCGCGCGCCCTGTGACGCGCCACAATCGTGGGCTGACGGCATGGGCCTGTGGTACAGGATTTTGGGACAAAGTCCAAAAACGCGTGGTGCCGCCAGGAGGCCCAGGCGTCGCCGGTGTTGGAAAAACGCTTCAAAAAAGCGTTGCATCGCAAAAAAACGTCCGCGAAACGCCGGGAGGGCATTTCGCGGACGCGGCAAAAGCCTTTTAAACGGCGGGTTAGCCGCGGCGGGCCTTGGCAAACCCCGCTTCGGCCCGGTTGATGACCGCCTCGTCCACGCAAAAGGCCAGTCGGAAATAGCCCGGCAGGCCAAATCCCCGTCCCGGCACAGCCAACACGCGCTCGGCCGCCAGCCGCTCCGTAAAGGCCACTTCGTCGGGGTCCGGCGACTTGGGGAAGAAGTAAAAGGCCCCGCGCGGCATAAAGAATTCATAGCCTGCCCGGGTCAGCACGCCGGCCATGGCCGCCCGCCGCCGTTCGTAAATCGTCCGGTCCACGCCGTGCCCAAGGGCCCGCAGCAGCAAGGATTGCCCGACGGCCGGCGCATTGACGAATCCCAGGATGCGGTTGGCGAACACCATGCCGGCCACCAGCCGTTCCCGACCGGGCATCAGCGGCGACACGACCACAAAGCCGATCCGCTCACCCGGCAGGGACAGATTTTTGGAAAAAGAACCGATGACCAGGGAATACGGATACAGCGGCAACACGGACGGGACGGTCAGGCCGTCATAGGCCAGGAACCGGTAGGGTTCGTCGGCCAGCAAAAAGATCGGGTGCTCCCGGCCTTCGTTTTTGCGGGTCAGCATGGCGGCCAACTCGCGCAACGTGGCCTCGCTGTAGACCTGACCCGTGGGGTTGTTGGGCGAATTGATCATGACCACCCGGGTCCGGGGCGTGATGGCCGCCTCCATGGCCGGAATGTCGAGATCGAACGTATCGGGCCTGGTCGGCACGGTGACCAGTTTCCCGCCGCTATTGGCGGCGTAGAAGCTGTATTCCACAAAATACGGGGAGGGACAGAGGACCTCGTCGCCGGCCGTCAGCACGGCGCGGAAAAAGACATTGATGCCGCCGGCTGCGCCGCAGGTCAGCAACAAATCGGTCGCGGCAATGGCGATGCCCTGTTCCCGGGTCAGATGTTCGGCCAGAGCGGCCCGTACTTCGGGATAGCCGGGGTTGGGCATGTAGCCGAGGGAAAACGGCTTATCCATTTGTCCGGCCAGGTCGGCCAGACATTCGCCGACCACGGCTGGCGGCGGCAAATCAGGATTGCCAAGCGAAAAATCGCAGACGGCGTCTTCGCCGTAGCGTTTTTTTAATTCCAGGCCCTGTTCGAAAATCTTGCGAATCCAGGCCCCACCCGACAAATAATGCTCCATCGCATCGGTGACCAATTTCACTGCCAACCCCTCCCATGAAAAAACAAAAATGTGTCGGCAACTCTTCGCACCAAATCCGAATTGTTGCAATATGGCAACTAATTTGGCAGGAATACCAGTGTACAGGCCAGAAAAGGGGTTCCCTCCCAGGCTTCTTTATCGTATCCTTCCGGCCTCGCGGCGTTCCCGGCCGAAAATCCCTTCAAAAGAGTACTCCTATGATCGAGGCGAAAAAGCCTGAGATTTTAGCCCCTGCGGGCGATCCCTATTCGTTTATGGCGGCCATCGCCGCCGGCGCGGACGCCGTTTATGCGGGCCTCAAACATTTTTCCGCGCGCATGCTGGCCCGCAACTTCTCCATCGCCGAGCTGGGGGCGCTGGCCGAAGTGGCCCGGGGCAAGGGCGTGCGGACCTATGTCGCCGTCAACACGCTGCTCAAACCCGATGAAGCCGACAAGGCCGGACGGCTGATCAAACGACTGGTTGACGAAGTGGGACCGGAAGGCCTCATCATCCAGGACCTGGGCGTAGCCGTCGTGGCCCGTCAGGCCGGCTTTAAAGGCGAACTCCACCTCTCCACCCTGGCCAATGTGAGCAGCCCCACCGGGTTGGCCATGCTGCCGGGTCTTGGCATCTCCCGCGTCGTGCTCCCGCGCGAACTGTCCATCGACGAAATGCGCGAGATGGGCGAGGCCGCCCCCGAAGGTCTGACGCTTGAAGCCTTCATCCACGGCGCCCTTTGCTACAACGTTTCCGGCCGTTGCTACTGGAGCAGCTTCCTCGGCGGCAAATCCGGCCTTCGCGGCCGTTGCGTCCAGCCCTGCCGCCGCATCTACGAGCACCGGGGCCAGAAGGGACGCTATTTTTCCTGCCAGGATTTGAGCCTTGACGTGCTGACCAAGGCGTTGCTCACCATTCCGCAAATCACCTCCTGGAAAATTGAAGGCCGCAAAAAAGGCCCCCATTACGTCTATCATACCGTCGCCGCCTACCGCCTGCTGCGCGACACCCCGGACGACGCCTCGGCCAAAAAGATGGCCGCCAGCTACCTGGAACAAGCGCTTGGCCGGGCCGGCACCAATTATAATTTCCTGCCCCAGCGTCCCAAAAATCCCATCGACACCAAGGAGCGCACCGGCTCGGGCATGCCGGCCGGCAAAATCTCGCGCGGCATCAAAAGCGGCTTTTGGAACCTGTCGACCCGGGTGGCCCTGGTCCCCGGCGACCTGCTGCGGGTGGGCTTCGAGGACGAACCCGGCCACCGCATCGTCAAGGTCAGCCGCAGCGTGCCCAAGGGCGGCCGGCTCACCTTGACCTTTGACGCCGACTCCAAGCCCGAATCCGGCGCGCCGGTATTTTTAATCGACCGCCGCGAGCCGGGACTCCTGCAAAAGCTGCGGCCCCTCGAAGAAGCCATGGCCGCCATCGCCCCCCGCGAGGCCAAGCCGTCGGAATTTTCGGCCAAACTGCCCAAGCCCCGCAAACCCGGGCGCGGCGAGCCGACCTTTGTCAGTGTGTGGCGTCACCCCGATGTCCGCAAGGAAAAAGGCGCTTCCGGCGTCTGGGTTTCCACCAAACGCGCCCATAACCTGCCGCTTGGCCGGGCCAACTCGGTCTGGTGGTGGCTGCCGCCGGTGGTGTGGCCCGAGGAAGAAAGCGAATTCGTCAGTCTGGTCGCGGCCATTGTCTCGCGCGGCGGCAAAAAGTTCGTGCTTGGCGCGCCCTGGCAGACCGGACTGTTCCCCGCCGACGCCAAAGGCCTGGAATTTTGGGCCGGCCCCTTCTGCAATATCGCCAACCCGCTGGCCCTTGGCGAATTGGCCCGGCTGGGATTTTCCGGAGCCATTGTCTCGCCCGAGCTTTCCGGCGAAGACCTGCTCGCCTTGCCGGCCCTTTCCCCCCTGCCCCTGGGCATCGTCTACAAGGGAGCCTGGCCGCTGGGTCTTTCCCGGGTGCTTTCCGGCGAGGTCAAGACCTGCCAGCCGGTCATAAGCCCCAAGGAAGAAGGTCTCTGGGCCGTCAAATACGACAACAACTACTGGATCTATCCCAACTGGGAAGTCGACCTGTACAATCACGGCGCCGACCTGGAACAGGCCGGATACACCATGTTTGTGGATCTGCGCGAGCCTATGCCCCGCGAAGTGACCCGACGCGAACGCACCAGTCATTTCAACTGGGAAGTTGGGTTACTCTAATGGCCCGGCCGGGAAAGCTTTACATCGCCATGGTGGGGCTCCCGGCCATGGGCAAATCCACGGTCGCCGCCAAGATCAAGGAAAATCTGGAAAAGGACGACATCAAGGTCGGCCTGTTCAATAACGGCGATGTCCGCCGCCGCATGGTTCCCGGCAACACCTCCCACGCCGGCTTTTACGACCCGGACAACGCCCGCGCCGCCGGGCTGCGGGAACGCATCGCGGCCGTCAATTTCGCCGAAGCCAAGGCCTTCCTGTCCGCCGAAGGCCAGATCGCCATTCTCGACGCCACCAACGTCTCCCGGAAACGCCGGGAGACGTTGCGGGAAAGCCTGCCCAACCATCCGATCCTGTTCGTCGAATGCATCAACGACGACCCGGAACTGCTCGCCCTCTCCGTCATCCGCAAAACCCGGTTGCCGGAATTCGCCCATCTGTCGGAAGAGGAAGCCAAAAAAAGCTTTGTCACCCGCATCGGCTACTATCGCCATATCTACGAGCCGCCCGACGAAGTGCACAATCTGGTCCGCCTCGACACCCTCAATAACCGCATCATAACCGAACACGTCTCCTCCGAAGTGCCCTACTACGGTCGCATCCGCGACCTGCTCATGTCCGACTGGATCAAAAACCTCTTCCTCGTGCGCCACGCGGAAAGCGAATACAATCTCGAAAACCGGATCGGCGGCGATTCCGGATTGACCGAAAAAGGCCATAAACTGGCCTGGGCCCTCTCGCGTCACTTCATCGGCACCCCCCTGCCCTACATTTTCACCAGCACCCTGCGCCGCACGCTGGAAATGGCCGATCCGCTGCTCGAAACCCGCAAAGGCCAGACCACCCACCACGCCTTCAGCGAATTCGATGAAATCAACGTGGGCGATTGCGACGGCATGAGTTACGGCGAGATGGAAAGCAATCTCCCGGAACTGTTCGCCGCGCGGGGTCGCAACAAGTATAATTTCGTCTATCCGGGCGGCGAAGGCTACGCCACCATGGCCGGCCGGGTGTACCGGGGCGTCAAGAAAGCCATCTACTTAAGCGGCAATTCCGAATACATCATGATTATCGGCCATCAGGCCGTCAATCGCATGATCCTCTCCGACTTCCTCTTCCGCCGGGCCGAAGACGTGCCCTACATTTTCATTCCCCAGGACAAATATTTTCATATCGTCTCGACCCAGACCAAAAAGCTCTTCGAGTTGCGCAAGTTTTAAGGGGAGGGAGCGAGAGGGGGAGAAAAGAGGGGAGAGGGAGAAAAAGAGCAGGGGCGCTGCCCCTGCACCCCGCCGGGGGGATAATCCCCCCGGACCCCGTGGCGAGATGTTTATAAAAAAACATTGAGGCCAAAAGGGGTTGCCAGAGCCGAAAGCCTGGGAGAATGCGCGAGCGCGTTTTTCGAAGCGCTCGATGAAGCTTTGTTTAGAAAAGAAAAGACAAGAAATACAATAAATTATGAAGATATGCGAGTTTGACGTCTGTAGGGTTTTTCTATAGCCATAGTCGTTATGCCTGTCTGGATTGCACGCAAACACAGGCCGAAATTTTTTTTCCTCTCGGCCACACCGTATTGTTTTCCTCTGGTGCGGCGCGCGCACCCCAAGCCGTATGCCGCATAATCCTGCAGAAACGTCTCTGATTTTTTTTTCTTTTTCCCTGCTCGCGCTCTACGGTCCGGCGCTGTTGTTGGTGTTCGCCGCCTATTTTTTTTTCACCCGGAAAAAATCACGTCTCGAACGCAAACGCCAAAAGCAACAGCGTATCCTGGAGCATATTGCCACAGAAGGTCTCAAAGAACGCAACCGGATCGCGCTTAAAAGCCAACGGAAAAACATTCGCGAGTTGGCCAGACTGGCCCACCGCCAACTTGAGGCGCGCAAGCTTCAAATGACGCCCTACATGCACCAGCGCACCTCGGCCTTCATTGAAAAGGCCGTCACCACCATCGACTTTGACCGGCTTTATGCCTTATATTCCTTGTTTGAACAAACCGAGGAACAACACATTTCCCCTGCCATGGAAACTTTTTTCGAGCAGCAGAGGTAAGCATGTCTTTTCCTGAACGCATCGGACATTTTTTTGCCAAGCTGTTTTACACGGTCAAAACCGAGTCGGCCGAGTGGCAAACCACGCATCAGCCGGAGCTGGACAGGCTCAAGGAAGAAAAACGCGTTGCCCAGCAAGAATTCAAGCAACGCCTGGAGCTGATGGAAATCCGCTTTCAGGAAGAATGCAAGCGGACGCGGATGGAAGAAGAACGGCAAACCGAACACTTCGGGGAATTTTTGGCCAGCATCGACGAAATGAAGGCCAACATGCTGGAATACTATGCGTCCATGCCCAAACCCATTGCCCTTATGATCCACCACCACGCGGCGGAACTGCTCAAGGAAGCCTGGCACAGCCCGGACGCCCGGGAGCGGCTGCAAAAACAGACGCGCTTTACCAATCTGATGCTGACCATTACCGAAGATTTGTCGGAATTGACCAAGGACGGCGGACAAAAAGCCTTACCGGAAAAAACGATCGCCTTTATCCAGACCAAACTCGAATAAGAAAGCGGGAACAGGACACGCTCCCCCTGGTCGCCAAAGCTTTTCTTCGTGGACCGTTTATTCGTGGTCCTCTCCCGTGGCATTCTTGGCGGCTTCCCGGCTCTGACGCTCTTTTTGCCGGACTTCGGTCAGACAAAAAAGACCTTCCCCGGCCAGCAGCGGCTTGAAGCACAGATTGTCACTCACGCACGCCGCCGGGGCATGATCGCCGGATTCCCAACGGGCGATAAGCCCCGGTTCCCGCACCAACGGCCGTGACAGGGCGACCATGTCGGCCAGACCAGACTCCACCAACGCTTCAGATGTTTCCAGGCTGCGAATGCCCCCGACAAGGATGACCGGGATGGTCCGCCCGGCTTGTTGCAGTGCCTCGGCTGCCGGCTTGTAGTAGACCTCGCCTTCGGGAATGGAAATTTTCCCAGGTCGTACCGGCGAGAGTTTGCCGGACGCAAAGGTGCCGCCTGAGAGTTCCACGGCATCCACGCCGGCCGCTTCAAGCCAATGAATGACTTGCAGACTCTCCGCAGCGGTCATGCCACCTTCAATGAAATCCTCGGTGTTGATTTTGACCAGGACCGGAAAGTCCCGACCGACACGCCCCCGAATGGCGCCCAAGACTTCGAGTAAGAGGCGAGCCCGATTGGCCAACGATCCCCCATACGCCCCCACCCGGCGATTGGTGCGCGGCGACAGGAATTGGCTGAGACAGTAGCCATGGGCGGCATGGATTTGCACTCCGTCTGCGCCGGCTTCCCGACACAGGGCCGCCGCCGTGCCGAACGCCGCCTCCAGTCGGGCCAGATCGTCGGCGGTCATGGCCTGACAGGACGGGGTCTCCGGAGTTGCAGGCGCCGAAGGACCGACGGGCGTTTCTCCGGTCACGGTCGCAGTTGCCTGACAGCCGGCATGGGCCAGTTGCACCACGAACCGTCCGCCATAACCATGTACGGCCCGGGCCAACCGGGCTATCCCCGGTTCCATGGCCGGCGTGTGAACGCCAAGCTGCCCCTGGTGGGCCTGACCGCGTTTTTCCACATAGGCGTGTCCTGAAATCACCAGACCGACGCCCCCGACGGACAGCTCCTTCATGGTCGTTTCCAGCCGATCCGTCACCGAACCGTCGGGAAGACACAGCCCTTCCGCCGTAGCCGAGCGGACAAACCGGTTCTTGACCCGCATCCCGTTTATGACAAAGGGCGTAAACACGTGCATGGCTAGGCTGCCTCGAAGCGATCGAGAAACCGCTCCAGATCGTTGGGGTCGCCATCCTGATAATCGTCAGGGTAGAGCAGCGCACCCATAAAAAAAATGCTTTCCAGCGACAGGGCCATGCCGGCCCGCTGGGCGAAATCCTCAAGCCCGGCGACAAACGCCGCCGTTTCGGCGGTCCGCCCTGCCCCCAGGGATCCGATGGCCTCCCCGGCCAGGGCTTCAAGCACCAGACATTTTTGCGTCAGTTCCTGCCGATGGGTTGCCGTGTCACCCTCGGCAAGCGCCCGGGAGGCTTCGGCCTCCAAGGAGCGAATGCGCCGGGCCGCATCCTGGGCCAGTTTCAAAGCCGTTTCGGGTATTTTGCCTTTTCCCATACGCCATCCTCCCTGAGTCGCACCCGGTGCGAATGCCACCGACCCGACTGTTTTCTCTTAGCAAACCTTGCCCGTCAGGCCAAGCATGGTTCTCAGGACACACGAAAGGAATCGCCTCACCCGATGTGGAACGAAAAGAAGGAATCCCATCCCGCCTAATCGTCAATCTCTGGCTACGCCCGGCTCGAATCTCCGGCCTGGGAACGCGTTCTTTTCGCTTGCCGAACACAGTGAAATTCCTCATAAACTGTAATGAATGGGATATGCCCCGCATGTTTTTCTGACCATTTTTTTGTGATATGATTAGACTAAGGAAACTATACTTAAATTTTACAACAAGTTAGGAGGAAAATATGAAACTCGCAACCAAGCTCATCAGCTCTTTTGGATTCTTATTGCTCCTCATGTGCCTGCTCGGCCTCTGGGCAGTGCTCGAAATGGGAAATATCAACACTGCAACAAACGACTTGGCGAAAAACTGGTTGCCATCAATCAAGGCAATCGGGGACGTGAATGACCTGACTTCAAAATTTCGCCGTCAGGAATTAGTTTATATAATTACACCGTCAACGACAGAAAAAGAGCGATATGAGGGCATTATAGCTGCTGTAAAGTCCGAAATTGGAAAAGCCCTCAGTGTCTATGAACCGCTCATAAGCGAACCCGAAGAGCGAACTAATTTTCCAAAATTCATGGAAAACTGGAAGCAATTCTTAAAATTACATGAACAGGTCATGGACCTGATGCGGCAGGGCAAGACAGAGGCTGCTTATAAAATTGCAACCGAAGACGAAGCCAAATATATTCAGGAAGCCCAACGCTACCTTGATATCTTAGTCGAGGTAAATTCCAATGGAGCAACAAAATCTGCAGCAGCCGCGCAGGATTTCTATACAACAGGCAAACTGACCGTGACCCTCGGCATACTGCTGGCCCTCGCCGTTGGGGCAGCCCTCTCGATCTGGCTGGTGAAAAATATCCTCGGACAGCTCGGGGAAGATCCCAGCTATTTGCAGTCTGTCGCCCAAACCGTGGCCGGTGGGAATCTTGACGCGGACTTCAAGCCCGTCCAAGGTAACGGCGGCGTCTATGGCGTCTTTCTGGCCATGATTGCCAACCTCAAGGCCAAAATTGCCGAGGCCGATAGCAAGACGAAGGAAGCGGCGCAAGAGGCGGAAATAGCCCGTAGCGCCACGGCAAAAGCGGAAGAGGCCTCACGAGCCGCCGAACACGCCAAAACGGAAGGTATGCTCCAGGCCGCCAGCCATCTTGAAGAGGTGGTTTCAGTGATGTCTTCGGCCTCGGATGAATTATCGGCCCAGATCGAACAGTCCACACGTGGTTCGGAAACCCAGGCCCGCCGGGTTGGGGAGACTGCGGCCGCCATGGAGGAAATGAACGCCACCGTGCTGGAAGTGGCCAGAAATGCTTCCGAAGCAGCCGGAACGTCCGCCAAGGCCCGGACAAAGGCCATGGAAGGTTCCAAAATTGTTGAAGCCGTCATCAGTCACATGGGAAAGGTCAACAGCAATGCCCACCAAGCCCTCGAAGACATGGGATCTCTGGGCAAGCAGGCTGAAAGCATTGGACAAATTTTAAACGTCATCTCCGATATCGCCGACCAGACCAACCTGCTGGCCTTAAATGCCGCCATCGAAGCGGCCCGGGCCGGGGAAGCCGGTCGCGGGTTTGCCGTCGTGGCCGACGAAGTCCGCAAGCTCGCTGAAAAGACCATGACCGCGACCAAGGAAGTCGGCGAAGCCATTCATAATATCCAAGACGGAACGCGCAAGAACTACGACAACGTGGCCCAGGCGGTTTCCGCCATCGAAGAGGCCACCACGCTCGCCGGACAATCCGGAAAAACGTTGGAAGAAATCGTGACGTTTGTGGACGTGACCGCTGATCAGGTCCGCTCGATCGCCACGGCCTCGGAGCAGCAATCCTCCACCTCGGAAGAAATCAACCGCACCATTGAGGAAGTCAGTACGATTTCATCGGAAAACGCCGAGGGGATGCGACAATCCGCCAAAGCGGTCGAGGAGTTGGCCAATCAATCCCGGGCACTCTCCAACCTTATTGAAGAGCTGCAAGGTGCCGGTGGCACAGGCCGGCCGACCAAGGTTGCCGCCCTGCCGGGCGGTCACCGACCGCTCCCGCTTCGATCGTAGAAGTTGTCCCCCACCGCGACGCTGGCCCGTCGCGAGCACTTAACACGCGACGACAAGAAAGCGGCCCCGGAGTGATCTGCTCCAGGGCCGCTTTCCTGCCCCGGAAATGACGACGCCCCCGGATGCGGGTATGGTTGCAAATCGCCTGCGCACCTGCCGTACCGGACCCCCTCTTGACGTCAAAAGAAGAGGCATGTAGATATTTTACTAAAAATAAAAGATGGTTATGCAAGAACTTCCGCGTCCTGAAGAGCGTCTTCCCCGCCTGCCCCTCTCAGAGGAAAGCGTACGCGCCCTGGACGATGTGCCCCGTGGCTTTTTTGCCAGCCTCTGCTTTGACCGTGGCGACCACGCCCTGCTGCGCATTGTCAACGATGTTCTTTCGCGCCAGGGATCCTCCAGTCTCAAGCGGCTGCTGGCCCCCTATCTGCATCCGCATGGCATCAAGGAAATGGCCGCCCCCAAGGGCCTGCGCATCGCCTATGCGGTCATCCATCTGCTGGGTTCCCTGGAAGCGGGCATGGCCGGCGACCGGCTGACCGCCCTGCGCTCCCTGCGCGATGAGGTCATGACGGCGGCCGAATCCGGGTTGGAAAAAAACACCGCCCGCGTCCTGCTCCAGATCATGAAGGAATTGGTCCGGGCCAGGGAGAACCCCCGCCGTCAGTTGGAATTGGCGCATGAGTTCCGTTCGGCCGTCTCAGGTCGGCCCCGTGTGGTCCGCCGACTGCTGCGCGAATACCATCTGCTCGAAATGCCCGAGGAATGGAACCAGCTGGCCTTCGACGACCACGTGCACGACGCCAATACCAAGGGTCGCAAATCTCCGACCCATCTGATTATGGACGCCTGGATCAAGGGCATCCGCCGCCTCACCGTCATTCACTACCACTTTGTACGCCAGGAAACGGCGGTAGAGCTGCTGGAAGCAGCGGCCATCATGGGCATGTCCGTCGAAATCGGCATCGAATGTCTGGCCCTGCACGAGGGCAAACACATCAAGATGGTCTGGACGCCCCGGGGATTTTCCCAACCGACCGATCTGGGCGAATTTCTCAAAAAACCCGACGTCCGCGCATTTATGCGCCAGGGCTTCGATCTTTCCCTGCGCCAACAACGCTACGTGCTCGATCTGCTGACCGCGTTCAACGAACGGCACCGCCTGACCATCGCCGAACGCCACGGATTTGCCCTGCCCCCCCTCGATCCGGAAGAATTCCTGGCCTTCGTGGGCGCCGGACAGGCCAGCGTGCTGCATCTGGCCCGTTTTATCCATGACAGCCTGCTGCCGTATATGGACGCCCGGGCGGCGGAAACTATCCAGACGGCCAGCAAGGCCGACGCCTGCGCCCTGCTTACGGAACGCGACGCCCTCGACACCGAGATGCTTCTCGACACGTACTTGTCGCCCGAAGCCAATCCGGACATCCGCTTGCCCGAGGAACCCGAACCCGACGAGATGCTGCCCGAACGGCTGACCATCGCTCCCGCCGAACTGGCAGCCCGTTTTACCTCCCTGCACTTTAAAAACCGCATCACCCTGGTCACGGCCGAAATGACCTTTGCCGATGTGCTCTTGGCGCTTTTTGCCTGCAAAGGGGCCATCACCAATTGCGACATCTTCAATTTACGGGTGTTTGAGACCTCCGGGCGCGACGTTGGCGAAGCCCTGGAACTGCTGTCCATCCTCAATGCCGGCAATGTGGTGGCCTTGAAACGCCTGATCGGCCACACGGCCGAACGCATGGAAAGCTCCGGCGAAAGTCCGGACAAAGTGGCCCGGGTGCGTCAATTGCGTCAGGAAGTCGCGGGGCTTGCGGCCGCGTACCGCAAAAAGCCCCTCGAAGCCCGCATCGGCACGGATTCCACAGGGCAATCCACCCGCTGCCACGGCATGGGGCTGGTGGTGGCGGATACGCTGCCCGCCCGGACACGAAACTATCTGACCAAGCGCGAAAAAAATCCGAATCGCAGTCTGCGCCGGGCCATCCCGGTCGGCGTCACGGTCACGCCCCGGGTCAATACGACGCCCGATGAATTTGCCTCGGATCTTGCAGCCCGATTTTTCCGCCTGTTGCGCGGCCTGCCCGGTCTGCGTCTGGCCGGCTACCACTATGTGCTCGAATGGGTGGGACGACGCTACTACAAAGCCACGCCCGAAACGGCCAATATCCATACCCTGGGCGGTATCCAGCCCAAAGCCAGCGAACGGTTCCAGGCCGAGGCGGTCTTTGCCGGACGCCCATTGCGATTCTCCTGGCGCTATCTCAATGGAACGCTCAAAAATGCCCTGAAAATCGGCCTGGGCTTCGCCGTGGCCGCCACCTCTTTTGCGACTGTCAATTCCTGGTGGGTGCTGGCCTGGCTGGGCCCGTTTATCTGGTTTGGCATCACCGGTTTTCGCAACGTCATCCAGGCGGTGCTCGGGTGCGGCGGCCTGCGCCGCAGTCCCCTGCTCACCTGGAAGGATTACGTCAGCTTCGACCGCTTGGCCGATTCGCTGCTATACACCGGCTTTTCCGTGCCCCTGCTCGATATTCTGGTCAAAACCATCATTCTCGGCAACGGCTGTGGCATCACCACCTCGACCGATCCCCTGGCGCTCTTCGCCGCCATGGCGCTGGCCAACGGACTCTATCTGGCCAGTCACAACCTCTTCCGGGGTCTGCCCAAATTGGCGGCCGTCGGAAATCTTTTCCGGTCGGCCCTGTCCATCCCCCTGGCGCTTGGCCTCAATCAGGGCATCGCCTGGCTGTTGCTCCAGGCCGGCCTGCCCGATCCGGAAGTCGTCATGCAGCCCTTTGCGGCGATCGTGTCCAAATTCGCGTCGGACTGCGTGGCCGCCCTCATCGAAGGGCCAGCCGACCGGAGCAAATATATTCGGATGCGCTTTCGGGATTATCGGGAAAAATTCAAGCAGCTCTATGACACCTACTCGCTGTTGGAACTCTTGTACCCCAGTGAGGATGTGGCCAAACTGCTCGAAACGCCCAAGCAGTTTTTCTCGACCCTTGGCATGGAAAAGCAGGATCTCGACAAGATCGTCATCGTCAACGCTCTGGATTTTCTCTATTTCTGGATGTATCAGCCCCGGTCGCGCACCGTCCTGACCCGGGCGATCCGCTCGATGTCCTTGGAAGAACGCCGGGTCTTCCTGCTATCCCAGTACGTGTTGTTGCGGGAAAAAGAGATCAGCCGTCTGTTTATTGACGGCTTGGTCGGCAAGAAATTTGCGCCGGCCCTGTCGTTTTATTTAAGCCATGCCCGACGCTATCTGGATGAGATCCAGGAACTGGCCGGACAACATCCGCCCGCCGAGGCGCTCAGTCTGGAAAACATGCTCATGGGCCGTGATAGCGCCGGCCCCTAGCGCACCCGCTCCACACCGCACACTCCTCGCCGCCGCCGGTCGCCCGGCAAAGGTCCCGACGACGACGAGAAGATCGTGCGACGGCAGTTACGCCGAAGCTGCATCCGTACCCGAAAGGGCATCGGAAATGATACTGTCCACCTGTTCCATGGGGTTGCTGCCCCCGGACTGGGCATACTTCATGGCCGCCTGCCCCTGCGCGCCTGTGGCCCCGCTCGGCGGCGTGGGCGGCTGCAACCCGGACATGCTGCCGGATTGCGAGGCATCGGAAAACTTGCTGGCCATGTCGCTTAACATGCCCGACGTTTTGGAGTCGGAGCTGTTTTTCGCCGCCTCGCTCAGTTTATCGGAGATGGACTGGGTCACTTGCTTGAATTTTTCCGGATCGGAACTTTGCAGGTCCTTCAATTTCTGCATCATCCCGGCGCCTTTGGAGAAATTTTTCTCATCGCCCGTGTCGACGCTGACATCCCCCGTCGAAGTCGTATCCGAGGTCGTGCTGGTGCTCGTCGTCAGGCTGGTGCCGGTCAACGAGCTTGAATCGGTACTATAATTCAGGCTGACAAGATCCATGCTACTCTCCTTGGTTTGCGATGCAACATTGATTGCTGACAGGGTTATCGGCCAAATATGAAAAGAGTTTATGGGGAAAATACTATTATTTTTTATGTAACCTTTTTTAAATTTTCGCGTCACGCCGTATCAATGCCAAAATAACAAGTCCATTGACATCACTCTGACGAGATTATTTCGAAAAAATTTCATTACAACAAACAAAAAATATGGAAAATCATTCCTACTCCTGTTTCTATGTTGCAAGTACCATACGCACATTGACTCAGCAATCATGACACTCTTGAAAACATCCGTCCGGGCCGTCCCCAGCCCTGCCAAGCCGGCGCTCTGTCACGAAAGACACGCCCTCCCCTCCCGATTCCCATAAAAACTGCCTTGGACAGCCCGGAAGTTTCCACCGCCTACTCCCTCAAAAAAAATGACACTCCAAAACCGCAGAGCAATCGAAAAGACAAAATTGTGTTTAGAGAGAAGATCTCATGTTTTCCCGGGTTATAACGAAAGCACTTCCGCATTACGCCCCAGACCCTCACCTGACCGCCGCAAAAATTCTTTTAGCGAGACGCCGCGGGAGCTTGCCAAATTTTATTTCATCGCATAAGATGTCTGCAATGATTTATAGAAAAGTGTGCAACAGGGTGGGGCCCGGTTGTCACAAAAACATGATTTCGCCGTATCCTTTGGGAATACTGTAATCTTTTTTACATCCGCTAAGCTGAAGACAAACCTGGAGAGGTTGCCCGCAAATTGCTATGCAGTGGCATTTTTTTTCGCAAAACAGCTTTTTTAGGCCGAGATGTTTTTGGCGTATGCGAGTTTCCAATCAGCCAACCTGCATGAAATACCCAGCAAGTACCCGACATGGCACTATCTGAAATGCTTTCGCTTCGTAAAACTGTCGCCATCACCGATGCCGAATTCAAACAACTGCGTGATTTTATCTATTCCAAAAGTGGCATCTGGGTTGATGACAAGCGGAAATACCTTTTTGAAAACCGTTTCGGCAGCCGGCTTTCCTCCCTGGGACTGAAAAGTTTCGGGGACTATATCAAGTTGTTGACCCTGGACCCGAGAAGGGACCAGGAACTCAAATATGTCTATGAATTGGTGACCACGAACGAAACGAGCCTGTTTCGCGACATCAAGCAGCTTGACGGTGTCAAAACCGGCATCCTTGCGCCGCTCCTGGCCGAGCAGCGCAAGTCCCAACAGATGGATCTCAAGATCTGGTGCGCCGGCTGTTCCTCCGGCGAGGAACCCTACACCCTGTCGATCATGCTGCATGAGTTGTTAGGCCCCGAGCTTTCCAGATGGCGCATTCTCATTACCGCCATTGATCTCTCGCCGGCCATGATCGAAAAAGCCAAGGAAGGCGTCTACACCGACTATGCCTTCAAGACCACGCCGGACGCAATCAAAGCAAAATATTTCACCCAAACGTCCACCGGCTTCAAGATCATACCCTCGGTACCCAGATTGGTCCGTTTTGAAACCATGAATCTCAATGACAGCGCCGCATTGAAACGCATCCCAAAATCACAACTGATCTTTTGCCGTAATGTTATTATTTATTTTGATGACGCCATGAAGAAAAACGTCGTGAGCGCCTTTTACGATAATCTTATTCCCGGCGGCCATCTTGTCCTTGGCCATTCCGAATCCATGCACAGGATCAGTCGCGTCTTTCAACCCAAAATGTTAGCCGGTTCCATGGCTTATCAAAAAGCATAGGATGGAAGGCAGGTAACGTAAATGCCCAGTATCCCCATAGATGCGCTGAAGCCCGGAATGGTGGCGGCTCAGGATGTGACCACCCCTGATGGCCGGGTTATCCTCCGTCAGGAAGGCGTGGTTGAGCCCTGGCATATCCAGCTCTTCACCGGGCTCCAGATCCAGACTGTCGACGTGGTTGGCGACGACGCCTCGCAGCAGGTGGAAGAGGCGGCCGCCTACGTCCAGGCTTTTTTTGCCTACGTCAATCCGGACAGCCTGCCCATGGGAGAGTTGTACGCCTACGTCGTCGAGCTTGTCGCCAACCGAATGGCCGAAGGCTGGCAACTCCCTTCCCTGGCCGAACGCCGGGCGGAGAACGTCGAACATCTTGTCGATGTCTTCCCCATGGAAATCGTCGAGCCACAGCGGATTGTCGACCACGAAACCGAAGTCGCCAGTTTTCCTGACATCTACATCAAACTCAGGGAAGAGGTGGAATCCCCCAAGGCCTCGGTCCAGAGCCTGTCCGCACTGGTCAGCCAGGACATCAGCCTCGCGGCCAAACTCCTCAAATTGGTCAACAGCCCCCTGTACGGCTTCCCCAGCACCGTGGATTCCATCGAACGGGCCATCTCCATCGTCGGCATCCGGGAGCTCTCCACCCTGGCGATGGGCATTACCGCCATCAACTATTTCCAGGGAATTCCGCCTGAACTGATCGATATGCGGACGTTTTGGCGGCACTCGATTGCCTGCGGCATTTTCGCCAAGATTCTGGCCCGCCACCTGGGAGAAAAAGAGGTGGAGCGTTTTTTTATCGCAGGACTGCTGCACGACGTCGGCCGTCTGGTTCTGTTTAAAAAAATGCCCTACGCCTCAACCGAAGCCCTGATCTACGCCCGCAATAATTTTGTGCCCATCGTCGAGGCCGAACGCTCCGTTTTCGGCTTTACCCACACCGACGTGAGCAGCCATTTGCTGGCGCAATGGAAATTTCCACAGCATCTCTCCGAATTAATCAATTTCCACCACGACCCAATGGCCGCCCCAACCCCACGGTTGGCAACCGTTGTCCATGTCGCGGATGTGTTTGCAGACGCGCTGCGGATTGCCGGCGGCAACATGTATCTGCTGCCGCAGTTTTATGATGCAGCGTGGGATTTGCTGGGATTGCCGACAAGCGCCGTCAAACGGGCAATGTCCGAGTTTGAAATCGAAGGCGAACAAACCACTCAGGCCTTGTTCTAGTCCGAAGAGCGGCCAGGCGAAAACGACTTCCCGGCGTCATGAGGGAGAGGACGTTTTCTCCTGGCCTTCTTTCATTTTGAGGCAATACGCTAAAAATTTTTTGGCCTCGGCAAAATCGGGAGCAATGGACAGCGCAATATTGAGCTGACAGATGCAGTCGTCCAATGCGCCCTTGTCAAAGTAGGCCCGGGCCATATTAAAATAGACATGTTCATCCAGCGCATTTAATTCCAATGCCCGGGAATAAAACCGCAAGGCATTGTCATAGTGCTTGTTCTTGCGCAGAGTAATCCCAAACCCGTTGAATTGCTCCCGATATTCCTGACTAAAGGCATCGGTCAGGTGCAGCAGCGTATTGAGCACTTTGTTGAGTTTATCGTAATCTCTTTGCTCGGATGCGACCTTGCCCGCCCCGTACGTGGCCTTCACGTTGCGATCGTCAATCATCAAGGCCTTGATAAATTCATTTTCCGCTTCGTTCAATTGCCCTTCGGCAATGAGCTTCTCGCCCTGTGCGATCCTCTTCGTCAAACTTGTCAGGGCAGGCACCGTATTGACCTGATAATACCGCGGTTCCGGAAAGTAATTTTTCAGGAACTCCGCCGTATCGACTTCCAGTTTCACGCCGGATGGCACGTGATAAATATTGAGCGGCTGCACTTCAAAGAGGTCTTTTGCCATTTGCCGCACGTACCAATACGTGACTGTTTCACGTTTGGTGGCGGTTTCGCCAAGACCGATCTGGGTTTCCTTCTTCTGCGAATACACCCCAAGAATGATCGGATAACTTGGCATGCGTTTTCCCCTTTTCCCTCTGGTTGGCTCCCGCGCCATCCAATCTGCCGGATTGGACAGCCGTGACTGGCCGCTTTTCCAGCGCATACAGAGCCAGACCACACTGTCCAGAACAGTGTGGCCAATGCCCAAAAAAAGCAAGAGAACACAATCCGTCTGCCCGACGGATCAAGACGTTGAAACATGTAGGGCGGCAGGCGGCCTGGCGCGGCACTCCCCCGCAACCACGCCGCCGCTCCTCTCGAAGGCAAGGAGCAAACGCCGCCTAAAACATCTGCTTCAACAAATCCTCACCTTTGCCGAGCGGGGCATTGGGATCGGAAAACATGACTTTTTCCTGATCATCGTCCGCAATAGCCGGAGAACCACGCTCCGTGCCTTCCTTAAAGGCCATCGGCACCCCGTCCACGGACCCCATGACGATGCCGGACGGCCGGGCAAAGTCTTCCACCGGGTAACTTTCTTCCACGACCTTGCGGTAGGCAAGCCAGACCGGCAGCGCCACGCGTCCGCCGGTTTCGCCCCGGCCCATGGATTTGGGCTGGTCGAAACCGATGTAGCAGCCGGTGAGCAGATACGGTGAAAAGCCCATAAACCAAGCGTCCTGGAAATCGTTGGTCGTGCCGGTTTTACCGGCGATGGGACGCCCAAGCACCTTGACCGCCGTGGCCGTGCCGGCCCGGACGACTTCCTTCAGCAGACAATCCATGATGTAGGCGGTCTGGGGAGACATGACCTGCTTCACTTCTGGCTTATTGACGAAAATGTCCTCGCCCCATGGGCTCTTCACGTCCAAAATAAAACGCGGATTTACCGTGGAACCGTCGCGGGCAAAGGCGGAATAGGCCCGGATCATATCCAGCAAGTTGACGGCCACGGCGCCGAGGCTGACCGGCAGGTACGGCACGAATTCGCCCCGCAGCCCGAGTTCCTGGGCCCGTTCCACAATTTTCTTCATGCCCACTTGCTGGGCCACCCGCACCGTCACCAGGTTTTTGGACTTGGCCAGGGCCGAACGGATGGTCATGGGGCCGCCGTAATCGCCCTCGTAGTTCCCCGGCGTCCAGACCTGCTTGCTCCAGGGGTCCACATAGGTGAAGGGACCATCCATGACCACGGTGGCCGGGGTCATGCCGTTGTCCATGGCCACGGAATAGACAATGGGCTTAAACGAGGAGCCGGGCTGGCGAAACGATTGGGTGGCCCGGTTGAACTGGCTTTTTTCAAAGGAGAATCCGCCGACGCAGGCCAACACCTCGCCGGTGCGGGGATCCATGGAGACAAGCGCCCCCTCGATGCGCGGCTCAAGCTGCATGGCCAGCTTCCACATCGGCCGACCGGGCTTGCCCGCAGCGGGCGTCTGGGCCGCCGCTTCCTGCGTCCTGCCCCGCCGCCCTCTGGGAGCCGGGGTCGGGGCCGCCTCAGGCGCTGCCGTCCCGGGCTTTTCCGGTTGGGCAAGAACCGAGGCCCAGACCAGATCGCCCGGCTCGACCTTCCCCTTGGCCCAACTCATCTCCGCAATCGGGATCAGGCCGTACTTGTCGCCAAAGCGCACGACAGCGCCCTGTCCCGTCACTTCCTGAACCAGGGCCTTCACCCAGCGCCCGGGTACGAGCGCGGATTCGGACACATTGCTATGCTCGTAAAAATCCTCGTATTTGTCCTTGTCGAGTTTTTCCAAAGACGGCTTGTACCCCCGGCGTTTCTCCGAGGCGACAAGCCCATCGCGCAGGGCCCGTTCGGCCGCTTCCTGGTGCTTCAGGTCCACGGCCGTATGCACATGCAAGCCGCCGTTATAGACCTGATCCTCACCAAACCGGTCGATAATCTCGCGGCGCACCTCTTCCAGATAAAACGGCGCCACTTCCCAGGACGGATCGGGCATGCTCTTAAAGACCAGCGGTTCGTTTATGGCCTCATCATGCTGGGCCTGGGTGATCCATCCCTGGACCAGCATGCGGCCAAGCACGTACCGTTGCCGGTTTTTGGCCGCTTCGAAATCGCGGAAGGGGCTATAGCGGGTGGGCGCCTGGGGCAGACCGGCCAGCAGGGCCGCCTGGGCAATGGTCAGCTCCCGGACATGGACCCCGAAATAGGTCCGCGCCGCCGCCTCCACGCCATAGGCCCGGGATCCCAGATAAATCTGGTTGAGATAAATGGTCAGGATTTCGTCTTTGGTCAGGTACTTTTCCAGACGATAGGCCAGGATGGCTTCCTTGATTTTCCGCTTGTAGCTTTTTTCCGAGGACAGCAGCAGCCGCTTGATGATCTGCTGGGTGATGGTCGAACCACCCTGCTTGATGCCGCCGCGCTGGAGGTTTTTGATCATGGCTCGGCCGATAGCCGTCAGATCCACGCCTTCATGCTGATAAAACGTGGAGTCCTCGGCGGCCAGAAAGGCCTTGGGCAAAAAATCGGGCATTTCCGAGAGCGTCACCAAAAACCGTTTTTCGGAATACAGGTAGCCAAGCACCTTGTTGTCGCGCGTGTAGATGGTAGTGACCAACGGCGGACGATAATCGGTGATCTTACGAAAGCTCGGCAGATCATTCGACGCCCAGTAATACAGACCGATCAGGCCGGCCACGCCTGATATCGCGCCGATGAAGAGCAAAATAACCAGAAGAATGACGAGCTTTTTCACGAATCAAATCTCGCAGGGGAGGGAGTGACGAAGGACATGCCTTCCTTTGGGGGAAGCCCCCAGGCCAGACGCAGTCTGCCATGCAGCTCACGCATCTGGGCCTCGGTGCAGTCAAAAAGCGAAAGTATTTCCGGCAAGTTCCGGCGCGGCTGATGCGCCAGACAGCCTGCGGCGACAAAGGCTGTCAGCCGGCTGCCAAAAAACCAGAACGGAAAAAGGCGGCAATAATAAGGTCGCGCCGCCCGTGGCAAACTGCACCCATCGGCTCGCAAAAAGACACAATTTCCGGCAGCGTCGCAGGACAGGCGCAAATGCTGGCCCGTCTCCGGAAACAGCGCGTTTAGAATCTGCTGCTCTCCCGGAAACAGGCGACGGAGGTTGGAACGGAAGGCTCCGGAATTGGCTTCCAAAGTAAACGCCCCATGCAACAGCCCCCCATATTCGATAATGCGCTGCCGTTCCATCTCGGAGACAGGGAAACAGAGTTCCTCTTCTCCGAGTTGCAAGGTGCAGCACGTGGGGCCGACAGCGGCACAACGCTCGCAAACAGTGGCATCACACGGCAAGGGCGCCTGCTCCGGCCGATCCATGGCATCCACGGTGACCTCCCGGTCCGCCGGGAGACCCAGGATCGCCCTGCCCGGCTTTACGCACCATAATACCACGAAAGCCGGCCGTAAAGAGCCGCCCGCATCCGGGCGGCTCTTGTTGTTTGCGCCAGAAGAACCCGGGCCTGCGTCTTCAAGGCGCGTCCGCCGGCCGATGGCGACGTCCACACCGCGCCGGGCCACAAGCCGACCGTCCAGGACGCCCGAAAAAAACAAGCTAGATCGAAAGCTTTTCCCGGGCCCGATCGGTCAGGGTCAGCCGCCCGCTGACGTCTTTCAGCAAATCCTGGCTGACCAGCTCGCGGATCATGGGTTGCACCTGGGAAAAATGTCGCACCAACGCCCGGGAAATGTCCTCCTCCGTGGCCGGAGGGTCGCAGACGCGAAGCACGTCCCGAGCCGTCTGGGTCAGGGCTCCGTCGGGCTTTATCGCAGCCATGCTTTCATCGGCGTCATACATATCGCGCGTCATGGCATCTCCTTTTTGCAAATATACCAATCCGGACAGGCCGCTCCCCGGGCGGCGGCCCGCTCCTCGGCCATGGCCTGGGTGCGTGGTGGCGGGGCAAGCGCCGCCTCCCCGGGCTTCCAGCCGGCCGGCGTGGCCACGCCATGGGCGTCCGTGGCCATAAGCGCCGCGACAAGGCGCCAGATTTCTTCCACATTGCGCCCCGTGGTCATGGGATAGGCCATAAACGCCCGAATGATTTGGCGGTCGTCAATGACGTAGACCATGCGCACCGGTTCCGTCGGCGATTCGGCCGGCATCAGCATGCCGTAACGGCGGGCCATCTCTCCCGCTGTATCGGCCACCAGCGGGAAATCAATGACGACGGAGAACCGTTCCGCAAGCGACCGCACCCAGGCGATATGCGAAAAAACGGAATCGACCGAAAGACCGAGCAATTCACAATGCAGCGCGCGCAGCCGCTCGCGAATGCCGGCAAAGGCAATCAGTTCCGAAGCGCAGACCGGGGTGAAATCGGCCGGGTGGGAAAACAGCACAAGCCAGCTTCCCCGGAAATCTTCGAGACGCAGGATGCCCTGCGTGGTTTCGGCCTCGAAATCCGGGGCCGGCTCGCCGATGCGCGGTGGGCCCATGGGGACGACGGGGTCGGTCATGAAGGCTCCTCTTGTCGGCCAAGACAAAGGTCCTTGGCGCGGCTTTCTGCCCTCTTTTATCCCCACTTCACCCACCGGCGTCAAGCGCGGCAGGTGGTTCGAAAACCCCCATGCCATAGTCGGGAACCCCCTTAGTGCATAGGACAAAGGTCGTCGGCCAGCCGGTGCATGAGGGCCGCCTTGATCTCCGCGCCGTGCTCCGGGTCCTCGATGCGTCGGCCGTCCACGCCGCGAATATAGAACACGTCGCGGACCCGGCCGGCCGGGGTCATGACCTTGGCCAGATGGGTCTCCAGATGCAACTCATAAAGGGTGCGGGCAATGTCGTAGAGCAACCCGACCCGGTCGTCGCAGGAGACGTCGATCACCGTATAATAGTCCGAGGCCCGGTTATCGAGGATGACCACCGGCGGGGATTTCGGGCCGGCCGGAACGCCTGGGGACAAAAACGAAGCCCGTTTGCGCGCCAGCCGGTAGGCCAAAAAGAGCTTGCCGCAAAGCGAATACCGAATGGCCCGCGACACCCGGGCGAACACCTCGTCGGCATAGAGCACATCCGGCGGGTTGCCGGTGCGCAGCGACAAAATCGTCACGCCGCCATCCCAGGCAAACACGTCGGCATCGCGAATGGACAGGTCGTGCAAGGCCAGCACGCCGGAAACGGTCGGAAACAGCGCCCGGACATGCCGCGCCGCCACGGTGACGGCAAATCCGTCGGCATCGGCCAGGGCCGTATAGGTCAGTGCCACCACATCCTGACCGCCCCGGCCGCCGGGGCGCATGCGCCGGTCCTCGGCCTCGGCCGCATCCAATGTGGTCAGAAGATCCAGATGGGCCAAAATCGCTTCGGCGTCCTGGGCCACCAGATAGCGCGGCGGCATGGCCAGCAGGGCCTGCTCCAACGCCTCGGGGGCAAACCGGCCCCGGGCCAATTCCCGCAAACGGTCCCGGGTGGCCAGCATGACGCGGGCATCGCTGGCGTTGAAGATCCGCCCCTGGTCGATGGCCTGGCGCACTTTTTCGGAGAGTTCGAAAACGAGGGATTCCTTCCAGCTGGTCCAGGCTTGCGGTCCGGTGGCCAACCCGTCGCAACGGGCCACCAGGGTCAGCATATCGAGGGTTTCCACCGTGGCCACCCGCCCGGCCACCCGGGCCACCACATCCCGATCGGACAAATCCCGGCCCGTCGCCATCTCGGGCAACAGCAAGTGTTCGCGCACAAGCGCCGCAATGGCATGTCGGGCCTCCGGCGGAGCAGACAGCCGGGTCAACATGGCCTCGGCCAGTTCGGCTCCTTTTTCAGCATGGCCGCCCCCCAGGCCTTTGCCCACATCGTGCAGCAACATGCCCCAAAAGACCCGCTCGGGATGGGGCAGTCCCAATAGCAGGGCCTTATAGCGGGAATCTCCCCCGGCCCGGATTTCGGCCAGAAGCCGCACGGCCTCCAGACTATGCCGCCCCACAGGATGCACATGATAGACATCGAAGGAGACAATATCCTCGACCCGGGCAAATTCCGGCAAAACCTCCCGCAAAATCCCGGTGGACGTCAGCGCGTCCATGGCCGCGCCCGTGACGTCGGTCATCATGATTTCGCCCAGACTGTCGTAGATCAGCCGCCCGGTGCGGGGAGACACCCCGGCCAGCCGGCCAAGCGGCCCGGCCATGCCCCGCAACCGACGCAGCGTGTCGTGGGAAGGCGGCGAGCCCGTGGCAGCGCAGGCCAAAAACAGGTCAAAGACCCGTTCCATGGCCACCGTGTCGGCCAGCCCCGCTCGAAACCGCAATCCTTCCGGGGCCAATTCCACGCCTTCGGCCACCGCAGTGGCCGGGGCGGACAGATCAAGCGCTCCCGTCGCCCCGGCCAACAGCGGCCAGACCGACAGCCGCAGCGCCTTGCTATCGGCCATACGCCGCAGCAATCGTGACAAAAACCGTTCCACGCCCTTGCGGTCGCCACGTTGGCCAAACCCCATGGATTCGGCCAAACGCTCCTGAAATTCAAAATAAAGCTTGTCGTTTTTGCGGGCGCACAGCCGATGGAGATGAATTCTGGCTGTCAGGATAAAACGACCGTCGTCGTTTAAGGCGGCCAGTTCCGGAGCAAGCCGGGCATCGTCGGGAGCGATATGGGCCAACCGGGCCAGCCACCGGACCTGATGCCAGTCCCGGAGGCCACCCAGACCATTTTTGAGGTTGGGTTCGAGCATGCCGCCGGCATCGCCATAGGCCCGGCCGCGTTCGGCATTGATCTGGGTCAGCCAGTTGACGAACCCGATCGCCCCGGCCGGAAAAACTTCGGTTTCAAGACGCGCGCCAAGCCGTTCGACCACGCCGGGATCCCCGGCCAGAAAACGCAGGTCGAGCACCGAGGCAAAAACCTGGGGATCGGCGGCGGCCAGCTCGGCACACTGGGCCACGGTGCGCACCCCGTTGCCGAGATCCACGCCGAGATCCCACAACGGGAAAAAGAGAAAACGCGCCAACTCCGGGGCCTCGGCCGGAGCTTCGCCATCAAAAAGCACCAACACGTCAATGTCCGAGGCAGGACACAGTTCCCGGCGGCCATAGCCGCCGACCGCCGCCAGGGCAAAAGGAACGGACACCCCGCTCCCGGCCTGATACTCAAGGAGTCGTTCGCGGAAATATCGGTCGTACACATCGGAGAGGGCGGCGATATACGAGACGTCCACCTGGCCGGCAGCCAGGGCCGCGTCCAGAAGCGCCTTGCCCTCTACGAGCATGGCCGCGCTTGGCGGTCTGTCGGTTGCGGACTGCATAAAAGCCCTCCCGGCTTTGCCATGACAAAAAACCGGGAAGAAAGCGCAGGGCCTCCTTCCCGGTTTTGCTTACAGGGAACCTGCGGGCAGCATCTCCCGCATGGCAGGGCTAAATGGCCGCGTTGCCGGTTTCGCCGGTGCGGATGCGGATAACTTCATCCACCGAGGTGACGAAAATCTTCCCGTCACCGACCTCGCCGGTCTGGGCGGCGGCCTGGATGGCCTTGATCACATCCGCGGCCACGCCGTCTTCCACGACCAGTTCCATTTTGACTTTGGGCACGAAATCGACCTGATACTCGGCTCCCCGGTAGACTTCGGTATGTCCGCGCTGGCGGCCAAAGCCCTTGACCTCGGAGACGGTCATGCCCTTGATGCCTATAGAGGTCAATTTTTCCTTAATTTCATCAAGCTTGTAGGGCCGGGTGATGACTTCGATTTTCTTCATGGCGTGATCCTTCCCCTCGTTAGATCTGATAGCCGACTTCGCTGTGCTGGCTGACGTCAAGACCCTTGGTCTCGTCGTCCTGGCTTACCCGAATACCGACCATCACGTCCACGACCTTGAAGAGGATAAGGGACATGACGAAACAGAAGGCCCAGGTGGCGACAACAGAGACGAACTGGATCCACAACTGGCCGGGGTTGCCGTAGAACAGGCCATCCGCGCCAAGCTCGTTGACGGTCTTGGTGGCGAACAGGCCGGTGGCCAATGCGCCGAAGGTGCCACCGAGGCCGTGAATGCCGACCACGTCCAGAGCATCGTCATACTTGAGAACGCCCTTGAGAAGCACGCCGCCGTAGCACAATGCGCCACCGATCAGGCCGATCAAAATGGCCGGCATCGGCTCGACGAAACCCGCGCCCGGAGTGATGGCGACAAGACCGGCCACCGCGCCGGAAGCCATGCCAAGGGTCGTCGGCTTCCCACGGTGGAACCATTCGACCACGATCCAGCTCAACGCCGCAGCGGCGGCAGCCAGGTGGGTGGTGACGAAGGCCGAAGCGGCCAATCCATTGGCAGCCAGGGCGCTGCCGGCATTGAAGCCGAACCAGCCAAACCACAGGATGCCCGCGCCGAAGATGGTCAGGGGCAGGTTATGCGGAATAAAGGCCTGCTTGCCGTAGCCGTGGCGTTTTCCCAGGAACAGGGCCCCGGCCAACGCCGCAGCGCCGGAGCTCATGTGCACGACCGCGCCGCCGGCGAAATCCAGCGCGCCCATTTTGGCCATCCAGCCACCGCCCCAAACCCAGTGGGCCATCGGGCAGTAGACGAAGAAAAGCCACAGGCAGGTAAAGAGCAGGAAACCCGAAAATTTGATGCGCTCGGCAAAGGCGCCGGTAATCAGCGCCGGCGTCAGGACCGCAAACATGCACTGGAAGATCATAAAGGCCAGGTGCGGGATATTGTCCACGCCTTCCTTGGCCGCCGTCCCCACGCCGTGCAGGAACACGAAGTCCAGATTGCCGATCAGCCCGCCGACGTCGCCGCCAAAGGCCAGACTGTAGCCGAGCAGGGCCCACAGGATCGTGATGGTGCCCAACAGGACGTTGGAATGCATGAGCGTGCCGAGGATGTTTTTCGCCCGGACCATGCCACCATAGAACAATGCCAGACCCGGGGTCATAAGCATGACCAGGGCCGCCGAAATGAGCACGAAAGCGGTATCCGCCGCGTTCATGGTTTCCCCCTCTTGTAACGTTTTTGTATGACAGGCCACAACCATCGTCACGCCCACCCTCTCCAGGGGGAAGGAGCCCGCCAAACCGCTCTCCATCGGTTTGACAAACTTTCTTCCGGCGGCGCGACGATTTTTTATTTAGGCCTTTTTTGACATTTTTGCAACAACAAAAAATACGACTCCGGCACAAGACCGCCATTTTTCAACGCAGCCCCTGGCGAACGCGGCGGGAAAAAACTATACTGGCCCCGGAAAGCCGTCTTTCCAGGGAGGCCACCCATGCCCGAAAAAAACGCCACAATCCTGGTGGTCGAAGACGATGACGACGTCCGTCGCGCCATCTGCGCCTGGCTCGCCACCGCAGAGTACACTTCCCTGGAAGCCGCCGATGGGCAACAGGGCCTGGCACTGATCCAAACGGCGCGTCCCGACGCCGTGCTGCTCGACCTGCGCCTGCCGCTGCTCGACGGCTTTGGCGTCCTGGCCGCCCTGCCCCGGGGCAATGGCGCGCCGCCGGTCATCATCATTTCCGGCCAGGACGAAATTGAAGGGGTGGTGCGGGCCTTCCGTCTGGGAGCCGCCGATTATCTGCAAAAGCCCATCCTCAGTTTTGACCTGCTGGGCCACGCCCTGGCAGCGGTGCTCGAACGCGAAACCCTGACCCGGGCCGTGCGGCTGGCCGAGACCCGATATTTCAATCTGGTGCAAAATCTGCCGCTTATGGTCTTCGTGCTCGACGCCGACCTCAACCTGACCTTTGTAAACAAATTCTGCCGCACGTTGCTCGGCTTTTCCCGGGCTGACGCCCAGACCATGCCGGGCTGGTTTCTCGGACGCATCCATCCCGACGACCAAAAACGGGTTGAAGACTGTCTCAAACGCGCCTTTGCCGTCCGGGAACGGGCCCGGACCGAGGAATGCCGCTTTCTCCACAAAAACGGCGCCACCATCCACGCCCTGTTGCGGGCCATCCCCTCGCCCCTGCCGCCGCAGACGAACGAGAGGCCCATGGTCGAAGGCATTGTGGTCGACATCACCGACCGGGTGGAGCTGGAACGCTTTATGGTCCAGGAGGAAAAGCTCAAGACGCTCGGGGCAATATCGGCCGAAGTGGCCCATGAGATCCGCAACCCCCTGTTCGCCATCGCCGGCTTTGCCCATCGTCTCCAGGCCCGCCTGCCCGACAACCACGAGGCCGGCATTATTTTGTCCGAAGCCCGACGCCTGGAAGATATCCTCGACAAAATCAGCAATTACCTGCATCCCGTGGACCTGCGGCCGCAGCTTTGCGCCCTTGGCGCCATTGTCGCCGCCGCCCTGGATTTCCTGGGACCGGAATTTTCCGCCCTCGACATCTTCGCCGAAACCCGGCTGGCCCCGGAATTGCCCGAGCTGCGCCTCGACCCGGACCTGCTCACCCAGGTGGTGACAAGCCTTGTGCGTTTTGCCGCCAAACGGACGCCACCGGGCGGATGCGTCCGCCTGCTGGCCTCACGCCATGCCCGGTTCGTGCATCTCGATGTGGCCTTTGCCCCGAACGCCCCTGTCGCCGAACCGGAATTGCTTTTTTTGCCGTTTGAGGAAGGCGACGAACGTATGGGATTGCCTCTGGCCTATCGCATCGTCAAAAACATGAGCGGTTCGCTGACCTTTTCCCAGGGAAGCGGCGAGGCGGCCTTTACCGTGCAACTCCCCGTCGGTCCGCCGTATGAGGATCCGCCGGCCGAGACCGATGACGAAGGGGAAGACGCCGATGACGCACAGGACAGGGATGCCCTCAAGGCTGCCCCAGGCGCGACGATGGGCCGGGAGGACGCATGAACGAGGAAAGCTGGCTGGCGCGCCTGCAACGTCTCGCCCTGCCCCCAACCCCCGTGGTGATCGACGGCGGGGCCAACAAGGGAAATGTCACGGCCCGGTTGCTCGCGCTTTTGCCCGAGGCCCGACTCTTTGCCTTTGAACCCCAGCCCCGGTTGGCCCGGAAACTCGCCAAACGTTTTGCCGACGACGTCCGGGTCACCGTCTGCGCAGCCGCCCTTGGGGAACAGACCGGCCAGCTGACGCTTTCCGTCTTAAGCCGGCCCACCCTGTCCTCGCTCCTGCCGCCGACCGGCATTTACGAAAAATACGCCGGAGAACCCCTCGATGTGACGGAATATCTGGATGTGCCGGTGACGCGGCTTGACGCCATCACCTCCCGGGCTGACGTCATCAAGCTCGATGTGCAGGGATATGAACTGCCGGCGTTGCGCGGGGCCTCGGCCCTGCTTGCCAACGTCTCGGCCGTGGTGGCCGAGGTGGCCCGCTACCCGCTCTACGCCGGGCAGGCGCTTCTGCCGGATGTGGAAGCCTATCTGGACACATTTGGTCTGGCACTCGACGGCGTATACGATCTGTATCGGGAGGCGTCTGGGCACATCGCCTCAGGCGACGCCCTGTTTGTGCGGCGGGACGCCCGGTCGTAGGCCAGGAACCGTTTCGCTAAAAAAGCGCTTTCGACTCGGACGCCTCGGCGGGCGGGGAAGAACCGGCCGGTCGGGGCGTCCCCCGCATCACGGGCAGCGATCCCGGCCCCCGGGCGCTTGGCGGCAAAAAACGGATCGTCGCCAGCAAAGCCTTTTCCGCCTCGACGTCAAAGACCGCCGGCGCATACGCCGCCACCCGCTCCGCCACCCGGGCCACCTGTTCCGGCGCCAGTCGTTTTTCCAGGACCGCCCGGGCCTTGCCGGCCCGCAACAAGACAGGATCGTTGCCCGGCGTCCGGCTGGCCAGGGCAAACCAAAAAAGCGCACTCTCCAAATCCCGGGGAACCACCTGTCCCGCGTAGTAAAATCCCGCCAATTCGGCCTGGGCCTGGGCAAACCCCTGGCCGGCGGCCAGACGAAACCAGCGAAACGCCTCACGGGGATCGGCCGGCGCGCCCCGGCCCGTCAGCAGCATGGAGGCCGCGTCGCACCGGGCATGGGCATCACCGTGTTTGGCCGCTTCGAGCATCCAGTGCAGGGCCTGGGCGTCGTTTGCCGGCACGCCCTGGCCGGTCAGGTACATCAGCCCCAGATTGAACTGAGCCCGGGCATCGCCGGCCCCGGCCGCCATTGCGTACCATTTTTGGGCGGCGGCAAAATCCGGCGGTCCGGCCAAGCCCTTTGACAAAAGCGACCCCAAGGCGAAGGCCGCCTCCATGTCGCCGGCTTCGGCCGCCTGACGATAAAAGTCCTTGGCTTTGGCCAGATTGCCCGCGCTGGGGAATTCCTCTTCGGACAACGCGGCGAGCAAGGCTTTGGCCTCGGGCAATCCGGCCTCAGCCGCCTTGCGGCACCACCGGAAGGCTTCGGCCGGGTTGCCGGAGACGCCCTGGCCGGTCAGATGGAGCAGGGCCATGGCATACATGGCCTGCACATCGCCGGCCCAGGCGGCCTTGGACAAAAGGGCCGCCCCGGTTGGCACGTCGCCGGCCAGCCGGCCGCGCACCATGCCAAGCCCGAGCAACGTGGCCGAGGCGGTGTCGCCGGCCGCAGCCGCCTTGGCGCAAAAACGCCCGGCCCGGACCGTATCGCGCCGGTCTTGCGGACCGGCGGCAAAAAGCCGGCATAACCGGATTGCGGCCCGATCGTCGGCGGCCCCGGCCGCGTCGTACAGCTCCAGAGCCCGGGCCGGATCCCGAAAAACACCCTGACCGGCCTCATACATATCGGCCAGTTGCAACATGGCCGGAACATGTCCGGCCCGGGCCGCCCGTTCGAAAAGCCGGGCCGCCTCCAACGGGTACGCCGCCACTCCCTGGCCGGAAAGATACATCAGCCCCAGGTCGTAGGCGGCCGGACCATACCCGGCGGTGACGGCCCGCCGCCGCCAGGCGGCAGCCAAGGCCGGATCGCGGGAGACGCCCTGACCGGCAACGAGCAAATCCGCCAACCGGTTCATGGCCTCCGGATCGCCGGATTGTCCGGCTGTCGTAAACCAGGCCGCAGCGTCCGCGGGGTTGCCGGCCCGGGGATCTCCGGCCGCGCCAAGCTTCAACATGGCTTTGCCAAGAGCCGTCGCCGCCGGCGCATTCCCGATGTCGGCCGCCCGCCGCAGCAACGCCAGGGCGGCATCGGTATCGGCCGGGGAGGCGGCCTTGGCGAAAAGCAGGATGCCAAGCCGGGTCATGGCCTCCGGATCGCCCCGATCCGCCGCCTTGCGATACCAGGCAGCGGCCGCCACATCATCCCCGGCGACACTTCGTGATAAATCTCCGGCCCGGATCATACTCGGGAGGTAATGTTTTCCCCCTGCAAAGCCGAAGAGAGAGAAAGCCCGTGGAAGGTTTTGCGAAACGCCCCGTCCGGCTTCGAGCAAAAGCCCCAACCGGTGCGAGGACGGAGCCGATCCACGCGCGGCGGCCGCCTCCAAAAGGGGCAGGGCCTCGGCCTCCCGGCCTTGGTCGAACAGACGCGATCCAAGCTCCGGCGTGGCGCAGCAGTAGGCAATCAGGCCAAAGGCGCCAAAAAGCACGAGCGCATAACAGCCCATGGCCAGCAGGCGGCCACGGGCAGCGGCTTTATCGGCAGGCGTGGACATAGGCCTCCGGAACGCAGACGCAAAAAGAGAGATACATCCCGATTATTTTACGGCAAAGCCCCGGCCCGGACAATCCCCGGCAGGGAAAACCGGAAAACGAGCTGACGCCGATTGATATTTTTAGAAGAGAGGCATCCTGGCCCCGAGAAAAAGCCGGATGCAACGAGATTGACGCTATGATACAAAAAAGTCAGCCTGCGCCGCACAACGCGCGAATCACCCGGATCGGCAACCCGTCGCCCCGATCCTCCGGAGAGGCCATGCATCAGGAAAGCGCCAAAGACATACGGGACGCCCTGACCACCCTCTCGGTGGAACGAGACCACTTACGGGAACGTGCCGAAAATGCCGAGCATCTTATCGAGCATCTCCGCAACGCCGCCCAGGTCGCCTCGCAGGCCAAAACCGATTTCATGGCCCGGATGACCCATGAAATGCGCACCCCCCTGTCGGCCATCATCGGTCTGGCCAATCTGGCCAAACCCCTGGCCGGAAGCCCAAAGCTCGCCGACTACCTCATGAAAATCACAGTCTCGGCCAAAAGCCTGCTGGATGTGGTCGACGATATCACCGATTTTTCCCGCTTGGAAAAAGGGCAGGTCGATCTGGCTTCAACCGCCTTTGAGCTGGCGGGCTCCCTGGAACGGGTCGCCGCCCGGTTTGCCGGCCCGGCCCGGGACAAAGGGCTGGCGCTTACGGTCTGCGTTGACCCGTGCGCGCCGAACCGGCTTGTCGGCGATCGCGGACGCCTGGAAGGCATCCTCGGCCATCTGGTCGGCAATGCCGTCAAATTCACGGAAAAAGGTTCGGTGGAAATTTCCGTGGCCCTGCTCGCCCGGGAGGGCGGCACCGTCCGTTTGGCCTTCACCGTGCGCGACACCGGCATCGGCATGGAGCAGGACTCCATTCCCGCCATGCTCGACTCCTTCACCCAGGCCGACGGTTCCCTGTCGCGCCCCTATGGCGGCACGGGCCTGGGCTTGGCCCTGGTCAGCCGGGGAGTGGCCCTTTTGGGTGGCGAATTGTCCGTTGACAGCCAGCCCGGGCACGGAACCCGCTTTACCTTCACCGTGTGCCTCACCGAGGATTCGACCGCAAACGGCACCGACGAAGCCGGGGAACAGCCCCCCGAACGCGCCGGTGCGTTTCCCGGACAGATCGGCCAGCCCCTGTCCGGGACCCTGCTCCTTTTGGTTGAGGACAACGCCATAAACCAGCAGGTGGCCCGTGAAACCCTGGAACGCCTGGGGGCGGCCGTGGATGTGGCCCAACATGGGCGGGAAGCGGTGGAAATGGTCCAGGTGGCCTTTTATGACGCCATTTTAATGGACGTGCAGATGCCGGTGATGGACGGACTGGCCGCCACCCGGCGCATTCGCGCCCTGCCGGGCTGCGCCGATCTGCCGATTGTGGCCCTGACGGCCCATGCTCTGGCCGAAGACCGGGACCGCTGTCTGGAAGCCGGCATGAACGACTATCTGACCAAACCCCTGGATGTGGACAGGCTGTTGACCTCGCTTGGGCAATGGCTCGCCCCGGCGGCGGCCGCCGCCAAGGCCCGCCTCCGCGTTGGCATTGTGCCGGGACCGGACCACGACGCCGCCCTAAAGACCGACACATTTTCCACGCCGGGCCTCGATGTGGCTTCCGCCCTCCTGCGCCTTGGCGGCAATGAACGTCTGCTGCTCAGCGTGGCCGCCGAGTTCACCAGGGATTACGCGGACAGCGCGGTCACCCTCGAACGGCTTATCAAGAAGGGGAATCTGGACGAGGCCCGCCGGCTGGCCCACACCATCAAGGGCGTGGCCGGCAATATTGCCGCCGATGCCCTGTCTGCCGCCGCCCGCGATCTGGAGCTGATCCTGGCGTCGGAAACCGTTCCCGGGGCCACGGCCCTGCAAACCTTTAAAGACGCCCTGACCGCCACCATCCAGGCAACCGCCCGATTGAGTCCCCCGCCGGAGGAACCACCGGTTTGCACCGTCGCCGGCTGCTGGCGGGTGCTCTTAGTCGACGACGCCAAACTCAACCGGGCCATTTTTTCCCAAATTCTGCGCAATGCCGGCCATGAAGTGGTCACGGCCATCAATGGCAAGGACGCCTGCCGGGCGCTGTTTGGCGGAACGCCCAAAGGGACCCGGCCCTTCACGCTGATCCTTATGGATATCGAGATGCCCGAAATGGACGGTCTGACGGCCAGCCGGATCATCCGGGACATTTTAAAGACCAGCGTCGCCCCCCCCTGCGCCCTGGACATTCCCATCGTGGCCCTGACCTCCCACGATGCCGCCAGGGAGCGTGGGCGCTGCCGGCAGGCCGGCATGGACGAATGCCTGCACAAAGTGTTCGGACACGATGGACTGCTGACAGCGCTCACCGAGATCATGAACGGACGCGAGCCCGACACGCACTATACGGACGCCACGCTCCCCTTTGTCGGTTCCGACGAAGTCATGACGCCCCTGCTGCGCGCCCTGGGCACGCACCTTTCGGAAGGCAGCATCCGGGCCGACGAGGATATGGCCGTATTGCGCGAAGCCTTTGTGGGACGCACCGCGCCGCCGGAACTGGCGGAACTCTCCCACGCCATCGAACGCTACGAATTCGCGTTGGCCCTTGGCGTACTCCACCGTCTGGCCGAGGCCCTGGGGCTGCCGGAGGCCACACTCCCCCCGAGGATCGCAACCGTCGAGGCCCTCTGAGCAAGACCGTTCCCGGTCCCCAAATGCGATTTGCCCGACGCAGGCAGGCTTCCCAAAAAGCGGAAGAACCTGTTACAGTCGCGTTACTCCATGCAAAGAGACGGCATCGGCCGCCGCGCCCGCTACCGTTTGCGACGGCGCAGCCGGACGCCCAGATAGGCACCGATGACAATGGAAAAAATGACAACAAGCGTCACAATGGCCAGATTCGCTCCCATGTTTCCCTCCCAGGTCCGAATTTGATGACGGGCCGTTTGAACATAGCCATGAAGACGGTCAGGCGCAAAAGAGAATGCGCCCCAACCGGCGGGAAGGGACGCCGTCCCACCCGCCTGGAGAATGCCCATGGGTACTGTCTTTGCCGGACTGCGCAACCTCGTATCCAGTTTTTCCCGTCGGCAGCCGGCCGCCTCGCGCGAAGAAACGTCGGCCATTTTTAGACAAAAATACAATCAATTCCAATCGCTTCTCGAATCCAATACCGAGTTGCTCAAAATCTGCTCGGAAATCGAAGCCATGCTCAAAGGCCACGAGGTCTTCGGCATGGGTTTTATCCACTCCCGCACCAGCCGGGCCGTTTTTCACGTCATCCGCATGATAAAAAGTTTCGAGAGCCTCTCGGGACGGGCCCAACCGGTTCTTTTGGCCCTGGTCGAACGTCTGTCGGCCGAAATCAAAACAATCATCGAAGGCCGGGTCAACCCGCACCGGGGACGGCTGGTCCTGGCGCTTGCCGACATCACCGGCGAAATGGTGGATCAGGTCGGCGGCAAGTGCGCCAATCTCGGTGAGATCGCCAACCGGGCCGGTCTGCCCGTCCCGGCCGGTTTTTCCATAACCACCGCCGCCTTCCGGGCCTTTTTCGAAGAGGCCGGCCTGTTTGAAACCATCGCCAGCATTCGTCTCGGCATCGCTCCGGACGATCCGGCCTCCATGGCGGCTGCGGCCGAGGATATCCAGGCCGCCATTTTGCGCGCCCCCCTGCCCGCCACCGTGGCCCGGGAAATGGAAGAAGCGGCGGCCCGGCTGCGCGACGCCCACGCCGGGCCGGACATCCGCTTCGCCATGCGCTCAAGCGCCATTGGCGAGGATGGGGAACTGTCGTTTGCCGGCCAATACCTGACCATGCTCAACGTCTCGCCGGACAGACTGCAAAGCGCCTACAAATTCGTCATTGCCAGCCTGTACACGCCCCGGGCCATGTCCTACCGGCTGCTCAAGGGTATCCCCGACGACGACGTGGCCATGGCCGCCGCCTGTCTGACGCTTGTGCCGTCCAAATCCGCCGGCGTGCTGTACACCCGGTTGCCCGAGGCCCCAAGCCGGGGCGAAGTCCTGATCAATGCCGTCTGGGGCCTTGGTCCCTATGCCGTGGATGGCGTCATCACCCCGGATACCTACCGCCTCGACCGGGACACCCTGGCGGTGCTCGGCTGGGATGTGGCGGAAAAACCGCGCATGCTCGTGCCCGCGTCTTCCGGCGGTCTGACCGACGTCCCCGTTGACGCCGGCCAGCATCACATCCCCTGTCTCACCGAGGAAAAAGCCCGCCAACTGGCGACCTGGGGCCTTGCCCTGGAACGCCATTTCGGCCGCCCCCAGGATATGGAATGGGCTGAAGACGCCGACGGCCATCTGGTCATCCTCCAGGCCCGCCCGCTGACGGCCATGGCCGACGCCGAAAGTCAGGCCACGCCCCCCGTGCCCGGTGCGGAGATCCTGGCCGAGGGCGGACAGGCCGCCTGTTCCGGCGTCGGATGCGGCCCGGTCTACAACGTGCTTGACGACGCAACCCTCGACGCCTTTCCCCAGGGCGCCGTGCTGGTCGCCGCCCATAGCTCGCCCCAGTTCATGGTGGCCATGCAGCGGACGGCCGCCATCGTCACCAATCATGGCAGCGTCACCGGACATATGGCCTCCCTGTCACGGGAATTCGGCGTCCCCACCCTGCTCGGTCTGGGAAACGCCACCGAACGGCTCACGCCCGGCGAAATCGTCACCGTGGACGCAACCTCGGGCCGGGTCTACCGGGGACGGGTGGACAGCCTGCTGCGCGACGCGGGCCCAACGCCGGCCTTTATGGCCGGCACCCAGGTCCACGCCATCCTCGACGAAGCGGCCCGACGCATTGTGCCGCTTGGCCTGCTCGATCCCAAAGCCCCCGGCTTTCGTCCCGAAGGCTGCCAGACCCTGCACGACGTGACCCGCCTTTTGCACGAATGGTCCTATGGCGAAATGTTCGCCGTCAGCGATCTGGTCGCCGGCGGGCGCGGCGCCACCGTCATCCTGCACGCCACCACCGGCCTTGACCTGCACATCATTGATCTCGGCGGCGGCATCAAGGACGCTGCCGCAGGCCAAACCAGGGTCGCGCCCGAGGATATCGCCTCGCGGCCCTTCGCCGCCCTGTTGACGGGCCTCGTTCTGACCGAGAAAGCCAAGGCGTTGCGTCCGGTCAATCTCGGCGGTTTTCTCTCGGTTATGTCCGAACAGCTCATCGCCCAGCCCAAGGCCGGAGCCGATCGCTTCGGCGAAAAATCCTACGCCATCATCTCGGACAAATATCTCAATTTCAGCTCCCGCGTCGGCTACCACTACGGCGTGCTCGATTGCTATTGCGGCCAGACCGTCAATAAAAACTACATCACGTTCTCCTTTTCCGGCGGCGCGGCCGACGACGTCAAACGCTCCCGCCGGGCCCGGGCCATCGGCCGCATCCTGACCGAGCTTGGTTTTACGGTGGATACGGTTTCCGATCGCGTCTCGGGACGCTTCCAGAAATTCGCGGCCCCGGTCATCGAGGAAAAACTGGGACATATGGGCCGGCTCTTGCAGTTCACCCGGCAAACCGACATGCTCATGGTCAGCGAAAAAAGCATCGACGCCATGGTGACCTGTTTTCTCTCGGGCGCGCCCTGCTTCGATCCCGCCACCTGGGGCGTCCCCCCCGACAACGACGAAACAACCTAGAGGCCACCGCCGCGCCCACAACATATCTCCCGCCCGACAAGGAGAACGTCCATGCCCCGCTTTGCCGCCAATCTGACCATGCTTTTTACGGAAGTTCCTTTTCCGGAACGGTTCGTCGCCGCCGGCAAAGCCGGCTTCCACGCTGTCGAATATCTGTTTCCCTACCAGTACCCGGCAACCGACTTGCGGGAATGGCTGGACGCCAACGGCCTAACCCAGGTGCTCTTCAACCTGCCGTCCGGCGATTGGACGGCAGGAGATCGGGGCATTGCCGCCGACCCGGCCCGCACGGCCGAATTTCAGGACGGCGTGGCCCTGGCCGTGACCTATGCCCAAACGCTTGGCGTCACCCGGCTCAACTGTCTTGCCGGCAAGCTGCCGGCCGGCGTAACGGAGGCCAAAGCCTGGGAGACCCTTGTCGCCAATGTCGGTCATGCTGCCGACGTGTTGGCCCGGCACGGCCTGACGCTCGTCATCGAGGCCATCAACCATTTCGATATCCCGGGTTTTCTGCTCACCCGCACCGCCCAGGTCATGGCCCTGCTCGACGCCGTCGATCGCCCCAACGCAGCCATGCAATACGACATCTACCACGCCCAACGGGAAGAAGGGGAGCTGGCCGCGACCCTGGCCGCCAACCTGTCCCGCATCGGCCACATCCAGATCGCGGACAACCCCGGCCGCCATCAGCCCGGCACCGGGGAAATCCATTATCCCTTCCTTTTTTCCGAACTGGACCGCCTGGGCTATGCCGGTTTTATCGGCCTCGAATATGTGCCCACGCCCGACACCCTGTCCTCCCTGACCTGGACGACGACGATGGGACTTTCCCTGTAACGCTCCAAACGCGCCCCGCCCTCAAAGGAGGATGCCCCCATGAAAAAAATAGGATTTATCGGCCTTGGCATCATGGGCAAACCCATGTGCCGGAACCTGCTCAAGGCCGGCTACACGGTCACGGTTTTCAGCCGCACCGAAGCCAATGTCGCCGCCGCAACCGCCCATGGCGCCACGGCCGCCCCATCACCGGCGGCCGTGGCTGCCGCCAGCGAATGCGTCATCACCATGGTCCCCGACTCGCCGGAAGTGCGCGAGGTCGTTCTTGGCCCAAACGGCGTACTCCAAGGCGCGCACCCAGGCCTGTACGTCGTGGATATGAGTTCGATCGCCCCCCTGGCCAGTCGGGAAATCGGAACAGCCCTGGCCGCCGCCGGCGTCCATTTTCTCGATGCGCCGGTCAGCGGCGGCGAACCCAAAGCCATCGACGGCACCCTCTCCGTCATGGTCGGCGGCGCGCTCGCCGACTTCGAAGCAGTGTCGCCCATCCTGGCCTCTATGGCCGCCTCGGTCACCCGCGTGGGCGAAATCGGGGCCGGCAATGTGGCCAAACTGGCCAATCAGATCGTAGTGGCTCTGAACATCGCGGCCATGTCCGAAGCCTTTGTCCTGGCCACCAAGGCCGGCGTCGAACCGGAACTCGTCTACCAGGCCATCCGGGGCGGACTGGCCGGCAGCACCGTGCTCGACGCCAAAGCCCCGCTCGTCATGGATCGCAAATTCGATCCGGGCTTTCGCATCAAACTCCACGTCAAGGATCTGGCCAATGTTCTGCGGACGGCCAACGAATTACATGTGCCTCTGCCATTGACAGCCTCGGTCATGGAAGTCATGCAGGCCATGTTGGCGGATGGCTGCGGCGAGGACGACCACGCAAGCATTATCCGGTATTTTGAAAAACTGGCCCACGTCACGGTCACCCGATGACGAACGACTCCCGGCCGCAAGGCCGGGAGGGGCTGCCTCCCGACAGCTTCGCAAACACGACATTGCAGTGGAAACGGTAACGACACCAGACCATGGCCTCGCCCGCCTGCCTGTGGGGCGGGGTCCGAAACCGGCGTCATCGCGACGCCAAGGCAGGAGGCTGTCATGCGAAATCGAAAACTGGCCATGGTTTTGGCCCTCGCCCTGTGCCTGGGCGGGGCCGGAGCCCTGGCCGCCAAGGTCATGAGCGTCTCGGTACGCGATGGCCAGGTACGCGACACACCGTCGTTTCTGGGGAAAATCGTCGGCAAAGCCAGCTACGGCCAGTCCGTCAATGTCTCCGACGAACAAGGCGACTGGAACAAAGTGACCCTCCCCGGCGGCGTCGCTGGCTGGATGCATCGCTCGTCCCTGACGACCGCCAATCTGGCCCTCTCAAGCGGCAACGGTTCGGGCGCGCCCGGCAACGTGTCCGGCAAGGAAATGGCCCTGGCCGGCAAAGGTTTTTCTGCCGAAGTCGAAGCCGACTACCGTCGCACCCATGGCGGCAACTACGCCGCCATCGACGCCATGGAACGCACGACCTACGACCCCGCCACTCTGCTGGCCTTCCTGCGCCAGGGCAACGTCACCCCCCAGGGAGGCGCACGATGAAAACGCGCATCCTGCTGGCCTGCGTCACCCTGCTCCTGTCCGGTCTGACGCTCTACGGCTGCAATGACCCCCAAGCCATCTCCCGCGTGCTCGGCTCCATGGGCAACTTCGGCGGCGCGCCCGTCGGCGACTACGCCGCCTCGGCAGTCAAAGGCGCCACAGCCGTGGCCCACGCGGCCGAAGATTTCACCCCGGCCCAGGAATACTACATCGGACGCGCCGTCGGCGCGTCGCTTCTGTCCAAGTACCGTCCCTACACCGACGCCAAGGCCAATGCCTACGTCAATGAAGTGGGACAGGCCCTGGCCATGTTTTCCGACATGCCCCAGACCTACGGCGGCTATCACTTCCTGATCGTCGATTCGACCGACATCAACGCCTTCGCCGCACCCGGCGGCCTCATCTTCATCACCCGGGGCCTTTTACGCTGCTGTTCCGGCGAAAACGCCCTGGCCGCCGTCCTGGCGCACGAAATCGGCCACGTGCAAAACAAGGATGCCCTGCGGGCTATCAAACGCTCCCGCGTTACCGAAGCCCTGACCGTCATCGGCGGTGAAACGGCCAAACACGCCGCCGGGCGGGATCTCTCCCAGCTCTCGACGCTCTTTGCCGACTCCATTGGCGACATCATGAGCACCATGGTCAACAACGGTTATTCGCGCACCCTGGAATATCAGGCCGACAAAACCGCCATCACCATCCTGACCCGCACCGGCTACAACCCGTCCGGACTCCCCGATATGCTGACCGAAATGCAAAAACGACTGAAGCCCGGCGGCCTGGACTTCGCCAAAACCCACCCGGCCCCGGCCGATCGCATCAGCCAACTGGCCAGCCTCGCCCGTGTGGCCGAAATCAACGAACCACCGGCCCGTATCGCCCGTTTCAAAGTCGCATTAGGCAATATATAGAGAGGGAAGATGGGGCGCTGCCCCAAACCCCGCCGGGAGGGGATTATCCCCTCCCGGACCCTCCTTTCCCGGGAAAGACTTTGTAACAGTGCAACTTTTTGGGAAGAGACATAATGACGGCGCATATGACACCCCCGTTGGGGGGGACCGGGGGGGATCATCCCCCCCGGCGAGGTCCAGGGACCGCGTCCCTGGCCGCCGGAGGCAGCAACAGTAGCCGTCCCGACACCTACAAAAAACGGCTCCTCCAAGGCCTGATCGCCGGACTCGTGGGACTTGCGGCGGCGTGGGCGTTGTCGCTGACCGGCATCCTGGACGCCTTTGAGACCCGGACCTTTGACTGGCGGGCGCGTCTGCTGGCTCCGAAGACGGCCGATTCGGATCGGGTGCGCCTCATTTTGCTCGATCAGGCCAGCCTGGACTGGGGTTCCAAGGAAAACGGCCTGTCCTGGCCCTGGCCCCGGGAAGTCTATGCGGCTATTTTGGACTTCTGCCACCGTGGCGGAGCGGCGGCCGTGGCGTTCGATGTGCTTTACACCGAGCCATCGACCTATGGCGTTACCGATGACGCCGCATTGGCCGATGCCGGCAAACGCCTGGGGAAATTGGTCTTGCCGGTTTTTCTTGGTCGCGAAACCGGTCAAACGACACAGTGGCCATCGGATGCGCCGGTCGATCCCCTGGCCATTGACGGCCTTGAGCCCTGGTTGGCGACGTTGCCCCCGGACGCCGTCCCGGTCTATCCCAAAGCCGCCTTTCCTGTGCCGGAAATCGCCGCCGGAGCCAAAATCCTTGGCAATGTCAGCCAGGACCCGGATACCGACGGCGTGTACCGCCAGGTGGGACTGTTCGGCGTCTTCGATGGACACGCGGTCCCGGCCCTGTCCCTGGCCGCCTATCTGATTAAAGCCCCTGGGGAAAAAGCAACCCTTGACGCATCCGGCCTGCATCTTGGCCCGCGCACCATTCCCTTGGATGAAACCGGACGGGCTATACCGCACTGGCGGGCCTCAAGCGCCTTTCCGGCCGTCTCCGCCGCCGCCGTCATTCAAAGCGAACTGGCTTTGCGCGAAGGCGGCAAACCAACCCTTGATCCCGAAATATTCCGGGACCGCTACGTGCTGTTCGGATTTTCCGCCCCGGGCCTGCTCGATATGCGCCCTTCCCCGGTAGCCGGCGTGACGTCCGGCGTGGAAATCCACGCCCAGGCCCTGGAAAGCCTGCTTTCCGGCGATTTCCTGCGGGAAACGTCCAGTGCTACCGACTGGCTGTTGACCACCGTCCTGGCTTTTGCGACCGGTTTGGCCTTCTCCTTGACGGTCGGCGCTTTGGCCGGAACGGCTGTCGTGGTTTTACTGTTGCCGTTGCCGCTGCTGCTCTCCCTGGCCGCCTATGTCATGGGCCTCTGGTGGCCGCTGGCCCTGCCCGAGGCGGCAGTGGGCGGCGCGCTGGTCGTCTCCGTCCTGCTCGGCTACGCCACGGAAGGCCGGCAAAAACGCTTCATCAAGTCCGCCTTTCGCCAATACCTGAGCCCCGACGTTATCGAAGCGCTGATCGCCCATCCTGATCGCATGAGCCTTGGTGGCGAATTGCGGGAGCTGACCATCTTTTTTTCCGACCTTCAGGGATTCACCGGCATCTCCGAGGGCCTCGGCCCGCAGGAGCTGACCGCCCTGCTCAACAAATACCTGACGGCCATGACCGACATTATCCTGGAAGAAGGCGGCACCGTGGACAAATACGAAGGCGACGCCATTATCGCCTTCTGGAACGCCCCACTCGATCAACCCGACCATGCCGCCCGGGGCGTGCGGGCGGCGCTTCGCTGTCAGGATCGCCTGACCGAACTGCGTCCCGTCTTTCATAAATTGGTCGGCCAGGATCTTTTCATGCGCGTGGGCCTCAATACCGGCCAGGCCGTCGTCGGCAACATGGGGTCGGAGTCGCGCTTTGATTACACCATGCTCGGCGACGCCGTGAATCTGGCCTCCCGCCTGGAGGGCATCAACAAGCAGTTCGGCACCTTCACCATGATCTCCCAAGCCACCCGGGACGCCGCCGGCGAGGCCTTCGCAGCCCGGCAAATTGCCTGTGTGGCTGTGGTCGGCCGGACCGAACCGGTGTTTGTTTACGAACCCATGTGGAAACAGGTCGCAGCCGGCCGGGCCGAGCTGCACGAAGCCTTCGCCAAGGCCCTTGCCGCTTTCAAGGCTGGCCGCTTTGCCGAAGCCCTGGAGGCCTTTACCCCGCTGGCCGATACCGACCCGGCCGCCGCGTCTTACGTTGCCCGTTGCCGCCGCTATCTGAAAAATCCTCCCACCAGTTGGCGAGGAGTCTGTGTGCTGACGTCCAAGTAACCGTCTCCCTTCAGAAAGCTTGTAACCAAAGACAGCCGTCACCGCCCTTTATTGCATTGCATTCCTTGAGGGGGTCTGGGGGAAATCATTTCCCCCAGCGGGGCCCGGGGCAGTGCCCCGATCGTTCCATGCTGCTGTCTGTTTATCTTCTGCCCTTTCTCTCGGCAGTCCCGGCATACTTCGTGCTTGGAGTTGCTCTTTCGATATTGTTGGGAAATTTTATCCATGGTTGTCGGCAAAGAGAGGTCATGATGGCCGAAGCCAAGGCCCCGGCGCTGGTGATGATCCTGAAGGGCTATCCTCGCCTCTCCGAATCATTTATTTCCAATGAGATCGCCCTGCTTGAATCCCAGGGCTTCACGGTTCGCATCGTTTCCATGCGCCAACCGCGTGAAAACGTGCATCACGCCTCGGTTGACCGCATCAAGGCCAGAGTCTTCTACCTGCCGGAACGCATCCTGCCGGCCCTGCCTCTGCTCGCATACGAAAATATCCGGGCCGCCCTGGCTGCGCCGCGCGGCTACTGGCGCGCCGTCAAACTCCTTTTGTCCCATTTCTGGCAAACCCGGAAATCCGCCACGCTCAAACACCTGCTCCAAGCCGGGCTCCTCTGCCGGCGGGCGCTCGTGGCCGGCGAACCGGCCCATCTGCACGCCCATTTCGCCCATTCTCCGACGTCTGTCGCCATCTACGCCGGGCTCATCAGCGGCTTGCCGGTCAGCTTCACCGGCCACGCCAAAGACGTCTGGACCCAGGACCCCAAACGCCTGGCCGAAAAAATCACCCGGGCCGCCTTCGTGGTCACCTGCACCCAGGCCAACGCCGCCTATCTGCGCCGTCTCTCTCCCAATGGCACACCGATTTTCGCCATTTACCACGGCATCGACCTGCGCCTCTTTCACGGCGGACACCGCCCGCTACCCGGCCCGCCCTATCGCATCCTGACCGTGGCCCGGCTGACGGCCAAAAAAGGCCTGGACACCATTCTTGACGCCCTGGGTCTGCTTCTGGCCGATGGTCTGGATTGTGTCTATGATCTGGTCGGCGAAGGGGAGGAACGCACCGCCCTGACCGAACAGGCCGGACGCCTTGGCCTGGCCGGTCGTGTGCGTTTTCACGGTGCGCTGCCACATGAAGAGGTGCTGGCCCTGTACCGCACGGCCCACATCTTCGCCCTGGGCTGCCGGGTGCTGCCAAACGGCGACCGCGACGGCGTGCCCAATGTACTCGTCGAAGCCATGGCTATGGGCGTCCCGGTGGTCGCGACCGATGTCTCGGCCCTGCCGGAGCTGGCCCGCCAGGAACAAACGGCCCTGGTCGGCCCGCCCGACGATCCGGTGGTCATGGCCGGAAACATCAAACGCCTGCTGGTTGACGCCGCCCTGCAAACGCGTCTGACCAACGCCGCCAGAGAGGCTGTCACCCAAAATTTCGACAACGCGGCCACCATACGGCAGTTGGCCGACGTCTTTGCCCAACACGCCGGCCAGCCGGCCGGCATCTTCGCCGCCGGGAGGCATGAACCGTCGTGAATGTCGCTTTTTACGCCCCCTTCAAGCCACTAGACCACCCGGATCCCTCCGGAGACCGCACCATTGGTCAGGAACTGGCCGCCGCCCTGATCAATGAAGGACTCACCCTGACCGTCCCAAGCCGGTTCCGATCCCGGTGGTTTTCCAAACGGCCCCAGCTGTGGTTTTCCGCCATCGGCGCCCGCCGGGCCGCTCTGGAACAGGCCAGCCGGGATCAAACCCAAATCTGGCTCACCTACCACTCCTATTACAAATCCCCGGACGTCATCGGTCCTTTTGTGGCCCGGGAACTCGGCATTCCCTACGTCATCTTTCAGGGCGTCTATTCCACCAAACCTCGGCGACGCCTGACGACCTGGCTCGGCTATACCCTCAATCGCCGTGCCCTGCTGGCCGCCAATCTGGTCATTTCCAATCGTCGGCTCGATCTGGAAAACCTGCGCCGTCTCCTGCCGGAACAACGGCTCGCCTATGTCAAACCCGGCATTGATCCCGCGGCCTTCGCCTTCGAGGGATCGGCCCGACGCGAGCTGCGGCAGGCCTGGAACATGGAGGACGCGCCGATCGTGGTCACGGCGGCCATGTTTCGTGACGGCGTCAAAACCCAAAGCCTGACCTACCTGTTCCAACGGCTTGGCGAACTGGCCCGATCCGGGATGCGGTTTTATCTGGTCGTGGCCGGCGACGGCGAAACGCGGGCCGCACTCACCGCCCTGGCCGAGCGCGAGGTGCCCGGACGCCATCTGTTTTTGGGAAATGTCCCCCGCGAGGAACTCTGGTCCGTCTTCGGCGCGGGCGACGTCTTCGCCTTTCCGGGAATCGGGGAGTCGCTCGGCATGGTGTATCTGGAAGCCCAGGCCGCCGGCCTGCCGGTCGTGGCTCTGGCCGATGGCGGCGTGGCCGAAGTGGTCGAAGACGGTCGCACGGGTTTTTTGACCGCTCCCGGCGATGCCGCAGCCTACCGCCGGGCCCTGGCCACCTTGTTGACCGATCGCGAACGGCGTCTGGCCATGGGCGAAGAGGCCGAACGGCATGTCCGCACCAATCATGATCGATCACGCAATTACGCAAGCGTGGTCAAAGCCCTGCAACAGCTCGCGGGGGAGGGATAAAAACCCACTGGCCTAACCCGGGGCCTTCATGATAGCATATAAAAACTTATTAGCACCTGTAGGAATATCTATTTACTGTACGGGTCTTGTCCGGTACCCGGGTGCCGAGGCGAGCCGGGAAGGCCTGGAGCCTTTTTATGGCCACATTACACGAAACCTCGCTCCGTGAACTTCCGCCTGCAACGCCTCTGACGTTGGGATTGTGGACGACCGCCGCCCAGGCGGCCCATACCCTGCTTGAGGCCGGCGCGGGGGAGGCCCTGGTTTTGGACGGCGGCCGCCCGCTTGGCGTGGTCACCACGCGTGGGCTGGCCCGCGTTCTGATCCAGAACACCGATCAGGCAGAACATCTGGCCGTACGGGACCTCATGGCTCCGGTGGCCGTCTCGCCTGACACGGATTTTCTGCCGGCAGCCCTGCGGCATTTGCTGGCCGCGCCTTCTCGTCGGCTGGCCGTTGTGGACGCCACCGGCCGGGCAACGGGTATTCTGGCCCCGTTTCATGTGGCCAGACTGTGCATCGACCTGGACGAATTGGCCGAACGCACCGTAGCCAGCGCCATGGCCCGAGCCGTGGTGACGGCATCAATCGGGGAAGACATGCCCCGCGTTCTTGGCCGCATGGTCCGCGCAGGCGTCGGCGGCATTGTGGTCACCGAAGACGATCGACCGCGCGGCCTGTTTACGGCCCGTGACGCTGTGTCCCTTTTGGCCGCAGACCAGGATATCCGCGAACGTCCCGTGGAAACCATGATGCGCGGACCGGTTACGACCATCTCCCCCCAGCTTTCGCTCGCCGAAGCCGTCAACAGCATGAGTGGGAAAAGCTCGGGACGGCTGGCCGTCACCGACGCCGCCGGCTTCCTGGTCGGCCTTTTGACCTGGACCGACGTGACCATCACCTTGTCCCAGGCGCTTTCCGAAGCGGAAAACAACCAACTGCGCGAACAGGCCGAATACTACCGCGACCTCTACGACAATGCCAACCAGGGCCTGTTTCGTCTGGATCTCAACGGGCGTCCCCTGGCCGCCAACCAAACGCTGGTCCGCCTGCTCGGGTACCGCGACGTGCCCCACCTCCTGCAACAGGCCCGTCAAACCACCCACCCTCTGCGACTTGACGTCCCCGAACGCCGGGAGTTGCTGGTGCGCGCCCTGACCCAGCCAGACCCCGTGTTCTTCGAGACGCGCGTGTACCACCAGGACGGCAGTTCCTCGCGCATTTCCTGTATGCTGCGGGCCATTCGCGACAGACTGGATTCGCCGCTCTGGCTCGAAGGCGTTTGCGCCGGCCTGCCCACCGCCTCATCCGCCATTTCGGCCACCACCACGCCCCAGGACGGCGGGTACCGCTCCATCGTCGAACACCAGACCGAACTCATCTGCCGCTTCGACGCCGAAGGCCGGCTGATTTTCGTCAACGCGGCCTTTGCCCGGTACTGGGGCAAAACGCCCGAGGCCTGCCTCCGGGAAAATTTCCGCCCGGAAATCCCGGCCGAAGACGATGCCGTGCGCACTACCCGCACCGCCTCCCTGTCACCCCATCGGCCGACCACAGGCTTCGAACACCGGGTGATCCGTCCGGATGGGCGCATCCGCTGGCAACGATGGACCTTGCGGGCCATTTTCGACGCTTCGGGCGAGTTAATGGAATATCAGGCCGTCGGTCGGGATATTACAGCCCGCAAACTGACCGAGCAGCGGCTCAAAACCCAGTACGGCCTTTCCCGGGCCCTGCTCGAAGCCCTGCCGCTTCCGGTCTTTTTCAAGGACGCAACCGGACGGTACGCCGGCTGCAACCACGCCTTCGAAGCCCTGGTCGGCCTTTCCCGCAATCAATTGATCGGGCGGGCCTCCCTGGAAATCCTCGAACCCGACGACGCCCGGATGCACCGCGAAAACGACGCGGCCCTGCTGGCCGAGGGGGGACGACTGATTTACGAGGCCCAAATGCCGACACCCGGGGGCATACGGCATTGCATCGTCCACAAGGCGGCTTTGTATGACGAGAGCGCCACAGAGGAAGGCGCGGCCGGTATCGTCGCCGTGGCGCTTGATGTCACCGAGCAAAAGCAGAATGAGGCCGCCGCCGCCAGCGCCTGCGAGGCCGTGAAAAAACGGCTGGCCCTTCAGGAAGCGACGCTGCAGACCGCCACAGCGCAGTTGACGGCGGAAACCGCCGAACGCGAACGGGTCGCGCTGGAACTGCGACGCAAAACCAGTTTTCTGGACACCGTGCTCTCCGGCATCCAGGACGGCATCAGTGTCCTGTCGCCGGATTTGACCGTGCTGACGCTCAACCGATCCCTGCGCGCCCTCTGCTCCGGAAAAGACGAATTTGTGGGCAAAAAATGCCATGAGGTCTATCACGGTTTTGAAACCCCATGCCAGAATTGTCCGGCCCTGCGCGCCCTGGCCACCCGCAAACTGGCCATAAGCCTTGTCCCTACCAATACGGGCGACGAAAACACCGGCTGGGTAGAGCTGTTTTGCTATCCGCTTTTCGACGACGACGGAGTGGTCACCGGCGTGGTTGAAATCGTGCACGATGTCACAGCCGGCAAAAAGCTTGAAGAGGAACTGGCCGTCGCCCTGGAACGCGCTGAAACGGCCAGTCAGGCCAAAGGCGCCTTCCTGGCCAACATGAGCCACGAAATCCGCACCCCGCTCAATGCCGTGCTCGGCTACGTCCAACTCATGTTGCGCGACCAGCTGGAGCCTCGCCAGCAGGAACGGTTGGCCGTGGTTGAGGAATCCGCCGCCACGCTGCTCTCCATCATAAATGACATCCTGGACTATTCCAAAATCGAAGCAGGGCGCATGGAGATCAAGGCCGAGTCCTTCGACCTGCGCAACTGCCTGGATGCCGTTATCAAAGAACAGGATGTCCTGGCCCGCGACAAAGGCCTGGTGCTTTCCCTGGAAGCCGGGCCGGAACTCCCCCGCATCATTCGTGGCGACGGCCTGCGCCTGCGCCAGATTCTACGCAATCTGGTCAACAATGCCGTCAAATACACCGAAAAAGGCAGCGTCGTCCTGCGGGCCAATCTCCAGGGCCGGTGCAGCGCGCCGGGTTGGGGAGGGGACCGCGTCACCCTGCGCTTTGCCGTGGCCGACACCGGAGCCGGCATTCCGGCAGGCCAGTTGGCCACCATTTTCGACAGCTTCACCCAGGTCGACGCGGGACTGACCAAACGGCAGGCCGGCACCGGGCTCGGTCTGGCCATCTGCCGCCGGTTGGCGGGACTTATGGGCGGCGGCGTCTATGTGCAAAGCACCCCGGGCAAAGGCAGCGTGTTTTGGCTGGAATGCCCCTTTGACATCGCGCCCACGACCACTCTGAACAGGACGCAGGAGAGCGTTCCAGCCCCACGGGGCCCCCTCCCGCAACGCCTGCGCATCCTTCTGGTCGAGGATAACCGGGTCAATCGCATTTTCGCTTCGGATCTGCTGGAAAGCCGGGGCCATGAAGTCCTTATGGCCGAAAATGGCCGGGCGGCCCTGGAATATCTGGCAACCGCCACCGTCGATGTGGTGCTTATGGACATCCAGATGCCGGTCATGGACGGTCTGGCCGCGACCCGCGCCATCCGGGCCGGCCATCTGGGCATTGATCCGACCGTGCCCATCATCGGTCTTTCCGCCTACGCCATGGATCAGGAACGCAAACGATTCCTGGCCGCCGGCCTCGACGACTACATCATAAAACCCATTGAGGTGGAGGCCTTTTTCGCGGCAGTCAGCCGGGTACTGACGCTCCGGGGCCGCACGCCGGCGGCCGGGAGCGACACAGTCCCCGCCCGGAAAACCCCGCCGGCCATCGACACGGACAGCCTGTTTATCCAATACAGGGGCAAGGCCGGGCTGCTTTCCCGGGTGGGACAGGAATTCGTTCTTTCGGTGCCCGAACAGCTCGACGCCTTTGATGCGGCCCTGCGTGACGGCGAGCTGTCCACCTGCGAACGGGTGGCCCATACGCTCAAGGGCAATGCCGCCATGTTCGGCGCGACGGCCATGCGCGCCCTGGCCGCCGAAACCGAGATCGCCGCAGCCGCAGGCGATGTGGAAAAAATCAAGAAACTGGCCCCGGCCCTGGCCGATGTCTGCCGGGCCGCCGTAGCCGGGTTGGACACGTTCCTGCACCGGCTGGGAACGTAGCTGACAGATGCGTTTTCCTGCGTTTTCTGGCATGGTCTGCCAAGCGCCATTGTAAGGATATCATCCCATGCCGCGTACTGTTTTTTATCTCCTGCGCCACGCCCCGACGCTCTGGAACCTGGAAAAACGTATCCAGGGCCAATGGGACAGTGAGCTTTCACCGGCCGGGCAGGCCAAGGCCGAAGCCCTGGCCCCACGCCTGATGGACCTGAAGCTGGCCCGTATTTTGTCAAGCGATCTCGGCCGGGCCAAGTCCACGGCCGGCATCCTGAACCTGCGCCTGCGCCTGCCGGTCACCCTGGATCGCCGTTTGCGCGAACAGCATTACGGGGAGTGGACCGGCAAGTACTGGCGGGACATCCCCGAAGAGGACCGTCAGGCCGCCGAGGCAGCGGGCTGGAATTTTCATCCGCCCGGAGGCGAGAACCGTTGCGACCTGCGAGGACGCAGTCAACATGCCCTGATCGACGCCGCACGGGCCAATGCCGGCCGCAATGTCCTGGTCGTCACCCACCAGGGGGTCATCAAGGCCATCCTGTACCACCTGCTCGGCCGCAGCTACCTGCCGGGCGAACCACCGGCCTTCGATCCCGATGGACTGCATCAGGTCGTGTGCATGGACGGGGTTTTGTCCATCGGCGCGCTCGATATCGAGCTTCCGACTCCGTGAAAATCGCCGTCTATTGCCAACATGTGCTCGGCATGGGGCATTTGTTTCGCAGCCTGGAAATCCTGGCCGCCCTGGCCGGGCACGAACGCCTGCTGCTCCTTGGAGGCCCGCCGACGCCGGCGCCTATTCCCCCGGGCGTCGCCGTCATCCGACTCCCGGAACTGTCCATGGACGCCGGCTTTCAGGGGCTCTCCCTGACAGGCGAAGCCCTGGCCGCCGCCCAAAACGCCAGACGAAAGCTGCTGTGGCAGGCCCTGGCCGCGTTGCAGCCGGATATTTTTTTCGTCGAACTCTACCCGTTTGGCCGTAAGGCCTTTGAATTCGAACTGCTGCCGGCCCTGACTGCCATTCGGGAAGGTCGGCTTGGACCGTGCAAAGTCATCTGCAGTGTGCGCGATATCCTGGTCGAAAAAAAAGATCAGGCCGCCTACGAAGCCCGGGTGCTCGACCGGCTCGACCGTTTTTTCGACGCCGTGCTCGTCCACGCCGATCCCCGTTTTTTTCCCCTGTCCGCCACGTTTTCCCAGGCCGCAGCCATTCCCATCCCCGTCGTCCACACCGGGTATGTGACGGCCCGGCCGGCAGTCGGCCGCTCTCCAGCCGCCGTACGCCGCGGGCTTGGCGTTGCAAAGGGCCGGGAGCTTGTTGTGGCCAGCGCCGGCGGCGGCAAGGTCGGCGCTGACGTGCTGCTGGCCGTGCTGACCGCCTGCCGGACCTGCCCCCGTCTGGGCCAAGCCGCCGTGCGGGTCTTTTCCGGCCCCTTTGCCGACGAAACCGCCCTGGCCGCCATGGAACGGGCCGCAGCCGCCCTCCCGGACGCCCGGGTCACCCGGTTCGCCCCGGCTTTTCCCGACATTCTGGCGGCAGCGGACCTGTCAGTCAGTCTGGCCGGCTATAATACGGTCATGGCCGTGCTGGCTGCCCAAACACGGGGACTTGTCGCTCCCTTCGACCAGAATCGGGAACAACGCCTGCGAGCCCTGCGCCTGGAGGAATGCGGCCTCCTCCAGGTGCTTGATGCGCCACTTCCCGAGCCGGCCCGGCTTGGCGCCCGTATGGCGGCCCTCCTCGACGCCCCACGCCCGCAAAAATCGGCCATTGACCTCGACGGCGCGCGGAACACGGCCCGCTGGTTGGAAAAACTGACGCACGATTCCAAATCTGATGACGGCAACGCCCCCGGAAGCGCCACGGTACTGGCGGCTCCCACAACCAGATGAGATGGTACGATTTATGCGCCGGACCGGCCGGCCGACGTTTGACAACAGGGCCTGGCTTTGGGATAGCCAGGACGTCCTATTCCACTTTTTTTTCGGGAGGTGTCGTCATGGCATTTCGGACGCTTGCCGCGCCCATGGCCTTGGCCGCCCTGTTGGCCAGCCTGACTGGATGCGCTTTTAAATTTGCCTCGTCCGAACCGACCGGTCCGGAGCATGCGACGGCCGGCAACGCCGCCTTCGAGCAAAAAAACTACGCCACGGCCTGCCAGGAACTGTCCCAGGCCGGTCCCGAAGCCGGAGCCGAAACCCTCTACCGGGCCGGCGTCGCCTGCAACAGGGACGGGCAGGACAAGGCGGAAAAATCCCTGCGGGCTGCGCTTTCCGTCAAGGCCGACTACGCCCCGGCCATGGAATCCCTGGGGCTTATGGCCGCTGCGGCCGGGGATACGCAAAAGGCCAGGGAACTGCTCGAAGCGGCCGCCAAGGCCGGGGGCAAAGATCCGCGCGCCGCACGGGCGCTCGGTGAGGTCTATCTGCTGTCGGGACAATGCGACAAGGCGCTGGCCGCCTTCCAGGAAGCCTCGCGCCGCGACGCCGGCGCATCCCAGAGCAAAAGCCGTCTGGAGGCCGCCCGCAGCCTGTGCGCCGCGCATGCAACGGCGGTGACGCCCGCCGTGCGGTCCATGCCGCAGGGGGGAACGCCAGGCGGACCGGCCTCTTCGGGTTCGGGCCTGCCGACCGGGACATCCCAGCCTGCAACGCCCAAAGACTCCGGCAAAACCAAGGCCGCGCCCAAGACCATCGATCTCAACGACATTTAAAGGAACGGTTGCGCTGCGACGCGCTCCATTTTCCGGCTTTCCGGGCCGCCCTCAAGACGCCCCGGAAAGCCGGAAAGGCGATCGAACCGTCACGAAAGGGATATCTTGGATTCCGGTTGGTCGGTCAGGTTGGTCGCCCCATCTGGGGACCGCGACGTCAATTTCGGCAACTCCACCACGAAAACCGTTCCGCGGGGTTTGCGGGCCTCGGCCCGGATTGTCCCGCTGTAGCGTTCGACGATGTGCTTACAGATGGCCAGCCCAAGTCCGGTGCCTTGCCGATTCTCGGCCGTGGTGTTGCCCCGGCGGGCTTGATAGAACTTGTCGAAAATCCGCTCCCGTTCGTTTTCGGGGATGCCGGGACCGGTGTCGGCCACACGAAATTCCACCCGTCCGGACGGCGCGGCTCGGGCGGAAAGGGTCACTTCGCCCTCGCAGGTGTGGCGGGCGGCGTTGGTCAGCAGGTTGACCAAAACCTGGATGAGCCGATCAGGATCGAGATGCAGCGGCGGCAGTTCATCCGGAACATCCACCACCAAGGCTAACTGCTCATTTTGCTCATATTCGCCGCCAACGGCGGCCACGGCCATGCGCACCACCTCGGCCGGGTCCACGTCCTGATCGTTCCAGTCCAAACGGCCGGCTTCGATTTTGGACAGATCGAGAAAATCGTTGACCAACCGGGTAAGGCGACTGCCTTCATTTTCAATGATGCGCAGGTTGTCAGCGATGCGCGTGCCTTTTTTGCGCAGCGTTTCACTGACATCGGAAAACGGCATGAACCCTTTGAGGAATTCGCGTCTGGTCAGCTTGGCAAAGCCCATCACCGACGTCAGCGGCGTACGCAGATCGTGGGTGACGGTGGCCAAAAAACCGGATTTGAGGGCGTCGAGCTCCAGCAAACGACTGTTGGCCTCGGCCAATTCCCCGGCCTGCCGGGCCAGGATGTCCGTCCGCTCGGCAACACGGCGTTCCAAATCGCGGTTGAGGACCTTAAGTCGCGCAATCGCCATATTGCGATCCGTGACGTCGGTAAAAAGGGTCATAAAGACGCCATGCTGTCCGGGAAGCGGCAGGCTGGTCAGGGAGAAAAAACGCCCGTCGAGGGGGCTTTGGATCTCCATGGTGATGATCTTGCCGGCCAACACTTCTTCGAGCGGGCACCAGGGACACGGTTCACTGCGACCATGCAGGACGGTAAAACACGGCTTGTCGAGGGAGGTCGTCCCTGCCCGGTGCGCCAGGGCGGCATTGCCGTACACGAGACGGCGTCCGGTATCGCACACCGCCACAATGCCCGGAAATCCGGTCAGCAGGGCATCCTTCCAGGCCACCTCGGTTTCAGCCTGACGCACGGCGGCGTCACGCTCGATGCAAAGCTCCAGGACGGCGCGAATCGAGGCCGTGTCGAGGTTTCGAAAAGTCCGAACACATCCGACAGGGGGCGTAAAATCGGCAGGGGCGAGAAAGAGTATATGGACAGGCAGCGCGTCCCAGACTTGCAGCAAGGCCGCAAACTGCCCAGGTCCGCACGAGTCGGAAAGGGACATGATGAGGACATCCGGCAGCGAGCCTGGCGCGCCGGGGGTCGCGTTTTCGGAAAAAACAGCGCATGCCCGACCGGGCGCACACAACGCGGCCGCCAAGCCGGTCGCATCCGTATCCGTTGCGCCCAAAACCAACAGCCGGCCGCCGGTCACAAGCCCAACCCCAAGATCAAAACCAGAAACACCCATTGCTGGAGGCGACAACCGGCAGGCCACCATCCCAAACGTCGCGATTCAATCACGGCAATCGTCTCCGTTCGGAAACTCCCATGGGACCAGAGGAAATTGTCCCACACGGGGAAGGGCGTAGCATAAGGTTACAAATGACACAACGCCTCCATCCCGCTTTCTCCCGGGCCGGCCGCCGGACCGGGGCTTTTCAAGACCCCGCGGGCGGAGTAGAGACCGGCGTCTTTGAGAAAGGAGCGTCACCATGCCCGCCCAAAACATGACCCGGACCCTTGTGGAGGTAAGCCGCCGCATCGGACTGCGCCATGCCGTTCGCACGGCGGTGGCCGCTGTAGCCACGCATCTTATTGTCACGGCGCTCAACCTGCCGCAGGGCTATTGGGCCGTGGTGACGGCCGTCATCGTCATGCAGGCCAATCTCGGCGGTTCCATGCGGGCCGCCTGGGCCAGACTTATGGGCACCGCCGCCGGCGCGGTGTTCGGCGCGTTGTCCGCCTCCGTTGGCGGGCAGACCTGGCCGGCATTGGGTGTGGCCGTTTTCGCCACCTTGTCCGTCTGCACGGCTGTGCCGCGCCTCCGGGAAAGCTCCCGCGTGGGCGGCATCACGGCTGTCATCGTCATTTTGGCCGGGCATCCGGATGTGCCGGCCTTCATCCTCGGCTTTGATCGTTTTCTCGAAATAGCAGTCGGCATTGTCACGGCCCTGATGATCTCGGCTCTGGTGTTGCCGTCGCGGGCCAGCAAGGCGCTGGCCCATGGCTTGGCCAAGGTTTTTGAAGACGTGGCCTCGTTTTTCGCCGTGGTCGTGGAAGGACGTCTGCGGGAGGACTATCCCGAGCGCCACCTCTTTTCCCTGAAAGACCGCATTTTCCGCACGCTGACCCGCTGCCGGGAATTGCGCCGGGAAGCCGACATCGAGAGCCGGGACAGCGGGGAAAGCGCCATCCGGTCCATGTTGCTCTTTCGTGGCGAACGGCTGTTTGAACATGTTCTCGGCATGGACCATGTGGCCGCCGAATGGCGAGGCAAAGGACTGCATCGGCACCTGCCCGGCGAACTGACGCAACTGGAAGCCGCCACCGCCCAACTGTTGACCCAACTGGCCGCCCACCTGCGCAAGGCAGCTCCCCTGCCCGAGATCGCCGCCCTGGATACGGCCGTGGCCAATGCCCGGGAAAAACTCTCCATCATGCGGCGGGACCATGCCCCGGCCGCCTATGACTTAAGCGAGGTCATGCACTTTTTCAGTTTCATGCATGGCATGCTGGCCTGCGCCGCCGATGCCCGGGAAATCGTCACGCGGCTGCGCTCCGTGGAACAGTCCTGACGCCTCGGCCAGACCAAACGCACTGTCCCGACTATTTCGCCTCTTGCCGCCGTCGGCCTTCTATGGCTATGGTGCGACGTTCGCGGGTTACATCTGCGCCGTATGGCAAGACAGTCGTGGCAACGCGACGGCGACGCGGTGGACACCAACGCAAGGCCGCAGCATGTTCTTTTTTCCCGGCCCGAGGGGACCATGCCAGGCCGACCATGTCGAATCGCACTCTTGTTGGTTTGTCCCAGGGACGGAACTTTCCAAAAGAGATCTCTTGTGACGTCATCGCCACAGGAATTTCAACGCATATTCACCGTCCGGACACCGTACGCATTGGCCCTTGTATGCGAGACGTACATCAAAGAACCGTAAAAATTACTTGCGTTCTTCGGGATAGGTTTCCTTGTCATGAATGATGCGTTGAGCCCCGTGGTCCGTACCAATCTGGATCTGCACTTCGGCCGTTTGGAGCCCCTGCCCCCCGGCGGGATGGAACGCCCCCTTCTCATCGACGCCGCCGAAACCCTGGCGCGCACGATTTCCGAACATCTCCTTAAAACAGACGACGCCGGCGTCATTGACACCATGGTGCAACGGCATGTTTTCGGGAAGGAAGACGCCCTGCCGGTCTGGTTGATCAACAAAGGGCTCATACTCTGCGACAATGATCGCCGGCGATTTGAACCAGCCGTGCAGCAACTGCTACGCCACCGGTATCATAAACGACGTTTTCTGGATTATCTGGCCGGCGAACTTCAGTATCATTGCTGGTTGTGGTCATCAGAAGACGATAAAAGGCCGTGGATGCTCCACATGGCGCATGAATTGCGTCAAAACGAATTTTGTACCCTGCTTAATACCCGAAACTATGTGCTCAAACTCCGGGAAAGCATCTTTACCGCTGCTGACCTGGAACCAGGTCTCTACGACTGGTATATCCGCTCCCTGGGCACCGCCACGCTGCTCGATATCGCCACGGAACCGATCTATTCCTTCACGCTCGACGTGTTGGAAGAAAAATACGACGATCCCTTCACGCTCGACGTCTTTAAACGTCTTTTTACGGCCACCTATCACGGCCAGGGACTTGATCGGCACGGCGTCCTGGTCCTTGGCGATACCCCAAAGGCCTTTGTCCTCTCCGATTTCCATACCGCCGCCCGATCCTCAGCCCCGTCCAACACGCCCGAAGCCGGCGCCTTGGATGCCATGGCCCAGCTCATCGCCCGTTTCGACAATCGTAGCGCCAAGCGGCACCCGGAAGCCCGGTTCCGCCTGGGGGGCGTCGTCCCGCATCCCCTGGCCAACAAGGTCGGAGCCCTCTTGTGGATGCGCCGGACCCTGGAAGCGGTCAAATCCCTGCAACGCAGCAAAGGCGCGCCCAGCCGGGGACGACAGGTCGAGGAACGCTCCGTTTTGACCGCCGCCTTTGAACAGAAAAGCATTCTGTATTTTCATTTGTTCGACGACCCCGACGATTCCTCCGTCAACCCCTGTCAGATAACGGCCTTGCAGCCCTTTTCCTTCATCGTCCAATCGCCAAACGCCAACACGCTCAATGCCTCCCAGCCCGGGCAGGAGGTCCACGGCTATTTCTCGCTGGCCAGCGCCAACCAGAAAAGCACGTACTGCGATTTTTACAGCACCGTGGAATCCGTCACCGTCGTCGATGACGCCAACGCCCTGGTGGAAATCGCCGTGCCGGATTCCTTCGAGCTGACGCGCCGCTCCCATACCCGACAGCCCTTAAATCCGGACACGCTGGCTATTTTCGAACTCTCCGCCCCCGCGCCCCATGCCGAATGGAGCGCGTTTGCCAATCTCGAAAAATGGCCGGCCCCGCTGTGCATCATCCCGGATAACGCCTCGCATTGCCACGTCAGGGATCTGTCGGCCGGGGGACTGATGCTCGAAATCCACCATGACGCCCCGGCTTATGAATTCTTCATTGAGCGCAACCGTGAATACCCCTTGCTGGCCCAAATCCATCTGGTCGGTCGGTACAACAACACGGAACTACGGATGGGCCTGCGTCTGGAAGCAAAACGCATTCGCGATCTGCCGCAACTGCGCAAAAAGTACATCGGATTCCAGATCACGGAAGCGGGCGAGATTCGAAACGACCGGTTCGTGCGATTTGCCCCGGTCGGCAAGGACGGCGTGTTTCTCATCAATGACTGGCTGTTTCGTAACCCGGTCATTCGATAGCCCAAGCCTCAGCGCTCTTTCCTCCGCCCAAAACAGTCGGGCCGGGATTCCGGACTGCGGCGTCCAACCACCATCCGAAATTCCGGCCCCACCCAGAATGTATCAGGGGGAGTCCCCCCAAAATCAGGCTGCTTCCGCCGTTACCCCCGGGCTTCCGCCGTAGGCTCGACCGTCGGAGATTCCTCTTCCACGGCATGGGCCAGGGTGACATCAAAACGGCTGGCAAAACGGCCGGCCATGATCGAACACACAAAAAGCTGGAGCTGGTGGTAGAACATAATGGGCATAACGATCATGCCCAGGGCGGGATGGGCTCCAAAAAGGACTCGGGCCATCGGCACACCTGCGGCCAACGTCTTTTTGGAACCGCAAAAGATGGCCGTAATGCGGTCTTCCATGGAAAATCCAAGCCACCGGGACACCTTGGACGAGATGAAAAGGGCCATGGCCAAAAACAAGGCCGCCCCGGCCATGGTGATGGCCAGCACTTCGATGCCGTTGTTGGTCCACAGTCCCGATTTGACCGAATCGCAAAACGAGCCGTACACCAACATCAAAATAACCAGCTTGTCGAACATGTTGATGAACTTTTTATGCCGCGAGGCCAGATTGCCAAACACCGGCCGCAACACCTGCCCCAAAACGAACGGCAGGAAGAGCAAGGTGCCGATGTTGATGATGGACTTGCTAAACGACATGCCGCCTGCTCCCTGCATGTCGATGACCAGACCGACAATGGCCGGCGTCAGCAAAATGCCGAGCAGGCTCGACAGGGTGGCGTTAAAAATAGCAGCCGGCACATTGCCCTTGCCGATGGCGGTCATGGCCACGGAGGACTGAATCGTCGAGGGCAGGGCGCACAGATACAGGAAGCCGAGCATCAGTCCTTCGGGGATGATGCCGCTAAAAGCCGCCCGAAAGGGAATAAACAGCAATGGAAAGGCCACAAAGGTCAACGACTGGACCAGCAAATGCAATTTCCAGCGCGACATGCCTTCACACAGGCTCCGGGTGGAAAGGGCCAGACCGTGCAGCATAAAGACGAGAAAAATACCCGCGTCGGATACCGTGTCCGCATGCATGGCCCCGCCGGAAGCGCCAAATTCCGGGAAAAGCGTGGCCAGGATTACAGCCGTAATCATGCCCGCCAAAAACCAATCGCTGGCCATCTTGCGCAAAAGCTTCACGATCATATCCGTCTCCTTGAAGGTGTACGCGCCTGCCACGTCAAACGCGCCAATGCCTACCTAAGCAGGGAAACGGAAGCCGTCTCGCGCTAAAACGACAAAATATTGCTCAAAACGGACATGCCCAAAGAACGCGTCCTTCCCAACCTCGCTTCCCTGCCCCGTGTGGTTTTCGGTCGCAGGGAAAGCCTGCCGGCCGACTCCGTGTCCCGTCCCCATCGCCATGGCTGGGGGCAGATTTCCTTTGCCAGCGAAGGCGTCCTGCTCGTGCGCACCCAGACCGGCACCCATGTCGCCCCGCCGCAACGCGCCGTCTGGACGCCGCCCGGCATGCTCCACGAAGTGACGACCTCCAGACGGGCCGAGATGCGCAGCCTGTACATCAGCGCCGAGCAGACCATCTTTTGCCCGCCGCGCTGTCTGGTGCTTGCGGTTTCTCCCCTGGCCCGGGAACTGATCCTGGCCGCCGCCGCCCTGCCCCCGCACTATGACGAAACCGGTCCGGCCGGCCGCCTCGTGGCCGTCCTCCTCGACCAACTCGCCACCCTGCCCGAAGCCGGTTTCAGCCTGCCCTGGCCAAGCGATCCCCGACTCGTCGCCATTTGCCAGGGCCTGACCGACATTCCCGACGATACCCGCACCATCGCCGACTGGGCCGCCTCGTCCGGCACCACCGAACGCACCCTCGGCCGCCTCTTTCTGGCCCAGACCGGCCTGACCTTCGGCCAGTGGCGACGACGCATCCGGCTCCTGACGGCCCTGTCCCTGCTCGAATCAGGCTCAAGCGTCACCACCACCGGCATCGAATGCGGCTACGACTCCACGTCGGCATTCATAAACGCCTTCCGCGACGCCTTCGGTCTGACGCCCGGGGCCTTTTTGCGTGGCGCATGAGAGAGAGATAAGGGAAGAAAAGAAAAGAAGCGGGGGCGCTGCCCCCTCTCCCCCGCCGGGAGGGGATGATCCCCTCCCGGACCCTCCTCCATGGAAATCCGTCCCCCATCGAGGGGGTTCGGG